>Ga0209499_1000170_pt1 | contig 48383 bp, 80 predicted proteins | sample C_130208_EF_Meta_FD_187306 | JGI IMG/M metagenome (GOLD analysis project Ga0209499, IMG submission 187306) | Freshwater microbial communities from Lake Croche, Canada to study carbon cycling - C_130208_EF_MetaG (SPAdes) (version 2) | ecosystem: Environmental > Aquatic > Freshwater > Lake...
CGGCGTGCGAGATGATGGGTTTAAAATTTGCATTGACACTGGAAGTTTTTTACATGATGGATATATTACTGCAATGGTAATAGACGGCCCAAAACAATATTTTTTAGATAGCAAATAAACCACAACAAGTAAAGATTGCACAAAATCACAACAGGACGATATCATCCATTATCTTAAGGAACAACAATATACTATAGTATGAGTTGTTTTAATGATTTATTTGTTTTTTGACTTTCGAGTCTATTTGTTTTAAAAGATCTATAAATATTAATTTTTCTGCTTAAGCCGATATTAATATGATTTAAAGATTCACATAAATTAATTCTATTTTGTAGATTTGTAAATTCAAATACAGAATAACCATGATCTTTAGTATGAGATGCGTGAGATTTTTTTCTATCTTTTCTATATAAAGCATATTGAATATCTTTAGATAAACAATATTCTTCTAAGAAATCCCAACTTTGGTTTTTATTTCCATTAAATCCGACGCGAAATAGATTATTTTTATCTAAAGATACGCTTCCATCTCCATCAAGAAAACCTTTAATAAAAAATGGCTTCATATTTTCTATTAATTTATAAAACAAAGGGCAACCATTATTTTTATTATGAAATTGATATTCTTTAAAAAATTGCATTTCTGCCTGTTTGGCGGCTCTAATGCAAGATTGGGGTTTTGTTGAGTTTTTTCTAACTCTTGTCGTATATTTTAAAAAGCCGATATCTTGTAATATAGGCCAAATATATAAAAAATCATCTGTTTTAATTTCAAAAGAAAAATTATAATTATTTTTACATAAGCCAAAATGACAATCCGCCCAAAAATAACCCAAAATATAACAATGTTCCGCTTTACTTAAATCAAATTTCATATATAATAATCGTGTATACCACTTATTTACACAAATTAATAAAAAAATGCAAAATAATACATATGAAAATATACTAATCCTTGGGGACCACCATGGAAATTACAATAGGATTTTTGATAAAATTTATAAAAATCAAATCAAAAATTGTCTATTAATTCATGTCGGAGATGGAGGAGAAGGATTCAAGCCTAGAGACGAAGAGCTAAAAACATTTAATATTTTAAATGAAAAATTTAGTAGTCTTGGTATTCAATACATGAGTATCAGAGGCAATCATTCAGATCCATCCTACTTTGACGGTTCAGTTAATTTAAGTCATTTTAAATTACTTCCAGACTATCACACCGAAATCATTAACGATGAAAAGTTTTTGTTTGTTGGCGGCGCAGTGAGTATTGATCGAGTATACCGTAAGGAAGGCTTAAGCTACTGGAGCGATGAATTATTTGTTTTAAAGCCAGAGTTGGTTGAAAAATGTGATGTTCTTATTACGCATTCTGCGCCGACTTGGATCGGACCTATTGACAAAGAAGGCATTAGTAGTTGGTGCGAAAAAGATCCAACACTCTGGGATTTATGCTACAAAGAGCGTAAAGATCACGATGAACTAATTCGTCTTGCTAAACCCACTATGCATTACTGTGGTCATTTTCATTCATATCATTGGGTTGAAATGAACGGCTGCTATTCTACGATTCTCGCCATTGAGCAGATTAAAGAGCATAAACTTATCGAATCTGCTTTTTAAACACTGCGTTACAATAACATTACATGAAAACTAAAATACAAGAAGATTTGGTCGTCGCTATGCGAGCCAAAGACACCATAAAGCTTAATGTTTTGCGATCAGTCAAAACCGCAATTACCAATGCTGAAAAGGCAAACAAAGACAATCCTCTTGCTGATCTTGAATTGGTGAACGTTGTTCGTAAATTGGTGAATCAGCGCAATGATAGTATTGATCAATTTGTCAATGCCAAGCGTTTTGATTTGGCTGATAATGAACGCCAAGAAAAACAAATTCTTGAAAACTATCTTCCACAATCTTTGACCGAAGATGAACTGAACGCTCTGGTCAATACAACTATTGAGGAGTCGCAAGCAACTACCAAAAAAGACATGGGTAAGGTTATCAAGGCAGTTCAAGAAAAAGCTCAAGGACGGGCTGATAACAAGGCTATTTCTCAATTGGTCAATTCTAAACTTAACTGAGAGATATGAAAGGTAAATTTTACATATGCGATTGTGGTCATGGCGGTCTTTATGTCCAATATGACAATGATTATGGATTGGAGATTTCACACTTCCAATATGACGTTTCTCGTAGTTTCTGGAATCGTATTAAATTTGCATGGAAATGCTTGACAGGAAAGCCATACTCTGATATGGTGTTGCTGTCCGATTCTAAAATCGCAGATTTAGTGGATCAACTGATCCATGTTCAAAACACTGACCTAAAATAAACAAGATGAAAAAAATTGCTAGTATTGAAAAGATTGTAGAAGTTTGCGATCATCCGAACGCCGAACGATTGGAAATTGTTAAAGTTCTTGGATATCAGTGTGTAACTCAAAAGGGTCTACATAAAACTGGAGACACGATCATTTATATCCAACCTGACAGCATTCTTCCTGAACAGCCGTGGGCGGAAGATTACCGCAAGTATTCACCTTCTCGTATTCGCGCCGTAAAATTGAGGGGAGAATATAGCGAAGGGGTTGTTGTTCGCCTTGACCAAGTTGCTGAGTTCTTGCCTGCTGATGGTGATATCCAAGAAGGGGATGATATGGCTGTTATTCTTGGTGTCGAACATTATGAACCACCAGCACCTCAAGATCTTAGTGCCAAGGGACTTCTTCCATTTGGAATTCCTAAGACTGATGAAGAGCGTTGGGAAAATATCGTCTCTGTTCTTCCTATTGGAGAAACTGTTGATGTTACTCTTAAGGTTGACGGTCAGAGTTGGAGTGCATACTACAAACTTGATCAAGACGCATTTGGAGTTCTTGGCCGAACCATGGAATACAAGCTTGAATGCGGTAATCGTTACACCGCTCAAATTGATCGTTATGGTATTGAAGAAAAGCTTCGTGCGTTTGGTCAGAAACATAATGTCTCTATTTGTATTCGTGGTGAAAGCTATGGAGAAGGAGTGCAGAACTTTACACACAATCCACACGCCAAGGAAAAGGCTGGTCTTGCTCTGTTTAGCGTGTATCTGATTGATGAACATCGTTATGCTCGTAAGGGCGATCCGTTCTATGTTGATATTGTCTCTGCTGAACTTGGTCTTCCTACCGTTGAATTCATCGAACGTGACGTTGTTCTTACTGAAGAACTCATTCAGAAGTATTCTATTGGTATTGATAAGATCAATGGCAAACCATTTGAAGGAGTGGTAATTAACCACGGCGCATATGTTAAGCCGAAAACCATTCAGACTCCAGATGGTGATAAAGTGGTTGATTACAAATACAATCCGGGATCGTTCAAGATCATCAACAAGAACTACGACAGTAAGAAGTGATGAACGATACTGAAACCACTATACATTTCACCATCCAGCATCCTATTCAGACTGGATACTGGCGACTTAATGATCAGATCAAAGTGATGACAATCACCCGTCCTTCATTATGGACGAGATTTTGGGTTTCGTTTTTCTTTGGCGTAAAGTGGATCAGTTATTGACATTCCAAAATATCGTGCTAAAACTAAATATCATAGTATGAAGAACAAACACGGAACGGGTTATGAAATTGTTGAAAACCACGACGGCACTTACACATTACTTGAATTGCATGGTGATAAAACATACGTTGTTGTTGCTAATGTTACTCTCGATGAAGCTTTGGAAGCCAAACAAAATCTTCAATCAGATGCGACACCACAAGATTTTAAAACATTTTACAACAACACACACAAATATACAAAATAATCAAAATACTATGAACATAAAAGAACAAGTAATCAAAGCGAAAAATCAGGGATTATCTTATAAACAAATATCCGATACTTATGGAGTTCCCCGCTCAACAGCATTTGATTGGGTTAAAGCCGCTGGTGCATATGATGAGCCAATCGTTGTGGGTGTTATCAATACAAATCTCAAACGAGAAAAGGATGTCAAGTTTGATAAAACATCTGACAATGTTTTAGAGTTCCTAGAACAGTTGGCACCTATTGAAGTTCAACCATCCAACAACAGTGCCATTTCACATTCTGTCAACAATGGATATGCAATGGTCATTGGCGATATGCATTTCCCAAAACAATGCGATAAGACAATCAGCATTTTTCTACAAGTGGTTGAAAAGCTTCAACCCGAAACCATCATTTTAAATGGTGATACTGTTGATCTTCTAGCGGTTTCTCGTTATCCAAAAGACATTCGAAGCCAATACAATCTTCTTGAAGAGCGCATTGCTTATCATAAGTTCTTAGACAGTTTACTTGCCATTGTTTCAGAGGAAACCCAAATCATTGAAGTTAATGCCAACCATAGCGGTAATGATGTTACTGGACGTTGGTGGCGTTATCTCTCCGAGCGAATTGGAGAATTGGCAGTCTTGCCAGAAATAAGAAACGTGCTTTCTTATGAAAGTGTATTCCTTGGCAATTACAAAGAGCGGGTGTCTCTTGTTGATTATGTCAACATCACCGATGATTTCGTTATTATTCACGGTGATGTTGTGCGCAAGAATGGGGGCTATTCTGCTAGAGGTATGCTTGACAAGCTTAACATTTCGTTAATGCACAACCACACTCATCGTATCGGGTCTACTGCTCAACGCATTCCCGGTATTGGAAAGCGTAAAGACAAGCAAATCTTTGCATGGGAAAATGGTTGTGCGTGTGATTTAAATCCAGTTTATGCAAGCAGCCCAAATTGGCAGAATGGCTTCAGTATTATCGGATTGGATAATAACTGCAATGACCAGCCATATTCCGTTGAACAGGTAATGGTTCTCGATGGTGTTGCCCATGTATCAACTCTTGGAGAAACTATCACAGCAATTTAAAATGATGCGTCATGAAAAAATCAAATATCAAAACGCCGTTTGATTATGGTCAATATCGTATTGAATACAGAACTGTTCGTGATGGAGAGTTGCGTTTTCTCAAAAAGAAAATAACAGATTTACAGATTGCATTCAAAGAATCCTCAAAGTTGAGAGATTTGGGATATGATGATGTAATAGTCAGAACAAATACATAAATGAATAATGAATAAATACGAAGCTGAAATTGATGGGCATAGTTTTTTGATGGTTGATGACACCACCATCGAAGTTTGGGATAATTATGAAAGTGAGCATCCAATTGGTTACATTGCAGTAAAAGATGGTAGCATTAAATCTGAGAAAGACTTTCATTATGAAGTAATGGATTGGTCAGCAAAAAATATATTGTGAATCAACTTTTTTAATAAATTAAACACTGCGGTAGCTTATTGGCATGGACCTGAACTACACAGAAGTCGAATTCACAAAAATTAAAGATGTAGAAATTCCGCAAGAATTCTACAATCGACTAACTACCAATATCCAACACTTGGATGATATTTTTGGTGGTGGAATCTTTCCCGGTTCCACCATCACACTTATTTCTGATCCGGGTATTGGTAAAAGTATTTTCTCTTTGCAGCTTGCTGAATATTTGACAAAAAATCATTATCGCGTTGCCTATTCATCTGGGGAGGAAGACATTTCTCAAATTGCATTCAATGCTGGTCGTCTTAATGTTGAAGAGCTTAAGATTGGAACCATTACTGACGTTGATAGATTAACTGCCGCTATGGAAAATCTTGATTTCATTGTCATTGATAGTTTCCAATGTTTGAAAACCAAACAAGACTTAAACTCAAAACAACTGGTCAAGTATATTTCAAATACGATGATCAAACAGGCAAAGAATGTTAAGTGTTCCCTGTTGTTTATTGTGCAGCTTACCACAAGCGGAGACATGCGAGGAGGTAACGTGTTGCCTTATGCTGTTGATACAAACATTCGAATTTCAAAACACGATGACAACGAAGAACAACGCATCATCAATGTTTATAAAAACAGGTTCGGAAAGACAGGCAAACACGTTGCTATGATGACACACCAAGGTTATGATTTTGCTGGTGTTTACGTAGAACCTGAGAAAACTAAGACTGTGCGCATCAGCATCAATGAACAGCGCAAAGATCAAATTCTTGACATGGTGGATCATCCGTTCATTACTGTCAATCGAATTGTCAATGACTTAAACATTGGACTGCAAACCGCAAACAATTTGTTACGAGAGTTGACAGCACTTGGAAAAATTGAAAAATTTGGTCGAGGTAATTCTGCAGTTTGGATAAGTGACCGCTTGACAAAGCAAGAGTTTCTGCTAAAATCTCTGGACTCTCTAGCACAACAATATCAAAATGTCTGAAGAACCTACCATCATTCTTCCAGTAAACATTCTGGAACAAGATTTATCAATAGCAGAGCTTGGCACCATCATGGTACTCATGTGCTTGCCGCATTTGACACCAACAGTTAAAAATGTTTGGCTCAAAGATAAAACATTCGAATCTGGAATTTTAAGTTTAGATTCTAAAGGGTTAATAACCATTGAAGATAATGTTGCTACCATCAACTTTACAAACCAATAACATGACAACTATTGAATCAATAATCAGAGAACTTAGAATCACTTGGGGATATGATACCATCGAATTGAATCACATCAGAGAATTACTAGAAGAATATGGAGCGATAGAATACACTAGAGGCATATTACAATCTGATAAATTTTTAAAATACGAACAATCAGAACAATAAAACACTGCACCAGACTACAAACATGATCGCTTGCAAAGCTACTTATAATTTCAAATGTCTCAATCAAGAGTATAAAATCGGAAAGACTTATACATCTGATAAGTTGGAAATCTGTAAACACGGTTTCCACTTCTGTCAAAATATGGAAGATGTATTAGAATATTATCAACCATCAAAAGATTTCGTTCTTCTTGAAATTGAAGTTCTCGGCAAGATTGAAACGAATAGAGATAAATCCGTTACGGATAAGTTCCGTGTAATTCGTGTAATTCCTTTTGAGGAATATACTGATATCATGAAATCTCGATTTCCCACCTGTGAATACGATGAAAGGAATAATCTTATTTCTATAACGTATCCAGATTGTGAAAGGCATACCTATGAATACGATGATAGGAATAATCGTATTTCTGAGACTTATCCAAGTGGTACCAAGTGTATCTATGAATACGATGATAGGAATAATCGTATTTCTACAACGCGTCCAAATGGCGAAAAGTATACCGTTGAATACGATGAAAAGAATAATCTTATTTCTATGACGTATCCAAATGGTGTCAAGTATACCTATGAATACGATGAAAGGAGTAATCGTATTTCTACGACGACTCCAAATGGCGAAAAGTATACCGTTGAATACGATGAAAAGAATAATCTTATTTCTGAGACGCATCCAAATGGTCGCAAGACTACCTTTGAATACGATGAAAGGAATAATCATATTTCTACGACGTATCCAGATGGTAAAAAGCATACCTTTGAATACGCTAATGTAACTGAAAAATAAAACACTGCACCAGACTACAAACATAATGAACATTAAAACAACCAAGGGTGATCTGCTAGAATTTTACAACGACAGCGATTGTGATGTTATTGCACATTGTTGCAATTGCCAAGGCGTTATGGGTTCTGGTATTGCTCTTCAAATCAAAGAAGAAATCCCCGGAGCTTATCTTGCTTATAAGCAACATGAACAAGACGCTGGTGGTCTTTTTCTAGGAACCATTTCGGTCTTTATTGATGACAAGACCAAGGCGATTGTGAATCTCCATGCACAAAACCTGTATGGCTACGATGGTTCTCGCTTTGTTAATTACGAAGCTCTGTATGAAACACTGCGACAGACTAAAAATCTAATGGAAACCAAAGGATTTAAAACCCTTGGCGTCCCTTACAAAATGGCATGTGATCGCGCTGGTGGAGATTGGCGCATTGTCATGGCCATGCTAGAAACAATTTTCGAAAATTCTGATATTGATATTCTCGTAGTAGAATATGCAAAATAATATTTTTTAGAAGGGATAATCTTTTTAATCAAACCAAACAAACAAACACACAACACACATGTCACTAAAAGTATTGCAACAGGGTCGCGATGTATTTCTCGTTGAAGCTCAACAAACGTCTGATGTTTTGCCAGTCGGTAATTACGATCTTTCGTTTAATGAGTTCAAGGGTTATTACCTGACGAAGAAGGATGATTTCAGCCTTCCTAGTAAGATTTATGGCGATCCATACACCTTCGCAACTCGCGTTATCGCTACCGCCAATACCCTTCGTGAAGGGGGTCGTGGTATGGCTGTCCTTCTTTCTGGTAAAAAGGGAACTGGTAAAAGTATCACCGCAAAGGTGATTGCTGCCAATTCCAACAGGCCAGTTATCGGTATCTCTGTTCCTTATACGGGACAAGGACTCACCAACTTTATTAATGGTATCGAAACGCCTTGTGTGTTCGTTCTTGATGAATTTGAGAAGACTTTCAACGATCCCGATTCTCGTAACTATCTTCTGAGTCTTCTTGATGGTATGGCAAGCTCCCGCCATCTGTTTGTTCTCACTTCCAATGAGAGCAATATCGGTGAGTTCTTCGATAGCCGTCCGGGTCGTATTCGTTATCACAAGCAGTATAACACTCTGGACAATTCTATTATCCACAGCATTATTGATGACAAGATTTCCGATCCTATTCTCAACGATGCGATGAAGAAGGCTTCTGAAATGTTCTTCGATCTTAGCCCCGACTCTCTGATTTCCATGATTGAAGAAAGTCTGATGTATAACGAAGTGCCAGAACAGTTCCTTGAGTTCTTCAATGTTCGCAATCAGGAAAACACTCGTTTCGAGGCTTTCGTCACGGTTCGTAAGTGGCGGATGAAGAAGGCTCATAAGGGTCAGCCTAATTTTGTCGAACCCAATAGTGATCTGTGGTATGAAATTGACAATGCTCTTGATACCATCGAAGAAATGAATCTTACTTCTGCTTTTGATGTTGAAGGTGCTATCGGCGTTGATCTTATCAAGCATATTGAGTTCTCGCAGCAGAGCTATCACAGCTACTACTGCAATCCGTTCTCGGATCGTCAGCGCATTGTCATCAACTGGATGCTCAATACTGATCGCAAGAGCGATTCCCGCGATAGTTATGACATCAATTGGTTCCGCGACGAATGCACAATTGTTCGTCAGGGCAACGATATGATCGTCACCAACAACCGCATAGGTGATGTGCTTACCCTTAAGGTTTCCGAGACTTCTAAGGCTAACGCATTCTAAAGATACAAAAGACCTGAGTAAAATAGTCATTAAACTGCTCTCTTCAATTTATGAAAACACCAGATAATGTTTTGATCGCTGCTTTGAAAATTTTGGTTGATGATATTTCATCGGAAGATGGAGTAGCCAATGCTTGTATTGACGAAGCCGCAAATAGATTGGAGGAACTTATTGCAGAGAATTTAAAGTTGTCTGCAATAATCCTTAAAATGAAAGACGCTATATGAAATACGAAGTTGTTAAATCTGAGGGATGTATGTCATTTGGCACTACTGTAAATGGTAAAGATTGGTCTGGTGAATATGAACCAACCCTAATGACCGAATCTGAAAAGGAAGAATTTGTCGACTTTCTTCTAGAGGAGTTTAAGCGACAGCTAAAAAACAATACAGTATCCATTGATGAGTTGCTTGGTTGCTTTCAATATGACTCATGCGAGGAAGAGGATAGTTACTGCGAAACATGCGGTGACTCTGTATCAGAGACAACTTGGAAATTTGAATAATAAAACACTGCGGTAGTGTAATGGCATGCGATCTGGACTGGGCAAGCTCAAGGTGAATATGAATCCTCAACGAATTGTTGTTGAGCTTGATTCAGATTTCATCCGCTATTATCTCTGGTTCATCAAACGTGAATATTGGATTGATCTGCACACTCCTCTTTATGGAGCGCATATCACTATTACAAATCCGAAGCTGCATTCAAACATCAATTACAATCTCGCCAATAAGAAATATGATGGTAAAGTCGTATCGTTTGAATATGATGTTAATCCTGTGAGAGGTGGGTTGAATAAAGGTTTTGTAATGTTTTACCTTCGTGTATTTTCCAACCAGATCGAATCAATCAAAAAAGATCTTAATGTTGTCGAACGCAATGGCTACAAAGGACTGCATATCACTCTAGGAACAAATAAAAATGGCGACCGTTTTTGGTGGCCTGAACTAATCACAATCAAATAATATGAACAAACAAATTATCCTATTGCGCTCCGTGTCGGGTGCAGGTAAAAGCACATTCGCAAAACTTCTAACCTCTCGTATTGGGTGGGTGGCTGTCTGCGCTGATGATTACTTTACTGATGCCGATGGTAATTATAATTTTGATGCTACCAAGCTTTCCAATGCTCATGCTGAATGCAAGTTTAATTTCATGGAAGCTCTTAATGAAGTTACTGTGGAAGGTATTGTTGTTGCAAATACCAATACAACTCCTGCTGAATGCAAGTTTTACGAACAAGAAGCTGCTAAGGTCGGCGCTACTGTCTTCCACATTGTCATGGAGAATCGCCACGGCAACAGTAATGTTCATAACGTTCCCGAGAACGTTCTTCAGCGCCAAGAAGCGAACATCCGCAATAATCTGAAACTCATTTGATTCATAAAACACTGCTCTAATGTAGCAACCATGAAGTTACCGAATACAGAACAGTTCAATATCAAGGATGTTGTGGTCGATGGCGATGAATGCCTTCTCATCACTCCTACTGATATGGGAACGCATTGGGATGATTCAAATGCTCACTTTCGTAGCTGTTTGCTTCGAAAGGATGATCATAAGGTTATCAGCCTCGGATTAAAAATTTGACAATTTTAGAGAAAATTACTAAATAGTAGTATGACAACTATTATTTGTAAAAAGTGCAATACTAAAAAAGAACTGAGTAAGGATAATTTTAGACCTGAGAAAAAAACTGCATTGGGATTCGACACTACATGCAAAGCGTGCCGAAATAAAAGACAATCACAAATACGAAAAGACGATCCTGATAGATTTAAAGCTATTGATCAACGCGCCAGAAAAACCGAGAGATACAAAAAATATCAAGCCGAATACAGATCAAATAATGTTCAGTCTTTGAAGGATAACTCCAAGAGTAACTATTTTAAAAATAAAGAAGCGTATCTGCGAAGAAGCAAAGAACAGCGAATACGATTAGGTGATGCTTATAAAAAATATCAAAAAGATTATAAAATAAAAAATAAAAATAAACTTGCAGCCAATTATTTACTTAAATTAAAGAATGATCCCATCGCAAAATTAAAACACTCATTAAGAAATCAATTTAGAAAATTAATAAAAGGTCATCATAAACAAAACACTGTGCTATCGTATATTGGATGTGATGTTGAGTTTCTAAAAAATTGGCTCTCGACACAATTCAAAGAAGGTATGTCTTGGGAAAACCACGGGTCGGTATGGCATGTTGATCACATTATCCCATGTTCAGTTTTTGATTTTTCTAATGAAGATGAATTAACAAAATGTTGGAATTATACTAATTTAAGACCCCTTTTCGTTAAAGAAAATTTAGCAAAATCTGATAAAATAAAAGATGATAGAGGCAGAAATTACACATCATACAGCGAATATCAAAAACAAAATGACTAATATAGTAAAAACATTTTTAGATACCAACGATCAAGAATTTAATTACAAGCCTGTAATAATTCACGGTGATGATTTTTTGTTGATAACACCCAAAACGATGGCAACGAATTGGAATGATCTAAACTGTAATTTCAGAAGTGCTGTGGTCAATCCGATAACATTTCAAACAGTTTCACTTTCGTTCAAAAAGTTTGTTAATTTTTCTGAGCGTCCAGAGTTTCAGCCTTGGAATAATGATTGGAAGTTTACTGCTTTCCACAAGCTTGATGGTAGTTTGTTGTGCGTTAGCAAGTATAAAGGTAAACATATCATCCGAACTCGCGGCACTACTGATGCTCGCCAAATGGCAAATGGTAATGAAATTGATTTTCTTATCAAAAAATATCCTCTCGCATTTGACAATGCATTTCTCAATGCTGAAAATGCATCCTTTCTTTTTGAATGGACTACACCTACCAATATCATTTGCCTTCGAGAACACAATGAACCTACACTAACCCTCGTTGGTGCTATCCGTCACTCTAATTATGAATATCTTGATCCTGACACTTTGGATTTTGTGGGAGGTCATATTAAAATGGCTCGCCCAAATCGTTTTGAATTCAATTCGATCCATGATTGCCTTGCTGAAGTTAAAATGTGGCGTGGTAAAGAAGGAGTAGTTATTATTTCTCCTGATGGTCAAACCCTAAAGAAAATTAAGGGTGATGAATACTGCCAGATTCATAAGCTGGCTACTGGTATCAAGAATATCAATCAAGTTCTTGCTGTGTTCTTGGCGTCTCCTAAGTTTACCACAGTTGAAGACTTCCACAAGTATGTCGAAACCACGATTGATTATGAAATTGCTGAGAAGATCAAGGACGATATGGTGCCTATTGTTGAAGCATACAATAACTATCTCAAGAAGTTTGATCGTGTAAACAACGTGGTCCAGATTGTTAAAGGTATTGAGACTCGCAAAGAACAAGCTCAAATCATCCAACAGGATCTTCACAACTGGCAGCACGGTCATGCATTCACTCTGCTTGACAATCGGGAATTGTCTGATAAAATGATTGAAAACGCTGTTCAGTTTGAACTGGATAAAATTATCAAACAATAAAATATGAAACTAATACTAGCAACCGCCAAATTTTGTGGACCATGCTCTCAACTCAAGAATAAGTTGAAAACTGCTTCTCTTGAAGTTGAAACTATTGAACTTGAAAATGATGTTGAGTTTTTCAAAAAACATGGAATCAAATCTGTTCCACGTTTGGTTGTCATTGATGCAGATGATAATACAGTTGAACTGATTCAAGGAATGGATGATATTATCACTAAAATTAAAGATCATGCTAAAGATTAAAAAGTCACGTAAAGATTACTCAAGCATTAAGGTGTGTAGTGATATTCACTATGGACACGATAGGGATTTCCTTTATAGTCCTCGCGGTTTCGATACTGCAAAAGAACACAATGATTGGATGGATGAGCAATTCGCTCAACTTGATCCAAACAATCTTCTAGTGTGTCTTGGTGATGTTGGTCTTAGTATCGGATCAGGTCCAATCATTGATTTCCTCAATCGCATTCCTTGCGAAACGCTGATGGTTTGGGGTAATCATAACTCAGGTGTCTATCAAGCTTATAGGGAAGCTCTTCCTGTTGGGTTTGAAAAGTGTGAAATTTATCCGCTTCGTATCGCTCCAAATGTAAACATGATTGGAGAATCATTTCTTCTTGATATTGATCATGATAGGTTCTTTTGCACTCACATGAGTCCGTTAATCTTTCATGACCAGAACAAGGGAAGAGTATGTTTGTGTGGTCATTCACATGGCAATCTCAAGCAAATCAATTCTGACCGGGATGATTTTGGCAAGATTCTGGATTGCGGTGTTGAAAATGCCAAGGCACACAATGGAACCGCATTTTTTGATATTGATGAGGTCGTTTCCATCCTTCGAAAGAAAAACATTTCATCATTCGATCATCATTGATCGTTTGACAAAATGGAAAAGTGTGATAGAGTAGATGAAACTAGACTTTATGACAGAAGATGAAATTGAAAATGAATATGTTAAACTTACTGCAAAGTATGAAAAAGTGTTGACTCTTCCAACCTATACAATAGATGAAATAAATCGAAAACAAAAACTGATCAAACAACTAAAAGATCAAGTTAATAATTTAATTTGTATTGGAGAAGTTGAACATTTCCTTGAAAATGGCCCTATGGGCAAAGACCCCGAATAATTTACCGTATGAAAAAGACAACAAATAAGAAAGACAAGAACTGGCTCCGTAATCCAAAGCAGAGGAAGAATCCAAAGCTTTTTACCGCTCAGTTTGTGCAGATGACAGATGGCAGTTTCCGAATCATCGGAAATGAAACTAAGGTTCTTTCACGAAAGAACCAACATTCTAACGAATGGGTGAATGTAGACACTCGCGATTTTGCTCGCGAAGTTCGAATGAATGGCATCCATTCGTTGTAATGCAAACATTTAGGCATGGTGTAAGTAACACATTTCATTTTCTTGAAAAGCTTCTGGATCATACCAGATGCCTAAAACATTTTAAATTAAAAATATGGTCATTAATAATTTACAAGAGTTGCAAGTTTTCGTGGATCAAGTTACATGGCTAACTGCCAAATTATCACATCACCGTATCAGATTTGCTAATGAATATGATATTCAGCATCTGTATTTTCCCGAAACTCCATACATTTCTCTTAATTTAAAAAATGTTACCGACCAGCATAAAATTCTGTTTGAACTTCAAAAGTTTGGATTTATTTTTTACAAACACGCTGAAATAAGTGAAATGATCAATATCGAGCGTCAAGCAACTATTAGTTTGACTAAGACATTTGATTTTGATTTATTTGACGAGACGGATGGCGTAAAGTCTATTAAATCAAAAATTGGAATTGTGTTAACATGTCCTCATTATGAAAGCAATCGTGATTTCATAATTGAATTGATGACATTCTTGATCAACAAGATCAACGATGATAACAAGGAAGATGAACACAAATTCTACATGATTGCACAGTCCAATCATGGACTTTACAATATTGAAACCACTTGCAAAGCTGTTGAAATCAAGGACAATCGTTATGACCTTTATTACGGTGCAGATTTTCCCCATGATAAGTTTGTAGAGTTTGTTACTGGAGACACCAACAACTTTATGCTTCTTCACGGTGATCCGGGAACTGGTAAAAGTAACTACCTTAAGAATCTTGTTGGTATGAGCAAGCGTGACGTTATCTATATTCCACCAAGCATGTTGGCTGCTATTGCTCGACCAGACTTTGTTTCTTACATGCTCAGTAATAAAGGTAAGATTCTGTTGATTGAAGATGCTGAACAAGTTCTCAGCATTGATCGTAATTCAGCTACCAACAATTTGCTTGGCCTTACTGATGGCTTCCTTAAAGATAGTCTTGATCTTAAGGTGATCGCTACCATGAATGCTCCTCTCAATCAAATTGATCCAGCGTTGATGCGCAAAGGTAGATTGCACTTTGAATATAAGTTTGACAAGCTTAATGTTGATGAGGCTCGTAAACTTGCTGAGTTCTTGGAACTCAAAAGAACCATCAACAACGACATGACACTTGCCGAGATTTTCAACAATGATGAAGTTGCTATTGAGAATTCTTTTGAAAAGAAAGTAATTGGTTTTGGAGCTTATTAAACACTGCCTTACTCTACAAACATGATCAATCACCAAGCAACACTATTCACCAAACGTTGAATGTGTTCTGATCAGCCAACAATAAAACACTGACCTAGAGTAATAGCACGATGAAAACAGGAATCCAAATGAGTCCAACCATTGCAAGTGATGGTCTTAACGGTAGCGCGATGACAATGAGTGTCAAAGGTGCTGACATGGCGGCGTATTTCTTACGTGACCGTATTTATTCAGATAAGATTCTCGCTCCAATTCGAGAATATATTTGCAATGCGCTTGATGAACATATCAAGTATAACATTAAAAAGCCTGTTCAAGTAAGCATCATCAAAGATGAAAATAATGAAAATAATGAATATGTTTGGAAGGTTCGTGATTACGCCAAGGGTCTTGACGAACATAGCATCCGAAACATCTTTGGTATGTATTTCGAAAGCACCAAGAGCGGCAACAACGATCAGATTGGGGGATTTGGTATTGGTAGTAAGGCATTTCATTGTTACACTGATACATTCTATGTAGACTCTTATTTCAATGGCACTCATACCAAGTATGCTTGTGTTCTTGGAGGTGGTCAAAAAGGTGTGCCTGTCGGTGAAATCTATTCAATTCATAGTGAACCTACCACCGAAACTGGTATTGAAATCTCAGCATCCATCCCACGATTTGATGTTTCCAGTTTTTGTAATAAAACCTCTCTGGTTGTTCGACGCTATTCAAATCCTGATGCTATTGAATACACTGCTGTGTATTCCTCTGGGGGTGATGTGGTTAAACCTTTCAAGCCAATCATCACCAAAACAATTGGTAATTATACGCTAAATGCATTTGATGCATCAGACGATGCTGTTGCTGATATATACTCAATGCGTTCCAATTATGCTCGTACCCTAATGACGACCAATTGCGTTGCTATTCGAATGGGGGGTGTTGTTTATGAAACCCTGCTTGTCGATTATAACTGCAATATGCACGTTGCCGTTGTGATTGACGTTCCAATTGGAACTCTCAGCATTCCAATTTCCCGTGAAGGTATTGAGAAAACCCCAGCGACCGAAAAGGTTTACGCTGAAATTCGCAAGATTATTAACGATTTGTGCAATACAGAACGTGAAAGTATCGAAGTGAAACCTTTTGAAGACTATGATACCATCAATTTGTCAAACAACGCAGTGGTTGGTGAAATGTTTGAACATAGAACATCCGATATACTTTCTGATACTTTTAACTTTGTTAGGAAAATTACCAAGAGCGCAAATCCAAACTACACAGATGGTCCTGCCGTTGATTCAATCAAAGTTACGACTATTTATACAATTCCATTCTCTCGATCCGCTTCAATGTGGTTGAAGCGTTTACGACATAAAATGTTTGCAGATGAGAAGTTTGCTGGTTTCACTTGGATGTATGAAATTCCAGATGATAAAATGGAAGAATTCAAAAATTCGATCAGTCTTGATATTTCCAACATCAAGTTTGTTGCAGTCAAGTCTTTGAAGCTTCCAAAGCTTCCATCTGAAACAACTGACAAAAAGAAAGGTAATACCTATGTTGTTTATCGTGGATGGGGCAGATCACTTGGAAAATATGACGCTTTTGAATTGTTTACTCTTCAAGCTGCTAAATTTTCTGAGGTTGATTACACAAAGGATAATTGGCATGAGACTGTGGATAATATGAATGCGTTGAATGCATTTACTATTGATCTTGTAGAAAATCGTTACAAATACGGGGATCACATTTTGTATGCAAACACCTCAAAGCTTGTTAATGCTGCTCATCTGATCAATTTCATTAGTGCTGAAAGCAAAGAATACATCGCTGCCAAGAATCGTATCAAAACAGCACTAGATGAACAAAATCGCAGGGAACGAGTGATGAATGACGTTCGCAATGATGCTATCAACACTGAATACAATTCGCGTGTTGTTAAATATCTAAAGTGTAATCCAGATGCTTCCAAGCGTCTGATTGACAAGTGTAATAAATTCAAAACGGAAGACAGCACACGGGGTCGTATTCTTCGCCTTATGAACAAGTATCAAACCATTAGTCGTTCTGATTTGCGAGCTTTGCTCAAATTGCAATAAATCTCTTGATAAATTGAAATCACCTGTTAAAATAAAACAACAACAACAACAAAACAAAACAATGACATACATCATCAACACAACCGCAATTATTCTCTTCATCAACGGACGTAGCATCCGAGTTGAAAAGACTGACATTCGCTATCCTAGCATCATCGCAGTATTCGATCTTCCTAAAGAAGAGCAAGAAGATGCTGTTGAAGCAATTATGGCTCCAGCCGTTTCAGCGATTAAAAAGATCAAAGGTGCCGAAGGATTTGAGATTATTGAAGGTGTCGTTTATTACAAGGACCAGAAGCTTCCTGCCGCTCTTAGTAAGAAGGTTGCCAGTATCATCACCGATGGTCTGCCAATCCATCACTTCGAAAAGTTTTGGGAACTTCTTCAGCAGAATCCATCTTCATCGTCTGTTAATGAATTGATGGATTTCCTCGAATACAAGGAACTTCCTATTACCGAAGATGGACATTTCCTTGCTTATAAGGGCGTTGAAAATGATTTCTGGAGCCGTAGCGGTAATCCTGACACTGTGGTTCTTCAGGGAACCGTTGATAAATCCGGTCGTATTCTCAATACTATTGGAGAAACTATTGAGGTTCAGCGTCGTGACGTTGACGATGATCGTCGTAAGCATTGTTCTCATGGTCTGCATGTTGGTTCTCTTGACTATGCCAGTGATTTCGCTTATAAGCTAATCGTTGTTAAGGTGAACCCTGCGGATGTTGTTAGCGTTCCTACCGATTACTCTTGCCAGAAGGCGCGTGTTAGCAAGTATGTTGTTCTCAGCGAATATGTTGATGAAATCAAAGCTTCTGTTACTGATGCTGCTGGTATTCCTCTTGCTGAAAGCAAGACTCAGCAAGCAGAGGATCTTCGTGAAGAACACTCTGATTTTACCAAGCGTGTTGATAATTATTTGGATCGCAAAAAGGATGAAGGTTACGATGAAGTTACTATTCGACAGATTCAAAATAGTTTCTCCCCCGAATATCCAAGTCGCCAGAGAGTGTATGATGCCCTTCAAACTCTTGGTTATGGATGGGAAGAAGAAGATGGTGTTGTGATCGTTCCGTTGTTTTAATCAACGGGTTATTGGGAAGGGGTGGGGAGTTTTCAATATTACTCCCCGCCCTTTTTGTTTATTAAACACTGCGGTAAAATACAAACACTATGAAACAACATCTACACACCCGCTGGACTTTGAAAAACAAAAAATAACTACCATGAGCAAGTTCAACGTTGTCAAATACATTCCCCCAACTCTATTCAAAACGCACCCACATACAGCCAAGGTGAATCACTTCATGCAGACTATCCTTAAGGATTTCAACTGCAAGTTTAGGTTGCCTAGTTCTATTGATCTTTATCTATATGTCTTCGAACAAGAAGAAATGCTTGGGTTCGCCAGAGACAAACAAATCCATATCAATGTTGGATCGTTTGAAAAACTTCATCACACTTCTGATGGTCTGACCAACTTGTTTAAAACTCTTAGTCATGAGCTTGTTCATATTCATCAATTGCATTCTGGTATGTTGCAAGTTGATGAAGCTCATGGTAAAATAGTTTGGAGAGGTTCTTTGTATCAAGGTCCGAAAATCAAACCATTGTCGCCTGTTCCTGACAGGCAAGAAGTGATGGATTGGTATACGGCTCAATATCAATATTATCTCAACTTTCCTTGGGAAGTTCATGCACGAAACAATACAGACCCACTTTACGATCAAATCTTTAAACCATACGAAATCGAATAATATCATCAAATGACAACTAGACTATTCAAATCTGATCTATTGGGAGCAACCGTATCCCTAAACACTCTTCAAATCTTCTTTTGGGGTGGCATCTTTAGCCAATGGGCAAAGTCCGACTTCTATGACAAAGACATTGATATTACATTTAATTGTGCTGAACAAGCAATGATGTATAAGAAGGCTATGCTCTTCAAGGATGAAGAAGCTATGAAAACCATTATAGCTCAAGATGATCCTAGAAACATGAAAGCCATTGGACGAACGATCAAAAATTATGATGATGCACTATGGACAGAACATCGTTATAATATCGTTCGAAATATCAATGTTATGAAGTTTTCTCAAAATTCCAAATTCAAGGATTTGCTTCTTCTTACAGATGGATTTGAACTTGTGGAATGTTCTCCTGAAGATAAAATCTGGGGTATTGGTCTTTCTGAAAATGATCCCGATGTTCTTGATAGAAACAAGTGGAAAGGTATAAACTTACTTGGTCAATCTATTGTTGAAGCAAGAAATATCATCATCCAAGATCTATGAAAAAAGCATCTGTAGCTTATGCTGAAATATTTGATATTCAGCTTAATGAGCATAAGAGTTTAATCAAAGAAATCGAAAAGGCAATTGACGCTGCAATTGTAAAAGGAGAAACTGATACGTATATCAAAGAAGGGATTCCTATTCCAGTTGTAACAATGATGAGGGATTTATATGGTTATACTTTTCGCAAATCTGGACGTGGCTACAATATTAGCTGGGATTCTTAAACATATGAAACAAGAACAATACATTCACATTAACGAATACGGAGATAAGCGTTACTACAAAGATCGAAAGATGCACATGCTTCACCGCCTTGATGGACCAGCGATTGAATGTGCTGATGGATATAAATCATGGTGGATTGATGGGCGACCTCATCGCCTTGATGGACCAGCGATTGAATATGCTTGTGGATATAAAGCGTGGTATGTTGACGGGAAACTTCTATCAGAAAAACAGTTTAATGCTCTTACGGCACCAATAATTGAATTGACTCTTGAGCAGATTGCAGCTAAGTTTGGTGTTGATGTGAGTAAGATTAAGATCAAGAAGTAAGAAACACAATAAAATTATGCAACAAGAACAATACATTCACATCGACGAATATGGTAACAAGCGTTACTATAAAGACCTAAAGATGACCATTCGCCATCGACTTGATGGACCAGCGGTTGAATTCGCTGATGGAAGTAAATCATGGTATGTTGATGGGCGACCTCATCGCCTTGATGGACCAGCATTTGAAGGTGCCGACGGAAGTAAAAGATGGTGTGTTGATGGGCGACCTCATCGGCTTGATGGACCAGCGGTTGAATTCGCTGATGGAAGTAAATCATGGTATGTTGATGGGCGACCTCATCGGCTTGATGGACCAGCAATTGAATGCGCTGATGGATATAAAGCATGGTATGTTGACGGCAAATGTCTAACTGAAAAACAGTTTAATGCTCTAACTGCACCAGCATTAGAATTGACATTGGAAGATATTGCAAGTAAGTTTGGTGTTGATGTGAGTAAAGTGAAAATCAAAAAGTAAGAAATATATGGAAGAACAATACATTCACATCGACGAATATGGTAAGATTTACTACAAAGACCGAAAGATGACCATTCGTCATCGGCTTGATGGACCAGCAATTGAAGGTGCTGAGGGAGGTAAAGCATGGTATGTTAATGGGCAACGCCATCGCCTTGATGGACCAGCGGTTGAAGGTGCTGATGGATGTAAATTATGGTATGTTGATGGGCAACGTCTATCTGAAGAACAGTTTAATGCTCTAACTGCACCAGCATTCGAATTGACTCTTGAAGAGATTGCTGCTAAGTTTGGCGTTGATGCGAGCAAGATTAAGATCAAGAAGTAAGGAACTCTGATATAATAAAATTATGCAACAAGAACAATACATTTACATTGACGAATATGGTAGTAATATTCATTACAAAAACCTAGTGCTTAAACACTGCGATAATCTATAGACCAATCGCAAGCGTTGCTTACCAATACCCAACAAATCAATATGAATATCGGCTTAGTTTGTATCAGTGAAATTCTCAAAGCAAAAAATAAAACCAATGCTTTTCAAACAATGACTCGTTCTCGTTTCAATTCTTTAAAGCGTGAAGTTGCTATCTCTGATCTTTCTAAAAAGATTCTACACAACGCTCGTTTGTGTAGTGTGATCATTCATCATTGTGCTGTCGTGGGTATCAAGCACTATCGCATCAGTAGCAATCTATTTCCGCTGATTACTGACAGCACTCTCAATCTTTCTTATTCCGATTTGCCAGATTTCGAGGAAATTAAAAACCGTTTGCAATATGCTGGTGAGCTTGCTGTTAAGCTGGGTGTTAGTATTTCAGCGCATCCTGATCAGTTTAATGTGTTGTCCTCGTTTAGTAATGATACCGTTGCCAAGACTATCAAAGAATTGAATCATCAATCATATGTTCTTGATTGCTTTGGGCGCAAACAAGATTATTCATCCCCGATGTGCTTGCATCTTAATTTGTCATTTGACAGCGTTAAAGAAACACTTGTCAATTATATTGATCGTTTCTTCAAAGCTTTTGAGCAATGCGATGTTGGTGTTCGTAATCGTCTCGTTCTTGAAAACGAAGACAAAGGTTTTTGGAACGCTGAGAATCTTTACAACAATTTCGGAAATCGTCTGCCTTTGGTGTTTGACAATTTGCACGATGCTGTTAATCCTTCTCCCGTCTGTCACTTTGATCTATTCAAACGCACATGGGGTTCTCACGTTCCTGTTATGCATTGGAGTGAAGGTATCAAAGAAAGTCCCCGCAGTCATGCTGAATACGCTAGTCATATGCCTGTTGTTGTTAAGCTGAATAGTGATTGCGTGTGGGAGTTTGAGCTTAAAGGCAAAGACAAAGCTATTGTCAAAGTCCTGAACAATCAATACAACATCAATTAAACAATATGTTTTCTTTTTCTTTGATCACTATCCTTTCCTAATACAAGAATAAAACATTGCACCAGACTACAAACATGATTGCATACAAAGCTACTTATAATTTCAAATGTCGTAATCAAGAGTATAAAGTTGGAAAGACTTATACATCTGATAAGTTGGGAATTTGTAAACACGGTTTATATTTCTGTCAAAAGATGGAAAATGTATTAGAATATCACAACCCATCAAAAGATTTCGTTCTTCTTGAAATTGAAGTTCTCGGCAAGATTGAAACGAATGGAGATAAATCCGTTACGAATAAGTTCAAGGTTCTACGTGTGATTCCTTTTGAGGAATATACTGATAGTGTGAAATCTCGATTTACCACCTGCGAATACGATGAAAAGAGTAATCTTATTTCTGAGATGCATCCAGATGGTAGTAAGTATACCTATGAATACGATGAAAAGAATAATCGTAAATCTATGACGTATCCAAGTGGTACCAAGTGTATCTATGAATACGATGATAGGAATAACATGATTTCTGAGACATATTCACACGGTAAAAGGTATACCTTTGAATACGATGATAGGAATAACATGATTTCTGAGACACCTTCACATGGTAAAAATTATACCTTTGAATACGATGATAGGAATAATAAAATCTCTACGACATCATATCCAGAGGGTAAAAAGTATACCTATGAATACGATGAAAGGAATAATAAAATCTCTACGACATATTCAAATGGTGTCAAGATTACTTATGCGCCTGCGGTGATCACCGAGGAATAAAACACTGACCTAAGATAACACCACTATGAAAAACGATAAAGGTATCGACCTCAAGCTTGCTAAGAAACTTTATGATGCTTATGCAAAAGTTGCCAATCCTGACTCTCAAATGAGCTTAACTCAAAATGTACTTGGACATGATGTTGAATATATCTTTGAGTTTTTCCATTCTTTAAATGGTTATGACGGTTATTGTGATTTAGAATTCTTTACTTACAAAGCTTCAAAGGAAGCTAATAAGCTTTTTGATAAATTGGACGGATACTCATTTGATATTATCAATGAAGATGCAGTTTATGAAGTTCAATGTAAGCTTGAAAAGAAACTAAAAAATCTGGTTGAAGCTGAAAATCAAATCAATCAACATCTGCGCGATATCAATATCTCCAAATCAGAATTTTACGAATGTTTCCGCTCTCTTTCAAAAACCACTATACTGCCGTGGGTTACTGTTAATGCCGCGCTTAACAAACTGAATGTTGTGCCAACGCCAATTGAAGTGAAGCTCAACAATTCATATGTTGCCACGATTGTTCCCAATACTGGAAACATTCGAGTTGGATGCCAGAGCATTCCGGTCGATGCAATTCGTGAAGTTCTTGCAAAATACGACGATATTTCAACCAAGTAAACATATATACTACCAACATGAGCAATACCAATACAACTATGATAAAGCAATTTATTCGGGATCGAAAGAATAATCCACGGGGAGTTGCTGTGGCTGTCAAGCATGAGAACGAAGTCTTTTATGGCTATTCTCTGTGCAATCCAATTGATCGTTTCAACAAGTCGCTAGGCATTGAAATTGCGGTCTCTAGGGCACTCAGCCAGAGCTTTCACCTTCCAATCAGTCCTAACACACAAAAGCAGATTGAACACCATTTCATGGCACTTGAACGCCGCGCCGTGCGTTACTTCAAGGATGTTCCAGAGGAAAACATCCGCATTGATTTCAACGCTTCGATTGTTGTCGAAGATGTTGAGGATTTTGTTTCCTGATTATCAAGAGACCATCTATGATTCTCTTGAACAAAAAGTTAATTCCAGATGGTCCCTTTTATGTGGGGGTAAGCGGCGGTATTGATAGTATCGCATGTCTTCACCTTCTACAAAGAATGCTTGGCAATCGTGTTAAGGCATGTCACTACAATCATAATTTGCGTTCGCAAAACAATATCATGCAACAAAGCGTCGAACGCTTTTGTGATGATTTGAATATTCAATTGATTGTAGCGACACGCCCTAGCCAAGACATTCTTGGAAATGTTGAGCATAATCTTCGTAACGATAGACTGGATTTCTTTCGCAGTCTGAATCATGACGTTGTTCTCTGTCATCATCTTAACGATGCGGTTGAGAGTTACATCATGAATATGTTGCGCGGTTGTCCAGAATATGTTCCCATTCCAATGATCACCAAATTGGAAGATTCTTCATATAGTCTTCGTCATCCGTTTCTTGGTTCTTGCAAGACTGATATTATCAATTACGCTACCAATCAAAAGCTGATTGATTATGTCGTGGAGGACGACACCAATGCAGACAACAAGTATCAAAGGAATTGGATTCGTAACGAGATTACGCCGATGTTTAAAGAGTATGGTCTTGAAAAAATTGTTAAGAAAAAGTTCTATAGCTAATAAAACTTTGTTGAAATAATAAATTTGTTGATCTGACAAACTTGCTATGATATAGTGAGAAGAATATACACCACCTTAACATGATGCTCCTACTTAATATTGAAGAACTTAAAACGGTTGTCTCTGACATTATTGACAACTCCCGAGAATTGCATTCTTTGTCAGCTTGTATTACTATCAATGGACGCGATGATAATTACATTGCGATTCATTATGATAAGAATTGCATGTGTGACCAAATCAAATCTTTTGATTTCAATCGAATCCGCCATATCATTGAAGACTACGGAAACTTTAGACTGGAGGAAATTGAGATTGGAGAAACAACAAACACAACATTCAAAATTTACAAGATTCTATGAGTCTGGAAAAAGCAATATACCACGGCAAAGAAAAACGCAAGCCATACTACGATTCTCGTAGGTTTGATTGGTCTTGTAAAAACCATGGTTCGTGTCCGTATTGCAGGAACAATAGAACGTTCAAACATAAAAAGAATAGCATTCAGAAAGATAAAACAGAACAGGTCGATGAGTATTTCGGGCATTGGCATTTGCCTTGCCCGTCTGATGGTGAACAAGCGCATTGGGAATCAGTCTATCGTAAGATGGGTATTGATCCTAATGATTGGGACACTCTTGTTGAACTTGAAGAACTCTACAAAGGATAATAAACAAAAACTAAAAAATAAGCTCGCTAACAATAAAACACTGCGGCAAGATGTGGGCATGCAACAACTGCTGACTACATCCAATCCGAAGATTCTTAAAGGCACCAAGCTTGGCTATCTTTCTAGTGGTATCCATCTTGCTCCTTATACACTTAGCGGTAAAAATACTTGTCCTAAAGCAAGTCCGGGATGCGGTCTTGGATGTTTAAACACTGCTGGTATGGGTGTTTATAACATAACCCAACAATCCAGAATTACCAAGACCAATGAGTTCTGGCACAATCGCCAAGAGTTCCTTGCTAATCTATATCGGGAAGTTACCAATACAATCAAGCTGGCTAAAAAGAAAGGTTTGATTCCTTGTTTTCGATTTAATCTTACCAGCGACATTGCATGGGAAAGCATCAAGTTCAAAGGTAAGAACTTTATGGATCACTTCCCTAACGTTCAATTCTACGATTACACCAAGGATGACAAGCGTATGCTTCGCTTCCTTAGTGGTGATTTTCCTAAGAATTACCACCTTACCTTTAGCCGTAGTGAAACCAACGACAAGGCATGTAACATTGTTCTCGCCTGTGGTGGAAACATTGCGGTAGTGTTCAGCGGTTCTCTTCCTGAAACCTACAAGGGTAAAAAGGTTATCAATGCCGTGGAAAATGATCTTCGTTTCCTTGATCCAAAGGGTGTTGTTTGCGGTCTGGTTGCTCTTGGTAAAGCTAAGAAAGATACTTCCGGTTTCGTTGTTACCAATTTCTAATTCTATGCAAGACGTTATCATTAACTTCCCACCGTGGGTTCATGCGTATGCTTCCAAACATAATGCGTTTCCCGATCAATATCAAAGTATTGCTATCAATCAAGACATTGCAAGCATTCCTCTGCATGATGAAATGCAGAAAGCTGTTAAAAATCATGAGCTTTATCAAACTGCGATTGAGCGTATTGATTCGATGATGGATAGCTATAATTATGAAAATGGTTCTCTTATCAGTATCAGCGAAAATCGTGAAAACTTCGACGATTTGTATTCCACTTCTGCGGAATCTAGGTATAGAGGAGGTCTTCAGGAAATTAAGATCGGAGAACATTTCGTTCTTTATGGATTTGATTACGACTGAACAATAAAACACTGCACCAGACTACAAACATGATTGCATACAAAGCTACTTATAATTTCAAATGTCGTAATCAAGAGTATAAAGTTGGTAAGACTTATACATCTGATAAAATGGAAATTTGTAAACATGGTTTTCACTTTTGTCAAAAGATGGAAAATGTATTAGAATATTATCAACCATCAAAAGATTTCGTTCTTCTTGAAATTGAAATTCTCGGCAAGATTCAAACGAATAGAGATAAATCCGTTACGGATAAGTTCCGTGTAATTCGTGTGATTCCTTTTGAGGAATATACTGATAGTGTGAAATCTCGATTCCCCACCTTTGAATACGATGAAAGGAATAATCTTATTTCTGAGACTTATCCAAGTGGTACCAAGTGTATCTATGAATACGATGATAGGAATAACATGATTTCTGAGACATATTCACACGGTGACAAGTATACCTATGAATACGATGAAAAGAATAATCGTATTTCTACAACGTATTCAAATGGTGACAAGCATACCTTTGAATACGATGAAAAAAATAATCGTATTTCTGAGACTTATCCAAATGGTGAGAAGTATACCTTTGAATACGATGAAAAGAATAATCGTATTTCTACGAAGCATTTAGATGGTGACAAGCATACCTTTGAATACGATGATAGGAATAATAAGATTGCTGAGACATATCCAAATGGTGACAAGTATACCTATGAATACAATGAAAAGAATAATCGTATTTCTGAGACTTATCCAAGCGGTATCAAGTATACCTATGAATACACCAATGTAACTGAACAATAAAACACTGCACCAGACTACAAACATGATCGCATACAAAGCTACTTATAATTTCAAATGTCTTAATCAAGAGTATAAAATCGGAAAGACTTATGCATCTGATAAAATGGAAATTTGTAAACACGGTTTTCACTTTTGTCAAAAGATGGTAGATGTATTAGAATATTACAAACCATCAAAAGATTTCGTTCTTCTTGAAATTGAAGTTCTCGGCAAGATTGAAACGGGAACCACTAAGTGTGTTACGGATAAGTTCCGTGTAATTCGTGTGATTCCTTTTGAGGAATATACTGATAGTGTGAAATCTCGATTTCCTACCTTTGAATACGATGAAAGGAATAATCTTATTTCTGAGACTTATCCAAGCGGTATCAAGTATACCGTTGAATACGATGAAAAGAATAATCGTATTTCTGAGATGCATCCAAATGGTAGCAAGACTACCTTTGAATACGATGAAAAGAATAATCGTATTTCTACAACGTATTCAAATGGTGACAAGTATACCTGTGAATACGATGATAGAAATAATAAGATTGCTGAGACTTATCCAAATGGTGCCAAGTATACCTATGAATACGATGATAGGAATAATCTTATTTCTGAGACGCTTCCAAATGGTACCAATCATACCTATGAATACGATGATAGAAATAATAAGATTGCTGAGACATATCCAAATGGTGACAAGTATACCTATGAATACAATGAAAAGAATAATCGTATTTCTACAACGCGTCCAGATGGTACCAATTATACCCATGAATACGCCAATGTAACTGAACAATAAAACACTGCGATAAAGTAACATCATGAAGACACTCTTCTGGAAAGCATACTACTCATTCACTCTTAGTAAAGATTATTATACCCGTAAACTTGCTGCTGCCAGCAATGTTCATGGTATGATTACAACTGGATCGAGAGGCGATTTCAGCCAAATGTATGATACCAATGGTAATCGTATTCGTGGCTGGCATAAACTTCGTCCGTCATTTGTTCGTTCAAACGATCATCCTCTTGTAACTTATTACCAAGACAAATAATATGCAATCTATTCATATTCGATTGGTCGATGGTATTGCTGCCGATATGAATTCGGAAATACGTTCTGCCGTATTTGAAAACAAGCAAGAAGTCAATGAAATGATTAGCTATCTTGAGTCTATGCTCAAAGATACAATCAAGGAATTTAAAAAAGATATTCACCCAACTCTGGAACAATAAAACACTGACCTAAAGTAGCACCATGTCCAACACTACTACAACTACACTGACCGCTGACGATATTATTGCTCGTATCCTCGCTTCCAAGGGCTCTTTTGTTAAGGCTTACTGGCGCAGTTTTCCTAAGCCTGCTGCTGCTCATAAAAACGTTGTTCTTGAAAAGAATACTGCTGCCGTCTGCCGTGCTGGTATTGATTTCTCCAATCTTGGAGTTGTTAAAGAAGCTATTGCTGCTGGCGAGCGGGGAGACGTAGAATCTCTACCTTGGGGCGAATGGTCGAGGTTTCCCTATATCATTGAGCATAAGGGAGTTGAATATATCAGGCTTTACCCTTCTAATTCTCCTACTCAGTTTCCATCTTCCAAGTTTTTTGTTGACGGTGTTGAAGTTACCAAAGAAGCATTCTCTTGCTATCTTACTCCTTCCGAATCCAAGAAACTTCTTGATCCAACTGCTGATGAAAAGCCGCTCTGCTTTACTATCAAGCGGGAAAACATTATCGGAACTGAAGACTTCGCTGAATAATGTATATCTTCATCGGAATCATTCTTTGTATGCAAGTGATTGGTGCATGTTACAGCATTTACCATAAGCTTTGGTTTGAAGCTATTATTAACTGTATTCTCGCTGCGTGGGCGTTTTATCTATACACAAACCGTTCACCTTTTCTATAAATAAAACACTGACCTAAGATAACACCATGTCAAACATCAATCTGTTTAAGGCTCCTCAAATTCCTATTCGCTCTTCTTGGAAGCAAGAAGTGTTCAAACGTCCTAAGAAGAGCGGTTCTATTGTTAATCGCAGTCTTCTACATAGTCGGCAATCGCCACTTGTTAAGAGTCAGGGAAGTTTTGTTCAAAAAGATATCTCAGGATACCAATACTGAGGTTCTTATTGGGCGTGTGACCAGAATGGTTAATGGCCCGTTTTCATAAAGCGGTATGGATATGAAAGTCCTTTGTGGGTTCGAGTCCCACCGCGCCCACCAATATTTCAAATAATCAATCAATATGATTACTTTCTTTCTTATCTCTGGATCAATTCTAGGTATCTCAATCATCGCCGCCATTTTGAACATAATGATTACTGATATCACAAGAAATTCTAAGAATTTTTACATTAGGCAAGATATCATTGCAACCGTATTTTGTTCAAGTTTGATCACAACGATTATTGCAATCATAGCTCTTATCTGGATTAAATGCCTGTAAAAGAATAAAACACTGCGCTAGAATACAAACATCATGAACATCGAAGCATTCGTAAACGAACTTAACAAGAAGTGGCCTAAAACTCCATTCGGCTCCAGTTTTATGTTTATTTTTGGTAAGAAATATTATAAGATTTGTAGGACTCGCGATGGTATTAAACCCGAGTCATCCTATGCCTTTGTTGATATTGATACTGGTGATCTTTACAAGTCTGCTAGTTGGGCACAACCTGCGAAACGTATTCGTGGAAACATTAACGATCCATCTGGATTGGATGCCTGTTATGAATATTCTGTTTGTTATCTCCGTTAATAACAATAATGAAAACATTTAAACTTCCGTACGATATTGTCGTTGAAATTACTTATGATGATTTCGGTAAATTTTCAGGTAGCATCACTTCTAATCTCCACAAGCATAAACATACAACTGCACGACAAGCTGATGTGATTGAAAGTATGATTCTTTCTCATGCTTGTAATAACATTGATATTTCAACTGACGATTATATCAATGGTGTCAATGATACCATTCAAGCTCTTGCTAATAATTCTTAATTTATAACCATATGAATCGAATAACAAAAAAAGCAGCAATTGCGTATGCACTAACATGTGTAAATGGCCCATTTGGATTCAGAAAAAATTACAAAATATCTTGGTATGATAAAACCGTAAATGCTTGGAGGGAATCTTTTCCTATGGATTATGATGTAGCATTGCATCATCGTAAAGAGCATCTTATTCAATTTGCGCGTGAATTTAGAAAAAAAGATATAATAATTTGCCACCCAGATATTATTGCAGGTAAATGGCAAAATCACATTTGATGATTTGTATTGATTAAACACTGCGGTAGTCTTCAATCATGGCTTACGTCACGATCCTTGAAACTGAGTTTGACAATATTTTCCGTCCTGATCGTAATTGGGAAAAAGAATACAGCGGTAACGCTAACGAGATTGTTTATACAAAGCGTTTCAAGAAAAAACCAAACGTAGTTATTAAGGTTTATAGCAGCATTCACAAGGATAATGGTATTAGTAGAGGTTGTGGTAAAGATGCTATTCGTGTGTGTGCTGTTAATACCGTAACCAATCGTGGTGTTCGTAAGAGTTCCCGTATCAATAGAGTTCCCGGCTGGGAGACTCGCCTTACTAAGAAGGTTACTGATATGTGGAACGACATTCTCAACAACTGAAATATGATTACTAAAGAAGAAGCTGATCTATTTTGCAAGTTTGAACTCAAAACTTGGAAGCTCTCCAATATCAATATCGTCTGGAGTGATATGACTTGCTACCTTGGACTTGCTGATGTTGCTAACAATCGTATCATTCTTTCCACTCGTATTCTTAACTCTACTCAAGTGCTGATCGAAGTTGTTAAGCACGAAATTTGTCATGTCCTTGATTATCAAGAGCGTGGAACTTTCATTGGTAAACATGGTCGCAATGATTTCCACGGAGAAAGCTTCAAAAAGTGGTGCAAGATTGTGAATGTTAAATGCAGACGCTTCATTCCCGTTTGATTTATTGATACGTTTCTAAGAAACTCAAGCATAAAACACTGCGGTAATCTACAATCATGACGAAAGACGAAATCCTAGTTGCTACTGAACAAGCTTTCCTCGTTGCTGAAAAGTTTTATAATAGGACTTTTGAACGTCCTCTTAATATCATTTTTAAGCGTAGCGGAACTACCGCTGGACATTGTGCTTATTCCCGCCGCGAGCTTATGTTTCAACTTGATCTTGCTGAACACAATGCTAATTTCAAAAACACGGTAGATCATGAGGTAGCACATTACGTTCAACGTGCTGTTTATGGTTATTACCGTAATGGTAAAAGGGTGATGCCGCATGGTAATGAATGGAAGTATATCATGCGTAATGTTTATCATCTTGATCCTGCACGTTGTCATAACTATGATGTGTCGGTGACTACTACTCGTAAAATAGCGCGTGATTTCAAGTATTCTTGTAATTGCAAGACTCACAATATCACTACAACTATTCACAATAAAATTTTGCGTGGTAAAAGTTATAGCTGTGTTAAGTGTAAAAGTGTTCTTAGATTTGAATCTACTAAAACCGATATGGATAAAATACAAGAACTGCTTGAAAAGCTTACTACGCTTCAACAAAAGACAACCACTAACGCTTAACTAATTCAAGTTCTATCAATTAAATACTGTGATACTCTATATTTACGAAAAACCATAAGTCTATTAAAAACAATTAGATATGACAAAATTGTAAGTTTGATATTTTTGATTTTCCCGGCCAAACTTGTTTTGGTATAGTGGCTTGAAATGAATAAAACACTGCGATACTCTGTAACCATGTCAAACAACCTGATTGAATTCAATCGTTCTAGCGACGAACTTATGTTCAAGGCTGGACATAGTATGTTCATGAATGCCAAGCGCATTTTTCAAACTGAGGATGAAGATAAGATTCTTGAAATGGTAAGCAAGTTTCATCCTAATGAAATCGAGATTCGGTTTCTTGTTACCCAGCTTATTGAGAACGGGTTCGTGCTTACGGGTGTGGATAACGGGGAACAAGAAGTCTCTACTGATAATCCTGATACGATTATCAAGGAAATTCTTTCGGTCGATGAAGCTTCTCTTTACTTCTACGATCCAGAAAATCCTACTAAAAAGTGTTATTACTTTATCGTTCTTGGTAATGAAGATGGTATTGCTATCAATGATTACAGCATCCTTAATGATAAGGTGGATAGCATTGCCGAAGTTGTGTATGATGCGTTTAATAATATGGATTGAATCTATAAAACACTGCCTGTCAATGATTTCAGGAGTGGATATTGATAGTTTGAATATCAATATTGTTTGGCTCCTCATTCATTAAGATTGTCTTTATCAATAAGACAATCAAAGAGTTACTTATTAAACACTGCCCCATAGTTACTGCTGATGACTAAATCATTATATCAAATTGCGTTTGACGACTTTATCAAGGATATTAACGGCGGCAATGCTGTTGTTGATGCTAAGGCCGGTAGTGGTAAATCCACTACTGCTCTTCTCGGTATTGAATTCATGAAGGGTTCGGTTATTGTTCTGGCATTCGGCAAGAAAATTGCTGTCGAGTTTCAGAATAAACTGAATAATATGGCTTACCCTAACGCTAGGTCTGCCACATTCCACTCAGAATGCAATGCTAACCTTAGTCGTAATCGCCAGCGGCCAACTGTTAATACTGGCAAGGTTTGGCGCATTGCTGAACTTTTCACTCAGGAAAAAGAACTTGCTAAGGTTCGTTTGAGTATTTGCAAGCTTGTTGGATACGCTAAAAATAGCGGGTTCGGTATTGATACTTGCCCGGCTATTGATGATCGTCAAGCTTGGGTGGATATTATTCAGCATCATGATGTTGATCTTGATGCTGATGTTGAAATTGAAGACGTTATTGATATCTGTATCAAGGTTCTTGAGCTTAACAATCGTGATGTTAAGGTTATTGATTTCGACGATCAAATTTACTTCCCTCTTCTGTTCAAGCTTAAATTCACCAAGTATGATTGGGTTATTGTTGACGAAGCGCAGGATACAAATGTTATTCGTAAGCTTGCCCTGCGGGAAATGATGCACGAAAAGTCCCGCCTTATTGCTATCGGTGATCCCAACCAAGCTATTATGGGTTTTACTGGTGCTGAGAATGACAGTCTCAATCTTATCAAGGAAATGTTCAACGCTAACGAGCTTAAACTTAGCGTCTGCTATCGTTGCGCTAAAAGCATCATTCGTGAAGCTCAAAAATATGTTCCTGATATTGTTGCTTATGAAGACAATATTGAGGGAGAAGTTACCGATATTAAGTATGATGAGTTTTTCAAACTTGCTCCTACTCTTGAACTTAGCAAGAAAGATGGTATCATCTGCCGTAATAATGCTCCGCTTGTTAGCTTGGCGTTCGGCCTTATTCGTAGCGGTATTGGTTGCCGTATCGAGGGCCGCGATATCGGTCAAAACCTTCTAACCTTTACAAATAAGTGGAAGGTGAATGACCTCGCTACCTTTGCGCTTCGTATCCAAACTTTCTTCGATAAGGCTATTGAGAAAGCTAAGAAAGCTACCCGTGGTCTTCTTGAAGATAAGTATGAGACTCTGCTTATTCTTATTGAGCGTTGCCAAAGCCTCGGTAAACATGATATTGAAAGCCTTCGCAATCTTATCAAGAGTATGTTTAGCAATAGTGAAGATACAAACGTTCCCAACGTTGTCACTCTTAGTAGTATTCACAAAAGCAAGGGTCTTGAGTTTGATAATTGCTATATCCTTGGAATGTCTCAATTTTCGCCAAGTAAGTATGCTACTCTTGATTGGATGAAGTCTCAAGAGAAAAACTTGCAATACGTTGCTGTTACCCGCGCCAAGTATAAACTCACTTACATTACTGATGTTCCTACCCGTAACAAGCGGGAAGTGGAGACAGAAGAACAATAAAAAAGCGAGCTGGGCACCTCATAAAACTGCCCCCCTTTTTCTTAATAATCTGAACCAGAATAAATTATGACAACTATACATCACACTCCTATCAACGAAGAGACTACTATCAAGCCTTCCAAGAAGCCTATTGAACTTGTTCGGTATATTAGTAACTGTAAAGAATATGAACTTTCTAATGTTGCGTCAACTACCAGTTGCTCTCCTTCCGATTGGAATCATATTCGCCTTGTGATCAAGGGTAATGGCTATGAATTCGATGTTATTGCCGCTTGGAGTGATTATTGTGATGACAGCCCTGCACTGTATCTGGGGCATTGGAATGACGGGGTAATTGGTTAATTATAAAACACTGAGCGACAATATCAAAGTCTATTAGAAAATCATTTAAACATATGAACAATAAAACTACATTCAAGGTTGGTGATCGGGTTAAGCGTATCAAGTATATTGATGGCGTTTGGAGCGAACTGTGTTATTATAATAATAATCTTGATAAACATGGCATTCATACCGTCACTTTTGTTTCTGAAGATATTGATAATGGTGTTGGTATTGAGAACATGATTGATTTAAGTTGCACTGGACGTGCTAACTTTACATTTGACGCCCTCTGTTTTGAACTTGTTGAACCGAGTATTGATGATAGCTTCATTGCTGTCGTGATGAAAGATAAAGTGGTTATCAATGATATCACTTATCCTGCTTCTCTTATCAATAAGATCGCCGCCGCTCTCAACTCTATTGAATAAAGCCACACTTGAAATTTTAATAAACGACAAATCAATTTTTAACAACAAACAATAATAAATTATGAATATGTCCGAATATAACGAAATGCTAAGTGATCTTAAGCGCAGCGGTATTGATATCAACAGTACAAGTCGAGAAGATATTGTCAATCAGGCTATGTCTGAACATGGTATTCCTCTCATGGAGATTCTTGAAAATTTTAATCGGGACGCTGTTCTTGAAGCTGTGTATGAAGCTATGATTGCTTACAATGCTATTGTTGATGAAGAGGAAGAGGATGAAGAGGATGAAGAGGAAGAGGACAATGATGATGGCATTGTTTTTGATACAAACGGTCGTATCATTTCTGAGTTTATTGATGACCAGCTTGTCGTTTATACCTATGATGAAAAGGGCAATCTTATCACTGAGACTTATCCTGATGGTACAGAGTATCGCAGGGAATACGATGATCGTAACAATATGATCAAAAGTATCAATACAGAAGGATCAATTTCCATGTATGAATACAATGACAACAATAAGCTTATCAAGTATATCTATCCTGATGGTAGAACGGTAAGTTACGTTCGTGATAGCAATGACGTGCTTGTTGATACAATTCTTGTCTGAAAATGCCAACAAAAAAGCAGCAATAAGAATGTTAAACACGTTGATCATTTTGATTTGACAATAACATTCTTATTGCTGCAACTGTTTAATATCCAATAACTTATTGGTTATTGATGTTTGAACAGGTTATCATAACAGTATGATAATCAATGAGTAAAGATAGGCGGGTATCAAAAGGTAGAAAGAAGATAGTAAGTTGTTAGACGGATTATTGTTTTGATAAAGATTACATTCATGTTATTGTTATCAAAATCATCATTCTATTATAACTTTGTTGTCATAATAAACGATTCAATCTGACAAAGTTTATTAAATCTGATAAAACGCATAGTAGCTATAATCGCTTTAGTCGCATGAATGGCATTATTATACATCTTATTTCTGTTAGATCTATTTTTGCTATTCTATACGGCTCTAAGGCTACAAGTTGTTTTTCCCTAGAGTCATCATAACTTTTTAACAAATTAAAAACCCCCCGCATTTTACCAATATTTGCGTCCGCCGTCTAGCAATAGACGGCTTTTTTGTTGCCAAATAATGCCACACACCGCCTTAAACATACCGTTTTTAGCCATTAAACACTGCCCGCCCCTGCCCCGCCCTTTTTAAACATATTTCTGTTAGATCTATTTTTGCTATTCTATACGGCTCTAAGGCTACAAGTTGTTTTTCCCTAGGGTTAGAGTCGGTATTATTAAAACACTGCGCTGCATAATACTACCCAGTTTATACATAAAACACTGCGCCCATTTATGTATACACTTTCTAAGTATAAAACACTGCCCGCCCTTATGTATATCTATTTTATATCTAAAATAAATAGATATGTTAATGATATGTATAAAACACTTGAAATAGTTATGTCTAAAATAAATAGATATATCATTTTTAAGTATAAAACACTGACCGGTAGTTTTTTTCGATTTTTCTCGACACCTTGGTTTTTTTCTGATAGTCGCGCCCGAAACTAGGTTTTCGGCTTATTGAGACTTTGTGAAACAAAGTGAAAAGAATCGAAAAAAGATCTTGTCGATTCGATTTTTACCCGGTAGGTTCCTTGCATCGTTCTGAGGGCAACGCGGTGCCAGTAAACCGCCATTCAAAAAAAGTAAATCAAATACTACAAATGCAAGACATCAACAACGCTGGTTCCGCCCCTATCGCCACCCCTACCACCCCTACCCCCGCGAAAAAACCGGGTGCGCGTGGCAAGCGGTCTGATGCCGCTCCTGATGCCGCCCCATCGCGGAGCATCATCCACTACATTGAAGAAAAAGAATGGATACAGGCAGTGAAAGATGAATTCGATCTTAAAAATGATTCGGAGGCGTCGCGCCTCGTTTGTGATGTCGCTAAAGCGTACCGTTACGATGATAACGGAAACGATCGTTTCGCCGCCATCGCCAATGAAATCGCAGCCAATCGCCACATCGAACAGGCGAGGGACGAATTGACTAAAAAGCTTGCGTCGCTCCAATCCCTAGCGGCTAAGGCGGGCTTGACATCGGACCAGTTGGAAGCCATGAAAGCGCAATTCATTGCATGAGACGCCGGGGAGAAGGTCCAATCCCTTCCCCCCTTTCCTTTCCAACCTTTCCGAAAAAATGTTCAATTCAGATGAATTGCCCGTGAATGCCTCTAGCTTCGTCGTGACGGCATTTGAAGTGTCAAACGGTCACAAGTTCGCCATCCTGCGTTGCAGTGGCTCTTGGGCCTATTACACCGCCAGTGCGGACCCGTCGTGGTTTGCAGCCGTAGACTTCCACGACTCGCGCCTGTTCATGAGTGCGAGCCGATTGGATTCCCTTGCAATCGGCGACACGTTACACGCCGATTTCCGCGATGGGGAAGTGACGTTCACCCTTGAAAGGAGGCAGGCGTGACGTTCCCGGTTGACGGTCCCGCTGATCTGCTTGATTCCCTACTGGAAGAACTAAGCAGGCCGAAGTAAACTCCGCCCCTACCCCTAACCGGGTAGGGGTTTTTTTTTATATCATTTTCTAAGTTATGGCATATCTATTTTGAATATGCTATAACTGTTTTTATAATATACTTCAACATATCTGATAAAGATATGCCGTCGTGTTATGAGTTGACATTAAGATATAACACAGGGCGATATCATCAGATATGTTATGGCATATCAGGATGACATATCATTTGAAGATGCGCCATCATATATCAGGATGACATATCATTTGAAGATATAGCATGGCATGATATATCATTTGAAGATGCGCCATCATATATCAGGATGACATATCATTTGAAGATATAGCATGGCATGATATATCATTTGAAGATGCGCCATCATATATCTCATCTGAAGATATGCCATTCGTTTCAAGATATGCCATTCGTTTCAAGATATGTCATTGTATATCTGTGCGAGTTATGGCATGGTGCATCTGTGGATGGGGCGATGATATATGTGATGATACATCTGGGGGGAGTTATGGTATATGCAATGACATATCTGTGGGGAGTTATGGCATAACTGTTCATGTTATGATTTGCATAACTCATGACATATCATTTTTGATATGTATATCTGCCATGGAAATTTTTTTACTATTTTTTCAAGCTTTTTCCTAGTGGCTTTTTTTACTATTTTTTTACTATTTTTTTACTATTTTTTCAAGCTTTTTCCTAGTGGCTTTTTTTACTATTTTTTCAAGCTTTTCCCTAGTGGCTTTTTTGTAATTTTTGGATTTCCCCTATGGGCTTTTTAAAATTGAAAAATTTTTTTTGTATTTTTTCTAGGTTTTCCCTATAGCGAAAACACCCAAGACGCCGCGCATTGGACATCTTGGGCGCTTTTGTAAAAAACCATGGCGGTTTCGCACACTTTTATTAAATATGAATATGTTGAGATCGCAGGAAAATTTAATACTTGGAAGTTTGTATTATGAGATTATCGAAGAAGGAAGAAAAGAGCGTTATTTGGAAATGTTTCGCGATCCTTATTTTGACGAAATTGAAATGCCAAGGGCTAAACGAATTATTAAATTAGCGTCTGATTCTCTGAGAAATCCAAATGCCGTTATGTGGATTCTTCGTGACTACAGAGATAAAACATTAGAAGCTTCTAAACTTAATGATTATGAAAAAATAAAAGATGTTTATCAAATTACTAAACACATGATTGGTGTATTCAATCATTATGAATCTTTAGGCATTGCCCAGATTGATAATTACAATTGGCCTAAAGATAAAAGCAATCAAGAAATTGAAACTTACTTTAAGCAACTGGAAAAGAAATGGTTGGGTGATAGAACAGAGTGGGTTGATATTACTGATGAATTGAGAAACGGTTACATTGACAAGATAATGGATGTTGGTGATAATTTTGCGTGGTATAACCTAAACAGAAACTATTGCAGAACTGAAGGAGATGCTATGGGTCATTGCGGTAATGCTGGTTCTCCGTCATCAAATGATACGGTGTTGTCTTTGAGAAAGACGCAGACACGGGGTAATCGTGTGTTTGCGAGACCATCGTTGACTTTCATTTATGACACTTCGAATGGCGCTCTGGGTGAAATGAAAGGGCGAGCCAACGAAAAGCCAAAAGCTGTGTATCATCCATATATTATGAAGCTGTTGCTTCATAAAGTTAATACGTCCAGCAGAACCGATGAAACGGAATATATGGTAAAACATGTTGTTGGCGGGGGATACGCGGCAGAAAACAACTTTGAGATATCCGATTTATCTCCTGCTCTTAAAAAGCAATTGTATGATATTAGACCCGAATTGAAAAGCTTGAAGGAAATTCGCGAAGAGATGAACGATGATGCAGCTTTTTATCAGGTAGTTGAATCGAGATTGGCATCGCAATTTCCTAATAATAATGTTCAAATAGTCGCTTCTAAAAATATAAGGGCTGTCAACGTGCATTTTCATGATGTTTGGGAAGATTGGGAATCCCTGTTTCGTATGATTAATGTTCCTCGAAACCTAGAACACTACACAGGTTATGTAGATGGATCAGATTCTTTCGATTTTTATGAGCAGGATGTGGACGACACCGATATGGTGCGTTTACTCGCTAGAGCTATAGAGAATGACACTGTTATGGAGAAACAAATAGCCGATCACATCAAGGAAAACTACGATGAGGATTTTAATATATTCAATCATAACACTCAAGAGGTATTTGAAATTCTTTTAAATAATAATGATGACATAATTGATACGTTGCGCTTTGCTGTCATTGCAGGTTCCGAAAGCGGTGCTTATGATGAGATGCTTGAATATTTCAAAGATGGTATTACCAATTTAGATCTTGATTTAAAAGATGATATTACGGTTTCCATTTATTTTGAAAATCCTGAAAACTGGATGGACAGCGAGATTGGTGCTGTTATGAACTTGAATTATTTGCTTAACAATGAGGGAGTTCTTGCAACTGACATTTTTGAAAATATTTATGGCGTAGATGGCGACATGGAGTTGCCGTATTACGGTTTTGATAAATATGACAGAGATGCTGCTTTTGATTATTTCAAATCAAACATTTAATAAATTTCATTAAATATTAAAACATCATGATATCATTCGTTCAATTCATCACAGAAAAATTCAAGCCTGAGATAACAGCAGATGCGCTTGCCAAGAAGCACAATGTTAAGCTGTCTGTCATCAAACGAGCGTTGGATAAAGGTATCAAGGTTGAAAAAGAACATGCTACAGATATCAAGACGGCTCGCACGATTGCGTCTCATCACATCAATGAAATGTTGGATTATTATGATCGTCTTGCTCGTATGGAAAAACGCAAGCGTTGAGTTGTAATACTTTTTGATTTTTCTAAATACTGTTATGTATATGGACAATACATGCGACCTATGTGATATTGCTTAGTATTGAGTATTAGCAGGATCTAGTATATGCAATAGAACTGCAATTTCTTTTGATTGTTTAGTATAAAAGCTTATTGAATGATCTTGATAAGATGAATAACATTTCTTGGCATATTTCTTATATTCTCTTTTGAATTCTGGTGGAATGAAAGCGAGTCCCCGTGCCCATGCATCCAATTCATCCCAAAATTCATGTATATGTCTTAACATATCCGCTTCTTTTAATGTTTTTGCATTTAATATTCTAGCGACTTTAGTGTCTAAAGTGTAGGTTTCATTTTTTGTTTCGTCAAATTGAAGAACGTGCCCAACTTCGTGTGCTTTTGTAAATAGAACTCTGACATAAGGTATTTTAGAATTCGGGCCGACGATATATTGTCCTTTTTTGTTTTTTGGATTGTCGAGCCCGACTTTTCGATCACATCTTATGGTATATGCAAACTCATGTTTGTGAATTGAATATCCTCGTTGTTTTAAAATTGCGTTTAATTCTCTGAGATATTTATGCGTATTTTTACGAGCATCTACTCTCTCCCTGATTTGTTTCTGGAAGATAGCTTCTTTATATTCCCTCCTCCAATTGAGAGGGTTTAAAGAGAATTTTTCATAATATATTTCAAAACTTTCCATGTAGTTATTTACTATTATATTAAAACTTAACTATTGTTATTTTGTAACATAAAGACGCACTTTAAATATTAAATAATTACATAATGGATTCTGAAAAAACAATAATAAAAGCGTTTGTGGATGGTGGTTGGATAATACCAGTTATTGGAGCGGCTGCTATGGTAGCTCGATTGTTATCATCTAAGAATAAACTATCAATAGCTGAACAATTCAAAAAAATCTTCGTTGCTTCTCTTTCATCAAGTGTTGCATGGGTAATTATAGATTCAGGAGTAATCCTTCAATCAGGAGATATTAATTCACTATATAAAGCCATAATTTACGGCATAATAGGTGTGATATCTCCTGAACTTATTGGAGGATTTGTGAATCTTGGAAAGAAATTTGAAAAATCTCCTGAAGAATTTATCAAGAAGAATTAAGCACAAGCTTTAATCAAAGCTGCTTCTTCGTCTCTTCTTTTCAGCAAACCATCAAGTCCTTTACCATACCATAAACGTTTCATGTCTATGATTTCTTGAGCAATCGCTTTATAATTTTTGGACGGAACCAAATTGCGAATATTCAGCATTTCAGACCGACGTTCTCCTGACACGCTACCGCCTCTGTTGAACACCAAAGAGACCAATGCCCCAAACGCATCAGGATGCAATTGATCGGCCTTCGGAAACGCTTGTAGCGTCTCTTTCATGAAACGTGGTATTGTGTTTGCTCTGAATACGACCATCGCGCTATCCCAAGGTATTTCAATGTCACGAACGTTAGTAACTGCATCTTTTGCTTTGGATGATGTTAATCCCAAACATTTAAACAGTCTGTTGTAATCGGATTCTGGTAAGATAGACTTCCAATCCTTTTCAAATTGAGCCGCTGTGTTATATCCCAAATCATAACCGATACCAATTGTAACTCCTGATGCACCTCCCGGATAACAAGGCTTCTTGAGAGCTTTATTATAATATGCTGGGCCTCCTCCAACTTCATATTTTATAATTAAATCAAACGCTTTGTCTGAAATATTTTTAACTACAGGGCACTCAACTTCAGGTGATGTTGTTACAGGAACGCTGTTTCCTATTATTTTATCAGATATTGCATTCCATGTGTTGGCACCATCAATGCCATCAGCACGTAGATTCAATGCAGTTTGGACATTCTTGATGATTTCTAATTTTCCGTTGAAGTTCATACAAAAAATATTTACCCATTTTATATAGAAAATCTACTAAATAATAGTGTTATGGAAACAATCATACAATTACTACAAGCACAACCATGGTTTGCTGTTGTTGCAGCTACAGTTGCTTTGGCATCTGCTATTGCTGCAATCACACCAACTCCAAAAGCAGGAACCTTACTTGGTAAGGTATATGCCGTGATCGATTTCCTTGCCCTTAATATCGGTAAGGCAAAAGACAAAGGTAACTAATGGACTTAATTGGTCTACTCAAAAACGTCTTGCTCGCTTTAACTTCATATCTGGAGTTGAAGAGCAAGACGTTTTATTATGATATCCAAACAAAAAGCAAACAAAAACAAACTGAAATAATCAATGAAATTGAAAACTTACGCACTTCTAAGCTTGATTCTGATCATGATAGGGCAGACATCCTGCGCCGTGAACTCCTCCAAGAAAAAGAGTTCGCTCAACATTTATCAACCTTCTACACTCTCTCTGGAGGCAGGTAAAGCTATTGAGACGACCGAGGGTGTGTATACACCACAAACGGATGAACTGTGGCATTCAGATAAGCGTTTCAGATTATTGGAGAGTGAAGTAATTCACCAATGATCAATCGTATAAGTGCTTTTGAATAATTTGCACTATATAATCCCCCAGCCAGCAAATTGCTGCTGAGTAAAATGCCATACCAATTGGGTATGTGTTTGCAACAAGGTAGAAAAAGAAACCTAGCCAAAATCCCATGCATAAAGCGCATGAGAACAGTTCTTTGAAAAACTTAAATTTTCTCGTTAAAGGTATACGCAAAAAATTGAGGATGGCTCCATATTTTAATATGAAGCACATCCCCAATAGGGTTAAACTGTCAAACCAGAGGTTCATCCAAGAATTAGCTTCTCTCCTGCAAGTGTCTTGACACCATCAGAAATTAAAGCAGCTTCTTCCTTCTTGACAACAATACGGTTTCCATTGTCATCAATAATTTCAACTGTTCCGTCTCCAAGATCAGTCACAACAGGGCATCCACGACCATTGCAGCAAAGTTTAACGGAGTTATCATTCAATCTAATTACGCTCATAATATGTTATTTAGTTATTGACTTGCATATGTCCACATATACCCATTGCAAGTTTTTCTTTTATTTTTACAACATCCTACTATACTAGCCCTATTTAGGTTTAAGCTATTAGCAATTTCCTGAGCCGAAGTCCACGTTTTTATAAATTCTCCTGATAATGAATATTGATTTACTTGTTTTCTAGTGGTTGGAACTCTTCCAAGTTCTCTGAAACCATGTAATACATTTTCTTGATGAGTGACCCACTCTAAATTATCAAGTCTATTGTCATCACGTTTGCCGTTTTTGTGGTTTACAATTAAATTAGGATTAGTATTTGGTAGGAACGCAAGAGCTACTAATTTATGCACACTATGGGTTTTTGATTTATTGTCTTTAGACAGTTTTATCCTCAAATATCCCTTTTTTTGTTTTTGAAGGAGACATCAAAACTGACTTATCAGATTTTTTATAGGTCAATGATAATATATTTCCATAATTTGACACCATGTATTTTTCTTCATAACCTATTATAGGTTTCCATAATTCATTTGTCATGCTCGTTAATATTTATTATTTGATATTTACTGCTCCCAAACTGAGACTGTCATACCTTTTCCTCTAGTAGAACATTCGGTATTCATGATATCTTCTTCATCATAAACAACAGATACAAGATAATCCAACTCATTCGGTCCTTCGATTGTAAGGAACCTCAATTTAGATATATCTAAATTATCAGTTTCAATGTATCCTCCGAAAACGGTTCCCTTTTCATAAGAATCAATTTCCATGAGTTGATCTGAACAACTTGCCACCTCAACACATTCCAAACATTCATATTCATCATTGAATTCAACGAAGGACTTATTCAAAATCTCGACATCATCTTCTTCAATACAGATATAACAATTATCAAAGTCAGGAGTGCTGGAATGGAATTCAATAAGTGGATTTTCATCCCAACTATAAATTTCATCATCCTCAATTAACAAATTCATTTCATCTGGAATGTCACCTTGAAAATCTTCAGGCGACCAAATATAATCTGTGATTTCAAAATCCTCATCGTTATTTTTCTTGAACCAATAAGAATATTGTTCGGGCGTGAGCTTCAGAATTGCGGTTTCTACTCCATGACCGTTTAGTGTAATTAGATATTTTTTCATTTTATTAGTATCCCCAAGCTTTGATTGTATGTTCGAAAGGATTACCTTCGATGTTCTTTACCAATTCCAACATTTCAGCAGCGATTTCTCGGATCTCTGTTTGTGAATGCTCGCTGTTTCTTAGCTTCAAGAAATTAGCAAATGAACGCATATTGAACATTACATCAGCTTGAATTTGAGAATTGTAAGTCTTGAAGAATCGTGCGCTTTCTTTGGCACGTTTACGGCCAAGGACTGGAGTAAGATCGGCTAGACACTGATGATACAACCGAGTACCTTCAATCGTATAGTCATGAAGAACCTGTGCCCAATTTTCATATACTGGACCTAATCCATGAACTGGTGATATTTCGACATCGTTCCAATCTTCAGGAATGTAATACTTATCTTCCTTGAGTTCCTTGTATCGTGCGCTCTCAGCGTTCATGCTTGAGAGCCTATGTTTTAGGAGGTGAATATGACTAGCGATTTCAGTATCAACAAGAAAGTGAACCATCCCCTTTTCAAAGCATGTGTGATGACCTTCCAACCAGAGCATATTAATCAATTTATCAACTCTATTTCGTTTCTCATCTGTTAATTCTCTACTGGTGCTCGTCCACGCGCTACAAGCAATAATTTCATCGCTTCCGTAGTGTCCAATTAGGGATACTGTATTTTTATTACTCATATATTTTATTGTATAACTTCAACTTTAACATCGGTAACGCCTTGGTTTTTGAATCCGAGACGAGATGCAACGCCAACAGTCACATCAATGACACGACCCTTAACATACGGTCCTCTGTCAGAGATTTTAACAATCTCGCTCCTACCATTGCGGACATTGGTAACTTTTACCTTTGTTCCTAATGGAAGTGTTTTATGAGCAGCTGTTGAGCTATTATTGTTCAAACGTTCACCACTAGCTGTCTTGTTTCCTTTGTTGCAGAGAGTGGAATACCACGACGCTTTTCCGGTTTGAACTTGGGTTGGTTTGCTTGATTTCATCGGAACGCTGATTGGCTTTACAGCGGAGCAGCTGACCGAGAAAATAAGAAGTAGTGCTGTTGTCAGTAATTTCTTCATATCGGGTCTATTTAACCACCCGAATCCAGTTTGTCAACCCTGAAAATGGAGGAGAGCATCGGGATCGAACCGAAAGGCCGCTGTTCACGACCTCCCTCTGTTTAGCAAACAGCGACAGCCACCGAGGCTGCATTACTCTCCATAAATCATTTACCATAAACGATTTTGTTAAATTTCAGAAAATTTTGGTAAATAAACATATGGCTATCAATTCTAATATTAACGCAAATCCAGCAATTGTTGATTATGGCAAATATGTGCAAATCATTGATGATGCGAGATTTCCAAATATTAGTTCTTACAATAGCACGACTTCTACGCTCAAGGAATATCCTAAGTATGCTACTTTGACATACAATATCAATTCAGCAAGCAACAGTGACCCACAGCCTATTGTAATTGTAGATCCTACACATTTCAATGGTAATTTTAATATGGCGAGCGATGCGTTTGGTCGCGTTCGTATGTCTGCGCCTCTAACTCTATTCGATTCATCTCACAGATACTCAGACAATAACTTGTGGGGAACTCTAACTGGCGGCACAGTTACAGCAGCCGCTTCTGCTTCATTTAATCAGACACAAGGATTGGTAGATTTGAGAGTCGACGCATTAAGTGGTTCAAAGGTGTATAGAGAGACAACAAAGGTATTCGCATATCAGCCCGGTAAGTCTCTTCAAATTATGAGCACTTTCACATTCAATGCAGCCAAAACAAACCTTAGACAGCGAGTTGGATATTTTGGAAATGACAATGGTATTTACTTGGAGCTTGATGATTCAACACTATATATAGTTGAGCGTAGTATAACGTCAGGATCGCTCTCTTCAACTCGTATATCGCAGGCTAATTGGAATGTTGATCCTCTTAATGGTTCTGGACCGTCTGGTTTGGTGATAGATATTACAAAAGCTCAGATATTGTTCATAGATATTGAATGGCTTGGACTTGGAACCGTTAGAACAGGTTTTGTTATCAACGGGCAATTTGTCCCATGTCATTACTTTCATCACGCTAATATAATATCATCGACGTATATTACAACAGCATGTTTACCATTGAGATATGAAATAGAAAACAAAGCAGCGACAGCAAGCTCTAGCATTCTTAAACAAGTTTGCAGCACCGTTATATCAGAAGGTGGTTATGAAATTAGAGGATTACAACAAACAGTAGGTACATCAATAACAGCTGCAAAAGCACTAGCAACAGCAGGTACATTTTACCCAGTTGTTACACTTAGGTTAAAGGCTACTAGGCTTGATGCGATAATCATTTTAACAGCATTATCAATAATGGGGTTAGGTACTGGCATTTACAATTGGCGAGTTATAGCCACCGGTACTACTTCTGGTGGTAGTGGTACTTGGGTAGATGCAGGTGCTAACTCTTCTGTAGAATATAAACTAGATGCAACTGGTGTTACTGGTGGTAGAGTAGTAGCAAGTGGTTACTTGACATCATCCAACCAAAGTACTGCAACAATTAATATATTAAGAGATGCTTTATTTAAGTTTCAATTAGAACGTAACACATTTACCAGTACTCCATATGAGCTAACTTTAGCAGTTACAGCAAGTACAGCTAATGAGCAAGTCCATGGATCTGTTGACTGGGAAGAAATTTCGAGATAAGTTCAAAGAAAAGGGGGAAGAGTTTTAAGCTCTTCCCCCAAATCAATTCTCAATCTTGAGCTGACAAATGCTTTTCATGAGCTGCGCCATAATATAGTCATTTTCTACCGCTTCACGAACACGAACATGGTCGTAAGTTACGCAATGACCATGCTGAGCTTTCTTATCATAAACCCAGTCATCTTCAGGATTGATATATCGACTATCACGCCAATCGAATTTCTCACATAGATACTTGAGTGTAATATACCGCACTTGCGTTTCGCTCAGCACCACATCAATATTAGCTGTACCGGTGACTTTCATATTAACCCTGACCTCTATACTTCTTCTTGTAATTCTTGGAATTCTTGAGATGTGAGGTCTTACTCTTAGCGTGAATTCCCTTACGTTTGACTCTCTTACTGCCTTCTTTTTGTGTCTTCTTCATAATCGAAAAAATGGTTTATCACACATTTAGTTACTTCAAAAATTGAAGCATCCAAGACAGACTACGTGGAAGTAGTGTGATTTCTGTCTCTAGCCGTGGTCGGACTCGAACCGACAAGCCCAAGGGCGGCAGATTTTCTTACCACTATAGTTTTCACTACCTACACAATGTATAGTTTGTGGTCTGGACTATCCCTTGATCATAACTTTCGTCTTAGATCCTCGCCGTCTAGTCTCTACACCTTCCTTATTACTAAGGCTTGGCTCGGGATTGGCATTTTAAAGCGTTCCCCGAATTTGACGAGTTACATCTATAAAGTTTCCCCTATAGAGCTCAATTTATCTTATAAGTCTGCTGTGTTTACCATTTCACCACACGGCCATTTATGTTATACCCAATTATACGCTTGTTCCTTTGAGATAAGTTAGAACTTTATCTGCACCAACAATCAATTGTGTTTCTGTATCAGGTTCGCTTACGATAAGTGTTGGTACATTTCTGATTTTATGTTCTTGAAAAAACTCTAAATCATCAGACATATCTTTCGTCACAACATTCAAGTTGTTGCTTGAGATGAAAGCTTTAATCATTTGACACGGTCCGCAGAATGTGCTTGTTGCTAGTGTTATCTCTTTCATATAAAGATATTATTATATGGTTCAAGAAAATCAATTCACTTTGTGATATTTGATTAACTTGTTCTGTAAAGTGAGGAGGGAGTGGGATTCGAACCCACGGAAGGCTCGTCACCTCCTCTACTTTTCAAGAGTAGCGTATTAATCCATCTCTACCATCCCTCCATAAATTGGTCGATGTAAGATGACGAAAATATATTCATATGATATATTTATAACATTTTGATTTTGACAATAAGTTTAAAATGGTACACCTGGCGAGATTCGAACTC
>Ga0209499_1000171_pt1 | contig 48272 bp, 44 predicted proteins | sample C_130208_EF_Meta_FD_187306 | JGI IMG/M metagenome (GOLD analysis project Ga0209499, IMG submission 187306) | Freshwater microbial communities from Lake Croche, Canada to study carbon cycling - C_130208_EF_MetaG (SPAdes) (version 2) | ecosystem: Environmental > Aquatic > Freshwater > Lake...
TGGAATTTTAGAATCTTTAAAAAACGAATGTACATTGACCGATAACCAATACGTTTGTCCGTTATAATCTTTAAGAATTTGTTGGCTTAGAGAATTGCCCAATACATTTGGTCGAATAGAAGCGTATTGCGTGGTATGAAATGAAAATTTAGGTACAATTCGTTGTTCATTCCAAAAAAATTCTTGCGATACATATAGCGAAGTACCTGTTGTATTAGCCAACATATCACCCCAAGAAAAGCCCCATTCAGAAGAATATCCATCAAAAAGTTCAACAGTTGACATAAATGCTAATCCTATTGTAGCGCCATACAGTAATTGACTTTTTTTATTACAACCACTCCATTTCAATGCGTTAGCTCCAAAAGTTCCTAAATGGTAGGATGAGAATAAATGTCCTGCTTTGTCCATTTGTAACCATTCTTCATTATCATCAACAGAATGTAATTTGGAGTGAGCAAAATCAGCATACCACAATTGATTCAAGCCAACTAATGCTCCCGATGCTAAAATGGTTTCGGAAAGTACAACTGAATTGCGACGTTTTTTATTTAAACTATCAGAAGGTTTTAAAAAAGTGGCGGTATTTTGTGAAAACCCAAAACCGAATTTCATCAACAAAATAAAGAGGAAAACTATTTTTGTTTTTTTCAATGGTTATCTTTTCGTTCCAGTGCCATTCAACCAATCAGCATATTTTTTAGCATTGACTTGATGTTGCGAATACGTTGACGCAAATTCATGATAACCAAATCGTTCAACACTAGCACAAAAGTAAATATAATCATGTTTTTCAGGATTTAAAACCGCATCAATAGCACTAATATCAGGTTGTGCAATCGGACCTGGTGGCAATCCTATGTTGACATAAGTATTGTAAGGAGAATTTATTGTCAAATCACCATATAAAACGCGTTTGATTACTTGATTGAAATCATCATCTCTTAATTTTAAGGCATAAATAACCGTTGGGTCTCCTTGAAGTGGCATCCCCTGTTTCAAGCGATTCAAGTAAGCTCCTGCTACTCTTGGTCGTTCATCAGATTTCACCGTTTCTTTATGAACAATTGAAGCTAGTATAATTACTTCTTCGGGAGTCATACCGAGTTGTTTTGCTTTTGCTAATCTATCTTTATTCCAGAATTTTTTGTATTCCTCTAGCATTTTATTTCGAAACTTATCCGCAGTTGTATTCCAATAAAATTCATAGGAATTTGGAATAAATAGTGCCAAAACATTTTCTTTTGTAAATCCGTTTTGCTTCAAAAAAATAGAATCTTTAAAAGAAGTAATTAATTGTATAGAATCGGGTTCAATTTCAGAGCCTATTCGTTGTGCAACATTTTCTAATCGTTCTTGATTATTGAAAGCAATTTTTACAGGAATATTGCGACGTAACGAAGCTATTAAAGCGAAATTTCCCATGCCCTTTTTAATCAAAAATCGTCCTGGTTTTACGTTTTTATCGTAGGAGCGTAAACTCGCCATTAAATTAAATCCATTAAAATTTTTAATAAATGGACTAATTATATTCTGAACATCTTCAAAAGTAGAACCTGTTGGAATTTCAACATACTGTTCGTTTTTGGTAAATTTAGTGTTATTGGTTAAAAATTTTATATAAACAATAAAAGAAGCCACCAAAAAGAATCCAGCAATTGTTATAAGTATGATTTTTAATTTCTTATTCAAAGTGAAAATAATTTAATGATTGGGATTTATTAATTGGAAAATAGCTTCGTCTTGATAGGAGTTGTTGATGTATATCCAATCTTTTTTGATGCCTATTTTCTGAAACCCAAAATTAGCAAAAAGGTTTAAACTGGAAACGTTTTCAACACCAATATTTGCAAACAATTGATGCAATTGTAATTGTGTAAATGAGAAATCAATTAACAAAGTCAAAGCTTCTTTTCCAAAACCTTGAGTTCTATCGATATCATTTTGGATTACGATTCCAATTCCGGCACGATTATTTTTGGGGTCAAATTCAAATAAATCAATCAATCCAATGGCTTTGGCGGAATCGTTTTTACAAATTGCCAATCGCAATTGTTTGGCCTCGTATATATCTTGATGGGCATTTTCAAGATACTGTCGAATGAGAAATTTGCTATATGGGGTTTGCGTATTGCTCACTTCCCAAATAGACTCGTTGTTTTCAATTTGATAAACAAACTCTAAATCTTCAGGTTCAAGAGCGCGAAGGTATATGTTGGTTCCTTTTAAAGTCATTTTAATTATTTCACAGAGTTACATTGAAAATTCAGAGATATTATTAAATTTCAATTATTCCTTCAAAAACTAACTCCGCTTTTCCCTCTAAAAGAACATTACTATAAGTAGAACCTTTTTTATGAAAGGAAACTTTTAACGTTCCACCTTCAACTTCTATAGTAACACTAGTAGCTTTGGTTTTTCCAATGGCATTCATTGCAATGGCGGTGGCAGTGGCACCTGTTCCACAAGACAAGGTTTCGGCTTCCACACCGCGTTCATAGGTTCTTAAACGAAAATGATTTTCTGAAAGTTGAGTTACAAAATTTATATTACTGCCGGTATTTCCATATAAATCAGAAAAACGAATTTCAGCTCCGTTAGTTTTTACATCAAAATTTTCTATGTCGTTTACCATAGTAACATGATGAGGCGAACCTGTGTTTAAAAATAGGTAATCATCTTTAATAGTAACTTTATCAACATTTTTCATCTGAAGTGACACGATTCCGTTTTCTATAATTGAAGCATGATGCAACCCATCGGTCGCGTTAAAATTGGTTGTATCATTTATCACATTTAAACTTTTGGCGAAAGCAACCAAACACCTTCCACCATTTCCGCACATAGAACTTTCATTTCCATCGGAATTGTAATAAACCATTCTGAAATCAGTTTCAGTATCATTCTCTAACAAAATCAATCCGTCAGCACCAATTCCGAATCTTCGGTCGCATAATTTTTCAATTAATTGACCATTTTCTTTTGGAAAAAATCCTAGACGATTATCAATAATCACAAAGTCATTTCCTGTACCTTGATATTTATAAAATTTGATTTGCATTGTGTTTTCTATAGAAATACAAAGTTACAAATATTAATGATACGTTAAAGATTGTTAAACGAGCGTTAAAGCATTTTTTTGAAAATAAAAAAGTTCTAATTTTACTATCAAATAATTAAATCATAAAAGACATGAAACGATATTCGAGTTTATTTTTAGTAGCATTATTAAGTGGTGCCACTACACTTAGTGGTTATAAGTTATTTATTGATAAAAATTATGGAAGTCATTCGATAATTACGGAAGCACCAGAGAATTATGGAAGCACTGTTGGAATGGCAGCCGCAGAAAACATTGATTTTACAGTTGCTGCCGACAAATCGATACATTCAGTTGTTCACGTAAAAAATGTTTCTATGCGAACAGTTTACAACCCAATTATGCAGTTTTTTTATGGTTCTAGTGGTGGTTCACAACAACAAGAACAAATAGGAACTGGTTCTGGAGTAATTATTTCTGAAGATGGATATATTGTAACTAACAACCATGTAATTAAAGATGCATCCGATTTGGAAGTTACTTTAAACAATAAAAAAGTATATAAAGCAAAACTTATTGGAACCGATTCTAAAATGGATATTGCTTTATTAAAAATTGATGCTGACGAGAAATTATCATATTCTACATTTGCAGATTCGGATCAAGTCAAAGTAGGTGAATGGGTTTTGGCAGTTGGAAATCCGTATAACTTGACCTCAACAGTTACTGCTGGTATTGTTTCAGCTAAAGCTAGGAATTTAGACACGAATGGAATTCAATCGTTTATTCAAACCGATGCAGCAGTAAATCCGGGAAATTCGGGTGGTGCTTTGGTCAATACTCGTGGGGAATTGATTGGAATCAATACGATGATATCCTCTCCTACAGGAAGTTATGCAGGATATTCATTTGCAATTCCGTCTAATATTACTCGAAAAATAATTGAGGATATTATGGAGTTTGGAAATGTGCAGCGAGGCGTTTTGGGTATTTTAGGGAAAGAACTTAACGGCCCAATATCTAAAGAGTTGGGACTAAAAGAAACTCAAGGTTATTATATTAATAAAGTAATAAAGAATTCTGGTTCAGAAAAAGCCGGTTTAAAAAAAGGAGATGTAATTGTAAAATTAGACAACCAATCAATAACATCAGAGCCAGAATTAACTGGTTATATTAGTACCAAACGTCCAAATGACAAAGTTCAAGTTACCGTAATTCGAGACGGTAAAAATCAAGTTATACCGGTTACATTAGTTAAAAATGATGTTATTAATACTGATTTTAAAGGCTTAGAGCTGGAAAATATTGATGCTTTAGATAAGAAAAGGTTCAAAATTGATTACGGCGTAAAAATTAAAGAAGTCAATAATGACCGATTAAAACCTTATGAAAATGATTTAACAGGAAGTATCATTTTAACCATTGACGGAACTAAAGCCACTGATGTTGAATCGGTTTCAAGATTGTCAAATGACAAAGATGAGAACCAAGGAGTTAGCATTGAAATGATTAACAAAATGGGTCAAATTATAAGAATTATCATTTAGTTTAGTTTATAAATTTGGTTTGAAAACCATCAGCTTTTTAGTTGGTGGTTTTTTTTTAAAAAAATCTGAAGTTCTATTAAATATTTTTACATCATTCAATTGAGTCTTTTAAAACTCATTGAATTTGAAATCAGATTTTAATAGGAACTAACTTATAATATACTATTGATTAATTCTAAACTGCTTTTGGTGGTTGGTATTCCAAATTATTTCACTGGTTAATGAATTTAAAAATAAAGCAGCACTTTTTCCTTGCCCGAAATCACTTGTTGAAGAATGCACGTTAAGAGTGTCAATTAATAACAAAGCATTGGCAATACTTTTTTTACTGTAATCTACATTAACAATATCGGCTTGAACGGCTCTGTTTTGTTGACGCGTTCCTATATTGATAACAGGAATTCCATAATATGGTGCTTCTCTTATTCCTGCGCTACTGTTGCCAATTATGAATTGTGAATTTTTTAATAATGTAAGAAAATATTCAAATCGAAGTGATGGAAATACTCTAAAACGAGGATTTTTTTTAAGTTTTTGATACGTATCAATGATGTGTTGACTTCCCAAATCATTGTTAGGGTAAATCACTACATAGTTATGATGGTCTTCAAATAGAGTATTTACAAAATCATCAGCATACCGTTTCATTTCATTAATCTCGGTGGTTACTGGATGAAACATTACCACAGCATAATTAGAAAACGGAATTTGGTAATATTCTTTTACTTTTTCTAAATTAGGCAATGCATCCGAAAACATAATATCAATATCTGGAGAACCAATAGTAAATATGGATGATTGCATTTCGCCCATTTGAAGTAATCGTTTTGCGGCTTCTTTGTTAGATACAAAATGAATATGACTTAGTTTAGTTACACTATGACGAATTAATTCATCAACAGTTCCCGATAACTCACCGCCTTCAATATGCGCGACAAGAATATTATTTAATGAACCAACAATAGCTCCAGCTAAGGTTTCAACTCTATCGCCATGAACCACAATTAAATCGGGCTTCACCTCTTTACAATAAAGAGAAAACCCTTCAATGGTTTTGGCCAAAGTCAAATCCATTGTGGTTTCGTGTGTATAATTTTCAAAAGTATGCACATTATTAAATTGGCATCGTTCAATTTCAATGAGGGTATATCCATATTCTTTTTGAAGATGCATGCCTGTCACAAATAGAAACACCTCAAATTCTTGATGTGAATCTAGAATAGTAATTAACGATTTTATTTTGCCAAAATCGGCACGAGTACCAGTAAGAAATAGGATTTTTTTCATATTATTTAAAATCTGTGAAATCCAATTGTTCATCATTCTCAATTGCTCTAGTAGCAATTTTTCCAATTAAGTCATTAAAATGCTCTGCTAAGATCTTTCCTGTTCCTGGGCGCTTTACCCAAATGTTTTCTTTGGTTAACCTTTCGCCTTTTTTAATAGCTGCAATACAGCAAACAGTTGCAAAGGCAAAGTCCATTGTAACTTTCTCCTCTTGTGCAGGTACTTTAGTTCCACCGCGCATTTGCCATATTTCATTAGAAGAAATAATTAAATCGTTACAAGCTTTTTCGTCCATGCTACATACAATATCTGGACCCGTGCGTTGAAGGTAATCGGTAAAATGACGTTCTAAAATGCTAGCGCCTAGAGCCACAGCTCCTAGACAAGCATTGTTATTCAACGTGTGGTCTGAAAGTCCAAAAACCTTATCAGGAAATGCCTCGTGTAATTGAGTCATAGCACCTAATCGAACCAAATTAATAGGAGTTGGATATAAATTTGTAGTATGCAACAATGCAATCGGTATGTTATGTTTATCAAATATACCAACGGCTTTACGAATGCTTTCAATAGTATTCATACCGGTACTCAATATAACAGGCTTACCAAAAGAACAAATATGTTCCAACAACGGATAATTATTGCATTCACCCGATCCAATCTTGTAGGCAGGAATATCAAACTTTTTCAACCGTTCTGCCGCAGCTCTTGAGAATGGTGTTGAAATGAAAATCATTCCTTTACTTTCGACATAGTTTTTCAGTTCTAATTCGTCTGCTTCGTTTAAAGCACAACGTTCCATAATTTCATAGATAGAAACGTTGGCATTACCCGGAATCACTTTCTTAGCAGCACCGCTCATTTCATCTTCAATAATATGTGTTTGATGCTTTACTACTTCAACTCCAGCTCTGTGAGCCGCATCTACCATTTCTTTGGCCACCTGAAGTGATCCTTCGTGGTTAATACCGATTTCTGCAATCACTAACGGTGGATAATCAAGACCAATTTTTCGTCCAGCTATTTCTATATATGGGTTCATTTTATTTGGAATTTATTTGCCACATATTCTGCATATTCTAAATCTTCTTGCGTATCAATATCAACATTTGCAAACGGATGATTCACTTCAAATGGGTAGGCCTTTTCAGAAATTATTGTTTCCTTTAAAATTAAAGATGCTTTACTAATATACAACAGCCCATTTTCAAAAAATAAAGGTTCTAAATCCTGGCTTCTCTGACCAATTTTATAGTTAAAAGGAATGTATTTTTTTTCTAGAATTCTTCCCAACTTTTGATTATTTCTAGTTACCGTAAACAAACTATCCAATTGATTATTTTCATATACTGCAAAAGCTTCTTTCAAAAGATTTTCTGGCCGAAGTGGATTAGTAACCTGCAACAATATTACATTTTCTATGTCTTCATTAATAGTTTCTATAACATGTTTAAGTGCAGAAACTGTTGGTTCAAAATCACCTGATAAATTGTCGTGTCTATCAATTACTTTAACACCATACTTTAGTGCAATAGTTTTAATATTTTCATCATCTGTAGAAACATAAAAATCGTTAATAATTGCATTATTTTTTTGAGCATACAAAATACTATGTACAATTAATGGTAAACCATTCAATAACAGAATATTTTTATTTGGTAATCGTTTTGAACCTCCGCGTGCTGGTATAATAGCAATTGTTTTCATTGATTGTTATTTGAATTTTTAATGAATAAATTAGTTTCCTTAAATTAATAATCATTAATCAAATCTGAAGGGAGACCTTTCATTTTCAAAAAAATTTTCTTTATCTTCTTGTGAAAAATAATTTTTCTAAAGAAGTTATTTATTAGAAAAAACTGTATTATTGAAATTTCATTCCTAAGGGGAAATTCTTTTAAAATACTATTTTCTTTACATTCTTTTTGGTTGTTAGCTTCAATACTCATCCATTCTTCAATTGAATTGCCCATATGGTAAGCAAAATTATCGGAAGTAGTTACACGCCAATAATTTTTATGTAAAGCGATTTCATCTAAATACTTTTCGCTATTACCCCCCATTTTATATCCAATATACGAAATTAATTTTTCAAAAACATCTTTTCTGTAAGTAGCAACAAAGTGACCTGAACCTAATACTACAGAGAGATCATTGCTTACTTCAAGACTTAAAGCATACTTTAAATATGCTGGATTATAATCTCGTTTCCACCCAATACTATCATAAAAACGAATAAGTGCATTAGGGTTTTTTACAGGTAAAAATTTCAATTTTGGATTGAATAAATTATCCCAGATCATATTATTACAATTTGTTCTGTAGGTATTAATTTGAGGCACAATTCCGACCACTCCAGCTTTAGGCAAATGGTTAAAAACTTTTACTGTTTCTTTTTGCCAACCTGATAAAAATAAGACATCTGCATCTGAAATAGTTACCAGTTCAATTTTATTACCTGCAAGACCTTTCAAGACTGCATTTACCTTACCTATATTTTCGGTGTGAATAATTTCGTGAATTTTACATGTTAAAAAAAGGTCGTCTAAATATTGTTTTACTTCTAAGCAACTACCATTATTAACAATAGTTATAAACGTTTTATCATGAGCAGTATTAAAAAGAGATTGCAAACAAAATTCAACTATTTTGAAACTGTCTTCAAAATACCCTTCTTGATTTGGAATACATACGGGTATAATTACCTGATGCGTATAATTGGTTTTTTCGTTGGGCTTGTCTTTATGTGGGTTAGAACCTATTCGCATTTAATTTATTACACTTTTATAAATTGACTTAATAAATTTTAAATAATCTAATACATTCAAATTAACTAAAAATATTTTTGATATTTTTAAAAAATTTATAGGATGTTTTTTATCATTTATGTACGTTTTTGACAATTGTTCAATTAACTTTTTTTGCTGAATTTTTGTAAAATAATTCTTTTTAGAAGATATTAAATAATAATAAAACTCAAATGTAGCAATCCATTTTTCTCTGTAATTACTTTGAATACCCGAAATACTTTGATTTGAAATCCTGACATAAACAACAGCTTCATTTATTGAAAATATATCCTTAAAATTGGAAAATTCTAATACTGCCAACTTATCTGAAAACCAAGCTAGAGGAAATCTTTTAAACCCTATTTTATCGATTTGCTTTTTATTAAAAATATACTCACTCAAAGAACTTCTTGTTTCTCTAAAAATAAAATCTGTTGATGATTCAATAATAGGATTGATATATATTGACGATATTTTTTCACTTTTATCATTAATTTTACAGCTAGAGAAACGTATTACATTTATTTCCTTACTCAAATAGTTGTAAAACATTTCAACTACACCTTCAGATAATTCATCATCATCTCCTAGGATCATAACCCATTCTTCGTCATTAATCATTTCTATACATCTTTCCCAATGTTTAACTAAAGAAGATTTACCGAAATTATTTTGGAACTCAACATACTTAATATTTATTTTAGTTTCATATTTTGCTAAAACAGTTGAGGGATCATCAGTACTATTGTCATTTCCTATATATACATTAAAGTTTTTGTTGGTTTGATTATCAAGTGACAACAATGTAGATTCAAAAAAATTAATTTTATAAAATGGAATAACAATTGCCAACATTATCTAAGCATTTTTTTTATAATTCTCAGAGGTTTTAAAAAAAAAAATCCGACTTTATAGGAATTACTATTATTGATTTGTTCTTGAATTTGTTGTTCAATTATTTCTCCTCCATCAAAAATTGATTTTTTTTGATTTATAAAATCACTATCACTAGCAATTAAAATGACATACAATGGATCTATTTCCTTCATACAAACAGAAGTATAATCTCCTGTAAAAAAAGATAATTCTAGGTTTTCTGATTCATCATGAATTATTGAAATTCCATTAGTATATTGTTGCGTTAGCAATTGACTTTTAGAAAAATACTTTGAAATTAAATTTGAAAATTCGTTTTTATAAAGCTCTTTAACATGATATTTGTTTTTGTATTTTGGCTTATCTGTATAAAATAATTTATCAGGAGTTGAAATAATAACAATTCCTTCAGGTTTTAAAACTCTTTTAATTTCAGCAATCATTTCATCATGCTTATCGTGATGCTCAATAGTCTCAAAACTAACTACTACGTCAAAAGTATTGTCTTCAAAAGGAATATTAGTAGCATTACCAATATTATAATCTAAATTTGATTGAAGGTACTTTTTTTTTGCATTTAAAATTGTCTTTTCGTCAATATCTACACCATAAACGAATGAAGCTTTTCTTGAAATAATATTACTGCCATAGCCTTCTCCACAAGCAATATCTAAAACAATTTTATTTTCAATATATAAATTTACAATACAATATCTATGAAGATGTTCAATTGTATCTCTTGAATAAATAAAAGTTTCTAAACGTTCACCAGTCCATTTTTCTTTCATTTTAATTCCAATTTAATAAAGGTCTGACTACTCCTGGGAATTTTCCTGTATAATTTCCTCTCACTGTAGTTTCCCCAATTGCTTCAATTATATTAAATCCTACTACTTCCATTTCATGAAATTCTACAAAAAAAGGATTATATCTCATGATAGCAAAGCTACAATTATATCCGCCTTCTGCTAAAAAATTACCCGGAATTAATACTCTTTTTAAATAAATTCCTTTTTTAACCGGAAATATTAGACTTTCCGTTTCTTTATCATGAGAACTTAAAATATGAATATTATGATCATTAAAAAGATTAAAACCGTGGGTATATAATTGATCATCCTGTAAAACTTCATATTTAAATTCAATAATAATATCATTAGTAATAAAATGATTCAAAGTTATTTCACCTTTACTATTTAAAACATGAACTTCTAACAATCTAAATGAATTGGTTTGAGGGGCATTTTTATTATTAAATTGTTTTGACGCATGATTATTACCTTTTTTTAAATAATCGTCTATTACAGTATCAATATTGCCAATAAAAGTAAGTAAACCATTTTCTAATATAATTCCTTTATCACACAAGCTTTTTACAGCTGCCATATTATGACTTACAAACAATACAGTCCTACCTTCTCCTTTACTTATATCGCCCATTTTACCAAGGCATTTCTTTTGGAATTCAGCATCGCCTACTGCAAGTACCTCATCAACAATCAATATTTCACTTTCTAGATGAGCCGCTACTGCAAAAGCTAAACGAACATACATTCCTGAAGAGTAGCGTTTTACAGGAGTATCTATGTATCTTTCAACTCCCGAAAAATCAATTATCTCATCTATTTTGCGAGTAATTTCTTTTTTGCGCATTCCTAGAATAGCACCATTCAAATAGATGTTTTCTCTCCCGGACAACTCGGGATGAAAACCTGTACCCACTTCCAATAAACTAGCTATTCTTCCTTTAACTTTAATTTCACCGGTTGTTGGGCTTGTAACTCGCGAGAGCAATTTTAGTAGCGTGCTTTTTCCTGCACCATTCTTGCCAATTATTCCAACAGCATCACCTTGATTTATTTCAAAATTGATATCTTTCAATGACCAAACAATATTACTGCTTCCTTTAGTGCTTCTATCATTAGTCTCGCCAATTTTCAAAAAAGGATCTTCTTTTCCCAAAACTTTAGTCACAAAAAAACGCTCCAAATCGTGGGAGATAGTTCCCGTTCCAATCTGTCCGATTTGGTATGCTTTGGATAAGTTTTCAACTTGTATTGCTGGTTTACTCATTATATAGTATCTACAAAATTCTTTTCGGTTTTATTGAATAGTAAGATTCCAAAAAACAATATAAGTAACGTAATCATTGAGGAATAACCTAAACTCCACAAACTAAATTCTCCTTTTCCTAAAAAAGAATATCTAAAAGCTTCAATGATTCCGGTCATAGGATTATACTCAATTATTTTTGACATACCTCCAAATTTTTCCTTCGCTTCACTTAAAGGATAGATTACAGTAGTCCCATACATCAACAACTGAACCCCAAAGGTTATTAAAAAAGTTAAATCTTTATATTTTGTTGTCATTGCAGTAATAATCAATCCAATACCCAATCCTAATAAAGCCATCAATACAACTAAAAACGGCAATGATAAAATAGCGTAAGTGATATGAAAGGATGTATTTTCTTTTGGAATAAAGTAAAAATACAACATCATCAATAAAAACAATAACATCTGTACGCTAAATCGAACCAAGTTACTGACTACAATACTTAAAGGCATTATTAATCTTGGAAAATATACCTTTCCAAAAATACTAGCATTGTCTTTAAAAACGGTACTTGTTTTGGTCAAACAATCTGAAAAGTAATTCCAAGAAGTAATTCCTGCTAAATAAAATAAGGGTTTAGGTAATCCGTCTGTACTTATTCCTGCAAGATTTCCAAAGATAAATGTAAAAACTAGTGTTGTAAAAATAGGTTGAATAAAAAACCAAAGTGGTCCAAGAATTGTTTGTTTATAAAAACTCACAAAATCTCGTTTAACAAACATTAACAATAAATCTCTATAAGCCCATAGATCTTTAAATTTTATATCAAAAAGAGAGTTATGTCCTTTTATTACTAAATCCCAATCTGATGCTTCTGGTGTAGATTTCATTTAATTAATCTCATAAATTATTTCATCTATTGCAGAAACAAATATAATAATTTAAACTAATAAAATAAGAAATTATCCCTTTCTTAACAAAGGAAAAATCAATAAAAAACATGATTAACTTCAATCTTAATTATCTAAATCTTGAAAAACAGAATTTAAACTCTTAAACTCGGGCACAATATTTTTCATTTTAGAAACTAATTCCTTAGGATTTGAATCAATAGCACTTTGAATTAAATCTTCTATTTGTTGATTTAAAATAGAAAATTTATCGCAAACTTCTTGTGCAATCATAATTTTTTCGTGGTGAGTGGCTAAATTTTTTGCAGAATCATTTAATAATTCTTCATATAATTTTTCACCAGGCCTCAAACCAATAATTTTTATTTGAATATCTTTATCTGGAATTAATCCAACTAAACGAATCATTTTTCTGGCTAAATCAATAATCTTTACCGGTTTTCCCATGTCAAATATATATATTTCGCCTCCAGATCCCATTGATCCTGCCTCCAAAACCAATTGGCAAGCTTCAGGAATAGTCATAAAATAGCGAATAATATCTGGATGAGTAATTGTTATTGGTCCTCCTTCTTGAATTTGTTTAGTAAATAAGGGCACAACTGAACCACTAGAACCTAAAACATTCCCAAATCGCGTTGTTATAAATTTAGGATAATTTTTAGAATTATTTTCTTTATGTTTTAAATGCTTTGATTGTACATACATTTCAGCTATTCTTTTACTGGCTCCCATAACACTGCTCGGTTTTACAGCTTTATCTGTAGATATCATTACAAAGCAATCCACATTATGCTTATTTGATAAATCCGCGATATTTTTGGTTCCCAATATATTTGTTAAAATGGCTTGAGAAGGATTTTCTTCCATCATAGGAACGTGTTTATATGCAGCTGCATGGTAAACAACATGAGGTGTATATTTCTCAAAAATTTTATCTAATAAATTATAATTTCTAATGTCTGCTATAACATTGCAGCATTTAACATTATTATTTTTTTCTGAAATCTCTAATGAAAGCGAATGAAGTGGTGTTTCAGCTTGATCAAGAATAATAATTTTTTCAGGATTAAATTGAAACAGTTGTCTAACAATCTCACTTCCAATTGAACCTCCAGCGCCAGAAATTAATATTGTCTTACCATTTAATTTTGATGAAATCGCTTGTGTATTTAATAGAATTGGCTTTCTTTCCAATAAATCTTGAATTTGAAAGTTTTTTATATTTTTTGAAATTTCTTTTTTATCCTCCCAGTCTAATGCTGAGGGTAATGTAAACACTTTAAAACCGAATTCGATGCATTCTTCAACTATAGTAAGTGTCTCTTCATTAGTAAGACTTTTATCTGCAATAATTAGTGCTTCTACTTTTTGTAATTGCAATAAGTCTTTTACAGATTTTTTTATTTTAAAAATTGGTAAATCTAAAAGCCTTTTGTTTGAATTTTGATTGCTTTTATCGATAAACCCAACTATTTTAAATCTACCAGGAGCATCTGATTTAAGAGCATTGGCAACAGAAACTGCATTAAGATCTGAACCATAAATAATTGCATTTATTTTATTATTATTATTATTATTATTATTATTATTGCCCCTTGAGTAAATAAATATTTTTTCAAAAACTTCTTTTACTAAAATTCTATAAAAAAATAAGATGCTAAATGATATGATTGAATTCAGGAATATCCCTGTATTTAAAAATAACTTGGCATGATAAGTAAAAATCATGGAGAAATTAATAAAAAGAATCGTAACAAAAGTGAATGATTGAGAAAAAAATAATTTTAAGGCATCTACATTTGATGAATGCCTAATTATTCCGGAGTAAGTTTTAAAAATCCAAAAGAAAAACATATTGATTACTATATATAAGGCAATAGCAACAATTTGATGTTTAGTATGAATATAATTTAGACTTAAACCTTCTAGTAACAAAAAAGAAAAAAAACCAGATATTATTACAACAAAAATATCTAGCATAAATATAATCCATCTAGGTAAATATCCTATACTTTCAAAACTAAAACTAATATTAATTTCAGTAAAAAAAATTAAGAAATCTGATATAAAATTTTTAATAGTATTTTTTTTCAAGTTAAATTAATTTAAGGAGAACTTAATGTTTTATTTGGAAACATTAATAATTATTTAAACAATTTTCTATTCTTTTTTTTTCTTCAATTTCTAAATTTGATCCCGATGGAAGGCATAATCCCTGTTTAAACAATTTTTCTGACACCATTCCTCCATAATAAGGAGCATCATAAAAAATAGGTTGTAAGTGCATTGGTTTCCACAATGGTCTACTTTCAATATTTTGTTTTTCCAACAGCACTCTTAAATCTTCTCGCGATTTACCGTTATTTTTAGACGCATCGACAGTAATTACCGTAAGCCAATGATTGGAAAAATAATCTTCATTAATTTCAGACAAAACGGAAATAGATTGATTTTGTTTAAAAATTTCTACATAAAAATCGTGCATTGCCCTTCTTTTGGCAATATGTTTTTCTAAGACTTCCATTTGTCCTCTTCCAATTCCAGCACAAATATTACTCATTCTATAATTATATCCAATTTCACTATGTTGATAGTGTGGTGCATGATCGCGTGCTTGTGTCGCCAGAAAAATTGCTCTTTCTTTCACTTCTTTGTTTTTTGTTACAATAGCTCCGCCTCCAGAAGTTGTAATAATTTTATTTCCGTTGAAAGATAAAATACTTATATCTCCAAAAGTTCCGCACTTTTGATTTTTATAACTACTTCCTAATCCTTCTGCACTATCTTCCAATATTGGAATTTCATATTTATCGGCTATAGTTCTTATTTCTTCAACTTTATATGGCATTCCGTAAAGATGAACAGCAATGATAGCTTTAGGTCTTTTACCTTTTAAAATTCGGTCTTTTATGGCATCTTCTAATGCGTTTGGACAAATATTCCATGTATCAGGCTCACTATCAACAAAAATTGGAGTAGCTCCTTGATATACAATTGGATTTGCTGATGCAGAAAAAGTCATGCTTTGACAAATCACCTCATCGCCTGCTTTTATATTCAATAAAATAAGTCCAAGATGAATAGCGGCCGTACCCGAACTAAGTGCTCCTACAAAAACATTCTCTTTCAAATAATCTTCTAAATCTTGCTCAAAACCAATTACATTAGGACCTAAAGGCGCAATCCAATTTGCATCAAAAGCTTCTTTGATAAATTTTTGTTCGTTTCCACCCATATGGGGAGAAGAGAGCCATATTTTTTGGGGAGCCATAATTATTTGTTAAAATTTATTTGAATTTCAACTATGCAAATTTATAAAAAACATCTTGAAATAGGAACTATTCAACTTTGAATTCAAGTAAAAATAGTTTTTTTTTCTTAAACATCTAATTTTTTTGGCACTTTTAAAAAGCTACTAAGTCTATTCTCTATTTTCTCAAGAATTATTATTAATAGCCTGAAGTTGGAATTTCAATAAAATATTTCTTTTTAGTTGTGTTGACCAATTTTTTATCCCGCAACCATGGATTGTGAATTTTTAATATTTTATAATTGATACCTTGTGATTTAGCAAAATTGGCCAAATCGGTAATTGAACTATCAACCTCTATAATTTTAGTTGGAATATTCTCATACAACTCCTCTTTAGAGATATCAAATCCGTATAAATTGGGGTGCTGCATGATTTCTTTCAAGGCAAGAATTCTGAAAACATACCTTGAAGTTTCATCCGTCAACAACAAATCATAATAATCTGAAACTTTTTGTTCGGCTATTTTAGTATTGACGCCTTTCATACCGCCATTATAGGATGCAGCAGCTAATGTCCAATTTCCAAATTTTTCTTTGGCTGCTAATAAATATTTGCAAGCTGCTTCTGTTGCTTTTTGAAGATGATAACGCTCGTCAACTCCATCGTTTACTTCCATTCCTTTTTCTTTGGCTGTTTCAGGCATAAATTGCCAAATTCCTTTGGCTCCTGAAGCAGAAACTGCGTTTGTCAATGCACTTTCAATTACTGCCAAGTACTTAAAATCATCAGGAACACCATATTGTTTTAATATTGGTTCTATTATTGGAAAAACCCTATTGGCACGTTTAATAATTAATATTGTTGACGAATGAAGATTGGCATTTACTAATAATTCTCTATCAAAACGTTCTCGAACATCCGAAATTTTCAACGGCGTATTTTCTCCAGAAAAGTCAACTGATGGAGGAAAATATTGCGCCGTTCCTTCGTGAAACAATTTCTTTTTATCATTACTAGAAATAGCAAACATAAATAATCCACTTACAAAAACAATACATGAGATTATAACTAGAACCTGAATCTTTTTCATTTCAAATATATTTTATAATATTGTAAAATTACAAAAAAAATCATCCGAAAACTTATGTATTATCTTCTAAAATGATTTTAGGCAAATGTTCATTAAACCAACGAAATCTATTTAAAATCATAATGTGAGTTCCCCCACGAACTTTTATAAAGTCTTTAATATTTTTTTCAGGAAAAATCTCATCTGCATCACCATGAATATGAATAACATTAGAATCTATTTTAACTCGTTCCCAACAAATAAGTTGCTCAATTGCCCAATCTAAATACTCTTTATTACGCAAGTGCAAAAATTTCTGATATAACTTTAATTTTTGTTTCATTACATCTCCGAAAGCAAATTTCACCAACTTTTCAACATCCTGAAGCAAACCAGTTGGCAATAATTTATATATTTTAGTAGTCTTAGCAAGCTTCATTTTTTTGGGCAATTCTTCATTAGACTTAACGCTAGAAACGATAATTAATTTTCTCAAATTTAAAAAATGAGCCATTTCTTGAACTAAAATCCCTCCAAATGAAACGCCTATTAAAACGGCATTGTCATGAATGACTTTTTGAGCCATTCGTTCAGCATAACTTTGTAACGATTCATTATTTTGGGGTAGAAACCATTCTAAAAGAAAAATTTCGAAAGTGTCTTCTGGCAAATCAATTCGTTCAAAAATAGAGCTACTCGCTGCTAATCCTGGCATAAAATAAACAGGTATCCTATTCATAATTTTAACTTTTTTAAGTCGCTTTATCCATTATTTATTCCGAAATTTGTATAAATTTAATTTATATATTCCACCTTAATTATGAACGTATCGTTAATTTTAGAAAAAATGGAAATAAAAGACAACACATTTGCTAGACAATTTGAGACATTAGTAGATGGAAAGTTAGTTTCTGTTGAATATTCTTTTCAAGAAAAGAAAATTTTTCTAACTCGAATCAACGTTCCTGATGGATTTTCTGACGAGGAATTTTTAAATAAATTTTTAAAAAATATTATGGAAATTGCATATGAACGCAAATTTAAAGTGGTTCCTATTCTTCCAAAAATTGCATTATTTTTTAGAAAAAATACTACATACAGAGATTTATTACCTCCAGGAATTAAAATATAACAATTTCAAATTTCAATTAAAAAATTATAATTTTTAATTTTTCATCTATTTTTGTATGATAATACCTAAGAATTACATCTCAATATTGTTGCTTTTTTCTAGAAAATATTAAAAAAAATACGGACAAAGTTTTTTTAGAATTTCTAAAATTAGTTTTCATCACCTCAGCTTCATAATAAGAATTATTTACCCTTATTTGTGTGTTTAAGTCTGAGAAACGTCAGACTTTATTTATCAACAATAAATAAAATTTCACAAACCATTCAATTGTTTTTTAATAATAACAAATCCTTACCTATAAAATCTATTATTTTTTCTTAGATAAGAAATAGGTGATTGAACCGGCTTTTCCTTTACTTTTTCCTGAAATAATTATAGATATGTTTTTGTTTTTTTGTAATCTATATTCCATTTTTTGCGGATAATCGTGCTTCGGGTTTTCAAAAATCAATAAGCTATCCCCGTCTTTTGTCATTTGAAAAGGAATTGCAGTTCCATTGTTTTCGCCTTTAATAGTAGTTGTGTAAATTAAATGCTCCTGATCTTGAATTAATTCAATACTTTCAAAGTGCAATGTGTCTTTTTCATTTTGAATGTAATACGATTGTCCAACAAAAGTGCTATCGTCTTGATTGGTCCAAAATTCTTTTAAGGTGCCTAAACTATCTGTTTTTATCCATTCACCCAACAGCCACTTTGCTTTTTCAAGTTCCTTATAATTCTTGATAAGATTTCCTTTCGAATCGTATTTATTGCAAGAAAATATAAGTGTTAAGGTAGCAAAAGCTAAGGTAAAAGCAATTTTTTTCATTGGTATAATTTTAATACCACAATATTATAAAAAAACTGCTAACTGATCACTGCCAACTGAACACTATTTACTATTTTTGCTATCCAAATAAAGAATACAAAATGTTAGAAAGACTACAATATGTAAAACAACGTTTCGACGAAATATCTGATTTGATTATCCAGCCAGATATTATTGCTGACCAAAAGCGCTATGTTTTACTAAATCAAGAATATAAAGGGTTGAAAAACCTAATGGAAAAAAGGGAAGAGCTTATAAATATTACAGGAAATATAGAAGAAGCTAACGAAATTCTTGCTGATGGTTCGGATGCCGAAATGGTAGAAATGGCCAAAATGCAATTGGATGAAGCTAAACAACGCTTGCCTGAACTGGAGGATGAAATTAAATTTTTGTTGATTCCTAAAGATGCTGAAGATGCTAAAAATGTAATGGTAGAAATACGTGCGGGTACGGGTGGAGATGAAGCTTCTATTTTTGCAGGTGATTTGTACAGAATGTATACAAAATATTGTGAAACTCGTGGGTGGAGAACTTCAACAGTCGATATGAACGAAGGAACTTCTGGTGGATTCAAAGAAGTTATTTTTGAAGTTACAGGAGAAGATGTTTATGGAACATTGAAATTTGAAGCAGGTGTTCATCGCGTGCAACGTGTCCCTCAAACCGAAACACAAGGACGTGTACATACTTCTGCAGCAACCGTTATGGTTTTACCGGAAGCTGAAGAATTTGACGTGCAAATTGATATGAACGATGTTCGTGTTGACTTTTTCTGTTCTTCTGGTCCTGGAGGACAATCAGTAAATACTACTAAGTCGGCAGTTCGTTTAACCCATATCCCAACTGGATTAGTAGCCCAATGTCAAGATCAAAAATCGCAACATAAAAATAAAGACAAAGCATTAGATGTTTTGCGTTCTCGTTTGTACGAACAAGAATTAGCCAAAAAACAAGCGGAAGATGCCGTAAAACGTACTTCTCAGGTAAGCTCAGGTGACCGTTCTGCAAAAATTAGAACTTATAACTATTCACAAGGTCGTGTAACTGATCATAGAATCGGATTAGACGTTTTTGATATGGATGGTGTTATGAATGGAAAAATTCAAAAATTTGTAGACGAACTTCAATTAGTTAACAATATGGAGAAACTAAAAGAATCTGAAGTTTTCTAATATAGAAAATAGAGAGTAGTATAAAGAAATAAGATGTCAAACCTTTAAATAAAGTTTGACATTTTTTCTTGTATCGGTTTTTATGTCTTACATGGTTAAAAAGTTATTAACTTTGCATTCAAACAATTACAATGACAACACAACAGCTTATTGAACAAATCCAACTAAAAAAAACCTTTCTATGTATTGGTTTGGATGTTGATTTAACTAAAATACCGACCCATTTATTAGAATTGGAAGATCCGATTTTCGAATTTAATAAATGCATAATCGATGCCACCCATGATTTGTGTGTTTCTTATAAACCAAATACCGCTTTTTATGAAGCTTATGGAATTAAGGGCTGGCAGTCTTTAGAAAAAACAATACAATATCTTAACGAAAAGCATCCTGAAATTTTCACTATTGCCGATGCAAAAAGAGGAGATATAGGGAATACATCATCTATGTATGCCAAAGCATTTTTTGAAGACTTAAATTTCGATTCAGTTACAGTTGCGCCCTATATGGGGAAAGATTCTGTAGAACCATTTTTGGCTTTTGAAAACAAATATGCTATTTTGTTAGCACTAACATCTAACGATGGTGCCTTTGATTTTCAGACTCAAAATATCGATGGAAAAGAACTCTATAACATCGTAATTGAAACTTCTAAATCATGGAAAAACTCTGAAAACTTGATGTATGTAGTAGGAGCCACCAAAGCAGAATATTTTTCTGAAATCAGAAAAATAATTCCAACAAGTTTCTTGCTTGTTCCCGGTGTTGGAGCACAAGGTGGAAGTTTGCAAGAAGTCTGCAAATACGGAATGAGTGAAAATGTTGGATTATTAATAAATTCTTCCAGAGCCATAATTTACGCTTCAAATGGAACTGATTTTGCATCAATAGCAAGAGAAGAAGCACTAAAAATACAATTGGAAATGAAAGAAATTCTAAATACTCTTTGATAGCTTATACCCTTTACAAAAACCACAATTCTAAGGAATGGGTGACTTTTGTGCATGGTGCGGGAGGAAGTTCGTCTATTTGGTTTAAGCAAGTACGTGAATTTCAGAAGCATTTTAATGTACTTTTATTAGATTTACGGGGTCATGGTAATTCTAATAAGCAAATAAAAATAACATTTAACCAAAAATATACTTTTCAATCCATTGCTAATGATGTTTTGGAAGTTATTGACCATTTAAAAATTAAAACTTCGCATTTTGTTGGAATTTCTTTAGGTACTATAGTTATTCGTCAATTGGCAGAAGCGCATCCTAACAGAGTAAAAAGTATGATTTTGGGAGGTGCAATTTTAAAAATGAATTTTCGTTCCCAAATTTTAATGCGTTTGGGAAACACTTTCAAATATATATTGCCTTATTTAGTGTTGTACCGATTTTTTGCTTTTGTAATTATGCCCAATAAAAACCACAAGCAATCCCGATTGTTATTCATAAACGAAGCAAAAAAATTGTATCAAAAGGAGTTCATTCGTTGGTTCAAACTCACGGCAGAAATCAATCCAATTTTGAAATGGTTTCGCCAACAAGAATTGAGTATTCCCACTTTTTATGTTATGGGAGAAGAAGATTATATGTTTTTACCTTCAGTTAGAAAAGTTGTTGTTCGTCATTTTAAATCTTCTACATTATTCGTAGTAGAAAAATGTGGTCATGTAGTTAATGTTGAACAATACGATATTTTCAACAAGCAAGTTATTGCTTTCATTCAAAAAAAGTAGATTTGTTTACTTAGCGTCTAAAAAAAAAATGCCTATACTTTTAAAAATACAGGCAATTCTTTCAACTAACTAAACCAAACTTAAATAATAAAATTATGCTTATTACACTGCAAATATCTGACATATTAAGCTTAGGTTATGTTAATTCAATGTTATACTTATGTTATTGATTATTATAATTTTATAAAATAATATTCAAAGTAAAATTGTAAAACTATTTTTTGTCTTGCAATCCGAATACACTTTGAAGTAAGGGTGAAGTTCTAGATTTTAAATCGGTTCTAATATTTTTTTCTTCAACCGCAATCATTTTGAAAACACCGTCCATTGCTTTGTTAGTAATATAATCTGTAATATCAGGATTGACTTTGGTTACAAATGGAAGTTGGTTGTATTTAGTTATAATCGAATTCCAAATTACATCTGCTTTAACTTTACTAATAGATTGTTTCACTACAGGGCTAAATTTCGCATACAATTCTTTATTGGTATTACTTTGAAGATAAGTAGTAGCTGCATTGTCATTACCAATAAGTATTGATTTAGCATCGGAAATATTCATGTTTTTTACAGCTGTAACAAAAATTGGAGTGGCTTCTTTTACAGCATCTTCGGCTGCTCGGTTCATAACAACAATTCCTTGATCTGCTATATTTCCCATTCCAAATTTTCGTAATTCGCTTTCCACTTTTTGCAATTCTTCAGGTATTAAAATTTTTACCGCTTCATTTTTCAAAAAACCATCTTCAGCAGTTAGTTTTGAAACTTCTTTTGCAATTCCGTTATTTAAAGCTTCTTTTAATCCCGCCGAAATGTCAAAAGGATTATTGTTCAAACTTGGAACAATTGTTGTGGCTTTCTCTTTTATTTTATTTAAGACGTTGTTAAATTGTGCACTTCCTATAAATGGTGTTATTAATAGGAATAAAACTATTTTTTTCATCTTTAAATTTTATTTAAATTCAAGCAAATATAATATCTCTATTTTTAAAAGCACCATTATTTAATTAAAAGTCAATTTATAAGTAAATATTTAAATAAATTAAAACGCTAAAAAATTATTAAATTCGTAAATTGCGCAACTAAATTAGATTAAAAATTACTAATGGAACTACAAACTCCTTATATTCCTAAAAATAAAGTAAGAATTGTTACTGCTGCGTCACTTTTTGACGGACACGATGCAGCTATAAACATCATGCGTAGAATTATTCAAGCAACGGGTGTTGAAGTAATACATTTAGGGCATGATAGAAGTGTTGAAGAAGTGGTTAATACCGCTATTCAAGAAGATGCGAATGCTATTGCCATGACCTCCTATCAAGGGGGACATAATGAGTATTTCAAGTACATGCACGATTTACTTTCAGCAAAAGGAGCAGGACATATTAAGATATTTGGCGGCGGTGGTGGCGTAATTCTTCCTTCTGAAATTTCTGAATTGCACGAATACGGTATTGAAAGAATTTATTCTCCAGATGACGGGCGTGCTATGGGATTGCAAGGAATGATAAACGATTTGGTACAACGTTCCGATTTTCCAATTGGTGATAAATTGAATGATGAATTAATTCATATTGAAGATAAAAATCCAACCGCAATTGCACGTTTGATTTCGGCGGCAGAAAATTTTCCTGAAATAGCAAAACCCGCTTTTGATGTTATTCATAAAAAAAATGAGACCAATAAAATTCCAGTTTTAGGTATTACAGGCACTGGTGGTGCAGGAAAATCATCTTTAGTTGATGAATTGGTTAGACGATTTTTAATCGATTTTCCAACAAAAACCATCGGATTAATTTCGGTTGATCCATCAAAAAGAAAGACAGGAGGTGCGCTTTTGGGAGATAGAATTCGTATGAATGCTATTAATAATCCACGAGTTTACATGCGTTCGTTAGCTACCAGACAATCTAATTTGGCATTGTCTAAATATGTAAACGAAGCTATTGAAGTATTAAAAGTCGCAAAATACGATATTATCATTTTGGAAACATCGGGTATTGGACAAAGCGATACTGAAATTATGGATCACTCCGATGTTTCTTTATATGTCATGACTCCCGAATTTGGTGCAGCTACCCAATTAGAGAAAATCGACATGTTGGATTTTGCCGATTTAGTGGCCTTAAATAAATTTGATAAACGTGGGGCTTTAGATGCCATTCGGGATGTTAAAAAACAATACCAACGCAATCATAATTTGTGGGATTCGGATGTAAATACGATGCCAATTTTCGGAACGATAGCTTCTCAATTCAACGACCCAGGAATGAACACGCTCTATAAATCCATTATGGATAAAGTTGTAGCCAAAACAGGAGCTGATTTAAAATCGACGTTTCAAATCACTCGAGAAATGAGTGAGAAAATCTTTGTTATTCCTCCACATCGTACCCGTTATTTATCTGAAATAGCCGAAAATAATAGAAAATATGATGAAACTGCACTTTCTCAAGTGGAAGTAGCCCAAAAATTATACGGAATATTTAAAACCATAGAAAGTGTTTCTAACAATGAACTTTCTATTTCAAAAGCTGGTATTGATGACTCTTTTGTCATTCTGACAAAGGAAGAATCGCATCCGTTTATTAAACTATTATTGGCCGAATTTGATCGAGTAAAAATGAATCTTGATCCCTACAATTGGGAAGTAATTCTTACTTGGAAGGAAAAAGTAAATAAATATAAAAATCCATATTACAGTTTTAAAGTTCGAGATAAGGAAATCAAAATCGCAACACATTCTGAAAGTTTATCACATTCTCAAATTCCGAAAATATCCTTGCCAAAATACCAAGCTTGGGGCGATATTTTAAAATGGAATTTACAAGAAAATGTTCCCGGTGAATTCCCATTTACATCTGGATTGTATCCATTCAAACGTGAAGGCGAAGACCCTTCAAGAATGTTTGCGGGTGAAGGAGGACCAGAAAGAACTAATAAACGTTTTCATTATGTTAGTGCAGGTTTGCCAGCCAAACGTCTTTCAACTGCATTTGATAGTGTGACTTTATACGGAAATGATCCACATGCTCGTCCAGATATTTATGGTAAAATTGGTAATGCTGGAGTTTCGATTTGTTGTTTGGATGATGCCAAAAAATTGTATTCTGGCTTTGACTTATGCCATCCGATGACTTCGGTTTCGATGACAATTAACGGACCGGCACCAATGTTATTGGGATATTTTATGAATGCTGCCATAGATCAAAATTGTGAAAAATACATTATTGAACACAATCTTCAAGAGGAAGTTGAAAAAAGAATCGATGAAATCTATAAGGAAAAAGGAACAAAAAGACCAAAATATCAGGGTGATTTACCTGAGGGTAATAATGCATTAGGATTGATGCTTCTGGGCGTAACAGGTGACCAAGTTTTGCCTTTAGAGGTCTATAATGGTATTAAAGTAAAAACGTTAACCCAAGTTCGTGGAACCGTTCAAGCTGATATTTTAAAAGAAGATCAGGCGCAAAATACATGTATTTTTTCTACCGAATTCGCATTGCGATTAATGGGTGACGTTCAAGAGTATTTTATCAATAAAAATGTTCGTAATTTTTATTCAGTTTCTATTTCGGGTTATCATATTGCTGAGGCAGGAGCAAATCCGATCACTCAATTAGCATTTACGCTAGCAAATGGGTTCACTTACGTGGAATATTATTTAAGTCGCGGAATGAATATTAATGATTTCGGACCCAACTTATCGTTCTTTTTCTCTAACGGAATTGATCCAGAATACGCTGTAATTGGTCGTGTGGCAAGAAAAATCTGGGCGAAAGCTTTAAAAAATAAATATGGAGCCAATGAAAGAGCGCAAATGTTGAAATACCACATTCAAACTTCTGGAAGGTCTTTGCACGCTCAAGAAATTGATTTTAATGACATTCGTACAACCTTACAAGCGCTATATGCAATTTATGACAACTGTAATTCGTTGCACACTAATGCTTATGATGAAGCAATTACGACTCCAACTGAAGAATCAGTAAGAAGAGCAATGGCCATTCAGTTGATTATCAATAAAGAATTAGGTTTGGCGAAAAACGAAAATCCAATTCAAGGATCGTTTATTATCGAAGAATTAACCGATTTGGTAGAAGATGCTGTTTTGCAAGAATTTGACCGAATTACCGAACGTGGCGGTGTTCTAGGCGCTATGGAAACCATGTATCAGCGTTCTAAAATTCAAGAAGAGTCTTTATATTATGAAACTTTAAAGCATACCGGTGAATTTCCAATTATTGGTGTGAATACCTTTTTGAGTTCTAAAGGATCTCCAACGATTATTCCTGCTGAGGTTATTCGAGCTACCGAGGAAGAAAAACAATATCAAATAGATATGTTAATCCACTTGCACCAAACTAGTGGAGAAAAGGTTTCGGAGCAAATCAACAATATACAAGAGGCAGCTATCAATAATCAAAACATTTTTGAAAAATTGATGGAGGCCACTAAAGTATGTTCTTTGGGACAAATAACTAGTGCATTATTTGAAGTAGGAGGTCAGTATAGAAGAAATATGTAAATTTGAATTAGAAAAATTATTTTTGAATATAAAGAATTAGATCAATTATTCTCGATGAATATCCTATTTCATTGTCATACCATCCGACAACTTTAACCATTTTTTCGATAACGGATGTTAATTGAGCATCAAATAAACAAGAGTTTTTGTTGCCAATAATATCTACTGAAACTATAGGATCTTCAGTATAATCTAGTATTCCTGTAAGATTTGTTTTAGATGCTTTTTGAAAAGCATTATTAATCTCCTCAATAGAAACTTTTCGTTTAACATTAAAAGTGATGTCGGTCAATGAGCCATCTGGCACAGGAACTCGTATGCCACAGCCTCCAATTTTACCATCCATTTCAGGAAATATTTTAGTTAGTGCTTTTGCAGCTCCGGTAGTAGTAGGCACAATAGATTGACTTGCGCCACGAGCACGACGTAAATCTTTATGTGGTTGATCATGCAAACTTTGATCTGTTGTGTAGGAATGAATTGTTGTGATGTAAGCTTGCTCAATACCACATAAATCATTGATGATTTTAATCATTGGTGCAGCATTATTTGTAGTACAGCTTGCATTTGAAATTATTTTTTCAGTACCATCAAGAATGTTTTCATTAACTCCAAGAACAACTGTTTTAATAGTATCAACTTCTGATGGCTCTGAAAGAATTACTTTATTTGCTCCTGATATAATATGCTGATTAATCGAATCAAAGGTTTTGTACTTTCCTGTGGATTCAATCACAACATTAACATTATTCCAATTGAGATTTGAAATTTCTTTTTCATGGTAAAAAAAATAAGATTTACCATTAACTATAATGGAATTTTCATCATAAGAAACTGTAAAAGGTAAAACCCCATGAATACTATCATATTTTAAAAGATGTGCCATTGTTCTATTGTCTGCAATATCATTTATCGCAACAATTTCTATTGATGGATGGTCAATCAGCAATCTGAATAGATTCCTTCCAATTCTTCCAAAACCATTAATGGCAATTTTTGTTTTCAAATTGAATAAATAGTTTAAAATTAGTACTTCGTGTCTCTTAATTCAAGCTTTGTAATTATAAAATATGTTTTGCAGCATGATAAGACGATCGAACCAAAGCACCACTTTCTATATGGCGAAAGCCCATTTCAATTCCAATCTTTTCATATTTTTCAAATTGCTCTGGAGTTACAAAAAACTTAACTGGTAAATGTTTTTTACTAGGTTGCAAATACTGGCCAATAGTAACAATATCAACATTATTATTTCTCAAATCTTGCATGGTTTGAATCACTTCTTCTTCGGTTTCACCAAGCCCAAGCATGATTCCCGATTTGGTTCGCTTAATTCCTTTTTCTTTTAAATATCTTAAAACCTCAAGACTTTTATCATACTTTGCTTGAATGCGAACTTCTCGAGTTAATCTACGCACGGTTTCTACATTATGAGAAACTACCTCTGGATTGGCTTCTATAATTCGGTCGATATTTTTAGTATTTCCTTGAAAATCGGGAATTAAAGTTTCTAGAGTGGTTTCCGGATTCATTCGACGAATGGCTTGAACAGTTTCCAACCAAATAATAGAACCCATATCTTTTAAATCATCTCTATCCACACTTGTAATAACGGCATGTTTGATATTCATGATTTTAATAGAACGTGCTACTTTCTCTGGTTCATCCCAATCTACGGTTTCTGGTCGGCCCGTTTTTACTCCACAAAATCCGCAAGAACGCGTACAAATGTTTCCGAGGATCATAAAAGTTGCCGTGCCTTCACCCCAACATTCACCCATGTTTGGGCAACTGCCTGAGGTGCAAATGGTGTTCAGTTTGTATTTGTCAACCAAACCTCGTAGTTCGGTATATTTTTGTCCAATGGGTAATTTTACTTTTAGCCATTTGGGTTTGCCAATAGGCAATGTGTTTTCTAAAACCGATTCCATATTTTCAATTTTGAATTGCAAAGATACAAATGTAGATCTAAGATTAATAGTATTCGATTTTAGATTTTCTTAAAAAAAATATAAAATAATTACAAAATACGCAACTCATTTTTAAATGAGATAGTCACATTTTTTTTAAGTTAAATAGATTTTGAAATTAATTGAATCTTTTGAAAACATTTGAAATTAATTGAATCTTTTGAAAACAAAAATATAGATTGATTTTCAATGAAATTAAACTGTAAATAATTAAAAGTAAGTTAAAATAATCAGTCAAAAATGTTTTATTCATAAATTGCCAATCCTTAAAAAGTGTATTTAATTACATTTAAATTAAAATATAGTCATGAAATTATTTAAAATTCTTATCATAATTACTTTGTTTTGTAGTTTGAATGCTGTTTCGCAAAAGATTATTAAACACAAAATTAAAAGTGGTGAATCTATATACGGCATTGCATTAAAACACGATTTAACTGAGAGTGAAATGTATGCTGCCAATCCAAAAACGAAGGGAACTTTATTGCAATTAGGACAAATTATTAACATTCCAAATAAAAAATATAAAGAAAAAGAAAAGTCGCTAAAAAAAGACAAAAAGGAATTACCTATTGAAAAAAAAGCCAATAAACAAAGTCTTAATGAGGTTAAAGATAAGAAAGCTCAAGTTATAGCATCTAAGGAGACCACAAATATTCATGAGGTGCTGACCCAAGAGACGCTTTACAGCTTATCCAAAGAATATGGCATTAGTATGGAGGCGATTTGTGAGATGAATCCAGTACTAAAAACAACTAATTTAAAGAAAGGGGCCAAATTGAAATTCCCAAATAAAGTGGTTTTTGATGAAAAAGATGAAAAAAATAAAGAAATTCCTAACGTAAATGAGGATATCAGCAATAATGATATTTTAACTCCTAACATAGATATTGTGCATAAGGTGCTTCCAAAAGAAACGTTATATCGCATATCAAAACAATATAATGTTACCATAGTTGATTTGGAAAAACTAAATCCAGGTATTGAAAATGGACTGCCAGTAGATTATAATTTGGTGATTAAAAAAGGATTACAAAGTCCACCTGAACAATTTAAAGAAACTGTTGATCTGATTCCAAATGATGAAATTGTGGATGTTAAAAATATTCCAGCTGGAAATATTGCTAAAGCCGAATTATTAATCGGAAAAGCATCAGAACATTTAGGAACACATTATCGAGCTGGAGGAACTACTAGCACTGGTTTTGATTGCTCAGGACTCATGTTTACGACCTTTAAAAACGTAGATATTACCCTTCCAAGATCTTCTTCAGAAATGGCTCACTATGGAGTTCGAATTGATAAAGCTCATGCTCAAAAAGGTGATTTGATTTTCTTTGCTACTTTCGGCGGCAGAAGGGTGAGTCATGTAGGTATGATTACCGAAGTTAAAGATGATGGTGAAATTAATTTTATCCATTCTTCTACAAGCACAGGAGTTATAGTTTCTTCTATTAGAGAGCCCTATTATGCTCGAACTTTTGTGCAAGTTAATAGAGTAATTATCGAGTAGTTAGTTATTCGATTTTACAAGAAGAATTAATTTTGAGACATTTTGTATTTTTCCATGCGCTCTTGTCGTTCTTCGATGTATTTTTTATATTTTACTTTTTGGTTAGCACTGAGATAAGTATTAATAGTTCTATCCATTTTTTCATTAATAGCTTCTATTTCTTTTATTTTATCTTCTTTAGCACTTTCAGTTTTAGTAACTGTTACCACTTTTTTAGAATTTTCTTCCAGTTCTTTTTTTATAACAATGGCTTGAAGTTCATCCAATTCTAAATCTTTGGTAAGTTTTTCTATGTTTTTATTTAAATTTTCGGCTCTTTCTTTTTCGATATCCTCAGGGCTTTTATTTCTCCCGTAATTGTTGGTGTTTTGAATGCTTTGTTGGTTTCTATTCATTCCGCCACGATTCATTCCGCTACCCATGCCACTCCCACCATACATTCCAGTATTTCCGTATTGAGCCAATGTTAAATTAATTGCAAGAAAAATAAAGCTAATTGTAATCCTAATTTTTAATTTTTTCATTTCTAACTTATTTAAAGTATAAAGTTATATAAAATTTTAAATATCTAAACAGGCTCACCATACAAATCATATTCGGTGGCATCTATGATTTTTACGCTTACAAAATCGCCTGTTTTTACATAGAATTTAGAAGCATCAATTAATACTTCATTATCTACATCGGGACTATCAAATTCGGTTCTTCCAATAAAATGTTCGCCTTCTTTTCGGTCAATCACACATTTAAAAGTGTGTCCAATTTTTTCTTGATTTAAATCCCAAGATATTTGCGATTGTAAATCCATTATTTCTTGGGCACGTGCTTTTTTTACATCTTCTGGAACATCATCTTCTAAAGCAAAAGCGCCCGTATTTTCTTCGTGGGAATAGGTAAAACATCCCAAACGCTCAAATTTCATTTCTTGAACCCAATCTCGCATGATTTCAAAGTCTTCTTGCGTTTCGCCAGGATATCCAACAATCAAAGTCGTTCTTATAGTTATTCTAGGAACGGCTTTACGGAAATCTTTTAGTAAATTAGTTGTTTTCTCTTTTGTCGTTCCACGTTTCATCGATTTTAAAATTCGATCTGAAATGTGTTGCAACGGAATATCAATATAATTACAAATCTTAGGTTCGCGTTTCATTAAATCCAATACATCCATCGGAAATCCAGTCGGAAAAGCATAATGCAAACGAATCCATTCAATTCCCTCTACTTTTACTAAATTTTCAAGTAACTCGGCCAGATTGCGTTTTCTGTATAAATCCAAACCGTAATAAGTTAAATCTTGAGCAATTAGAATCAATTCTTTTACGCCATTTTTAGCTAAACCTTCTGCTTCTTTTACTAATTTTTCAATGGATTGCGATACATGTTTGCCTCTCATAATTGGAATAGCACAAAAACTACAAGGTCTATCGCATCCTTCGGCAATTTTTAAATAAGCATAATTTTTAGGAGTCGTTGTCAATCGTTCGCCTAATAATTCATGTTTGTAATCGGCACCTAAAGCTTTTAATAATAATGGTAGTTCCGTTGTTCCAAAATACTGATCTATATTCGGAATTTCTTTTTCCAAATCGGGTCTGTATCGCTCAGACAAACATCCAGTTACGAATACTTTGTCAACAATTCCACGTTCTTTTTTATCGGCATATTCCAAAATGGTATTTACCGATTCTGCTTTGGCATTGTCAATAAAACCACACGTATTAATCACCACTATATTTCCTTCTTGTTCATGAACCACGTCTTTTCCACTAGCTTTCAATTGTCCCATTAACACCTCACTATCGTAAGTATTTTTAGAACAGCCAAGCGTAATTACATTGATTTTATTTTTCTTTACCGATTTGGTTCTCATGCCTTTTTTAATTGGAGTGCAAAATTACAATATTTAATCTGATTTTATTTGAGATTCTGTTATTTTACTTTTAATGAGCGAATCATTAGGGTATTTTTGGCTTCCCTTTTTCTGCTTTCCTCACCGCACTGCGGATTACAGCAATCAGGGCTAATAGGCAATTTAAATACACAAAAAAACCATTCGAAGTAACGAATGGTTTGTATCTAATATTAATTTGTATTACAATTCAAACAATAAAGTTAAGCTCACAGTATTGTTGACTGATTTAATTTTTGCCGCATCGGTCAAGCCCTGTGAGAAAAACTGTTGGTTGTAATCACGTTTAGAGTTTGTATAAGCTAAATCCAATTTAGTACTACCAAAATTATATCCTAAACCTCCCGAAAAACTGATTAAATCTCCCATTGTTGTTCTGTCTTTGTATGGACTTTGTTCCCAACGGTAACCACTACGAAAGCTTAATTTTTTTATTTTATATTCGGCACCCAATCGTACTTCTGCGGTAGTAGTTAAATTATCAGCCATATATTTATTGGTAGTTGGAAAATCCTTTTTTGGTTTGTATTGAGTATGGCTATAATTTTTTATAGCATAATCCAAACTAATCAAACCTCTTTTTCCGAAAATATATGCGAAACTCGCCGTCAATTTACTCGGAGTTTGAAGTTTATAGGGTTGAAAAATCATCGTTGTATTTGGGTCCGTAACTAAATTGGATGTGTATTGTGTATTGTTTGGAGTAGCATTTAATCCATAACCCGAAGTTTGTACTCTTTGAGACAATTCATCGGTCAGTCTGAACCATGTTGGAGATTCGTATGCCAAACCTAAACGAACTTCTTTAACAGGTTTAAAAATAGTTCCTAGGTTGAAAGAAAATCCGCTTCCATAAGTATACAAATCATTATAAAATTGAATAGCATCAACTGTTGATCCTGTCAGATATTTTGGATTTGAATTCGTTTCAAAAAAACTATTGGATTGTCTGTAATCTAAGAAATGGGAGTTTAAGTTAATGCCAAAAAACCATTTATCGGCATATTGTCCAGAAAAATTGAATGCCAATTTACTGTTGTAGCCTGTTGATTTTATTCGGTTTTCTTGGTAGTAATTACCGCCTTGAGAAACACCAGATTTATAACTATTTATGTTAGGATTTGTATAATTTGTTGGATCACTTGTCAGTGGAATTGGATTAATGATATAAGAATTATACCCTAAATAAGCTTGTTGTTCATTATAGTACAATTCATCAAAATAATAATTGTTTAGAGTACCTAATGTTACTCCATTAGCATAACTCAAAAAATAATTAGCAACTGAATTTGTTGGGTTTGTTCCTTCAGAATAAATAGAATTGTCTAAATTTCTAGTTTTTTCATAATTCACAGAGCCAGCAAATTTTTTCCAATTACTGTTTTTATCGTAATTATTAAAAACAAAAATGGCTCCCGCTTGACTTACATCAAATGAGTTTTTGTTTTTAGAAGTGTTTGTTCCAAAATAATCGGAATTATTTTTGGTGTGAGAATTTTCCAAAGTAAATCCAACTTGATTATTGGCAAAAATAACAGATCCTGCAGGGTTTACATTTATAGAAGAAAAATCGCCTCCTAGTGCGCCAAAGGCGCCACTCATAGCTCTAAAACGGGCAGTTCCATTCAAGTCGGTTTGTGCATAACGCAGGGCATCATTAATATCTTGAGCTTGAATAGAAGTTACAGCTAAACTTGCTATCGCTATTGCAAAAATGTTTTTCATAATATATTTTAAAGTACTTATTAAACTGATGATTAACGTCTTCCGCCACCGCCACCACCAGATCTTCCTCCGCCACCGCCACCACTATAACCGCCGCCGCCATAAGATCGAGGTGAAGAATAGGTAGGAGTTGAAGGAGTATAACTTCTTGGTGAACTGTTGTAAGTTGGTGTGCTAGGAGTGTAGCTTCTTGGTGAAGAAGGGGTATAACTTCTTGGTGTATTGTAAGAATTATTTGTTTCTGTTGATCTTGGAGAAATTGTTTGGTAAGAAGTTCTCGGGGAATAAGAACTTCTTGGGCTAGAAATAGTATTGTAATTTCTTGGTGACATAGCGCTGCTGCTTCTTGGTCCTACGAAGTTGCTTCTAGTACCAACCACAGAAGATACTTGTCTATTAGACATATAACCTCCGCCGTTTCCGTCGGCAATAAAATTGCTATTCCGTCTTCCGCCTGAATATGCATAATTATGACCTAAATGTCCACTATTCCATCCCCAATTATTTCCATAATATCCATATCCATAGGGATTATAACCATATCCGTAACCGCCATACCAACTTGGGCTATACCATAAATTCCAACCCATTCCCCAACTAGGTCCATACCAACTGTTGTATCCCCAATAGTTATTGTAACCCCAATAATTGCCATAATAGCCACCTCCATAATATCCCCAACTTGGAGTGTACCAACCAGTATTGTAAATATTTACAGTAACATTATCAGGATTTGAACCCCAACCAGAATAACTAGGTTGATTTTGTTCATTATTAGTAACATTACCCTTTTTTTGAAGGGTGTCATTTTGAGAGGAATAATTGTCAACATCAGTAAATACTTGTTCATTGTCTTTGCTTAAGGAACTAAAATAATCTTTATAATAACCACTATTCGAATTTGATGCTTTCCTTTGAGTTGGATTTGAATCGGAACCATATACCCCATCGTTATCATAATAAGAAGAATTTTGGTAAGACCCACAAGAAGTTACCATCAATGACAAAATTCCAAATAGAAAATAAATGGAGATTTTTTGGGTTAAAAAATAATTAGTTTTCATATCTGTTGCATTTTTATTGTTGGACATTACAAAAATAGTTAGTTTTGCCGAACTATATAGTTAAAATTAGTTAAACAATTTTTATGCCAAATTATTCATTATGAGCAAGAACTTGACAAAGCGAGAAGAAGATTATTCCAAATGGTATAACGAACTTGTAGTTAAGGCCGATTTGGCTGAAAACTCAGGAGTTAGAGGGTGTATGGTTATTAAACCATACGGCTATGCAATATGGGAAAAAATGCAGGCAGAGCTTGATAGAATGTTTAAAGAAACAGGCCATAGTAATGCTTATTTTCCTTTGTTTGTTCCTAAAAGCATGTTTGAAGCTGAAGAAAAAAATGCCGAGGGATTTGCTAAAGAATGTGCGATTGTGACACATTATCGTTTAAAAAACGATCCGGATAAACCCGGAAAACTAATGGTTGATCCCAATGCAAAGTTAGAAGAAGAATTGATTGTTCGTCCAACCAGTGAAGCTATTATTTGGAGTACTTATAAAAATTGGGTGCAATCCTATAGAGATTTACCATTATTAATTAACCAATGGGCTAATGTGGTTCGTTGGGAAATGAGAACCCGTCTGTTTTTAAGAACTGCAGAGTTTTTATGGCAAGAAGGTCATACTGCTCATTCGACAAAAGCTGAAGCCATAGAAGAGTCTGAAAAAATGATGAATGTTTATGCTGATTTCGCACAACATTTTATGGCTATTCCTGTCGTAAAAGGCCTTAAGACAGAATCGGAACGTTTTGCTGGAGCTGAGGAAACGTATTGTATTGAGGCGCTAATGCAAGATGGTAAAGCGCTTCAAGCAGGAACATCTCACTTTTTAGGACAAAATTTTGCGAAAGCATTTGATGTAAAATTCGCCAATGCCGAAGGAAAACAAGAATTTGTTTGGGGCACCTCATGGGGAGTATCTACTCGTTTGATGGGTGCTTTAGTAATGACGCATTCTGATGATAATGGACTGGTTTTACCACCAAATTTGGCTCCAACTCAAGTTGTAATTGTGCCAATTTTTAAAACAGATGAGGAATTTGAACGTATTTCTGAAGTTGTAGAAGGGTTGGTTAGTCAATTTAAAAAACTTTCTATTTCTGTTAAGTATGATAATAGAACTACTCAAAAGCCTGGTTTTAAGTTTGCTGAGTGGGAATTAAAAGGGGTGCCAGTACGAATTGCTGTAGGTCCTAAAGATATACAGAACGACACCTTTGAAGTGGCAAGAAGAGATACCTTGACAAAAGAAGTTGTTGCTAAAGATGGAATTGTAAATTATATAAATGATTTGTTGGGCAAAATTCAAAACGATTTGTTTAATAAAGCATTACATTATAGAGATACTCACATAACTGAAGTAAATAGTTTTGATGAATTTAAGAAAGTTCTAGAGGATAAAACTGGGTTTATTTCTGCTCACTGGGATGGAACTCCAGAAACAGAAGAAAAAATAAAAGATTTAACAAAAGCAACAATTCGATGTATTCCTTTAAATAGAGTAGAAGAAGAGGGTGTATGTGTATTAACTGGTACAAAATCTAAAGGTAGGGTTTTATTTGCAAAAGCCTATTAAAAATTTATAAAAAAAAGTGCTTACTGCTATTGTGTGAATTAAAAATAGTTGTATTTTTGCACTCGCATTACAAAATAATGTAATGGCCCGTTCGTCTATCGGTTAGGACGCATGGTTTTCATCCATGTAAGAGGGGTTCGATTCCCCTACGGGCTACAAGTTCAATAACTGTTGAAATGATTATTAACCAAGATGACATTGGCCCGTTCGTCTATCGGTTAGGACGCATGGTTTTCATCCATGTAAGAGGGGTTCGATTCCCCTACGGGCTACAAATTAGTTGTAAATAAGTTTTATAAAATAATGATTGGTGTCTCTGTTATTATTTTATTAGTTAAAACCAAAGTGATTTTTAAAATTGTGGGAGGTTTTTCTTTTTTAACTAGCAGTTTATAACAATTAAAAAAAACAAAAGAAAATGGCAAATCATAAGTCAGCTTTAAAAAGAATTAGAAGTAACGAAAAGAAAAGAGTGTTAAACAGATACCAACACAAAACTACTCGTAATGCAATAAAAGCGTTGCGTATGGCTACTGTTAAATCTGATGCAGCGTCTAAATTGTCTGGAGTAATCTCAATGATTGACAGATTAGCGAAGAAAAATATCATTCATGATAACAAAGCATCAAATTTAAAATCAAAATTAACTAAGTACGTCGCTAAATTATAATATTTAGTAATTGATTTTATAACAAAGCTTCCTCTTAAAGGAAGCTTTATTTATTTACAAACTTTTACTCTAAAAAAATAGCTTCAAAACCAACATTTACTCTTTAAAAACCTATTTAAATCTGAAATTTTCTAAATACAAGTTATTAAACTGTAAACTATTAGTTTCAAGATTTTTTTTGTCAAAATAAAGTGTACCTTTGCACCTCCTAAAAAAATCAGATGGAATCTATTAGAAACATTGCAATTATTGCCCACGTCGATCACGGTAAAACTACTTTGGTTGATAAAATCATGTACCATTGTCAACTTTTTCGTGACAACGAAAACACAGGTGACTTAATACTTGACAACAACGATTTAGAACGTGAAAGAGGAATTACAATTACTTCAAAAAACGTTTCGGTTACCTACAAAGGAACAAAAATAAATATTATTGATACTCCCGGTCACGCCGATTTTGGTGGTGAAGTAGAACGTGTATTGAATATGGCTGACGGTGTTTGTTTGTTAGTAGATGCTTTTGAGGGTCCTATGCCTCAAACTCGTTTTGTTCTTCAAAAAGCCATAGATTTAGGTCTTAAGCCCTGCGTTGTAATCAATAAGGTTGATAAAGAAAACTGTACTCCAGAAGAAGTCCATGAAAAAGTATTCGACTTAATGTTTGAATTGGGTGCTGAAGAATGGCAACTCGATTTCCCTACAGTTTATGGTTCAGCAAAAAATAATTGGATGTCTGATCATTGGGATAATATAACTAACAATATTGAAGCATTGTTAGATATGGTTATTGCAAACGTTCCTGCTCCTAAAGTATCAGAAGGTACACCACAAATGCTAATTACATCATTAGATTTTTCAGCTTTTACAGGCCGTATCGCAATTGGTCGTCTAGAAAGAGGAGTTTTAAAAGAAGGAATGGCAATATCATTGTGTAAGAGAGATGGCTCAATATTGAAATCTAGAATTAAAGAACTACATACTTTTGAAGGTTTGGGTCGTAAAAAAGTTCAAGAAGTCATAGCAGGAGATATTTGTGCTATTGTTGGAGTAGAAGGATTTGAAATTGGTGATACTATTGCCGATTTTGAAAATCCAGAAGCGTTACAGACTATCGCTATTGATGAGCCAACTATGAGTATGTTATTTACTATAAATGATTCCCCTTTCTTTGGTAAAGAAGGAAAATTTGTTACTTCTAGACATATTAGAGACCGTTTAACAAAAGAATTGGAAAAAAACCTCGCTATGAAGTTGGGAGAAACTGATTCAGCTGATAAATTTATGGTTTTTGGGCGTGGTGTATTACACTTGTCGGTTCTTATTGAAACCATGAGAAGAGAAGGATATGAATTACAAATTGGACAACCACAAGTTATCATCAAAGAAGTTGATGGTAAAAAATGTGAACCAATCGAAGAGTTAACCATCGATTTACCAGAATCTCTTTCTGGTCGTGCTGTTGAGTTTGTTACTTTACGTAAAGGTGAAATGTTGAGCATGGAAACTAAAGGGGAACGTATGATTATAAAATTTAATATTCCATCACGTGGAATCATTGGATTACGTAACCAATTGCTAACCGCGACTGCTGGAGAAGCAATTATGGCGCATCGTTTTATAGGATATGAACCTTACAAAGGTGAAATTTCTGGACGTAACAAAGGATCCTTAATTTCTATGGAAAAAGGAAAAGCGATTCCATATTCTATAGATAAATTACAAGATCGTGGTAAGTTTTTTGTAGAACCAAATGCCGAAATATACGAAGGTCAAGTAATTGGAGAAAATTCTCGTGGTGATGATATGTGCGTAAACGTTACCAAAGAGAAAAAACAATCCAATGTTCGTTCTTCCGGAAATGATGAGAAAGCAAGAATTATTCCTCCAATTATTTTCTCATTAGAAGAAGCGTTAGAGTATATTCAAAAAGATGAATATGTAGAGGTTACACCAAAATCTATTCGTTTGAGAAAAATATTTTTGAGCGAAACCGATAGAAAAAGAAATAAAATCTAAAATTTAAGTTCAATTTTTAAACATTCAAATGCCTCATATTTTTTGTGAGGCATTTTTTATTTTTGAGTAACTCAGCAATATAAACTTAGTTTATTAGTTTTAATCATAAAAAAAGAGATGGAATTCGAAAGGTTTTATAAAACTAATTAGAGATAGCTTCTTCAAATTTTTCTCCAACTTTCTTCCAATTAATGATCTTGAAGAATGATTCAATATATTTTTTTCTTTTGTATTGACAATCTAGATAATAAGCATGTTCCCATAAATCAATAGCAAGAATTGGAGTTCCAACAACTTGAGCATTTGGCATCAAGGGATTGTCTTGGTTGGGAGTATTTGTAATTTGCAATTTACCTGATTTATCGATAACTAACCAGGTCCAACCCGAACCAAATTCTTTATTTGCAGAATCTTCAAACTGGGTTTTGAATTCTTCAAACGATCCAAAATCTTTATCAATTACTCTTGCTAAAGTATCTGTTGGTTTTGTATTAAATTTTGATCCAATTACATCAAAATATAACATATGATTGTAATATCCGCCAAGATTATTTCGTAACTCGGTATTAGTCATGTCTAATTTTTTGAAGATATCTTCAATAGACATATCCTTCATATCTGTTCCAGCTAATGCTTTATTCAGATTATTAGTGTAGGTTAAATAGTGTTTAGAATAATGCAATTCCATTGTCATGGCTTCAATATATGGCACAAGAGCATCGTAAGTATAATTTAGTTTGGTAATTTCAAATGCGCCATCATCTGCTTTTGCATCATCTGGCGAACCAATTGTCATTTTTTCTTCAGAAGTTGGAAGTGGGACTTCTACAATTTCAGTATATTTTTTTCTTTTACAAGAACCAATTGAAATGGTAAAAAGAAAACAGAATAAAAGGAGAATTATTTTTTTCATAACCTATTTCTTATTTGCTATAGAAGTAATAGCTTCAACATACAATTCTTTACATTCGTCTTGAGTGAGATGACTAATTTGCATCCAAGCATTCATTTTAAAAGCATTTCTTAAATCATAAACGGGGTAAATTCGATTGTCAATGGTGCCGTGAGTTGATTGTTTATACAAAGCATAAAGCCGCAGTTGAACATCTTGAGGTAACTCGGCTTGAGTCATTGTATTTGCTATTTCAACAGCTTCTTCAAAGCGGGTATCTAAATCTTTTTCCAGCATTTATTTTGTTGCAATTATTGTCTTGTTGCCTATTGCTTTTTGGTTCAATTTTACATTTATTTTCGTCCCTAAAGGGAAGTATAAATCTACTCTAGAACCAAATTTTATAAATCCAGCATCATCTCCTTGGCGCACTTGCATTCTTTCTTCGGCATAATTTATAATTCTTTTTGCCAAAGCACCTGCAATTTGACGGTACATAATTTCACCAAAAATTCTATTCTCTATAACAACTGTAGTTCTTTCGTTTTCGGTACTGGCTTTTGGATGCCAAGCTACCAAGTATTTCCCTGGATGATATTTGCTATATTTCACTATTCCGCTTGTTGCATATCGAGTTACGTGGACATTTAAAGGCGACATGAAAATTGAAACTTGTAAACGCTTATCTTTGAAATATTCAGGTTCAAATACTTCTTCGATTACCACTACTTTTCCATCAACTGGAGCCATAATGTTGTAATCATCTACTTCCAAATGTCTATTTGGGTTTCTGAAAAATTGTAAAATAATGATTAAAAATAGAAGTAAGAATACTTGTACTGTTTTTAAAACCCAAATAGTAGTAAATACTGATTGAGATAGTAACAGCAATACTACAAATACGGCTAATGAAATAAAAATAATTTTCGAACCTTCTCTATGGAATTTAACGAACATAATCTAAAATTTTATAAAATAAAAAAACAAATGGCGCTACAAATATAACACTATCTAATCGATCTAAGATGCCTCCGTGTCCAGGCATTATATTCCCGCTGTCTTTAACTCCCGCAATTCTTTTAAATTTTGATTCGATTAAGTCGCCAATAGTTCCAATTACGCCAACTATTAGAGCTATTACGCACCAAATCAAGATTGATTTTTCACTAAACTTAGGACTTGCTTGAATGTAATATTTAGATATTAGATAACCCGCTACAACTCCAAATAAAATTCCGCCAAAGAAACCTTCAATAGTTTTTTTTGGTGAAATCCGTTCAAATAATTTATGTTTTCCGATTGATTTCCCAACAATATAAGCAAATGTGTCATTGGTCCAAATTAAAATAAATAAACCGATTATGATCTTCGGATTGTAATTTTTTATTCCAAAAGATATTTTGGTTATAAATATAAATGGTAAAATAATATAACCCAATACATATAAATACTTTGACGAAGGGCTAATTTTTTGAATCGTATCATAAAATAAAAATATCACACATTTTATTGATACAACAAGCGTAATTGCTAATAAGATAATAGTAGTTTTATTTATGTCAATGTCGAGATTAAGGTTTAGGTTTAAGTTCTTAATAAAAAAATCACTTGTTTCTTTTTTGTAAGAACTTATTAATGCTATTGAAGAATATAGTAATGTTCCAAATAGTAAAGGAAAAACCTTGTTTATTTGGATTAAATTACAAAATTCATAAATAGAAATGATTAAGAAAATTCCAAATAAAAGATAAAAACTTTCAGTTGAAAATAAAATAGAAACTAATAATAGTACTATATAAACTGCACCTGAAATTGCTCGCTTTAATGTTTCATTCATTTTATAAATCTTCAAGAAGCAACAAATAAAGATTTTTAGCACAACTACCGTAAGTCAAGAAATCTTCATCTTGTACTTTTTCAAAATATTTTATAGTAGTGATGTTAGTTGGATAATCTTTGTCGTATTTCTTTTTGATAGTTCGTAAACCATCGCTTTTGGATTCTAAAATTTGACTCGTAGTTGCCAGAATTACGATGTTATCTGGAAGTTCATTAGGTTTTTTATGTCTAATTTGATTTGATGAAAAAAGCACTGAGCCTTCATCAGCAATTAAATTTTCGCAACTGGCAAAAAAGAACTTTGGTTCAGAATTATCGGTGTAAATTAATTTGTTTTCATCAAGTAGATGAAACAATTTAGTTTCGAAACACAATACGTTACTTTCAAACCAATCATTTTCTTCAAGGATGTTTTCAAATTGTTCTTTAACTTCATTTAGGTTTTCACAATAAATAAATTTACCACCATTTTTTTTAAAATTAAAGGTAAATAAGTCATCAACTGGAAGATTTGAAGGTTTTGGTTTGTTATATTCACTTTGGTTTTCCTCATCGGATGCATCATTGCCAGTACCAAATATTTTTCTAAAAAGACTCATATAATTGTATAAAAATTCTTTATTACTAATTTGAAAACCTTCAAAGATAAAAAAATCTTAATTCAAAAGCATTTTTTGAATTAAGATTTTTTATTTTTATTGTTTATGAAGTTTTATTCGCTAAATTCTTTTCTTTCATCAATATCTTTTTGAAAAGGTCGTGATCCAAATATACTCTCCAAATCATCTTTAAAAATGACCTCTTTTTCAATTAAAATATCGGCCAATTGCAGCAATTTATCTTTATTTTCATTAAGAATTTCAATTGCTCTAAGGTATTGACCTTCAATTAAAAGTGAGATTTCTTTATCAATTGTAATTGCTGTTTCTTCCGAATAGGGCTTGTTGAAATTATACTCGCTTTGTCCAGATGAATCATAATAGGTTACATTACCAAGTTTTTCATTCAAACCATAAATAGTAACCATTGCACGAGCTTGTTTTGTCACCTTTTCCAAATCAGATAATGCTCCTGTTGAAATAGTATCAAAAATTACTTTTTCAGCAGCTCGACCCCCCATAGTGGCACACATTTCGTCAAGCATTTGGTTGGGTCTAACAATTAATCGCTCTTCTGGTAAATACCAAGCCGCACCCAAACTTTGCCCTCTAGGCACAATAGTAACTTTAATAAGTGGCGCAGCGTGTTCTAGCATCCAACTCACTGTTGCATGTCCCGCTTCGTGAACCGCAATAGCTCTTTTTTCAGAGGGTGTAACAATTTTATTTTTCTTTTCTAATCCACCAACAATTCTGTCAACAGCATCAAGAAAATCCTGTTTGTCAACAGCGGTTTTGTTATTACGTGCTGCAATTAAGGCAGCTTCGTTGCATACATTGGCAATATCAGCACCCGAAAAACCAGGTGTTTGTTTGGCTAAGAAATCAGTATCTAAACCCTCTACTTTTTTAAGAGGCGTTAAATGTACTTCAAAAATTTCTTTTCTTTCGCGAATGTCTGGTAGGTCAACATAAATTTGTCTGTCAAAACGACCAGCACGCATTAAAGCTTTGTCTAAAACATCTGCTCTGTTGGTTGCAGCAATTACAATTACGTGTGTATTTGTTCCAAAGCCGTCCATTTCAGTAAGTAATTGATTTAGTGTGTTTTCTCGTTCATCATTTCCTCCAGACATATTGTTTTTTCCTCTAGCACGCCCAACGGCGTCAATTTCGTCAATAAAGATGATTGAAGGTGATTTTTCTTTCGCTTGCTTAAATAAATCTCTAACTCGAGAAGCTCCAACGCCTACAAACATTTCAACAAAATCAGAACCTGATAAAGAGAAGAAAGGGACTTTAGCTTCACCTGCAACAGCTTTTGCTAATAATGTTTTTCCTGTTCCTGGTGGACCAACTAAAAGAGCCCCTTTCGGAATTTTACCTCCTAAAACCGTATACTTTTCAGGATTTTTTAGAAATTCTACAATTTCTTGCACTTCTTCTTTGGCCCCTTCTAATCCGGCAACATCTTTAAAAGTGGTTTTAACTTCCGATTTTTCATCAAATAATTTTGCTCTAGACTTACCAATATTGAAGATTTGACCTCCACCACCTCCAGCGCCTCCAGACATTCTTCGCATTAAATACAACCAAATTCCAATTATTACAACAAAAGGAAGAATTTGAAAAATTAAACCTGACCAATCGTCTTTGACTTTAAAATCGTAGTCTTTAAGTTTGTTTTCTTGAACAGCTTTTGCTAATTCTTTTTCAAAGTTTTGAGCATCTGCAATCTCAGTAGTATAATGTGGACCTTTATTAACTCCGCCAAATAATGGGTCTTTCGTAACTTTTTTATTTGCTTTATCTTTCATTGCAACAGCTGTTAAATATGCTTCTGCATGAGTTTTATTAAAAATAATTACTTTATCAATTTGACCGTTATTGATTAATTGAGTTAATTTGGCAGAAGATATTACTGCAGGATCAAGTGAAGTATTACTATTAAAAATGTTTAGTAAAATAAGCATGAATATTACAGCTCCTGAAATCCACCACGGACTAAATTTTAAACCACTTGGTTTTTTGTTTTCTGCCATTATTTTATAGTGCTATTAATTTTTATTTATTAATGATGTGATTTTTGCATCGCCCCAAAGGCCCTCAATATTGTAGTATTCTCTAATTTCTTTTTGGAAGACATGAACAACAATACTTACATAATCCATAAGCACCCATTCTGCGTTGTCTGTTCCCTCTACATGCCAAGGTTTGTCTTTTAGTTCTTTTGAAACTGTTTTTTGAACAGAGTTAACAATAGCGTTAACTTGGGTATTTGAAGTACCATTGCAGATTACAAAATAATCACAAACGGCTGTTTCTATTGCTCTTAAATCAAGGATTTCAATATCATTTCCTTTAACTTCTTCTATTCCTTTAATAATGTTTGTTAACAAAACATCTGTACTAACTGTTTTTTTTATCATCTAATTTTATATAATTTACAAAGGTATCAAAATTTGTCATTATTTTTGATGCTTAACATAAGTTTAAATACTGTTTTATAAAAATAATTTCAATGAATATAATCAAACTCGATGCCATTGATTCTACGAATGATTTTTTGAAAGAACTATCAAAGAAGCAAGTCGTTAAAAACTTCACTACTGTTGTTGCTGAAAATCAAACTAAAGGCAAAGCTCAGATGGGTGCTACTTGGGAATCTGAAGCTGGTAAAAATCTAGTTATGAGTCTTTTGGTTAGCGATATTTTAAATAATGTGGATGAAATATTTCATTTGAATGTTGCTGTGTCATTATCTATTGTTCAAGTTTTAGAAGAATTTAAGTTGCCTAAATTAGCTATAAAATGGCCTAACGACATTCTGTCAGACACAAAAAAAATATGTGGTATTTTAATAGAAAATAGCATTAAATCGGACAGTAAAATAGAATCAGTTGTTGGAATTGGTTTAAATGTAAACCAAAAAAAATTTGATAATTTACCTAAAGCATCTTCACTATTTGTTGTAATGCAAAGAGAATTTAATTTAGAAACTATTTTAAATAGGATTGTTTTTCAAATAAAAAAGAATTGTAGCTTGATACTTTCCAATCAAGAAGAAAAATTATGGAAAGAATTTCACAAATACCTTTTCAAATTAAATGTTCCAATGCCATTTGAAGATGCTTATAAGAATCGCTTTATGGGTATTATTCAACTTGTAACTATGGATGGAAAATTACAAGTGGCTCTTGAAGATGATTTAGTTAAAACTTTTGGTATTAAAGAAATTCAAATGCTTTATTAAAAAAAAATGGATTTTTAAGTCTAATTTCAAAAGTCCATTTTCAATTGGTGTATTAAAGTTTGTACATATTACTTGCCAATGTTTCAAGAAATTTAGAAATCGGTCCTTTAATCATCATTGCCATCATTGGATTAAAATCGCCTTCAAAATCCAATTTCACTTCGCTAGAATTTTCTGAAACGGAATCAATTTTTGCAATTAATGAAAAGGGGAGTTTTTCACTTGCAGCATTCAAAACTACTTTCGAATTTGGAATTCCTTCTTTCATTCTCAATTTAATTTCAGGCATACCAGATAATCCAAAATTAAAAATATCATCTCCAAGCACTTCAAATTTGGCAATATTTTCGGGCATTAGTTTTTCAAAATTCTTAACTTCAGATAATTGCTTAAACAAATATTCAGCTGATTTTTCAACGATTACTTTTGGACTTTCAAGTGTCATATTTTTCATTTTTAGAGAATAGAAAACAGAAAAAAGAACAAATACAATCCATCTATTTTCTGTATACTAAATTCTCGTTTTTATTATTTATATTTTCCAAGTAGACGGACTTTTTCTCCATTCTTGCAAGGTAGTTTGTTCTTCTTCTGTAATGTATTTTTTTTCTACTGCCAATTCTAAAAGATGATCATAGTTGCTTAATGTATTCAAATTTACATTTGCTTTTTTGAAATTTTCACCAGCAATATCAAATCCATATGAGAAAATTGCCAACATTCCTTTTACATTGGTTCCAGCTTCAATTAAAGCTTCAACAGCAAGTAAACTACTATTTCCAGTCGAAATCAAATCTTCAATTACCACAACATTCTGTCCTTTTTGTAAAAAACCTTCTACCTGATTTTGTCTACCGTGCTTTTTTGGTTCGGGTCTTACATATACAAATGGGAGTCCGAGTTCCTCTGCAACGAGAATTCCAATACCTATTGCGCCTGTTGCTACTCCTGCAATTACATCGGGTTTTCCATAAATTTCTCCAATTTGTTTAGAAAATTCATCACGTATGTAATTTCTAATCGCTGGAAATGAAAGCGTTAATCGGTTATCACAGTATATTGGAGAATTCCATCCTGATGCCCATTTAAATGGATTTGACGGATTCAATTTAATTGCATTTATTTGTAAAAGCAATTCGGCTGTTTTTTCGGCTGTTTCTTTATTAAAAATCATACTACAAATGTATAAAGTTTTTGTGAACGACAAACCACTTTTTTTGACAAATGAAGTCGCAAAGGAAACCGACTTCCAATTGTTCTTACTTGAAAGTGTAGATATTGAGCAACTTATTGTTAAAATGTTCAACAATAAGATTAAGAAAGCTTATTTGTATTATCCTGATGAAAAAGAAATTCTTAAAAAAGTAAAAGAAAAAATTCCTGTAAAAAAAGCTGGCGGCGGATTAGTTTACAATAAAAAAGGAGAAGTTTTATTCATTTATAGAAACGGAAAATGGGATTTACCTAAAGGAGGTTGTGGTAAAGATGAGGCTATTGAAGATTGTTCCAAAAGAGAAGTGGAAGAAGAAACCGGTGTAGTAAATCTTGAAATCACTAATAAACTTCAAAAAACCTACCATGTTTTTAAAAGAAATGGTGTATATAGATTAAAAATTACGCATTGGTTTGAAATGAAAACCGATTTTGAAGGCAAACTTATTCCACAAGCCAATGAAGGAATAGAAAAAGTAGCCTGGTTGAATCCGGAAGAAATCAAACAAGCTTTAAACAATTCGTATGAGAACATCAAGTTGTTGTTTATTGAAGAGAGTTGTCTTCATTCTAAGTAATAGTATTTGAAAATATTAAAATTCATAATTTTTAAATCCTAATTGCAATTACCTTTGCAAAATGTATACAAATCCACATTCTACCAATCTACTTTTAAATTTAGGTATAAAAAGCTTAAATGAAATGCAAGAAATGGCACAAGATGCTATTTTGAATGACACTAATATTTTATTATTATCTCCAACTGGTTCAGGTAAAACTTTAGCTTTTTTACTTCCAATATTTAAAATGTTGCAAGAGGATTGTAAAGACGTTCAATGTTTAATTTTAGTTCCGTCACGTGAATTAGGTTTGCAAATTGAACAAGTTTGGAAAAAAATGGGAACCGATTACAAAGTAAATGTTTGCTATGGCGGACATTCCATCGAAACGGAAATCAAGAATTTATCCAATCCACCAGCGGTTTTAATTGGAACTCCTGGTCGAATTGCCGATCATATCGATAGAGGATCTTTTTCAACAGAAAACATTCAAACATTGATTTTAGACGAGTTTGATAAATCGTTGCAATTGGGTTTTCATGAGCAAATGTCATTTATCATTGCAAGATTGAATAAATTGAATAAACGGGTATTGGTTTCAGCAACTTCTGATATTGAAATTCCGAAATATACTAGAGTAGTAAATCCAACAATTTTAGATTTTATTCCGAGCGAGGACGAAAAATCCAATCTTTTTTTAAAAAAGGTGGTTTCTAAAGAAAAAGATAAAATCAATTCGTTGTTCCATTTGCTTTGTTTTTTAAAATCGGAAGCCGCAATTATCTTTTGCAACCATCGTGAAGCTGCCGAAAGAATAAGTGATACACTAAACGAAAAAGGGATTTATTCGACATATTACCATGGTGGTATGGATCAAGAAGAGCGCGAACGGGCACTGATTCAGTTCCGAAACGGAAGTGTAAGTTATTTAATTACTACTGATTTAGCAGCTCGTGGATTGGATATTCCCGAAATGAAGCACGTAATTCATTATCATTTACCTTTGAAGGAAGATGAATTTACACATAGAAATGGTCGAACGGCCCGAATGTTAGCCTCAGGTACTGCTTATATTGTGACTCACGAAAGCGAGAAAAAAATGGAGTATCTAGATTATAAAATGCCAGTTTTAAATGTAGAAAATGCCAAAACGTTACCAAAGCCACCAGAATTTCAAACAATTTATGTTAGTGGTGGTAAGAAAAACAAGTTGAACAAAATTGATATTGTCGGTTTCTTTTCTCAAAAAGGAAAA
>Ga0209499_1000173_pt1 | contig 47874 bp, 39 predicted proteins | sample C_130208_EF_Meta_FD_187306 | JGI IMG/M metagenome (GOLD analysis project Ga0209499, IMG submission 187306) | Freshwater microbial communities from Lake Croche, Canada to study carbon cycling - C_130208_EF_MetaG (SPAdes) (version 2) | ecosystem: Environmental > Aquatic > Freshwater > Lake...
AAATGCAGAAAATAGAATTGGTATGCTATTATGTATTAATGGTACAGGTATTTTAAATAGTTGGGTTAAAAAATACATAGGTGCAAGTCATGATTATACTACCATGAATGAAATGGCTACAAGTATTCCAGCAGGAAGTGATGGCTTAACCATACTACCTTTTGGTAATGGGGCAGAGCGTATATTTAATAATAAAATTATAGGGGCTCAAATACTAGGGCTTGATTTAAATAAACATACAGCAGCGCATATATACAGGGCTGCACAAGAAGGTATTGCCTTTGCTTTTAGATATGGATTAGATATTATGAGAGAAAATAAATTAGCACCCTCAGTAATTAAAGCAGGAAAGGCCAATTTATTTTTAAGTCCTGTATTTACCCATGCTTTTGTAAATGCGACAGGGGTGCCTGTGGACTTGTACAATGTAGAAGGTAGTGTGGGCGCCGCTTTGGGCGCTGGCATTGGCGCTGGCATTTATAAAGAAATAAAGGACGCCTTTGCAGATACGAAGCTTATTCAACGCATAGAGCCTACTGAAACAAATCTATATGATTCACTTTATGAAAATTGGAAAAATAATTTATAAACTTTAATACTCTATTTTATGTCAGTACTACTTGGAGAAAAAGAATTTTTTAAAGGCATAGGTCAAATTAAATATGAAGGCTTACAAAGTGATAACCCCTTAAGCTACCGTTGGTATGATGAAAGCAAAGTAGTGGCGGGCAAGCCCATGAAAGAATGGTTACGTTTTGCAGTAGCCTATTGGCATAGTTTTGTAGGCAATGGGGGAGATCCTTTTGGAGAGCCTACACATATGTATCCTTGGAATGAAAAACAAGATGCTATAGCACGCGCTAAGGACAAAGCCGATGCAGCTTTTGAATTTATTACCAAGTTAGGCCTTCCTTATTATTGCTTTCATGATGTAGATGTAGTAGACTATACCAATGATGTGAATGAAAACGATAGTCGCTTGCAAGCACTCACTGCTTATTTAAAAGAAAAACAAAAAGCAAGTGGTGTAAAATTATTATGGGGCACAGCCAATGTGTTTAGCAATAAGAGGTATATGAATGGGGCTTCTACTAATCCCGATTTTCATGTATTATCACATGCAGCAGCACAAGTAAAAGGGGCCTTAGATGCCACTATTGCACTTGGTGGAGAGAACTATGTATTCTGGGGTGGAAGAGAAGGCTATATGTCTCTTTTAAATACAAATATGAAAAGAGAGAAAGAACATTTGGCTAAGTTCTTACATACTGCAAAAGATTATGCAAGAAAAAATGGTTTCAATGGCACTTTCTTTATTGAACCAAAACCTTGCGAGCCTACGAAACATCAATACGATTATGATAGTGAAACAGTGATTGGATTTTTAAGACAATATGATTTACTCAACGATTTTAAATTAAATATTGAAGTAAATCACGCCACTCTTGCAGGGCATACTTTCCAACATGAATTACAAGTAGCAGTGGATGCAGGCATGTTAGGTAGTATGGACGCCAATAGAGGTGATTATCAAAACGGATGGGATACAGATCAGTTCCCTACTAATATTAATGAGTTAGTCGAGTCTATGCTTATTATTGTAGAAGCAGGTGGCTTTCAAGGAGGCGGAATTAACTTCGATGCCAAGCGTAGAAGAAACTCCACCGACCCTGCCGATTTATTTCATGCACATATTGGAGGCATAGATACTTTTGCCCGCGCTTTAATTACAGCAGACACTATTTTACAAAAATCGGAGTATACAAAAATACGTTCTACCAGGTATGCTTCTTTTGATGCAGGCAAGGGCAAGGATTTTGAAGAGGGTAAATTAAGTTTAGAAGACTTAAGGGCCTATGCAGTGGAGAAAGGTGAACCTAGTCCAATAAGCGGGCAACAAGAATTAATTGAAAACATTATTAATAGGTATATTTAGTAATGCAAGCAGCCGATAAAAAATTAGGTTTATGGACTAGTACTTCTTTAGTGGTAGGCAATATGATTGGGGCCGGTGTGTTTATGATGCCTGCTACCTTGGCTAGTTTTGGAGGTATTAGTTTAATTGGTTGGGTTTGCTCGGCTATGGGTGCATTTTTACTTTCAAAAGTATTCGCACATTTAAGTAATTTATTACCCGCTGCCAATGGAGGCCCCTATGCCTATTCTCAAAAAGGCTTAGGCGATTTTGCAGGCTTTTTAGTAGCCTGGGGTTATTTAGTTTCGGTATGGTGCACCAATGCTGCTATTACGGTTTCTTTTATTAGTGCGCTTAGTACTTTTATACCTGCCTTGGCTACCAATTCAATATTAGCTATCATAACAGGTCTTGCTACCATTTGGTTTTTAACCTGGATTAATTCTTTAGGCATATTTACATCTGGTGTAGTACAGTTAATTACTACCATCTTAAAAATTGTACCCATTATATTAATTGGCGTAGTTGGTTTATTTTATATTCAATGGGAAAATTTCTTGCCCTTTAATTCAAGTGGAACTTCTAACATTGCTGCTATTACAGCCACTACCACTTTAACCTTTTTTGCTTTTTTAGGTATTGAATGCGCTACTATTCCTTCGGGCAGTGTGGCTAATTCAGCAGCCACTGTTGCAAGGGCTACTACTTTAGGAACACTTATCGCCACTGTGGTATATATATTAAGTACAGTAAGTATTATGGGCATGATTCCAGCTGCTCAATTAAAAAATAGTGTAACACCTTTTGCCGATGCGGCTGTATTTATTTGGGGCCATGGGGCTGAGTATTGGGTGAGTGCAGGGGTGGCTATTGCAGCCTTTGGGGCTTTGAATGGTTATATATTAATACAAGGACAATTACCGTTTGCCATTGCTAAGGATAAATTATTTCCTGTTGTTTTTATGAAACTGAATGCAAAAGGCGTACCTGTTTTAGGTGTGGTTATTTCAAGTGTATTTGTTTCATTGTTAATGAGTATGAATTATACCAAAGCTTTAGTAGAGCAGTTTAAATTTTTAATGCTAATGACTACTTCTACTATTTTAATCCCTTATATTTTTTGTACTGCCTCTTATTTAATTATGCGATTTAAATTGCCTTTTAAGTCAAGTAAAAATTTATCCATGGCAATTTTACTTGCCACACTTACTTTTATATTTTGTTTATGGTTAATAATTGGCCTAGGACAGGAAACTGTATTTTGGGGCTTTTTCTTAACCATGTCTTCTGTACCTATTTATGTTTTTGCTGTTTGGAAACGAGATAAAATTTAAAACTGAATTATAACTGATCTATTAATTTTCAATTTTTAATTCTATATATTTAACACTTAACTTTACTCATAATAGTATTCCTAACATTATTTTACCACATTAAATTATACGCATGTCATCGCATTCAGAATCAGGAAAATTAAATTCTTTATTTATTAAAAAAGCGTCTGCTTCTTTTATAAACGATGAACATATTTCAAAACATTGGGAAGCCTTGAATTATTTAGGCAAACCTAACATTGATAAAGCCCTTGCAGAGTACGATGCTTTTGAAAAAATTTTAATTGACAATGGAGCGCAGGTTTTTTATTTTCCTGAAGACGATTCAGTAAATATGGATTCTATTTATTGCAGAGATGCTTCTATTGCCACCAGCAAGGGTATGATTATTTGTAATATGGGTAAGGAAGGCAGAAAGCATGAGCCCTTGGCCCAACAAAAGGCCTATGAAGCTGAAGGTATTCCAGTATTAGGTATGATTCAAGCACCTGGCACTATTGAAGGAGGAGATGTTGCCTGGTTAGATGATAAAACCTTGGCAGTGGGCCACACTTATAGAACCAATGAAGAAGGTATTAAACAAGTTACCGCTTTATTAAAACCATTGGGTGTAGAAGTTATTTCAGTGCCGATGCCGCATTATAGAGGCCCTTCCGATGTATTTCATTTAATGTCGGTACTTAGCCCTGTGGCTGACAACTTAGCAGTGGTGTATTCTCCTTTAATTCCGATTGTATTTAGAAATGAATTAATTAAAAGAGGTTTTGAATTGGTAGAAGTACCAGAAGCCGAATTCGATAGCATGGGCTGTAACGTACTTGCTATAGCGCCTCGTACCTGTTTGATGGTGAAGGGCAATCCTATTACAAAATCAAGATTAGAAGCTGCCGGTTGTAAAGTGATTGAATACGAAGGTGCAGAAATAAGTGTGAAAGGAGGAGGAGGTCCCACTTGTTTAACAAGACCAGTATCGCGCGATTAAATTCGCTTGATTAAAAAATAATACTTATATAAAAGTTAGTAGTACTTATTTTAAGAGTATGTGTTTATTTATTCCAATCCCATAATACAATATCCCAAGAAGCGCCACCATAGCCAATGGTATGTATAATTTCAAATCCTGTTTTTAAATGTGCTTTAATAGATCTTGGATTGTCCTGTGCTACATCGGTAATACAATAAGTAAATTCTTTTTGTAATTCAGTTTTAAAGAAGCCATACATTTTTTGAACTAACCCTTGACCACGATAATGCTTGCCCACGCATAGTTGCCCTACTAAAACATAATTGGTTTCTTTCAGTGGTTTATTATTAAAACTCAGTTTATCTGTCTCATCAAATAAACTATCTAATAAAGGGTGTCCTCCATAAATAGATTTTACCGCTACCATGGCATAGCCAACTACTTTATCGCCATCTTTTGCTATAACAGAAGGGCTGGCAGTATTCATTTGTTTTAAAAATTCAAAACTATATTCTGCTGTCACAAAACCTTCCTGAGCGGCTTCTTCTGCACTAATTAATTTTTTTAAATTTTCTTTTTGTAGTAAACGAATGCCTTCTATTTCTGCATCATTGGTTACACGTACTATTTCAACCATTGTATTTTTTTAAATCTTTACTTATTTTATTTTTATTTGCGTTCAATTCTTTTATAGCTCTTTAGTTCTTCTTATAAAATTATATAAATCATATTTGGCGCCAATTTTAAGTTTAGCACTATAAATGCCATTCATTCCAGAAGCGAAATATGCTACCACACTTGCAAGCCCCACATAAATGCCAGCTTGTATTCCAAATAGCTCCATACCCATAATAATGGAGGCAATGACACAATGTGTTGCCCCTGCAAATACAGCCACAAAGCCCATTCCAGCTAGTAGCGCCATAGGTAGTGGAATAAACCAAATAAGTATATTTCCCAAGCTAGCCCCTATAAAAAATAAGGGTGTTACTTCACCACCCTTAAAGCCTGCGCTTAAAGTAAGGCTGGTTAATAATAACTTTAATGCAAAATCAAAATGGCCAGCAGGAGTCATAAAGGCATCTATAATAGAAGGAATACCTAATCCAATATATTTTGTATTACGAAACAGTACAATAAATAAAGCAATAAGAATACCTCCAATAAATGGACGCATGGGTTCAAATTTTATTTTTGAAAATAAACCTTCAAAAATTTTACCAATATAAATAAATAGAAAAGCAGCTAGCCCAAAAATAAGTCCTGCAAGCATGGTCCAACTTAAATTGCTTAATCTAATACCAGGTATAATGCTAATAGTATAGACAGTATGTTTTACCTGCCAAGCTAAACAAATATAATGCGCACCAAAGGCTGCTAAAAAACCTGGAATAATATTTTCAAATTTTATTTTTTTAAAACTCATTATTTCTAAAGCAAACACCGCAGCTGCCCATGGTGTTCCAAATACTGCAGCAAAACCTGCACTCACTCCCATTATGAGTATGGTTTTTCTTTCAGCAGCATTTAATTTAAATACATTTGTTAATTGATCTGCAATAGCGCCACCCATTTGCACCGCAGTGCCTTCTCTGCCTGCAGAGCCTCCTCCAATATGTGTAAGTAAAGTACTTATCAAAACAAAAGGTGCCATTAAAAAGGGAATGGGTTTCAGCTTCTCAATTGTTTGCGAAGCTTGCGTACTAATAGTTTCTGCAGCTTGGTGCGTTTCTATAATTAAGTTATTTCCTTTTTTAGTTTCACCGCCATAATAATGGTAAGCAAGACCAATACCTAATCCCATTAAGGGTAAAAAATTAACTATCCAAATATGGTCGGTACGCCAAATGGTAACAAAGTCCAAGGCTATCAAAAACCATGCAGTAGCTGAACCTACTATACTTGCCGTTAAAATAGTAATGGCTAGCCATTTCAGCATACAAAAAAAACTTGTATTTATATTTTTCATTTGCATTAGCGTATGAACTAATTCCCTTGGCTATCTAATTAGTAAAACATTTAATTCTATCATTATATATTTTTGTCATTTCCTTTTTGTTTATCTTTTTTTGTAAGCATTACAATAGCAATAATGACCCAAATAATATTTACTAGCATGGAGGGGTAGGCCTGATGGAAGTAGGTGTTCACAACAAAAAATAAACCCCCAATGATATTGGCTAATACATATAGTTTACTAGTAGTGGCTAGCCTAACAGTTATATTGAGTGCGTAGGATCCTACAATTAATACAGAGCCAATCCAGCCCATTATTTCAACAAGTATATCCATCTAATAAAATTAGGTTAATTAGCATAAAAGCCTTGGTAATTGCTGTTTAAACTTTATACAAAATCCAAAATATTACCTAATTTTAACCTGTATGGAAAAATCATATAAGAAACTACTAGAAAACAATAAGAAGTGGGTGGCAGATCAATTAGCCATTGACCCTGTTTATTTTGAGAAATTGGCGAATAGTCAAAACCCGGAATACTTATGGATTGGTTGTTCAGATAGCCGTGTACCTGCGAATCAAATTACAGGCACATCGCCTGGTGATATTTTTGTGCATCGCAATATTGCCAACATGGTTATTCATAGCGATATGAATATGCTAAGTGTACTTTCTTATGCAGTAGAAGTGTTGAAAGTAAAACATATTATAGTATGTGGTCACTATGGTTGTGGTGGGGTAATGGCTGCCATGGAAAACAAACAGTTTGGATTAATTGATAACTGGTTAAGGCATATCAAAGATGTATATCGTTTGCATTTTAAAGAATTAGACGGCATAAAAGATAATAAACAAAGAGCAGATAGATTAGTGGAATTAAATGTCATTGAACAAGTACAAGACTTGGGAAAAACTTCCATTGTTCAAAATGCATGGAAAAGAGAGCAGCCTTTGCATTTGCATGGTTGGGTATATGATGTAAAAGATGGCATCATAAAAGATTTAGATGTAAATTTTAAAGGCACTAGCGACTTACACAGCGTTTTTCATTTAGATTAAAAAGCCATTCAAAAATATTCTTCTAATAGTAATATTTTTTTGATAATATTTTTATAACGTTATTTTTTATTCATTAATTTTCAATTATGAAAAATTATTTCTTGTCCATTCTATGTCTATTGGTTTTGTCGGCCCAAGCGCAAACCTATACGCCTACTAAAGCAAATATTGCTGCTAGAACAACTTTTCAAGACAATAAGTTCGGCATGTTTATACACTGGGGCGCTTTCAGTGCGCTCGGCGATGGTGAATGGGTAATGAACAATAAAGAAATTAATAAAGACGATTATAAAAAATTATCTAAAGTATTTAACCCAGTTGATTTTGATGCCGCTAAATGGGTAAGCACGGCGAAGAACGCAGGCATGAAGTACATTGTACTAATTACAAGACATCATGATGGCTTTTCAAATTGGGATACCAAGCAATCGGAATGGAAAATAACCAATACACATTATAAACAAGATCCTTTAAAGCTACTAGCTGCAGAATGTAAAAAGCAAGGCATTAAATTAGGGTTTTATTATTCTTTATTGGATTGGACTAGAGATGACTACCCTTATGAAACAGGAAGAACAGGAAAAAAATCGGGAAGAACTGCTAAGAGTAATTACGATTCTTATTTAAAGTTCATGAAGGGGCAATTAACAGAGCTACTTACTAACTACGGAGATATATCTTGTATTTGGTTTGATGGTCATTGGGATCAAACCAATCCAGAAGGTTCCAAAGACAGAAGCTCTCGTATTAATTGGAAGTATGATGAAATTTATAGTTTAATTCATAAACTACAACCTGCATGTATGATTGGTAACAATCATCATTTAGATCCTATATCGGGTGAAGACTTTCAAATGTTTGAACAGGACTTACCTGGACAAAATTCTTCAGGCTTAAGTTTTCAAACAGCTTCTGCTTTGCCTTTGGAGTCTTGTATTACTATGAATGATTCTTGGGGGTTCAGAATTACCGATCGCAATTATAAGTCTTATACAAATATTATTCAAACCTTAGTGGGTGCTGCTGGTCGCAATTCAAATTTATTATTAAATGTAGGACCCATGGCTAACGGAGAAATACAAGTTGAATGTAGAGATACGCTAGCCTTAGTAGGGAAATGGGTAAAACAATATGGAGCTAGTATTTATGGTACAAGAGGGGGTCCTTTAAGTCCTCAATTATGGGGCGTGACTACTCAAGACGCCAAACATGTATATGTGCATTTAATGAAAGCAAGAAACCAAAGCGGTTTGTTTATTCCTGGCAATTTCAAGGTTAAAAATGTAGGCGTTATGGGTACTTTTTCAAGCCTTCCATTTAGTATAAGACAAAACGGAGTATTAATAGATACTCGGACAATTACATTTTCTGGCCCTGATAACATTATAGCCATTGATTTTCAATAGCTTATGTAATAATTTTACTATTTGAATTTAATCTAGAGATAATATTAAGTTCACACTGAGGTAACATTCCGGTAACATTGAAGTCTAATATTTGTGGTATAAATATTTATACTGTGAAAAGGTTATTAATACTCATTGGATTTATCGCAATTGCATCTATATCTCAAGCTCAAAAAGCTAAATTAACTGGTAAGATTACTAGTGTTAAAAACGAAGCGCTTGCTAGTGTTTCACTTACTTTAAAATCAGACAAAACACAGGTTTCTAAAACAGATATTGAAGGAAGATATAGTTTTAGTATTGATGTAGCAAAGAACTATACTTTAGTTTTAACTTATGTAGGATATAAAAACAAAACAGTTCAAGATATTAAAGCAACTACTGCTGGTGAAGATTTAGTAGTAGATATATTATTAGAAGAAGCTAACTCAAAATTAGCGGACGTAACCGTTTCTGCTAATAGATCTTCTAACAAAGGCGCTACCGACAATGCCTTAATTTCTTTTCAAAAGAATACCAATACAGTCGCTTCTGTTATTTCGGCAGAAACTATTAAAAGAAGTCCAGATCGTAATACAGCAGAAATTTTAAAAAGAACTTCAGGAACTTCTATTCAAGAAGGTAAATATATTATTGTAAGAGGTTTGGCGGATCGTTATAATCAAGCTATGTTAAATGGTATTTTATTAACAAGCACCGAGCCTGATCGTAAAACTTTCTCATTTGATTTATTCCCTTCTCAAATTATTGATAACATTATTATTAATAAAGCCTTCGTTCCTGAATTACCAGGTGAGTGGGCAGGTGGTTTAATTCAAGTAAATACAAAAGATGTTCCTTCTAAGAATTTCTTCAATGTTCAAATTGGAACAAGCGCCAATAGTTTAATTACTGGAAAGGACTTCTTAAAAGATAAGGGTGGCAAAACTGACTGGTATGGAGTGGATGATGGAACAAGATCTTTACCTGCCGGCTATACTACTAAGTCTAATTTTGATACATCTAGTATGGCTTCCAAAACAGCTTTAGGTAAGTCCATGTCAAGTAATTGGGCTCCAGTAAGCACTACAGCTAAACCTAATTTAAGTTTACAAATGAATGGTGGTTTTGCTGGAACATTATGGGGTAAGAAAATTGGTGGAACATTTGGTGTTAGTTATGCTAATGCTTATAAATACCAAGACAACACGAATAATCAAAACCAGTTATCGAATGCAGGTTTCTCTCCTTATGTAGAAATTAACGACAAGAAGTATATTAATGATGTTAACGTAGGAGCCATTGCGGGATTATCTATCTTTTTAAATCCATTAAATAAGATTAGTTATAAAGCTATTGCAAATATTAAAACAACTAACGACTTTACTCAAAGAGCTGGAACTGTTTATGATAGACAGCAATTAGTAAAAGGTAATGAGTTTGTATTTAACCAAAACGTATTTTTTACCAATCAATTAAATGGTGAACATAGTTTGTCTAACAAATTAAAGTTCAATTGGTATGGAGCCTTTACTATTTTAGATAGCTATAGTCCTGATCAAAGAAGAATATTGTATACAAAGAATATTGCAGGTAATGACCCTTATGTACTAAACATTTCAAATACTTTATCTCAACAATCAGGAAGCCGAGTATTCCAAACGCTTAACGATTATATCTATACTGGTGGTGGTGATTTAACCTTTAAATTAAATCAACAAAATACAGTGAAAGCGGGTTACATGATTCAGGTGAAAGACCGTTTATATGATGCACAATTATTTGCAATCACAATGCCTATAGATAATCTTGCTTTAAGATTACTACCGGCTGAATCAGCTTTTGTACCAGCAAACTATGGTAATGGATATGATAATAAATTTGCTTTTAACTCTATTCAAAATAGAAACTTCAGATATTTAGCCAACACTATTTTAAATGCGGGCTATGTTCAATTCGACAATAAATTAACTGATGGCTTAAGAGTGGTTTGGGGTTTAAGAGTAGAAGATTTTGACCAATTAGTAGGATCGGTGAAGAAATGGGATCCAAGACATACCTATTCAAAGGTTACCGATTACTTACCAGGTGTAAACGCAACTATTAAATTAACTGATAAGGCCAACTTAAGAGTTACAGGATCTCAAACCGTTATTAGACCTGAATTAAGAGAGTTGTCTGCTTTGAGTATATATGATTTCGAATTAAACGCTTCTGTTACAGGTAATCCAGGGTTAAAAAGAACTAAAATTACCAATACAGATTTTAGATATGAATTATATCCATCTGCAGGTGAAATGTTTACATTCGGAGTATTCTATAAGAATTTCGAAAACCCTATTGAAAGTATTTATCAAGAAGGTTCTGGTGGATCTAGCTTATTCTCTTTCCAAAATGCTGCTAAAGCAACTGCATTTGGTTTTGAAGTTGAAGGTAGAAAAAAATTAAGCAAGCGCTTCACATTGAATGCGAATGGATCTTATATCAATTCTAAAGTAGAAGATGCGAATATTGGTGTAAGCAGAGCCTTACAAGGTCAATCACCTTATTTAATAAATGCAGGTTTATTGTATGATGTAGTAGAAAACGGCTTTAATATGACTGCCTTAGTCAACCAAGTAGGTAAGCGTATTTACTTAGTCGGAGATATTCAAGCAGGTGCTGGTTCTCCAGATGTATATGAAAACCCAAGAGCTTTAGTAGACTTCCAAATAAGTAAAAAATTCTCTAATAATAAAGCAGAAATTAAATTCACTATTGCCGATATCTTAAATCAAAGACAAATTTTCTATCAAAATAATACGAGCAATACTAATTACGATAAAGCAACTGACGGTATTCGGTTATCTAGAAAATTTGGAACCACTTATGGCGTAACACTTAATTACTCTTTATAATAAACTAAATCAAAAACTTTTTTTAAATACAAACAACAATGAAACAATTATTTATTTTATCTCTAGCTTTTTTAGCCGTAACTGGTTGCAGAAAGATTGAAACAGATGGCGAAAAAGAAATCTTCGTCGTAACGAAGGAAGTTACTCCTGTAGGTGTGGTATCGAATATCGTTACCTTATCGGGTAAAATTACAAAAGACACTACTTTACTTGCAAAAGATGTAAACTATCTTTCTGGTCTTGTATATGTAACCAAGGGTGTTACAGTTACAGTAGAAGCAGGTGCTAAAGTACAAGGTAAATCAGGTACTGATGTGGCTGCATTAATTATTTGCCGCGGCGCTAAATTAGTTGCAAAAGGTACTGCTGATAAACCTATCGTATTTACTTCTGCTCAACCAAATCCTGCTTCAGGAGACTGGGGTGGTATTGTATTATTAGGTACAGCAACTGTAAACCAATCTTTAACTTGGAAAGGAACTTCTTATAAAGGTTTAACTTCTGTAGAAGGTGGTGTAAATGATGCTACAGTAGGTTATGGTTTAGCAGGTTCTGGTGATCCAGATTTTCCTACAGGAAATGATGCAGACAATAGTGGTATTTTACAATATGTAAGAATTGAATATGCAGGTTATGCTTACCAACCAGATAATGAGTTGAATAGTTTAACATTTGCTGGTGTGGGTAATGGTACAACTATTGACCATATCCAAGTTACTTATGCAAAAGACGATGCTTACGAGTGGTTTGGTGGTACTGTAAACTGTAAGTACTTAATTGCTTATAAAACACAAGATGATGATTTTGATACTGACTTTGGTTTCTCTGGAAACGTTCAGTTTGGTATTGCTTTAAGAGATTCTCTTATTGCTGATATCTCTAACTCAGAAGCATTCGAATCTGATAACGATGGTAATGGTTCTGATTTCTCTCCAAAAACGACTGCTGTATTTTCAAATATGACTGCTATTGGACCAAGAATTCACCCAGTTTTTGGAAAAGGCAATAGCTTATTTTATGCAGGTGCTCAAATTAGAAGAAACTCTGGTATCTCTATTCAAAACTCAATCATTGCAGGATGGCCAAGAGGAATTACAATAGATGAGTCTAAAGTAACTACCAATGGTTCTACTTATAAGAATTTAACAGATAGTATTGTTAGATTAAAGAATGTAACCTTAGCTGGTAACACAGTTGATTTAGTATATGTTCCAAAATCTGGTGCTACTACGAATAAATCAGACGCTGAATTATTAGCTGTATTCTCTACTGCTTCTTATAATAACACTATTTTAAGTTCTGCAGATGCGAATATCATGAAAATCATTCAACCGTTTAACTATACCAACCCTGACTTTACTCCTTATGCAAGTGCAGGTCCTGCAACTTCAGGAAGTTTAAGTGCAACTTATGGTATCTTAGGTTTGAATACTTCATTAGACTATAAAATAAATGGAGATTTCTCTGACTCTAAATTGCAAAATGCTTTCTTTGATAAAACAGCTACATTTAGAGGAGCGGTTGCACCTTCAGGTGTGAATCAAACTTGGTGGAAAGGTTGGACAATATGGAAATAAGCTAGTATTTAAAAAATTGTTAGATCATATATACAAAAGCGTCCCGAAAATACGGGACGCTTTTTTTTCAAATTAAATATATCGCTATGAAAATTAAATCTTATCAAGTTTATTTATTCGCAATCACATTTATTATGGTGGTAGTTGCTTGCTCAAAAAATGCTGCTACTGATACAGCTCCTGTTGTTGCTAGTTGTGATCCCAATACAAGTTTTAGTAAAACTATACTACCCTTATTTAATAGCACTTGTAATTTGAGTGGTTGCCATGATGGACCTAATGCAGCTGCCTTAAATAATTTTCAAGTAGTACATGATAATGCAAGCCAAATTAGAGCATCTATTTCTACAGGCAGAATGCCTAAGGATAAAACCTTAGCTATCACCGATAAAAATGCCATTCTTTGTTGGATAGATAATGGAGCGAAGAATAATTAATTTAATTATTCTACTTTATATATTTTTCTTATTGGTTTATATACTCTTCTACAAAGTTCTCGCAGTAATCTTTAATTAAATTTCTTACTACTCTGAACTGCTCATTAATTTCATCTTCAGTGCCAACAGCCTTTGCGGGGTCTGGGAAATTATAATGTAATTTCACTGCCTTGGTGGGAAAATAAGGGCAGCGTTCTTTAGCATTATCACATACGGTAATTACATAATCAAAATCAATACCGAAGTATTCGGTAATATTATTAGAGGTATGATTGGAGATATCAATGCCTATTTCTTTCATAGTAGCTATGGCCTTAGGATTTACACCATGTGTTTCCACACCTGCAGAATATACATGCGCTTTACCTGCAGTCATACTTGCTAAAAACCCGTGCGCAATTTGACTTCTGCAACTATTGCCTGTACATAATACTAAAATATTTTTCATAAGCTTCTTATCGAAATAGTTAATTCAAAATTACTTTATTTTAATACATAAAAAAGTCCAGTCTTTTGAAGGACCAGGCTTTCCATTCTCAAACTCATATGAATACTATGCGTTGAAAGCGTCGGCTACGCCTTTATGTAAAATTTTTCCAGCTTTAATATTTAATCCTTTTGCTAAAGCTGCATTTTCAACACATGCTTTTTCCCATCCTTTATTGGCAATAGCAATGGCATAAGGTAAAGTAGCCTGTGTTAATGCGCGTGTAGAAGTTTGTGGAACTGCACCTGGCATGTTTGCCACACAGTAATGCAAAATATTTTGCTCCATGTAAACAGGGTTTTCATGCGTAGTAGGTTTGCAAGTTTCAATGCAACCTCCTTGATCAACGGCTACATCTACTACTACTGTTCCTGCTTCCATTAAGGCTAAATCTGCTTTCTTAATTAAATGAGGCGCTTTGGCACCATGTAATAATACAGCACCTATGACTAAATCAACTGTTGGTAATTTTTCTTGAATAGCCATTAGGGTAGAATATTGTGTAACTACATTCGCTGGCATGACATCCGATAAATATCTTAAACGTGTTAAGTTGGTATCCATAATAGTAACATGGGCGCCTAAACCTGCAGCCATTTTAGCGGCCTGTGTTCCCACAATACCACCACCAATAATTAAAACCTCTGCTGGTTTCACACCTGGCACACCTCCTAATAATTTTCCTTTTCCGCCAAATGGTTTACCTAAATAATAAGCACCCACATTCACAGCCATTCTTCCTGCTACTTCAGACATAGGTACTAATAATGGTAAAGAACCATCAGGTAATTCTACTGTTTCATAAGCAATACAAACTGCAGATGATTTCATCATCGCATCGGTTAATTCTTTTGATGCAGCAAAGTGGAAATAAGTAAATAAAATTTGTCCTGGTTTAATTAAAGGAAATTCTGCAGCAAGTGGTTCTTTTACTTTAATAATCATTTCAGCAATCTCGTATACATCTTTAGCTGTTGCTAAAATTGTCGCACCTGCTTTTATATAAGCCTCATCAGAAAATCCTGAGCCAAGACCTGCCTTTGTTTCTACATTCACTGTATGACCTTGCCTTGTAAGTGCATCCGCACCTTCTGGTGTCAAACCCACTCTATACTCTTGAATCTTAATTTCTTTAGGAACTCCAATAATCATGATTTTTTGTTTTTATTTCTGTACAAATATCGGTTTAAAGGAAATATTCATTTAATAATGGTAATATTCAGTAAAATATCTTGTTAATTTGGGTAAATAGCAAAAAATAACGTTATTTACAGTAGAATTTATTGCAAAAACAGAAATTATTTCTCTATGGCACTTGACGCTATTGATCAATCTATCTTACGCATTTTACAAAAGGATGCATTGGCTAAATTAAAAGACATTAGCGCTGCCATTAATTTATCGCTAAGCCCTACGCACGACCGTATTAAAAGACTAGAAGCAGAGGGTTATATTTTACATTATGTTACCCTGCTGGATAGAAAAAAATTAGACCTTGGTTTAGTGGTGCACTGCCAGGTAACTTTAGATAAACAAACCCGTTCCCATTTTTCTGAATTTGAAAAAACCATTTCTAAATTTCCAGAAATTATTGCTTGCAGTTTAGTATCGGGCAGCTTTGATTATTATTTAAAATTAGTCACCAAAGATGTCGAGTCTTATAATAAATTTTATCAAGAACGTTTAGCCGTGCTACCCATGGTGGCGCATATTAATAGTTTATTTGTAATGGATGAAATTAAAATAACCACCGAGCTTCCTATTTAATATTTAAGTAGAAATATATGTATACTTTGAGTAAGTAAAATAGATTTAACTAAGAATAAAAAATTAACTAAGATTAATAAATAACTATGTATAATATACCTCATTTTAAAGCCAAGGATCATCAAGAAGTATTGGAATTTATGCAAGCAAACCCTTTTGTTACTATATGTGGCGTTGATGCTGAAGGCTTTCCAGTGGCTACACAGGTGCCTGTTTTATTAACTATAGAGAATGATAAAATTATTATTAGTGGACATGTTATACGCAAGCAAGAACATACCATTGCCTTTGAAAATAATAATAAAGTATTAGTTATTTTTTCTGGCCCATCGGCCTTTGTGAGTGCCAATTGGTATACCACAAAAAATATGGGAAGCACCTGGAATTACCAGTCGGTGCAAGCCAAAGGCAGTTTAGAAATTAAAGATGAAAAACATTTATATAATTTATTAGAAAAGCTTACACTGCATTTTGAAAAAGATACGAATTCGCCTACGCAAGTAAAAAACCTACCTGCTGAATACATGGAGCAAAACATGAAAGCCATTTATTCTTTTGATATACTAGTAAGTGATTTACAACATGTTTTTAAATTAAGTCAGAATAGAGATGAGGCTTCTAAAGCGAGTATTCATGCGGAACTTAGCAAGGGAGGCGCCGCTTGTAAACATATGGCTGCTGCCATGAAAAGGCCGTAATAATTAGAGTAGTAAATTAGAGAGATAAATAAGAGTAATAAAATATTTTATTTTTTCGAAGGCTCTATCAAGTCCCACAAATTTCCATAGATATCTTTGAATACAGCTACCATTCCATATTCTTCTTTATGGGGTGCAATGGTAAATTCAACGCCTTTGGAAATATAATTTTGATAATCTCTTTCAAAATTATCGGTGTATAAAAATAAAAATACACGACCTCCTGTTTGATAACCAATAAACTTTTCTTGTTCAGGGGTAGCTGCTTTTGCAAGTAATAACATACAACCATTTTCTGCTCCTGTTGGTTGCACCATCACCCATCTTTTGGTTTCGGATAAAACAGTATCCTCAATTAATCTAAAGCCTAAAATATGGGTATAATACGCAATGGCTTCATCATAATCTCGAACCACAACAGCAATATGAGCAAGGCTTTGTTTCATATTTCAAATATACAATTAATTAAAATCTTTCTTTAACTTCACCACTCAATTTATTCTTTAATAATCAATATCCATGGCAGCTGTAAAAAATTTAATTTTCGATTTAGGCAATGTTTTATATGATATTGATTTTAAAAAAATGAATGCTGCTTTTGCATCCATTGGAATAGAGGGTATGGACAAGCATTTTACTTTGAATAAATCGCATCAATTATTTTTAGACTTGGAAATGGGATTTGTAAATGAACAGGAATTTTATGAAGGCGTAAGAGCCTTAGTGAATTTACCTTTAACCAATGAGCAAATTCAATTTGCTTGGAACGCCTTATTAGTGGGCTTTAGAAAAAACAGTATTGACTGGATCAAGCAAAACAATACTCAGTACAATACTTATTTATATTCCAACACCAATCAAATTCACCACGATTATTTTATAGCAGAGTTTGAAAACAAAGTAGCTAATTACCCTTTTGTATCTCTTTTTAAGACGCCCTATTATTCTCATGAAATGGGTATGCGTAAACCCGACCCAGCTTCTTTTAGCTATATATTAGAGAAAGAGGGCTTGCTGCCAGCTGAAACCCTATTTATAGACGATAATGAGCCCAATATTATAGCAGCAGCCTCGGTGGGGCTTCAAGTGCTTCATTTAAAAGAGGGTATGACAGTGGAAAAGGATATTTCCGCCTATTTGTAAGGGTCCTATACAAGCTTATTTATTCGCTCTAATTCTTCACTCTAATTCTCCGCTCTAATTCTTACCTCTATTTTTTCTTAACTTCCTCAAATTCAATGTATTCGGCCTCTACTGGGGCTTCTTTGGGGGCCTGGTTTGCACTTGTATTTTGACTAGACTTCTGGCTGTTTTGGGCATTTCTTACAGCTTCCGCCTGCTGCTTCTGCATTTGCTCCATATTCTGTCTCACCGACTTCACCCCTTTGCTTACTGGCACTACTACCTGGAATATTACTTTGTACAAAAAGTAAATCAAGAACCCATATAAAATTAGCTTCGTCATACTGCAAAAATAAGGCCCTTGCCAATAATTTTGGGATATTTCATCCTGTTTTATTACCTTTGGCATAGAATAGAAGAAAATGTGAAGGGAACGATTTCGTTCCCTTCTTCTTTTTTAAGTATGCAAGCAAACGAGATAATAGCCTTAGTGAATCCAATTTTGGAACAACTTCTTAAAGAGGAGCCGAGTTATTTCTGCGTTTCGGTGAAAGTGAAGCCTACCAACAATATTAAAATATTCTTGGACGGCGACCAAGGCCTGCCTATTGAAAAATGCACTTTCATCAACAGGAAATTGTACCGCATTATGGAAGAAGCGGCCTGGTTTCCAGAAGGCGATTTCTCTTTAGAGGTTTCTTCACCGGGTATTGACGAGCCTTTGGTATTGAATCGTCAGTATGTAAAAAATATGGGTCGCAAGGTGGAAGTAACCTTTTTAGATGAAAGCATTAAAGAAGGCATTTTAAAAGAAGTAACAGAAAAAGATATATTAATAGAATGGACAGAAGGGAAAGGTAAAAAAGCAGCAGTGCAAACTTTATTAATTCCTTTTGATCAAATAAAAACAACAATCGTTCAAGTTCAATTTTAACAAACAAATCATCAAGCAAGAAGCTTGAAAAAAAATTATGTTATGGCAAGTATAAATTTAATTGAAGCCTTTCAGGAGTTTAAAGACGCAGAAAGCATTGACCGTCCTACCATGATGAAAGTGGTGGAAGACGTTTTCAAAACCTTATTGAGAAAAAAATATGGTAGCGATGAAAATTTTGACGTTATCGTAAACGCTGAAAAAGGTGACTTGGAAATTATTCGTCGTCGTCAAATTAGAGACGATGATGATGTAGATAATCCTTTAGAAGAAGTATCTTATTCTGAAGCTATTAAAATTCAACCCGATTATGAAGTAGGAGAGGATTTATTAGAAGAAGTAGACATCTTGGACTTCGGAAGAAGAGCCATACTAGCGGCTAAGCAAACATTGGCTTCTCGTATCAATGACTTGAAGAAAAATGCTTTAGTGAAGAAATATTCTGATAGAATTGGCGATATAATGAATGCTGAAATTTATCAAGTATGGAAAAAAGAAGTTTTATTATTAGATGAAGAAGGCAATGAATTAATTCTTCCAAAGTCGGAGCAAATTCCTCAAGACTTTTTTAAGAAAGGAGAAAATATTAGAGCGGTGATTGCTAGAGTGGATATGAAAAATAATTCACCAGTGATTATCTTATCTAGAACAAGCCCCTTATTCTTAGCAAAATTATTAGAAATAGAAGTACCTGAAATTTTTGATGGCTTAATCACCATTAAGAAAATTGTACGTGAACCAGGAGAGCGTGCGAAAGTAGCCGTTGAATCGTTCGACGATAGAATTGATCCAGTAGGTGCTTGCGTAGGTATGAAAGGAAGTCGTATTCATGGTATCGTAAGAGAATTGAAAAATGAAAATATTGACGTTATTAATTTCACTACCAATACGCAATTATTAATTCAACGTTCTTTAACGCCTTCTAAAATTAGTTACATGAATATTGACGCTGAAAAAATGCATGCTGAAGTGTATTTAAAAGCGGATCAAGTTTCTTTAGCCATTGGACGTAGAGGGGTGAATATTAAATTAGCTTCCGAGTTAACCGGTTATGAATTAGATGTATACCGTGAAGACGAAGAAATTGTAGATGAATTTGATATTGACTTAGATGAATTTAGCGATGAGATTGAAACATGGATCATTGATGAATTTAAGCGTGTGGGTTGCGATACGGCAAGAAGCATATTGAACCTAGGTGCTGAAGAATTAGAAAAAAGAACAGATTTAGAAAAAGAAACGATTGCAGATGTGCGTCGAATCTTACAAGAAGAGTTTGATAAAGGTGAATAACCTTTGGTTTTTGAAAGTATATTTGTATTAGGCGAATCGTTCCGAAAAATTAGTCAATAATTAACGGGACAAAAAACAACAGAATGTCAGAATTGAAACTACCAAGATTGTTAGCAGCTGCTAAAGAGTTCAACATCGGTCAAGATACCTTGATTGAATTCTTAGTGAAAAAAGGTTTTCCCAAAGACGACCTTAAGCCAACAGCTAAATTAACTGAGGATCAGTATTATTCTCTACAAGCTGAATTTCAAAGCGATAAAGTAGCTAGAAATAAAGCAGACCATGTAGAGTTACCTAAAAATGCTGTGGCCGATAAGGACAAGGCGAAAAAGCCTGTAGTGGCTGAACCTGAACTAGCTAAGCCTGCAGCGAAAGCAGCTGAAGATGATGTGAAAGCAGCTGATGCAGTAGAAAAAGTAAAAGCCAGCAAGGCTGCTGAAAAAGAAGTAGAAAAACCTGCTACTGTTAAAATTGATGCCCCTGAAGTAGAGTCGCCTAAAGTAATTGACAAGATTGATTTATCCTTAATAGATTCTTCTACCCGACCAAAAAAACCTGTAAAGAAAGAAGAGCCTGCTGAAAAACCAGTTAAGGATATACCAGCAAAAAAGTCGGCGAAGAAAATAGAAGAACCTGCTGCAAAGCCAGTGAAAGAAACACGCGCTCCAGTAGACCATTCTATCTCTCCTGAAAATGTGCATGGCAAAATTGAAAATATTGCTACTAAAAAATTAGAAGGTCCTAAAGTAATGGGTAAAATTGATTTACCTATAAACAGCGATACACGTCCTAAGCCAATGAGCCAAGAGGAAAAACGTAAACGTAAACGTATTCCTTCTCAAGGTCCACAACAAGGTGGTGGTGGTCAGGGCCAAGCGCAAGGTGGAGGTCAAAGACCAGGTGGTGGATACCAAGGCCAAGGTGGTGGAAACAGACCGGGTGGTGGATACCAAGGCCAAGGTGGTGGAAACAGACCGGGTGGTGGTGCAAGACCAGGTGGCAATAGAAATGCACCTCAAACAGCAGAACAAAAAGAAATTGGTCAAAAAGCCATTCAAGATAAGATTAAAGAAACGCAAGCAAAATTAGCAGGCGCAGGTGGAAGAGGAAAAAGTTTGAAGTCAAAATATAGACGTGCTAAAAGAGAAGAAGCTGCAGAAAATGAAACCAATGAAATCACAGATAATAAATTACAAGTTACAGAGTTTGTAACGGTGAGTGAGTTGTCAAGTTTGATGGATGTAAGTTTTGCAGATATTATTAGTAAGTGTATGAACTTGGGTATCATGGTTTCTATTAACCAACGTTTAGATGCAGAGGTTATAGAATTAGTGGCAAGTGAATTTGGTTTTGAAGTAGAATTTGTGGGATTAGAAGACGTTGAAGAAATGGATGAAGAAGAAGCAGATGATTTAGCCAACTTGGTTGAGCGTCCTCCTATTGTAACTATTATGGGTCACGTTGACCATGGTAAAACATCTTTACTAGATTATATACGTAATGCCAATGTGGTGGCTGGTGAGGCAGGAGGTATTACACAACATATTGGTGCTTATGAAGTGACTTTGCCCAATGGTAAAGCCATTACTTTCTTAGATACACCAGGTCACGAAGCCTTTACGGCCATGCGTGCGCGTGGTGCGAAAGTTACCGATATCGCTATTATTGTGGTAGCTGCCGATGATGCGGTGATGCCACAAACCAAGGAAGCCATTAGTCACGCACAAGCTGCGAATGTACCTATGATTTTTGCGGTGAATAAAATTGATAAAGATGGCGCGAATCCCCAAAAAATATATGAGCAATTATCTCAAATGAATATTTTAGTAGAAGCTTGGGGTGGTAAATTCCAAAACCAAGAATTATCTGCTAAACAAGGTTTAAATGTAGATACTTTATTAGAGAAAGTTATTTTAGAGTCTGATTTATTAGATTTAAAAGCCAACCCGAATAGAGAAGGTTCTGGAAGTATTATTGAAGCCTCTTTAGATAAAGGACGTGGATATGTTGCTACGATATTAGTACAGAATGGAACTTTAAGACAAGGTGATTTAATTTTATCTGGTCAGTTCTATGGTAGAGTAAAGGCCATGTTCAATGAGCGTAACCAACGTATTGAAGTAGCACCACCTTCTACGCCAGTGGTTATCTTAGGTTTAAATGGTGCACCACAAGCAGGTGAGAAATTTAAAGTATTCGAAGATGAAGCAGAAGCAAAAGAATTAGCGACGAAGCGTGCTCAATTATTAAGAGAGCAAGGTTTAAGAACTAGAAAGCATATTACACTAGATGAAATTGGACGTCGTTTAGCCTTAGGTAACTTTAAAGAATTAAACATTATCATTAAAGGTGATGTGGATGGTTCTGTAGAAGCCTTAAGTGATTCATTACAAAAATTATCTACGGAAGAAATTGCCATTAGAGTTATCTTAAAAGGAGTAGGTCAAATTTCTGAATCGGACGTATTACTTTCTGCTGCCTCTGATGCCATTATCATTGGATTTAACGTAAGACCTTCTATGCAAGCCAATAAATTGGCAGAAACAGAAGGGGTGGAAATTAAATTGTACTCTATTATCTACAACGCTATTGACGAAATTAAGAGCGCGATGGAAGGTATGTTGGAGCCGAAAATACAAGAGAAAATTGTGGCCAACGTAGAAGTGAGAGAAGTATACAAATTTGATAAGGCTACCGTGGCTGGATGTTTTGTACTCGATGGTAAATTAAGTAGAAATAGTAAAATTAGAATTATCCGTGACGGTATTGTGGAGTATCCTAAAGGGGAAGGCCAAAGTGCTGAATTGGGTAGTTTAAAGCGTTTCAAAGACGATGTGAAGGATGTAGTATCGAATATGGAGTGTGGTTTAACTATTAAAAACTTCATTGACCTTAAAGTGGGCGATATAGTAGAGGCCTTTGAAGAAGAGGAAGTGAAACGTACTTTATAAAAAAATTAAGATTTGCGGTTTGGGAAAACCACCCAAGCCACTGACCTTTACACCCTAATAAAAAATTGATGAAATTAATTAGCCTTGCATTTTCTTTATTTTTCTTGACGCTTTGCTTTTCAGCGAAGGCGCAAGTAAAAAAAGTATTAGCAGATAAAATTGTGGCCACTGTTGGTGATAAATTTATTTTAAAATCGGATGTAGATAATGCCATCAGCGATTTTAAACGTCAAGCACAAGGTCAGGATAATGTTGTTATTCCTACTGAGTGTAAAATGATAGAAGGGCAATTAATTCGTAAGTCATTAGTATTACAAGCGCAGAAAGATTCTATCAATGTTACAGAAGACGAGGTAGAAGTAGCTATGGAAAGCCGTATTCGTAATTTCATTCAACAATTTGGTTCAAAAGAAGTGTTAGAAGAAGTTGCAGGCCGTTCAGTTTTTCAATTAAAAGAGGATTTTCGTATTTTAATTAAAGAGCAAAAGTTAGCCGATGAAATGCAGGCTAAAATTGTAGAAAAAATTAAGATCACTCCTACAGAAGTAAGAAATTACTACAATAAAATACCTACCGATAGCTTGCCTTTATATGAAAGTGAAGTGCAGGTAACAGAATTAGTAATGCATCCTAAGGCCAATAGAGATGTAGAAGAATATGTGATTAAGCAAATGTTGGAGTACAGAAAACAAATTGAATCAGGTGCTAATAAATTTGATCAATTAGTTAAATTATATTCTGAAGACCCTAGTGCCAAAGAAAATTTAGGTTTATTTAACTTGAACCGTAATGAGAAGAATTTTGATCCAGCCTTTATGGCGGGTTCTTTCCGTTTGAAAGAAGGACAAATTTCTGCCCCTATTAAATCTAAATTTGGCTATCATATTATTCAACTTATTTCAAGATCGGGTGATGAGGCAGTGGTAAAACATATTTTACGTATTCCTCCTATCACCAATGATGAAATTGTTGAAACAAAAGTTTTCTTAGACAGCGTTAGAAAAGAAATTATGGCTGGTAGAACCAGTTTTGGAGAAGCAGTGAATAAACATAGCGATGATGATGGCAGTAAATTTAGCGGCGGTGCAGTAACAAGCCGTGATGGTTCTACTTATGTAAACATTGATCAATTAGACAAAGACATGGTAGTGCTTATGCAAAACATGAAGCCAGGTGATATATCGGCTCCTCAGGTTTACTTAGACGATCGTGGTAGAAAAACAGTGAGACTTATTTATTTTAAAGAACGCACTACGCCTCATAGAGAAAATTTAAAAGAGGATTATAATAAAGTAGCACAACGTGCCTTAGAAGAAAAGAAAGCAAAATCAATGGAGACATGGTTTAAAGAGCATGTACCTAATTATTATGTTTTTATTGACGATAGTTTTCAGGGTTGTGTAGAATTAACTGATTGGACTAAAGTAGCCAACCAGATTGTGAAAGAAAAAGTATTTTAATTATACTTACCAATATGTCATCTATTTTTTATCCAGCGAATGAAAGAGGCCATGTTCAATTTGATTGGCTAGACACTTACCATAGTTTTAGTTTCGGACAATATCATGACCCCACTAAAATTCATTTTGGAGCACTGCGTGTTTTAAATGATGATAAAATTGATGCAGGTATGGGATTCGGTACCCATCCGCATGACAATATGGAAATTATTACCATTCCTTTATTTGGCGATTTACACCACAGAGATAGTACGGGCAGAGATTGTATTATTAAAGAGCATGATGTGCAAATAATGAGTGCAGGCTCGGGCATTCAACATAGTGAAGTCAATCCCAATAAAGATAAAAGGGTAGAGTTATTCCAAATATGGATCTTTCCCAAAGAAAGAAATATCACTCCTAGATATGATCAAAAATCTTTTCTACCTGAGGGCAGGGTAGATCAACTACTTACCGTGGTTTCACCCAATGAACCCGATACCTTATTTATCAACCAAGATGCCTGGTTGTCATTGGGCCATTTTAAGAAGCCTTTTTCTACTAATTATTCTATGCACCAGGCCGGTCAGGGCCTATTTGCCATCTGTATTGAAGGAACTTGCACAGTGGGCGGCCAAGTCTTAGGGCGCAGAGATGCAGTAGGCATTTCAGGGGTAGAAGCGGTCCAAATTGATGCGTCAGCCGGCTCCGACCTACTACTTATTGAAATTCCTCACTTTACTACGGGAGCTTAGAAATTTTTTTACTTCTTTACTAGTATACAATAGCTAACTATTGTAAATTTGGGACTCCTTAAACTCCATCATGAGCGACGAAATCAAACACGAATGTGGGCTAGCCTATATTCGACTTAGAAAACCTCTTTCTTATTATCTTCAAAAAAGGGGGTCGGTTACCTACGGATTAAACAAACTATACCTCTTGATGGAAAAACAGCACAATCGTGGACAAGACGGTGCGGGTATAGCTACACTTAAATTAAATATTGAACCAGGAAATCCTTTTTTATACAGGTTACGCAGTAATGCACAGCAACCTATTGCCGATTTATTTTATAAAATTGGTTTAGAAATTCAAGAGCTTGAAAAGTTTCAACCAGATATTGCCAAGCATCCTGGTTTAATGAAGGGGCATTTGCCTTTTATGGGTGAAATTTTATTGGGGCATTTGCGTTATGGTACACAGGGAAAAAATAATCTCGAATTTTGTCATCCTTTTATTAAGCGCAATTTAGTGCCAGGTAAAAACTTAGCCTTGGCAGGTAATTTTAATTTAGTCAACACGGATGAATTATTTGAAAAAATAAAGTTAGACCCAGGCCCTTTTGAAAAACAAAGCGATTTAGCAGCCATGATGGAAGTAATTCATCATTTTTTAACCAATGAAGAGTCTATTAATCCCAATAATCCCAATATTGTAGATGTTTTAAAGAAGGCTGTTCCTTTATTTGACGGAGGCTTTACGGTGGGTGGTTTGGTAGGCAATGGCCATAGTTTTATTTTAAGAGATGCTCATGGTATTCGTCCTGCCTATTATTATATCGACGACGAAGTAATTGTAGCAGCCAGTGAGAGAGCGGCTATTAGAACTACTTTTAATGTAGCTGAAAATGAAGTGCTGGAACTTATGCCAGGTCAAGCCTTACTAGTAGACGACGAAGGCAATTACAAAATTGAACAAATTATTGAACCTAAAGAAAGACGCGCTTGTTCTTTTGAGCGTATTTATTTTTCTAGAGGTAGTGATGAAAAAATTTATAGAGAACGAATTGCCTTAGGGAATCATTTGAGTAAAATTGTTTTAGAGCGCATTGACAATGATTTAAAAAATACTATTTTCTCTTATATCCCTAATACGGCTGAAGTAGCCTTTTATGGCTTAGTAAAAGGAATGGAAACATACCTCAATAAAATTAAAGTTGAAAGAATTTTAAGTTGGGGTAGCGAAGTGGATCCAGAAAAACTGGAAGCCATGATTAATCGTAAAATTAGACAAGAAAAAATTGCGATTAAGGATGTAAAATTACGCACTTTTATTACCGAGGATACCAACAGAAACGAGATGGTGCAGCACGTATATGATATTACATATGGCACTGTACGCAAGGATGAAGATACCTTGGTCATTATTGACGATAGTATTGTAAGGGGCACCACTTTGAAAGAAAGTATTATAAGAATGCTGTCTCGCTTAGGGCCTAAAAAAATTATTGTTGTCTCTTCTGCCCCACAAATTAGATACCCCGACTGTTACGGCATTGACATGAGTAAGATGAACGATTTCATTGCCTTTAGAGCAGTGATAGCATTACTAAATGAGAAGGGGATGACGAATATTATAGACGAGACCTATCAAAAAATTATGGCTTTAGAGGCAAGTAATGAACTACATACTGAAAATGTGGTGCGTCAATTATACAAACCTTTTACTCCTGAAGAAATTTCAGATAAAATTGCGCAGTTAATTACTCCTGAAAATATTAAAATACCTGTTGAAGTCATTTATCAAACCATTGAGGATTTACATGACTGTTGCCCAACGAATACCGGCGACTGGTATTTCACAGGCAACTATCCCACACCTGGTGGTAATAAGGTTTGTAATAAGGCCTTTAAAAATTATGTGGAAGGAAAAAATGTGAGAGGCTATTAATTAGAAATAAACTTATTCACACAAAAAAGGATCCTAACTTATTAGGATCCTTTTTTATAGGTAAAATTTTATAAGTAATTTTTTTAATACTTAAACTCTGTAACAGATAGCATTAATATTCATACCAGCTCCCACAGAAGCGAAAATGACTACGTCTCCTTTATTCAATTGATGTTCTTTGTACTTACCATGCTTTACCATATCGTATAAAGTAGGAATAGTGGCCACCGAGCTATTGCCTAATTCATGAATGCTCATAGGCATTACATTTTCAGGAATATCTTTAATACCGTATAGTTTAAACAAGGCCTTAATAAAACCTTCATCCATTTTTTCATTCGCTTGGTGTAAAAAGAATTTTTTTACTTCATGAATTCCTACGCCTGCTTTTTCAATACACTCTTTCATCGCAATGGGTACATTCTTAATAGCATACTCATATACCTTACGCCCCTTCATCTTTATATACCTAGTCTTTTCCTCTGCTGCTGGATGATAAGACTTACCTAAATACAAAAAATAGGTTTCGTCCATACAATGGCTTTGCACACTGCTAGCAAGTATACCACTGTTGTTATCTGTTGAATTTTCTACAATACAAGCTCCTGCGCCATCACTAAAAATCATACTATCTCTATCGTGTGGGTCTATCACTCTACTTAAAGTTTCTGCTCCAATTACTAAGCATCTTTTTGCTAAACAAGATTTTATAAAGGAGTCGGCATGTATCACACCTTGTATCCATCCTGGACAACCAAATAATAAATCATAGGCCACGCAACTAGGATTACGAATACCTAATAAATTTTTAACCCTTGAGGCAATGGCGGGTATAGTATCGGATTGAATGGTACCTGCAATGACGTTACCGAAATTATGGGCTACAATTATTTGATCAATGGTTTCTGCATCAATGCCAGCGTCTGCAATAGCTAATGCCGCAGCCTTGGTAGCTAGGTCAGAAGTATTTACATTTTCTTCAGCATATCTTCTTTCATAAATGCCAGTGATATCTTTAAATTTTTCAAATATTTCTGCATTGGGGGTATTAATTAATAGGCCGTCTTCTCCATAAAAACTATGGTCGCTAAAAGAGTTATTAGGTATAACAAGACCAGGTATATAGCTGCCTGTTCCAGTGATGATGGTTGCCATTTGGAGAATTTAGGTTTTAAAAGCTAATGCGTTCTTAACTAAGATAAGAATTTCTGCCGAATCTAGATGTATTTATCGCCCTTATGTCTTTTTACTTCAGCAACATATTCTTTAATAGACTGCTCTTTTTCTTTACTGCATATAAGAAGTACATCCTTAGTATCTACTACTATAAAATCGTCTAGTCCTTGTACTACCACTAATTTATCCTTGGGCGCATTAATCATACATTTCGTAGCATCAATAACAATCACATTGTCCGAAGCCACTGCATTGGCGAAATAATCTTTTTCCATATTTTCATAAGCGCTATTCCATGTACCTAGGTCGCTCCATCCAAAACTTGCAGGTATTACATATACATTATTTGCTTTTTCCATAATGGCAATATCAATAGATATATTTACACACTGCGGATAAATTTTTTGTATAGATTTTTTTTCTTCAGCTGTATTGAAATTTTCTTTTTCTCCATCAAATAATTCAAACATTTCTGGTTGATACTTTTCAAAAGCAGCAATGATAGTAGAGGCTTTCCAAGCAAAAATACCTGCGTTCCATAAAAAATCGCCACTGGCTATAAAGGACTCCGCAATTTCCTCCGTTGGTTTTTCAGTAAATGTTTTTACTTTATATACACCCTTACTTACTTCTAAGCCTTCATATTGAATATAACCATATCCTGTATTGGGATTCGTTGGTTTAATACCTAATGTAGCCAAGGCCTTGATATGCGTAACAAAATCAAGTGATTGTTCTACTATTTTTTGAAAATTTTCTTGTTCTAAAATTAAGTGGTCACTAGGCGCTACCACAAAAGTAGCTTGAGGGTCCTTTTGTGCTAATTTAAAAGAAATATATGCAATACAAGCTGCCGTATTTTTTTTACTTGGCTCTGCTAAAATATTTTCTTTTGGCAAATTGGGCAGCTGCTTTTCAACAATAGAAACATATTCTTCTGAAGTAACGATGTAAATATTTTCAGCAGGTATAAATTGAGTGTATCTTTCGTAAGTCCACTGAATTAAAGTTTTTCCCGTATTAAGTACATCTAAAAATTGTTTGGGATAGGCTGTTCTACTCATTGGCCAAAATCTACTTCCTATTCCTCCCGCCATAATGGCTACATAATGATGTTTGTTTTGCATACTTGTCTAAATTTATAAAATGCCCTCTTTCATTAAGTCGTGTATATGAATCATTCCCACCAATGTATTTCCTTCTGCGACTATTAATTGACTAATATCTTTTTGCTCCATTAAAGCCAAGGCTTCTACTGCTAATGCAGTTGGGGCAATGGTAATAGGGCCAGCGTGAAATATAGTAGCGGCAGTTAAGTCTTGAATGCTATAATAATTTTCTAACATTCTTCTTATATCTCCGTCAGTTATAATGCCCAATACTTTTTGATTATCATCCACTACTACTGCAGCACCTAGTCTATTTTTTGAAATAACTAATATCACTTCTTTTAATGTAGTATTTGAACTTACGGTGGGTTTCGGATTTACTTCTGCCATTTGACCTGCAGTGAGTGTCAATCTCTTTCCTAAATTACCGCCTGGATGAAATTTTGCAAAATCACTTGCCTTCACTTTTTTTAATTCCATTAAACACATGGCCATTGCATCACCCATCACCATTTGAGCAGTGGTGGAAGAAGTAGGTGCTAAATTATGTGCGCAGGCTTCTTTCTCTACACTTGTATTTATTACCCATTTTGCATTGTTGGCTAAATAGCTTTCGGTATTACCCACCATAGCAATAATAGGATTCCCAAAGCTGGATACGAGTTGCACTAAATTTTTTATCTCTGGGCTCTCTCCACTTTTGCTAATAATTAAAACAAGGTCTTCTTTGTTTATCATTCCGGAGTCGCCATGTATGGCATCGGCTGCATGTAGAAATAAAGCTGGGGTACCTGTTGAATTACAAGTGGCTACTATTTTTTGTGCAATGATGGCGCTTTTGCCAATGCCACTCACTACCAATCGGCCTTCGGTAGCATAAATAGCTTTAACAGCTTCTATAAAAGAGGAATCGATAAATTTTTCTAAGCCATGAATGGCTGCCAATTCAATGTCAAGTGTTCTTTGGGCAATAGCAGTTATTTGTTTATCCATAAGCGGTATAAGAAGCAGCAAAGTTAACGTTTCAAGCATATCCATCCCTAATTTTAAAAAATCCTTAAAAAAAAGGTTTTTAACAAAAAAAACGAAGGGAGTTGAACAATAGTGAATTAAATTCGTTAACTTATATAGCTATTTTATACCGAAATAGTTGATTTTAAGATAATTACAGATGGCGACCACCAAAAAACCAATAAAGAAAGCCCCCGCAACTACTCCTAAGAATAATTCAGTTAGCCGTGCCGTATTATTAAAGGCATTAGAGGATCAATTTGGATTTAAAGAATTTAAGGGTACTCAGGAAAAGGCCATTGTCTCCTTATTAAGCGGCAGAGATACTTTTGTGATTATGCCTACAGGAGGTGGTAAAAGTTTATGCTATCAATTACCTGCTTTAATGTTACCAGGATGCGCTATTGTGGTATCGCCCTTAATAGCGCTGATGAAAAACCAGGTCGACTTAGTGCGAGGGTATAGTGAAAAAGATGAAGTAGCCCATTTCTTAAATTCTTCTTTAAATAAAGGACAAATTAAATTGGTGAAAGACGACTTACTAAGTGGTAAAACCAAGCTTTTATATGTTGCACCTGAAACATTAACCAAACAAGAAAATCTAGATTTTTTTAGTGATTTAAATGTTTCTTTTTTTGCTGTAGATGAGGCCCATTGCATTTCTGAATGGGGACATGATTTCAGACCAGAATATCGAAGACTGAAAGAAATGATGGAAGAGATTGATGCATCTGTGCCCATTATTGCTTTAACCGCCACCGCCACGCCTAAAGTGCAAAGCGATATTGTTAAAAATTTATCCTTACGTAAGCCTGAAGTTTTAATTTCTTCTTTTAATAGAGCGAATCTTTATTATGAAGTGCAGCCTAAATTAAAAAAAGAAGTTACTGTAAAAAATATTGTAAGATATATTTCTCAGCATAAAGGCAAGAGCGGTATTATTTATACATTGAATAGAAAGACCACTGAAGAATTAGCCGACTTGTTAACTGCTAATAAAATTAAAGCAGTGGCTTATCATGCAGGGCTAGATCAAAAATTAAGAGCCAAAAGGCAGGATCAATTCTTAAATGAAGATGTACAAGTAATAGTGGCTACCATTGCCTTTGGTATGGGTATTGACAAACCAGATATTCGTTATGTAATACATTATAATATTCCTAAGTCTATTGAAAATTATTATCAAGAAACAGGCCGTGCTGGTAGGGATGGGTTAGAAGGGAATTGTATTTTATATTATTCTCATAAAGATGTTTCTAAATTAGAACATTTTTTAAGAGATAAGCCTTTGAGTGAAAGAGAAGTGGGAGCGCAGTTAATTGATGAGACAGTAGCCTTTGCAGAAAGTGGCGCTTGTCGTAGAAGAAGTTTATTGCATTATTTTGGAGAAAGCTGGGAGGATAAAAATTGTGGCAAATGTGATAATTGTTTACATCCCAAAGAAAGAATTGAAGCCAAAGCACAGTTGGTTCAATTATTAAAAGTGATTGAAGCATTGAATGAGCGTTTTGTAGCAGATTATGTAATACAAGTAATCATGGGTGATTATACACCACAGTTAGGTTTATACCGACATGAAAAATTACCAGTGTTTGGAACGGGTAAGGATCAAGATGCATTATTCTGGAATAGTTTAGTAAGACAGGCCATGCTAGAAACCTTAATTGAAAAAGATATTGAAGAATATGGCTTGCTTAAATTAACAGAGAAGGGTAAAAAGTATTTAAAGAAACCTACTAGTTTTAGTGTTGTTTTAAATAATGTATTCGCCGATGAGAATGCCGAAGACGATGATGCCGAGGGGCCAGAATCGGTAGGGGCTACCGATGAAGTATTGTTTGAAATGTTGAAAGAATTAAGACAAAAAGAAGCAAAAAAAATAAGCCTACCTCCCTTCGTTATTTTCTTAGAGACTTCTTTGCAAGATATGGCTACACTGTATCCTACGACTGTAGAAGAATTAGATAGATGCCAAGGTGTGAGCAAGGGCAAGGCTATTAAATATGGCAAGCCTTTTGTGGCTATGATTGATAAATATGTTACTGAAAACAATATTGAAAAGCCCGATGATTTTGTAATGAAGTCGGTGGCCAATAAATTCAATCATAAGATTTACATTATTCAAAATGTAGATAAAAAAATTCCTTTAGAAACCATTGCCAAAAACAAAGACCTGAAGTTAGAAGCTTTATTAGAGGAAATGGAAACCATTGCGGCCAGTGGTACTAAATTAAATTTAGATTATGCCATTGATGAATGGCTAGATGAATATGACCAAGAAGAAATTTTAGAGTATTTCAAAAACTGTGAGACCTCTTCTTTACAAATTGCACAAGAAGAACTAAGTGAAAACAATTATTCTTGGGAGCAGTTAAAAATTATGCGCATTAAGTTTTTAAGCGTCGTAGGTAATTAATGCGTGTAAGAGTTGCCTGTAGTTAAAAAACTATTTACCCTTTCTGCTACATTTTTTCTTACACTTAGGTAATAAAAATTATAATCGGCAATATGATAATTTTCTGTTTTAAATAAAAAGCTTCCAAAAAAATGAGGTTTTTTTGTCCATAAAACTCCTTCATGATTATTGGCTTCTGCAACAAAAGGAGTTATTTTATTAAAGTTATTCAATATAGCCCCTGTATTTTGAAACCTATTCACATTCTTTATATCATTTGTCCAAGAAAGTGGGTTGGTGACTATGGCTGTAAATTTTTCCTTTTTCACAAATTCTGTTACAAAACCTTCATGAAAGGTTCTCCATGAACAAATACAGCCTGTTGCACTGGGTGTTTCGCAGGCCTTCAGTGATGTATATATTGCAGGATCCACTGGCATACCTACTAAATAAGCCACCACTAATTTTTTACTTAAGGGTTTACCATCAAAAAATTCTTTTAACAATCTAATGGCATGGGTGGAACCTTGACTATGAGAAGCAATAATAATAGGCCTGCCATTATTATAATGCTCCATATAATATTCAAAAGATTTTTTTACATCTTGGTAGGCTAATTCAAAAGCAGCTAGTGCATAACCAGTATCTACTTTATTATTGGGTGTATATGATTTAATATGCGCTTGACGATACCTTGGTGCAAATATTCGACCTACTTCATTGAATATAGAAGCTTGATTAAGGATGACATAATAATCTGTTTTAAGATTCGTCTTATAATCATTGAAAGAAGCAGACCAGCCGAAGGGTCTTGTTGTATCTAAATAAGTAGTAGGGTGTACAAAAAATACATCTACATTGGAACTAGGATGATAACTGGCTTTCAGTGGTGCAGGCACACTGTCGGAAGGATCCTTCTTATCGGGATGTGCTGCCCAATATTGCAAATTACTATAATCAGGTACCTCTTGGTATTTTTGTTGCGCGTAAACAGGCTCCAATTTTGCATAATTGCTAGTCGAACAACTACTCAAAAATAGCAAGGCAATAAAGGGTAAAAAGAATCTCATAAGATCTAATTTTTTCAAAGGTCAATAAAGGATCAAAGGTCAATGGAGGATTAAAGGTATAAAATCTAATTAAATAGGCTTTTATTCAATTAACCCTGGACTTCCTTAGTAAGACAAATTTTATACCATTTTGTTTAACTATTATTGAACTATATACCCTAAAATTTAATTATTTTTAGGGTATAGTATTTATTATTTGAAATTATTACGCCATATCCCCTTTCTGACTGCTGTTCTAAAGCACAGTATTACCGCTTTTGGAGGGCCGCAAGTGCATTTAGGCCTTATGCAGTATCGCTTTGTAGAACAGCGCAAGGATATCACCAGCGAGGAGCTTATGGAATACAATGCTTTTTGCCAATTGCTGCCAGGTGCTTCTTCCACCCAAACAATTATATTAGTGGCTTTTAAAAGAGGGGGGACCGCACTTGCCTTTTTAACTTTATTGGTTTGGATTTTACCTGCTACTTTTTTAATGGCCATGGTAGCCATTGCCTACAGTTATTTTGATATGAGAGCAGGTTTAAAGGGGTTTAGTTTAATTCAACCTATGGCCATTGGCTTTATAGCAAGTGCTACTATTTTATTGTATAAAAAAGCCATTAATAGTCTTATTACTAAAATCATTTTTTTAGTAGCCGCTGTTTTTATTTTTTTAGCTTTTAAATCTCCTTGGACCATACCCGTTGTTATTTTATTAGCAGGCATGGCTACTAATTTTAGCCAAAAAAGAATTCCCACTGATGGTGCTGCTCCTAAAGCCATTAAATGGGGAGGATTATTTTTATTTATATTTTTATTTTTAGCTACGGGTATTATCTCTGAAGAAGCCACTGTAAAAAATTGGCAGCAACATAAAACCATTAATGTATTTGAAAATAATTATCGTTTTGGGACCTTTGTTTTTGGTGGAGGGGATGTATTAATTCCTATGATGTACGAACAATATGTAGCGAGACCTAATTCAGATCGGATTAAAAAAAATAAAAGAGATGTATTAAAAATTTCTAAAGAAGCTTTCTTAACTGGTGCTGGAATTGTAAGAGCCATGCCAGGTCCTGTTTTCTCTGTGGCCAGTTATACCAGTGCCATTGCCTTAAAAGAAAAAGGGCTTACTGTACAATTGACAGGCGCTATTATTGGAAGCTTGGGTATTTTTCTGCCTAGCTTTTTTATTGTTTTATTCTTTTTTCCTATTTGGCAAAACTTAAAAAAATATGCCATTTTTTATAGGTCCTTAGAAGGCATTTATGCAGCCGTAGTGGGCATTATGCTGGGTGCTACACTTTATTTTCTTAAAGATATTTCTGTAGAAATGGAGGCATTCTCCTCTATCAAAATTTTGAGTTATATTTTTGTTTTCCTAACAAGCACTTACTTAATTTATACTCAAAAAATAGCAGCACAGTGGATTGTGCTCAGTACCATTGGGCTTGGCTTTTTATTAACCAGTTTACATATATAAGGGCTATCGCCTTATTGCGTTAAAAGGTAAAAGCCTGTTAATAATCCAGCAAAATTCAATTATTTAAAGCTGTCTTTACTAATATTGCACACGTCATGAAATACAGGGTTAAATACATTACACTATTATGCATTCTTTGGGGCACCCAACTACAAGCACAAACTACTGCGGTCAGTGGCGTGGTCTATGATATTTCAGGACGCAGACCCATTGAAGCAGTCATCGTATTTAGTAATGCTAATCACGCTTTTACCGATTCTTTAGGTCGTTATACTATTAATGTAAAAGCAAAAGACTCTATTTGGTTTTCTTTATTCGGAAAGGCAACACATAAATATCCTATTGACACCATTGAAGACCTGCGCAATTTCAATGTCATGATACATGTTACTGGATTTGATTTACCAGAAGTACGTGTTAGAAATAGTTATTATAAATTGGACTCTATTCAAAACAGAACTGATTATGCTAAATATTTTAATTATCAAGCCCCTGGTATTAAATTAAGTAGTGGGCAACAACTTTTTGGTCCCAATGGTTTAACCATTGGATTTGATTTAGATGAAATTATAAATATGTTTCGTGTCAAAAGAAATCGAAACCTGCAATTTTTACAAAAACGTTTACTTTCTCAAGAACAGGAAAAATATGTGGGGTACCGTTTTACCAAAAGGTTTGTTATTAAACTTACCCATTTAGAGGGGGAGGAGTTAGAGCGCTTCATGAACTTCTGCCGACCTTCCTACGAGGTTTTAGGCCTACTAAATGACCTTGAATTAGGCTATTATATAGAGAAGAAATTAGAAGAATTTAAAAAGAGGCAGTAGGTTTATCTAAAAGCCAGGGCTAGCGAGGCGCCACTCATCTATTTTGTTTTTAAAAAAAGGCAATTTTTGGCTATCTTGAGTAGCTAAAATTCATTGTTTTGAGAAATTTATTTATTCTTTCTTTTGTCTGCATGATAGCAGCTGTTGGGTGTAAAGAAAAGCCTAAGAGTTTTGACAAGTTCAACGCCAATGCACCCGTATTTGTTGACATAGCGGTAGTCGCTACTCAAATAGTCGATAAGTCGGTAGAAGTTACGGGAACTGTTTTAGCAACTGAGTCCATTGAATTACATCCTGAAACTAATGGCAGGATTACTTATTTGCAAATTCCTGAGGGGAAATTGGTGCAAGCGGGTACGGTTTTAGCTAAATTAAATGATGCAGACTTACAAGCCCAATTAGAAAAAATTAAAGTACAATTAGAGCTAGCTTCTATTAATGAGCAAAGAAATTTACAATTGTTAAAAGTGAAGGGCATTAATCAAAGCGATTACGATATTTCTTTACAACAAGTGAAAAGTTCAAAAGCCGACTTAGCCTATACACAATCCTTAATTGATAAGACTGTGGTGAAAGCGCCCTTTACTGGACAAATTGGTTTAAGGCAAGTTAGTGTGGGTGCATTTATTAATACCACTACTACTATTGCCACTTTACAAAAAACCGATAAACTTAAAATTGATTTCACAGTTCCTGAAATGTATGAGCCTTATGTTAAAATAGGAAAGTCTATAAAAGTAGAAGGTATAGAATCTTCAAATTCAAAAATAAACGCAAACATATTTGCCATAGAGCCACAAATTAATGCCACTACTAGAAACATTAAAGTACGCGCAGCATTACAAGGTACAATGTTAGCTGGTGCTTATGTAAAAGTATACCTATCCGAGAATACTAAGAAGCCTACCATTATGGTGCCTACCAATGTTATTATACCTGAATCAAAGAGCAAACAAATTGCCATTGTAAAAAAAGGCATAGCACAATTAGTAGATGTAGAAACTGGATATAGAACTTCAGGTGCTGTTGAAATTACCAAAGGACTCAATGTAGGAGATAGCGTTATTGTTGCAGGAATGCTTTTTGTTAAACAAGGCAGCAAAATTAAAGTAGGTAAAACAGTTGCTATCATTGACATTACTAAATAGAACTCTTAAAGTCCCCCTTAAATAATCTTATTAGATGAATATATCTGAACTTTCTTTAAAACGTCCTGTACTTGCCACAGTTATGAACCTAGCCATTATTATTTTTGGCTTAGTAGGTTTTTCTTTTTTGGCTTTACGTGAATATCCTGCAATTGATCCACCCATCATTAATGTACAAACTTCTTATTCAGGAGCCAACTCGCAGGTAATCCAAAATCAAATTACAGAACCTTTAGAAAAATCAATCAATGGTATTCCTGGAATTAGAACTATTAACTCTTCTAGTTCTGTAGGTTCTTCTAATATTACTGTTGAATTTAATTTAGGGGTGAATTTAGAAACAGCTGCCAATGATGTGCGTGATAAAGTGAGTCAAGCGGCTAGAAGTTTACCAGAAGATATCAATAATCCGCCCATTGTTTCAAAGGCCGACGCGAATACAGACTTCATTTTGTTAATGACCTTAAGAAGTAAAACAAAAAGTGCTTTTGAATTAACTGAATATGCAGAGAACGTTTTACAACAACGTTTTCAAACTATTGATGAAGTAAGTAGTGTGGGCGTTAGAGGAAAAAGGTTTTCCATGCGTATTTTTCCTGATCCGGATTTATTGAATGCGTATGGCATTGCTTTTAATGATATTCAAACTTCTTTGAATAAAGAAAATGTGGAATTACCGGCAGGTAAAATTAATGGTAAAAAAACAGAGTATATTCTTAGAACTTTAGGAAGACTAACTACTGAATCAGATTTTAGAAATATTATTTTAAAACAAGACGCCACGGGTATTGTTAAATTAGGAGATGTTGCTAAAGTAGAATTAGGACCAGAACAAGAAGACCAGGGTACGTTTTTTAATGGTATACAAACTGTCATGATTACTTTGTCTCCGCAGCCAGGGGCCAACTATATTAAAATTGCAGATGAGTTTTATAAAAGATTAGAGGAAGTTAAAAAATCGAATAAATCGGATATTGAATTCGCTGTCCCTATTGATAATACGAAAACAATTCGTCGTGCCTTACAAGAAGTAAGAGAGACTATTTTTATTTCCTTTGGATTAGTGGTACTAGTTATCTTTTTCTTTTTCAGAAACTGGTTAATTGCCATTAGGCCTTTAATTGATATTCCTATTTCATTAATAGCCACTTTCTTTATTATGTACATGGCGGGTTTCTCTATTAATGTATTAACCCTACTTGCTATTGTGCTTGCTACAGGCTTGGTGGTGGATGATGGTATTGTGGTCACGGAAAATATTTTTAGAAAATTGGAAGAGGGGCTTCCGCTTAGAGAAGCTGCAAGAGAAGGAAGTAAAGAAATTTTCTTTGCTGTTATATCCACCTCTATTACACTTGCTGTGGTATTTATGCCTGTTATTTTCTTGCAAGGTTTTATTGGCTCTTTATTTAAAGAGTTTGGTGTGGTTATTGCAGGGGCGGTATTGGTATCGGCCTTTGTTTCTCTAACTATTACGCCAGTGTTAAACGTTTACCTGAATAGAAAGGATGGTAAACAAGGAAGTTTTTATGAAAAAACAGAACCTTTCTTTAAAGGAATGGAGCTAGGCTATAAGAATTTATTAGCCAAGTTTTTAAAAATACGTTGGATGGCTTGGGTAATTGTTTTAGCCTGTGTGGTTATTATAGTGGCTATTGGTAAAAATATTCAAAGTGAATTAGCGCCCATTGAAGATAAAGGAGCTATAAGAGTAAATTTAACTGGTCAAGAGGGTATTAGCTATGAAGAAATGAAAGGGAATTTCTTAAAAGCAGTAAAGCTTATTCAGGACTCTATACCTGAACAAGCTTTTACTTTTGGTAGTGTTCCAGGATGGGGACAAGGAGGAAGTTCAGTAAGTAGTAGAGTAGGTTTTGTGCCTATTGATAATAGAAATAGAACACAGACTGAAATAGTAAGTGACTTAAATAAGAAGTTTAGAAAATTCAAAGACGTCAGAGTATTCTCTATTGAAGAGCAAACCATTTCTGTGGGTATGATGTCTAGGGGTTCTTTACCTGTTCAGTTTATTATTCAAAATTTAGATTTCGATAAATTGCATGCTGTTATTCCTAAATTTTTAGACGCTGCAAGAAAAGATAAAACTTTTCAAAACGTAGATGTAAACTTGAAGTTTACTAAACCTGAATTTGATTTAACCATTGATAGAATGCGTGCAAGAGATTTAGGTTTAAGTACTGCCGATATCTCTCAGGCATTGCAATCGGCATTTAGTGGCGCTCGTTCTGCTTATTTTATCATGAATGATCGTCAATATCAAGTGATCACTCAAGTGACAAGGGCAGACCGATCCATGCCTACCGATATTAATAAATTATATATTAGAAATAATAGAGGAGAAAGTATTACTATTTCAAGTGTATTAAAATTGGTGGAAAATAGTAACCCTCCTACATTATATCATTATAACCGATTTAACTCTGCGACTATTTCAGCTTCTTTAGCGGAAGGTAAAACTATTGGAGACGGCGTTACTGCCATGAATAGAATTTCTAAAGAAATTTTAGATGAATCTTTTCAAACGGCTTTAAGCGGACCTTCAAGAGATTTCACAGAAAGTTCTTCCAATATTTCTTATGCTTTATTTTTAGCATTGATTTTAATTTATTTAGTATTGGCTGCGCAATTTGAAAGTTTTAAAGATCCATTTATTATTATGATTACGGTTCCTTTAGCTATTGCGGGTGCCTTACTATGCTTATGGCTTTTCGGACAAACCTTAAATATATTTTCTGAAATTGGTATTATCATGTTAATTGGTTTAGTGACCAAGAATGGTATTCTAATTGTTGAATTTGCGAATAAGAAAAGAGAAAAAGGGTTATCTATTCGAGAGGCGGTATTAGAAGCTGCAAGCCAGCGTTTCAGACCTATTCTCATGACCAGTTTAGCTACTGCCTTAGGGGCATTGCCTATTGCTATTAGTTTAGGCGCTGCGGCCACTAGCCGTAAGCCATTAGGAACTGTGGTAGTGGGCGGCTTGTTATTTTCTTTAGTGCTTACTTTGTTTGTTATTCCTGCAGTATATACTTATGTTTCTTCGAAGCATAAACGAGTAATAGACTAGGAAAATTTGAGTAACTGTGTAGGTAAGTATGAATATATAAATATGAAACTAAATACCCTATTGTGTTTTTTAATTTTATTCACTGCTTGCACAAGTGGTACTAATGAAAACAAGAATGAAAATAATAATATAACTAATTGGGCACCTAATTTTCATAAAGTAGATATATCCAATCCTATTTTAGTTCCCAATACCAGTAGTCGTTTTTTCTGCCCCTTAGAAAATGATAGTGTAGCCTGGGAAGCAAAAAATGTTTTAAATCCCACGGCACTTGTAAAGGATGGTAAAGTATATTTATTATACCGCGCACAAGATACTGCCATGACTTCTCGTATAGGGCTTGCCACAAGTGAAGACGGCATTCATTTTAAAAGACAAGCCCAACCTATATTTTTTCCGGCTAAAGATAGCTTTGCTATTTATGAAGGAAAGGGCGGCATTGAAGATCCAAGAATTGTTGAAATGCCAGGCGGCGGTTATATTTTAACCTATACCGCCTATGATGGAAAAACAGCGCGTTTATGTTTTGCCACTACTAGGGATTTAATTCATTTTCAAAAACAAGGTCCTGTATTAGCTAGTCCTAAATATATTAATGCTTGGTCCAAGTCGGGCGCTATTGTTGCAGAAAGAGTGGGTGAAAAAATGCTTGCTAAAAAAATCAATAATAAATATTGGATGTATTTTGGAGACACCGATTTATTTATGGCCTACTCCAGCGACTTATTACATTGGGAGGTATTGGAGAATGAAGAGAGTAAAAAAATGGTCTCGGTACTTACACCAAGGCCCGGTTATTTTGATAGTCGTTTGGTAGAGCCTGGCCCATTTGCATTATATACAGAAAAAGGAATTGTACTTATTTATAATAGTAGCAATGCGGCTAATAACAACGACCCTGCAAGTCCAAAATTTACTTATGCAGCAGCACAAGCTTTATTTGATACGGCAGCGCCATATAAGTTAATCGCTAGAGCGGCTGCACCTTTCATTCAACCAGACCAACCCTATGAATTAAAAGGTGAAGTGAATAATGTATGTTTTGTAGAAGGCTTGGTCTATTATAAAACGCAGTGGTATTTATACTATGGTACCGCCGATTCTAAAATAGCAGTCGCAATGGCTTCTAATCACTAATTTTCGTATCTTGATCTACTAAAGTTGCTGTATGTCCAATCAAAGATTTTTATCCTTAGATGTTTTCAGAGGAATGACCATTTGTTTAATGATCATTGTGAATACACCGGGTGATGGTGCGCATACCTTTGCTCCCTTCATGCATGCAAGCTGGCATGGTTTTACACCTACCGATTTAGTATTTCCTTCTTTCTTATTTGCCATGGGAAATGCCATGAGTTTTGTTTTACCTAAATGGGATAAATTAAGTACTCCTGCCTTTTTATTAAGAATAACAAAACGCACTGCACTTATTTTTCTACTAGGTTTTTTAATGTATTGGTTTCCTTTTACAGGCCCTTTAAGTGATACAAGAATATTAGGTGTCTTGCAAAGAATTGCTTTATGTTATGGTATTGCTGCTCTTATTGTTCATTATATGCATGAAAGAGTAATGATGATTTTAGCAGGTATATTATTATTGTCTTATTGGTATATATCTATACGCTTTGGGACTACTGGCGATGCATTAAGCATTACAGGTAATGCAGGTATTAAATTTGATAGTTGGTTAATGGGCGAAAGTCATATGTATCATGGGGAAGGATTTGCTTTTGATCCTGAAGGATGGTTAAGCACCCTACCCGCTATTGTAAATGTTTTAATTGGTTATAGAGTGGGAACGCTTGTTCAAGAAAAAGGCAAAACCTATGAAGGGCTTACTGATTTATTAATGTGGGGTGCTGGCTTTATGTTTTTGGCTTACATGTGGAATTACCAATTTCCTATTAATAAAAAATTATGGACTAGCTCCTTTGTGCTATTAACGGTGGGCTTAGATATGATAATTCTAGCCACCATTATTTATAGAATTGAGCTACACCATCAACATCAATTTGCCAGCTTTTTTGAGGTATTTGGCAAGAATCCGCTTGTTATCTATCTATTTTCAGAACTTCTTGTTAGCTGTCTTAATTTAATACATATAGCAGATCAGACCTTATTTTCATGGATTTATACGCATATTTTCACTCATTTTGCTCCTTACTGGTCCTCACTAGCCTTTGCTTTTTCTTATATGCTCGTTTGCTGGCTACTAGGTTATATATTAAATAAATATAAAATATATATAAGAGTGTAAATCTTATTAGTCCATTTTTCCCCATTTGTTTTTTTAGGAGCCTTAAACCTTGTACCTTTGCAGCCTCAAAACAGTACATGGAAATAAGAAACATCGCTATTATCGCCCACGTTGACCACGGTAAAACTACCTTGGTTGACAAAATCTTACACGCTACAAAAGTATTCAGAGACAACCAGGAAACTGGGGACTTGATCATGGATAGCAATGAGCTGGAGCGTGAGAGGGGAATTACTATTTTAAGTAAGAACGCCTCAGTAACTTACAAGGACGTTAAAATTAACGTAATTGACACACCAGGTCACTCTGACTTTGGAGGTGAAGTAGAGCGTGTTTTAAAAATGGCAGATGGCGTTTGCTTATTAGTAGATGCTTTTGAAGGGCCCATGCCTCAAACTCGTTTCGTTTTACAAAAAGCTTTACAATTAAATTTAAAGCCCATTGTAATTATCAATAAAGTAGATAAAGAAAACTGTCGTCCGGATGAAGTGCATGATGCAGTATTCGAATTGTTTTTCAATTTAGATGCTACAGAAGATCAATTAAATTTCCCTACTTTTTATGGTAGTGGTAAGAATGGTTGGTTTAATGATAGCCTTACTCAATGTGAAGATATTTTCCCTTTAATGGATGGTATCTTAAAATACGTTCCAGGTCCAAATGTGAAAGAAGGACATACACAAATGCAAATTACTTCATTAGACTATTCTTCTTTCTTAGGGCGTATTGCCATTGGTAAAGTAGAAAGAGGTACTATTAAAGAAGGACAAAACATTGTACTGGTAAAAGCAGACGGAAGTTTAAAGAAAAATAAAGTAAAAGAATTATACGTGTTCGAAGGAATGGGTAAGCGTAAAGTAACAGAAGTAGTTTCTGGTGACTTATGTGCTGTAGTGGGATTAGATGATTTCAGTATTGGTGATACCATTGCTGATCCAGAAAATCCGGAAGCATTACCTGTCATTAGTGTGGATGAACCTACTATGAGCATGACTTTTAGTATTAACAATTCTCCTTTTTTCGGTAAGGAAGGAAAGTTTGTTACTTCTCGACATATTCGTGACCGTTTAATGAAAGAGACGGAAAAGAATTTAGCATTACGTGTGGAAGAAACGGATAGTGCAGATAGCTTCTTGGTATTTGGTCGTGGTATTTTACACTTAGGAGTACTCGTTGAAACCATGCGTCGTGAAGGATATGAGTTAACTGTCGGAAATCCGCAGGTATTAGTAAAAGAAATTGATGGTCGTAAACACGAACCGTTTGAAATATTAGTAGTAGATGTTCCTTCTGATTACAGTGGTAAAGTAATTGACTTAGTCACTCAAAAGAAAGGAGAGATGTTAATCATGGAATCGAAAGGTACCATGCAACATTTAGAATTTGATATTCCTTCTAGAGGATTAATTGGTCTTCGTTCTCAAATGTTAACACAAACTGCTGGTGAGGCTGTAATGGCACACCGTTTCAATGAATACAAGCCTTGGAAAGGGCCTATTCCTGGAAGAAGTAATGGAGTACTAATTGCTAAGACAGCTGGTTTAACCACTGCTTATTCTATTGATAAATTACAAGACAGAGGTCGTTTCTTTATTGAGCCAGGTGAGGAAATTTATGCAGGTCAAGTATTGGCGGAGCATATCAAGCCAGGTGATTTAAATATCAACGCCGTGGAGATGAAAAAATTAACTAACCACCGTGCAAGTGGTAGTGATGATAGCGTTCGTATTACTCCTAAAGTTTTATTTACTTTAGAAGAGTGTATGGAATACATTCAGTTTGATGAGTGTATTGAAGTCACTCCAAAATCGGTAAGAATGCGTAAGTCTATTTTAGATGAAAATAATAGAAACAAGGCCACCAAGGCCGGCCAAAATTAAAAATCCTCTAATGATTTTATAAAAAAAAGAGTCTCGATAAGTCGGGACTCTTTTTTTTATTTTAGATAGTATATTTTTACTTTTAGAAAATAGAAATCTTATAATTTTATTAAATAGGTTTATTCAGCGCCTTCCACAAAACATCTTTTAATTCCACTAAGTTCTTTTGCGTGGCAGATGAAATAAAAATATGTGGAATTTTTTTAGGAAGTTCCTTTACAATGGCATCGGTTAATTCTTGGTCAAGTAAATCCGATTTTGAAATAGCAATGATAAACTCTTTTTGTAATAATTCTGGATTGAACTTTTCTAATTCATGTTTCAGAATTTCAAATTCTTTTTTATGATCATCTGAGTCGGCCGGAATTAAAAATAATAAAACCGCATTACGCTCAATATGTCTCAAGAAGCGGTGCCCTAGGCCCTTTCCTTCTGCAGCCCCTTCAATAATACCTGGTAAGTCGGCAATACAGAATGATAAATTATTTCTGTATTCTACCATACCCAATTGAGGTGTTAAGGTCGTAAATGCATAATTCGCAATTTTTGGTTTAGCTGCCGTAATTACTGAAAGTAGTGTAGACTTACCTGCATTGGGAAAACCTACTAAACCAACATCGGCCAACACTTTTAATTCAATATTCTTCCAACCCTCAAAACCATCTTCTCCAGGTTGCGCATATTCAGGAACTTGTTGAGTAGGTGTAGCGAAATTTGAATTACCTAAACCACCACGACCACCCTTCATGAGTATAATCTCTTGACCGTCTTTTAAAATTTCCCCTTCTACCTTACCTGTTTCTTCATCTCTAGCAATTGTACCTAGGGGCACTTCAATAATAATATCCTTACCATCCTTGCCCGTACACTTATTCTTGGTTCCATTCTCGCCATCTTCTGCAATTACATTTTTATAATAGCGTAAGTGTAAGAGGGTCCATAACTGCGCATTTCCTCTTAAGATAATATGACCACCACGGCCACCATCACCACCGTCAGGTCCACCCTTGGCAGTTAATTTATTGCGTAAAAAATGCTTACAACCTGCCCCTCCATGTCCACTATGGGCAAATATGCGGATGTAATCAATAAAATTGTTTCTTTCTGACACGGTGTAATTATGAATAGCAAAGTTAACTAAATCTTGTGTCTAAGGCTAGATTATTATAGTCGCCTATTTGATGCAGTTTACTTGTTGGCTTTTAAACCATCAATTAAAATGGCTACCATGTTTTGTTCTAATTCGGCAGCATTTATTTTTTTAGTGGATCTATGCCAGCTTTCAATACCACTTACTGCATGTAAAAATATTAAAACTACAGTAGGCGCATCAATGGCTTTAATTTCTTTGTTGCGAATGCCTTCTTCAATAATGGCTGCAATCCTTTTGCGGTATACTCTTCGTTGATTTTGATAATTCGATAAATAAGGGTCTGATAAATGCTTCCACTCTCTATCACTTACATACACTTCTTCATAGTGGTGAATCATTTCACTAATATGAAAACGTAATAACTTCTCCATTTTTTGTAAAGAAGAAATAGGCTCAGATTCTATCTCATCCATTTTCAACACAAATCTGTTGGCTACATTAAAGACTAGTTCATGTAATAACTCACTCTTCGATTTAATATGATTGTACAAGCTTGCTGCTTCTACACCCACTGCTTCAGCAAGGTCACGCATGCTGGCTGCTTTATAACCCTTTTCTCTAAATAAGGTAGCGGCCTTACTTACGATGACATCTTTTCTAGATCCGTTTTTCTCTGTTTTAATTCTAGCCATGGGTAAAAAATTGAATGTTTGTTAGTGTAAAATTATAGATTTAATTCTTTAAAAATCTTTATTTTTTGAAATAAACCTTCATTTTTGTTAGTTTTTTGATTACCAGGTACTTAGAACCTTGCTAGGTATAATTTGTGGTTTACAGAAAGTTTTCACCGTATTAATCGTAGTTTCGCAGCTGAAAATTAAAAACATAAACATGTCATTAGTAGTAGTAGGATCGATGGCTTTTGATGCCATAGAAACCCCTTTCGGAAAAAGCGATAAAATTATTGGAGGAGCCGCAACCTATATAGCTTGGTGTGCATCCAATTTTACCACTGTTAAGCAAATTTCTGTAGTAGGGGGAGACTTTCCTCAATCTGAATTAGATGCTTTAACTAAAAGAGGTGTAATTCTAGAAGGTGTTCAAATTAAAAAAGACGAGAAAACATTTTTCTGGAGTGGTAAATACCATTTAGATATGAATACCCGCGATACATTAGAGACTCAATTAAATGTATTAGAAAATTTTGAACCCGTTGTGCCTGATAGTTACCAAGACTGTGAAATTTTAATGTTAGGTAATTTAGTACCAGGTGTACAAAGTAGTGTGATTAAGCAAATGAAAAAGCGTCCAAAGTTAATTGTAATGGACACCATGAATTTTTGGATGGAAATTATGATGGACGATTTATTACATACTATTAGTTTAGTAGATGTATTAATGGTGAACGATAGTGAAGCACGTCAATTAAGTGGTGAATATAGTTTAGTAAAGGCTGCGAAAAAAATTATGGCCATGGGTCCTAAATACTTAATCATTAAGAAAGGAGAGCATGGAGCCTTATTGTTCCACGGAACGGAAGTTTTCTTCGCACCTGCCTTGCCTTTAGAAGAAGTATTCGATCCAACCGGTGCTGGAGATACTTTTGCAGGTGGCTTTGTGGCTCATTTGGCTAAAACAAAAGACTATTCATTCAATAACATGAAGTCTGCTATTATTGTAGGTAGTGCTTTAGCTAGTTTCTGCGTAGAAAAATTTGGTACGCAAAGATTAACAGAGATTAACCAAGCGGATATTAAAGAACGCATACAATCTTTTGTTCAGTTAGTGAATTTTGAAATTGAATTAGTATAAAATATGAAAGTTGCAGTAGTAGGTGCTACCGGATTAGTAGGTACCAAAATGTTAGAAGTATTGGCGGAAAGAAATTTTCCCATTACTGAGTTAATTCCAGTAGCATCGGCCCGTTCAAAGGGTAAGGAAGTGATGTATAAGGGAAAGGGGTATAAAGTAGTAACCATGGAAGAAGGTATTGCTGCTAAACCAGCAGTGGCTTTATTTTCAGCTGGGGGAAGTACTTCACTTGAGTGGGCGCCTCAATTTGCAGCGGCAGGCATTCGTGTCATAGATAACTCTTCAGCTTGGAGAATGGACCCTACCAAAAAATTAGTCGTACCAGAAGTGAACGCTGCTGTATTAACATCAGATGATTTAATTATTGCCAATCCTAATTGTTCTACTATTCAAATGGTGGTGGCCTTACAACCTCTTCATGCAAAATATAAAATTAAAAGAGTGGTGGTAAGCACTTATCAAAGTGTAACCGGTACTGGTAAAAAAGCAGTAGACCAATTAATGGAAGAAAGAAAAGGAGTTAAAGTAGGCGCCGATGATATGGCCTATAAATATACTATTGACTTAAACGCTATTCCTCAAATTGATGTTTTCTTAGAGAATGGGTATACCAAGGAAGAAATGAAGATGGTGAAAGAAACTTGCAAAATTATG
>Ga0209499_1000174_pt1 | contig 47658 bp, 45 predicted proteins | sample C_130208_EF_Meta_FD_187306 | JGI IMG/M metagenome (GOLD analysis project Ga0209499, IMG submission 187306) | Freshwater microbial communities from Lake Croche, Canada to study carbon cycling - C_130208_EF_MetaG (SPAdes) (version 2) | ecosystem: Environmental > Aquatic > Freshwater > Lake...
ATATCTATTATACATTTCAGGTTAATTTTGTGTTAATTTTAAATTAAACAAATGTTTAATTTAAACAAATGTTTAAATTTGTTACCGACTCAAACCAAAATAATTAAAATGGAACTGAATGACAAACAGATAGAAATTCTTCACGTAGCCGAAAAGCTTTTTGCTGAAGAAGGATTTGATGGAGTATCGGTTAGAGAGATTGCAAAACTTGCTCATATTAATGTCGCTATGATATCGTATTATTTTGGTTCTAAAGAAAAACTATTGGAGTCAATAGTCCTGCACCGAATTGGAAGCATGGGATTGCGTTTAGAAAACCTTCTTAATGAAGACATTGCTCCTATTTCTAAAATGGATGAAATAATTAAATTTTATATCATTCAAGTAAACGCAAACAAACATATCCATCAAATCATTCAAAATGAAATTGCTAATAAAAAACGTGAAATCAACTTTGAATCTTTTATTAAATTAAAGAAAAACAATCTAAAGCTCCTAGAAAGCATTGTAAAAGAAGGTCAAGAAAAAGGGCAATTTAAAACCAATATCAATGTAGCTCTTTTGCCTCCAATGATTATTGGCTCCTTTTTATATTTCAATATGAACAAAGTCTTATATGCCGATTTATTTGGTTTAAAATCCGAGGAAGACTTCGAAAATTACATTAAAAACGAACTTACACAACACATTCAAAAAACCGTTAAAGCGCTACTTACCTATGAAAATTATTAAAATAGTACTCCCTTTTTTATTTTTTGGAATAATCGCATGTTATTCTCAAGAAAGAAAAAAAATGTCACTAAAAGAAGCCGTCGAACTCGTAATAAGAAGCAGTAATGAAGCTGTTCTCGCTAATACAAAAGTAGCCACTTCTAAATTGGAATTAGAAACCATGAAAAACAACCAATATCCAAACGCAAAAATTTCTGGACAATACCTCCATTTAACAGGCGCTTCTGTAACATCACACATAGGTGGTTCAGGCGGCGGATTGGATATCAGTCAGTTAATGATTGGTCAAGCTTCTGTCTCAATGCCAATTTTTAGTGGATTTAAACTTAAAAATAGTATTGCCGCGTCTGAAAATTTATTTAAATCTCAAACCTTGACAGCTTCGCATACCAAAGAACAATTAGCTCTTGAAACGGTGGAGTTATTCGCGTCCCTTTACAAGTCGCAAGAAATGGTTAAACTTTTTCAAGAAAATTTAAAAAGTGCACAACAACGAACCAATGATTTTACAGCTATGGTTCAAAATGGATTGTTGGCAAAAAATGATTTATTGAAATCACAACTTCAAGAATCTAACATCCATCTTTCATTAGACAATGCTATTAAAAATGTGAATGTTGTTAATTACAAACTGTTAACTCTTTTGCATTTATCCGAAAACACGATTATAGACATTGATATTGATACCATAAAAAATGACATGGCTAAAAATCAGTTAATTTCAACAAACGGACAGCGAAATGATTTAGACGCATTGACCTTTCAACAAAAAGCTATGGAAGCTGGAATTAAAATTGCAAAATCTGGGTATTATCCCTCATTATCCTTATCCGGGGGATATATTGCCCTTGATTTAAAAAACACACTAACCGTTACAAATGCCATGAACTTTGGCGCAGGAATCAATTATGATGTAGCTTCCTTATTTAAAAACAAGAAAGAAGTAGAATTAGCCAAAAGCAAAGCAGAACAAACAACTAAAGCCATTGAAATATTAACAGAAAAAATAAAAGAAGAAACACAAGAAGCTCAAGAAAACTACACTCTTTCTTTAAAGCAAAGCAAAGTATATGGTTTGGCCGTTGAGCAATCTAGTGAAAATTTCAGAATCGTAAAAGACAAATATGACAACAATTTAGCAAATACCAGCGACTTATTAGAAGCCGATGTACAACAATTACAGAGCAAAATCAACTTAGCATTATCACAAGCCGATATTGCTTTAAAATATTATCAACTGCAATTTGCATCAGGAAAATTAATCAATTCATTCAACTTATCTACTAAATAATAGCACCATGGAAAAGACTCAAACTAATAAAAAATTTATATTCATTTTTGCAACTTTAATCCTTTTGGGAGGGAGCTATGGAGTATATAAATACATGCACTCATTATCCCACGAATCAACAGACGATGCTCAAATTGAGAAAAATATGAACCCAATTATTCCAAGAGTAGCCGGATTTGTTACCAAAGTATATGTTAAAGATAATGACTTTGTAAAAAAAGGCGATACTTTATTCACTATTGACAATAAAGATTATGTGGCAAGAGTTGAAGAAGCAAATGCAGCTCTCCTATCGGCAGAAGGAAGTTATGAAGCTTCAAAAGCAGATATTGGAACTGCTCAAGCAAACGTTTCTGTTTCAGATGCCAATATTCAATCAGCTGGTGGAAGCATAGAAACTGCAAAAATAAGATTGAATCGTGCCTCAAATGATTTTGAACGTTATGCTAATTTGTACAAAAATCGTACAATTACAAAACAACAATTTGAACAAGCCGAAGCGGCAAAACTAGAAGCTCAAAGTCAATTACGAATTCTTGAAGAACAACAAAAAGCCAGTACTTTTCAGAAAAATGTAGCTTCTGCAAGAACTAATGTGTCCAACAAACAAGCAGAAGTTGCTTTATCAAATATCAAACGCGCTCAAGCGGTTTTGAAAGCTGCAAAATTAAATTTAGAGTACACCATTGTTACAGCAGCAATTGACGGTCAAGTTTCCAAAATCTCCATTCAACCGGGTCAATTTCTTCAACCCGGACAATCCTTATTTTACATCATTAACAATTCAGAAGCTTGGGTAATTGCAAATTTTAAAGAAACGCAATTGAACAAAATGATAGTCGGGCAAAAAGTGACCTTAAAAGTAGATGCCTATCCTGATACTCAATTCAAAGGTACAGTAGCTAGTTTTTCTCCTGCAACGGGAGCACGATTTTCGATTTTACCTCCTGACAATGCTACTGGAAATTTTGTAAAAACCATTCAACGACTTCCCGTTAAAATTTCAATAGACGCCACCAATGACTCTGAAAAAATTAAATTATTACGACCAGGAATGAATGTTGACGTGGATGTTCATATAAAGTAATCTTGAATATCTAAATTATAATATCTAAATGGTACAAGCAGACGATTTGGTAGAATACGGCTTTAGAAGGGTTATTATTACAATAACTGCTGTAATGTGTGCTTTATTGGAAATTGTTGATACAACAATTGTAAATGTAGCATTAACCAATATGCGTGGTAGTCTTGGTGCTACTCTTACCGATGTTGCCTGGGTAATTACTGCATATGCAATTGCCAACGTAATTGTAATTCCGATGACGAGTTGGTTGTCGCAACAATTTGGAAGACGAAATTACTTTGCCGTATCAATCATACTATTTACAACAGCATCTTTTCTTTGTGGAAATGCAACAAATATTTGGGAATTAGTCGCCTACAGATTCATTCAGGGACTTGGTGGCGGAGCTTTACTAGTCACCGCACAAACGATTATCACCGAAAGTTATCCTATTGCAAAGCGAGGAATGGCACAAGCAATATACGGCATGGGTGTTATTGTTGGACCTACATTAGGTCCTCCTTTGGGAGGTTATATTGTAGATCATGCGTCGTGGCCTTTTATTTTTTATATTAATATTCCCATAGGAATTATTGCTACCATTTTAACCTTAACTTTTGTTAAAAGTCCAAAATATGGAGAAAAACTAAAAGTCAATCAAGTTGATTGGTTGGGAATTTTGTTTTTAATATGTTTCATTGGTTCGCTTCAGTTTGTATTAGAACACGGACAACAAGACGATTGGTTCAATGACAATTTGATTGTGACTTTGAGTGTGGTATCACTATTTGGACTTTTGGCTTTCATTTGGAGAGAGATGACTTATAAATATCCAATAGTAAATCTAAATGTTTTAAAAGACAGCAACTTGCGTATTGGTATTTTAATGTCATTTATATTAGGCTTTGGTTTGTATGGTTCTACCCTAGTCATTCCAATTTACACGCAATCAATTTTAGGATGGACTGCCACCGATGCTGGATTGTTATTAATTCCAGGTTCAATAACCACTGCTATCATGATGCCATTTATTGGTAAAATGATTCAAAAAGGAGTGCCGCAAGGATATATGGTGGCTGTAGGATTTTTAGCCTTCTTCTTGTTTACTTTTTGGATGCGAAATGCAATGACTCCAGATACAGGTTCAGAACATTTCTATTGGCCGCTAATATTAAGAGGAATTGGGCTGGGTTTATTATTCGTTCCAATAACTACATTATCGCTTTCTACCCTCAAAGGAAAAAATATTGGAGAAGGTGCTGCGTTTACAGGAATGATGCGTCAACTTGGTGGTTCTTTCGGAATTGCAATTATCACGACATACATTACTCGATTGACTCAAAAGCATCGAATAGATTTAATTCCGCATTTGGACAGTACACGATTAGAAGTACAACAACGAATTATTATCCTTCAAAGGGGTTTTATGTCGAAAGGTTTTAGTGAAAATGAAGCATTAAAAAAGGCGCACCAAGTTTTAGAATACTCTGTTTTGAGACAAAGCACGGTAATGTCTTACATGGATATATTTATGTATTTAGGAGTCGTATTTTTATGTTGTATTCCAATTATTCTTTTGATTAAAAGAGGGAAAACTAAAATAAATCCTGCCGATGCCATGCATTAAAAACTTAGTTTGAATAATTGGTGACTACAAAATCTTCCGAAACTATTTCAGAGTTTTTTTTAGATTATAAGTTATCAACAATATTACTAATCGAATGAATTAATTATTACATTTGACTGACATTTAGTAATTTATTAATTTACTTCTTATTTATCATGGGAATTTTTAACAAATTGGACAAAAAAATTATTGCCGAACTTTGCAAAAAAAGCAAAGATATCAGCAATGAAATCACTAATGAAATTGATGAATTATTAGTGGAATTAAAATCCGACTACGAAGAAAATAAAACTGTTGTTAGCGAATTTGGTGATTTTGTAAACGAACTGAAAACAAAATTAACACCTGATGATGCCGAGAAATTATTAGAATTTTCCTCTAAATTGACCAAAGTAAAACGTTGCGCTAGAAAAGGTATCGAAGCGGTTAGAGAAATTGCTCGGGACCAACGCAAAGCAACTCGAGAAACAATCAGAGAATATCAAGAATATTTACACGTATAACTACCTAGTGAAAACTAAGGTATTTCCTTGACTTAAATTAGCATCAAAAGCATATCCTTCGAAATTAAATCCTTTTAAATCATTAATGGTTTCGGCATTGTTTTCAATAATATATCGTACCATCATACCTCTCGCTTTTTTTGCAAAAAAACTGATCATTTTTAATTTTCCATCTTTATAATCTTTGAATTCTGGTGTAATTATTGGAACTTTAAGTTTCTTAGTATCTACAGCATCAAAATACTCGTTACTGGCTAAATTTAGAAATAATTCGCCTGTCTTGAGTTCCGAATTTAGTTGTTTGGTAAGTATTGGCCTCCAAAATTCATACAGGTTTTTATTTTTTCCTATCGCTAATTTAGTTCCCATTTCCAATCGATAGGGCTGAATTAAATCTAGTGGTTTTAACAAACCATAAAATCCCGAAAGAATTCTAAGTTTACGTTGCAAAATAGTGATTTGTTCTTCCGAAAGCGAATAAGCATCTAAACCAATATAAACATCTCCACTAAAAGCATAAATGGCTGGTCGAGCATTTTCAATTGAAATTTCAGCCACATTCCGTTCTTGATTGCGCTGCCAATTCAAATCGGCTAACTTATCAGAAATAGCCATCAACTCCATCAATTGTTTGGGCTTCTTTTTCTTCAAAATTGTATCTATTGTTATGGATTGTTTAACAAAATCATATTCAGAATATAATTTTATTGGCAACTGACTTTCAAAGTCTAATGATTTGGCTGGAGATAGTACAATTTTCATAGTTTATTATTACTGTTTTCAAAAATACAAATTCCTTTTACAGTATACAAGAAACCTTTTTTTTGAAAACAAAATCTTTTCAACAAATCGCATTTCATAATTCGTTTTTCTAATTTAAATTTTACCTTTGAACTTTCAAAAATTAGAATCATGGTTTATAAATTCAGAGTTATTCTCGATGCCGAAGAAGATATTTTTAGAGACATTGCTATTCTTCAAGACGATACTTTAGAGGATTTACACAATGCAATCGTTAATGCTTTTGGCTTTGACGGACTAGAAGTAGCGTCATTTTATACTTGTGATGATATTTGGAATCAAGAGGATGAAATTCCAATGTTTGATTCGGGTGATGTTCTAGGGGAAAACAAAATCATGATCGACTATCAATTAGCGGATATACTAGATTCTGACAATACCAAAATAATCTACGTCTACGACTTCATTAATATGTGGACATTCTTAGTAGAATTAGCTGCAGTTGATGATGCAGTAGAAATAGGAATGGTATATCCAAACTTATTGTTTTCTCACGGAGAGATGCCATCCGAAGCCATGGAAAAACATTTTGTAGCTGATTTTGATGAAGAAGAAAGTTATAACGAGTTTGAAGACGATTTAGACGAAGACGATCTCGATGCTTTTGGAAGCGATGATAGTTATGAAGATTATGGCTTTGAAGAGAATTGGAATTAACTATTAAAACTTCAAAGTTCCAAAGTAGTAAAACTCCAAAAGATTAAAAAAATGAAAAATGAGTACTTATAGAGATTTACTAATTTGCTAAAAATCAATTACGTTAGTAACTGAAGTACATCAATAAACAAGTTTGTTCCCTAATGAATAAATTTACGTATTAATATCACAAATTAGAATAAGTGCAATTTAAAATATTTAAAATAAATAGAATCTAATAAATAAACCAAGAAAGTAAAGAGATTGAGAGACTGTTATATTCATTCATAAAAAAATAAAGAAATTAATTATCCCTTTTCCTTTGAACCTTTGTTCCCTTAAACCATAACACCTCAAAATGATTAACCTTTTCAATACTCACATAGAATCTTTATCCATTCATAGAGTTGGTAACAAAAGCCGTAACGAAGCTCTTTTTTTATCTGAAAATCAATACAGTTTGAATGATGAAATTGTTCCGTTATTGAAAGAATATTTCTTTAAATCGTTTCGTGAAAAAGAAGAAAACTACTTTCAATTTGCTCACGAAGTAGATTTAGAATATAACGACATGTTCAATTTGGCTTCAGAGATTTTCATGAATCCTAGTGCGGTGCACGAGGTTTCCAAAAAGATAACCCACCATCTTTTTGAACAATCCAACCATCCGCATATTAAAAATGGGGAAGTTTATGTCGCCTATTTAACCAATGTTTCAATAGACAATAATATTGTGGATGCCGTTGGGGTTTTCAAAAGTGAGTTGCGAACCGATTTTCTTCAATTTCAAGAAAAAGGCAGTAATTTAGAAATGATTCTTCAAGAAGGAATTAACCTTAATAAATTGGATAAAGGGTGCATCATTTTCAACCACAAAAAAGAAGAAGGTTATAAAATACTAACCATTGATAGCAACCGCTACGACGCCAAATATTGGTTGGAGCATTTTCTTTCTGTAGATGCTTTTCAGGATGAAAATTTCATAACTAAAAAATATTTAAAATTTTGTCAAGAGTTTGCAAAAGAAGTCGTATTTCCTGCCGAAGATAAAAAACAAGAAGTGATGTTTATGAATCGTGCCGTTAATCATTTTGCTAAAAATGATAACTTTGAAGAAACCGCTTTCTTGAATGAAGTCATGGACAATCCCGATTTGATTCCAGAATTTAAAAGCTACAAAGCTGATAGAGGTGAAAAATACAGTATTGAAGATGTTACTTCTTTTCCTATAGCCAATGCAGCGGTTTCGGACGCCCGAAAATCAATTAAAAATGTCATTAACTTAGATACCCATATTCAAATAAAATTGGATTTCATTAATCCCGAAAGTGCCGAAAAATTTGTAGAAAAAGGATGGGATGAAGAAAAGCAAATGTATTATTATTTGGTGTATTTTAATAAAGAACAAAAGTCTTAATTATTAAAGTTCCCTTTTGTATGTCTTACAATTAAATCTTCAAAAGATCGAATCAATTGAGGATTTTTTGTTTTGTTAAAGAGTTAAGTTTTAAATTTGTAAAGATTATCTTTATGAAAAAGAAAAAAAAACAAAATTGCGCAATACAATTTACTTATTTTTACTTCTTATCAGTTGTACAATTTTGACAGCTCAAAAACCGGTACCTTCCAAATCGGATTCCGTTTATAAAAAAATAGAAGAATTTTCTAAACATAAAAAGTTCTTTAAATTTATGCATCACATTATTTTTAAAGATGTGGAAGAAGATGCAGTTGTTATTCCTAAAATAAGAAAAACAAAGGGGACTACTCCAATTCAAAAATCATTCAATAAATACAATTGCTCCATAATTAGAAAAATCAATATTGAAACCCTGGACCCCTTTGGTTTTTCTGTTGAAAATGAGAAGGAAAAACCCGAAAAATGGATTGAAAAATCGGGAAATTTACTACACACAAAATCTAAGAATTGGACGATTCGTAATTTGCTTCTTTTTAAGAAAAACGAACAACTCGACTCTTTATTAGTAAATGAATCTGAACGTTTAATTCGAAGTCAACGTTACGTTAGAAGTGTAAACATAAAGCTAGTCCCTATTGAAAATAGGGTCGATTCGGTAGATGTTTCTGTAAGAGTTTTAGATACTTGGAGTCTTGTTCCAACAGGAGCATTTTCTAGTGACAAATCGAATCTTGATTTAACGGATCATAATTTCTTTGGATTAGGTCACGATTACGAATTAAATTACATTAAAAGTTTTAACAATATTACCAACAATACGTTTGCTTACGATACGAGATACACCATACCTAATTTTAAAAATACGTTTATTAACACTTCCGTTTCATTAAAAAATGACTTATTTAACAACACCAACAAAACAGTGCGAATGGAACGCTTATTTTATTCAACGGTTACGCGGTGGGCAGGCGGAATGTACTATGATTTCAGCGTATACGCACAATCATTGCCCGATAGTAATGGGCTATTAGCTTCTCAAAATTTCAAAACAAAAACTTATCAATTTTGGGGAGCTCGTTCGTTTACAATTTTTGGAAAACAAACTGAATTAGGGCGAACTACTAATTTAATTATTGCCACTGGATTCAACAACGTAATGTATCTGAAAAAGCCCGATATTGCCTACGACCCGATTCAAATATCAAGTTCTAATAAAACAGTTTTAGCTACCATTGGAATTTCGAGTCAGAAATTTTATCAAGATAAATACCTGTTTCGATTTGGTAATATTGAAGACATTCCTTACGGAAAAGTGTTTTCGTTAACAACGGGAGAAGAAACAAAAAATAAAATAACAAGGGCCTATCTCGGTGGGCGGTTCTCTTATGGGACTTATTTTGATTTTGGTTATTTACAGGGAAGTATAGAAGCAGGAACTTTCTTTAATAACGGAACTACCGAACAAACTACTTTTAAAATCGAAGCCAATTATTTTACTAAATTATTTCCAATTGGAAGCTGGAGTTTCCGACAATTTATAAAACCAGTTCTCGTTATTGGAACCAACCGTTTGAACAGTTTAAAAGATAAATTAAATCTGGTTGACGTGAATGGAATTCCTGGTTTTAACAGTTCACCACTTCTTGGAACTAAAAAATTAATTACTACTTTTCAAACCCAATCTTACAATCAAAAAAGTTGGTACGGATTTAACTTTAGTCCGTTTATGAATTTAACATTAGGTTTATTAGATGATGGAAGTCACACTTTTTTTAACAACAAAGTGTATTCACAAATTGGTTTGGGTGTATTAGTTAACAACCATTATTTAGTATTCAATAGTTTTCAGTTTTCATTATCCTATTATCCATCAATGCCAATTGACGGTAACAGCTTAATTAAAACCAATGCATTTCAAAACTCGTACATCGATTTTCATGATTTCAAAATCGGACAACCTTATGTAGTACCATATCAGTAAAGAACTAATTAATGATTTTAGGCAATAAACCGAATTACTTTTTTTTCTTCAGAAAAATCGCCCTTCTGGACAATTTTTCACATCGACATCCCCGCTCCTACTAAAATCTTTCACTTGTCATTTTCACCACTAATTCACTTTTTTTTTAATAAGTGCAATCAAATATTAGTAGAACTCCTCCAAATAAAATTAGATTATTTTAGTAAAATAGACGTTTTTTTAACTATTAAATAGGTAATTTTGATAAAATAATGTTTATTTTTTATTAATTTAACACTTTTATTATTTAATATTTATATATTTTTTTAGCAAAAAAATAAAAAAAACTTCAAAAAGCGAAAAGTTGTTAATAAAAGTCAAAAGTTGTTGTTAAAACCATAAAAATGACTTTAAAATCAAAAAAAATAAGAAAAAGGTATTGTGTAAGTGTTTTTGATTAAATAACTTTATGAAAACAATACGATAAAAATGGAAGCTATCGTACTGCATTAAATTTTATTATTTTATAATAAAAAAAGTTTAATCTATTTTAAATATTAAAAAGGTAAATAAAGAGACTTACCATCTCAAAGTGACAAAGAAAGAATGAATTTCATTTATTTTATAGGTTTGTTATTAAATGAAATTACGACTAAACCAACCAAAAAAATGCAGCCCTAACTTTTTTATTGTTTTCGAAGACAAAAGAAAGGACTGCAAACAATCTAATAATTTACAAATATATGAAAAAAGTAATCTTCGACTTAATTGCTCTACATTATTTATTATTTCGTGTGATAACGAAACAGATATTCAACCTACATCACACAAACTTCAATTTAAATTTTATTAAAACCCAGACTTATCTGGCAGTTGGTGGCAATTTAGTCGCAGAATTGAGAAATAACGAATAATTAAATTATGTTAAAAAAAGCAATAAATGACGCATTAAAGTGGAGTAGTAAATGGTTTTTCGGATCTGTTTCAAGTAGTTTAGCTATTTTTATGATTTGTAAATCAGCATTTGATTTCACAATATTACGTTCAATTAAATATGGTGTAGCTCTGTTGATTTTAGTACTTTTAATTAAAATAATCATACAATATATCACTGAAATCGAAAAACTAAATATTGCAGTTACTGAAAAAGATGATAAAATTGATTTACTCAATACTAAACAGAAAAAAAATGATTTGATTACAAAATTTAATTATTATGGAGAAGTAATACTTTTGCTTAAAGATTCATTTAACTTCATTCACAAAACAAGGAGAAATCCAGACTTATCTTCTAAAGAATTAACAACCGTTTTAATTTCTACTTCTAACAAATTAAAACATATTTTTGAGAAAAGATTAGATTTTGAATATTCTGTTTCAATTAAGGTAATTACTAACGAAGACAACATAACTGATGAAGCAAATTTAAAAACTTTATGCAGAGACGAGTCAAGTCATTATGCTAGAAAAAATAATTCAACAATAACTCATAACATAAAAGAAAACACTTGTTTTAACGAAATCTTTCAAAATATTGATAACGCATCAAAATCATTTTTTATAAGCAATAATTTACCAATTCTAAAGTTATACAAAAACAGTAGTTTTAAACAGTATGGAACTGTCCACGAGGACTGTAATGATGAAGACAGAAGAAAGTACTGGACATTGCCTTACAGAAGTGAAATTGTTGTACCTATTGCTACATTTGCTGACAATGAAAATTTAAATAAAAAGGATTTGTATGGATTTCTTTGTGTTGATTGTAAAGAAGAAAATGCCTTTCACAAAAAGTATGATGTTGGAATGTTGCAAGGTGTAGCGGATGGTCTTTCGGATTTATTGAAATTATGGAAATCAAATAATAATAATAGTAATCAAAATCAAAATGTATGAAAAATTTAACAGAGAAAAACACTGAAAATGAATTAGTTTTTGAAAATTTACAAAATAATGATTTTGCTGTAAGGAAAGAAACAAAAGGTATTGAATATGAAATTATAATTCATAGTTTTAATGAAAATGAAATTGACGAAATTAGAAAGGAAGTCGATGATTTTTACAATAAAAAAAATTGCGAAAAAAACCCATTATTTAGAATTTTTGCAAAATAAACTGCCACCAACACACGTTTGTAGCAATTGGGGCAAAAGGCTAAATTTAAAGTTTGTCTTGTACTTGCAAAGTTCAGTCTAAAAGCGAAAAGAAAGTGATTACTTAACCCCAACTGCTACAAGCGTGGGAACGTTGTACGTCATTTTCAATTGACCAAAACGAGGTAAAATCAACAATGAAATGTTTAAAAATCAGAAAAAATTAACTAATCTATTTAATTATGAAAAAAATATTACTTATTGCATTTGTTTTATTTCTAACTAATTTACATGCGCAGCCAAGTCAAACATATTGCCAGAATTTTAATGGTAACCAAATTTTTCTGAGTGCGAATACTTCAACATTAAATTTAGACAATTCATTTACGATTGAAGCTTGGATATATTTAAATGAAGCAAGCCCTTATGCTATAATTGCTGGTAAAGTTAATAATCCAAGAGAAAACAATCCATTTCAAAATTATGTATTAGCATTGGACCAAACAGGTTTAAAACCAGAATTTGTACAAACTACCGGAATTTCTGGATCTTATACAACGGCAACTTCGCCAACAAATCTAACTTTGAATACTTGGACACATATTGGTGCTACTTTAGGTGCTGGTATTATGAATTTATATGTTAACGGTACTTTAGTAGCAACTCAAACTAGTCCAGGTAATCCGAATAGTAATACAGGAGTTCCTTTTAGTATTGGCTCTGGTGCGACTTCTACCTTTCAAACTACCTGTTGCGGTTTAAAAGGAAACTTGAAACAAGTAAGAGTTTGGGATGTCGCCAGAACAGTTTCAGAAATCAATGCCACTAAAGATGTCAATTTAGTTGGTAATGAGCTAAATTTACTTGCTTGTTATCCAATGAACGAAAGCTCTGGTCAAACATTAACCGATATAAGTAGCAATAATTTTAATCTCGTACGTGGTATTTCTTCAAGTTCAGAATCTCAAGACCCAACTCCGTTATTACAAGCAAATCTAACGCCATTATTTAGTTATACAACAATTACGCTACCAGTTATTACAACTAGTTATGAAGATTTATACGTTATCGATTTTAATAATGATACTAAACTTGACTTTTTAGTTTCTTCACTTAAATGGCCTCCAACACTACCTGCAACGGAAGCACCGATTCAGGCATTTCAAAATAATACTTTATTGAATTTCTCAGCAACAAATCCTTTTGTTGGATTAAGTTCAACTGTTCACCCAAGGGATTATACTGTTGGCGACTTTAATAACGATGGAAAATCAGATATTTTTATTGCAGATCACGGTACGGATGTTAGCCCATTTCCAGGGCAAGTAAATAAATTATTCGTACAAAATTCGTCTGGTCAAATTGTAGATACACCGTCAAATATTCCTTCGGTTCCTGATTTTTCGCACAATACTTCAAGCGCTGATATTGATAATGATGGAGACTTAGATATTTATGTATGCAACATCTATAATCAAAATTCGGTTGGACCTTATTTTTTAATAAATAATGGCTCAGGTAATTTTACAAAAGTTATTAATAATTTCCCTACTGCAATAGCTAATCTTTCAACTGTTTATATGTCAAGTAGATTTGCTGACATCGACAATGACAATGACAAAGATTTAATACTAGGGGCTTTAGATGGTAGTGGTATTGCTAAAGATTTAATTTTACTTAATAATGGTTCAGGAGTTTTTACGCCTGGTTTGCCATTACCAAATCGTTACGGTTCAGCTACTTGGGGCACGGTTAGTATAGTCGCCAAAGACTTTAATAATGATGGTTGGGTAGATCTTTTGATGTCAACCTTACAAGGTTATCAAACATGCCAACTACAATTGCTTTTAAATAATCAAAATGGAACGTTCACAGATGCCACAGCCAATATTCCACAAAATTGGCCTACAACAAACACATGGGTAAAATGGGTTGAGGTTGGTGATTTTAACAGCGATGGTTATATAGATATAGTTTGTACATCACATTTTGGAACAAATCCTAAACTTTATTTCAATAATGGACATGCGGTATTTGAAGATGCTTCTAATTTGCTTACATTACCTAATACAAATGGTTTAGCTAGCACTAGAGTTGGCGATTTTGATAATGATGGTAGTTTAGAAATTGCTTTTTTAGACTCGGGTAATAAAATTATTATAGCTAAAAAAATCCAAAATTATGTTTTAAATACAAATTCTTTCACTACAAACGAAATTAAAGATATTGTTATATATCCAAACCCATTTTCGTCTAATTTTTCAATTAAAATACCAGAAAACGAAGAATTTAAACTTTTGACAATTTTTGATTCAGGAGGAAAAAAAATATATTCTACTTCTACTTTTGAGGAAAACTGGTCAATTGACTATTTAAATAAAGGAATATATATATTAAATATAGAAACTGACAAACATAAGTATTCAAAAAAAATCATAAAAAAATAAAACGAACGTACAACAGCCATTTTGAGCTAGCTGGAGTTCAGTGGAATTATCGTTTCGCATCAATTTGTCGTTAAGCCGAAAATTGAGCGGTTACGAACTTCCAGCCATCTCAAAGTGGCGAAACGTTATGTGTAATTTTGCGAAACAAAATAGCGGTCATTAACGGGCTGACCAACCCAAAGTCGGACAATGCTGAAGACCGACACCAAATAAATAGCAAGCACAGAGACGCTGAAAACTGCATAGAGTAGGCAATTAAATAAATAAGATAAAAATGAAAAATTTAAAAATTATTTTCGGAGTTGCAATGTTGTTTATTGCGTCCCAAACATTCGCACAAAATTCAGGTGGACACTACGACACTGATGCTTTTGGCAGAAAAATTTGGGTAGGAAATGACGGCACAAAAGGAACTTATGATACTGACGCTTTTGGTAGAAAAACTTACCAAGACAACAACGGTACAAAAGCGACCTATGACACGGATGCATTTGGCAGAAAAACTTATCAAGACAACAATGGTACAAAAGGGACTTATGACACGGATGCTTTTGGTAGAAAAACTTACCAAGACAACAACGGAACAAAAGGGACTTATGACACAGATGCTTTTGGTAGACAAACCTATAAGGACAACAAAGGGAATAGCGGACATTGGGACACCGATGCTTTCGGTAGAAAAACTTGGGTGCCAGATAGATAATAAAAAACTACACATAACAGCACATTTGCAATAGGCGGGGTTTCGTTCTCCGCAGACAGTTTTGTGGTAGCCGAAAGTTTTGTGCTCCGCATAAAGTTCAGTGGTAAAAATCCCGCCCATCGCAAATCTGCCAACCGTTAGTGGCAAATAAACAAATAATGGAGAAACTTCTTATAGATAAATTAGTAGAAAATAAATGGATATGTCCATTTGATATTAATACGCTGGAAATATTAATATCGAATGAGGAATCAAGAGGTTTAATACAAAAATTTAGCGCATTATGTGATAGCATTAATTATCAGTTTTCTAATCCTGGAAATTCATTCGAAAGGAAATTAATAAATATACTCAATCGAAAATATCAACTTGACCGTTTAACTGGCCCATGTTCAGTTAGAAATAAATGTGAAGAAAATATTGAATTGCTTTCAACATATGATTATTTGATAGAGAGCTTAAGAATTCATGCGAGTAAAATTAAATTTCGTAGATCTAAAGACGTTAATCTAAATTTCAGTGTAGTTACAGAGAATGATATAACATCTAATTTCACTTCAGATGTGTTAAATAATTTAGGAATAATAGCGACTTACAATACATTTATTAATACGGAGTAAGCAGCTTTAAATATCAGCCACTAACAGCGTGTAAGCACTATTGCCTTGCCGCAGGCGCAACACAATGCAACATCGCCTACACGCAAACCGTTAGCGGTAATACAATTAAACCAGCGTTCCAAAAGACTTTAACCAACATATTCTTGACCCCAAGCGTATAATGAAAATATACTTGGAAGTAATTTTTTACCTTTTTCCGTTAGAGTATATTCAACCGTTGGTGGTACTGTTGCAAAAACTTTTCTTGTAACAATTTCGTTGGCTTCCATATTTTTCAATTCTTTTACCAACATTCTTGTATTAATTCCTTCTACGCTTCGTTCCAACTCTTTAAAACGCATTTTACCTTTTGACAAATAATAAATGATTGGCATTGCCCATTTTCCACCAATTATTTCTAAAACTTCACTCAAAGAACAAGTTTTTTCAGAAATTTTAAAATTATTTTCTTGCATAATATATTGATTTTATTTATTGCTTTACATTAGGTTACTACTATACAATAGTGTAACTACTTGCAAAAGTAAAGTATTGAAGTTACTTTTGCAACTTAATTTTAAATAAATAAATAAAATGGACAACAAAAAAATGACAATTAATGACCAACCAATTGTTGGCAAAATGGCAAAATCAGGAGCTTTATTTTTAGTTCTTTGGAGTATTCTACACATTTGGGTAGGTGCTGAAGGTGTAAAAAAATATTTTTTAAGTGGCGAATTTGGACTTTGGAATCTTATGACAGGTGGAAGTAACGCACCTCATAATTTATTTCAACATTCAACAGACGCAATAACTATGAACGCACACAAACATTTATTATTAAATTTTTGTATGGACGTTGGTGGTTATGGTGTTTTAGGACTTTTTTTATCGTGGATGATTTATAAAAAAGGTTCGTGGATGGGATATATAATTGCATTCGTTGCAATTGGAATTTGTGATTTGACTTTTTTGTTTTCGATGGTAACACCAGGAATAATTGAATTAAATTGGGGTAGCGTAAGTGGACCAATTATTTGGTTTATTGCAATGGCACTAATACCTTTTGGACTTCCAAAATTCAATAAAAATCAACTATAAATTTAATCACAAAATCAATAATATTAAAATAATAAATATATGGACAGAATACAAGTAATTTTAACTTTGGATATGGACAATATCCCAACAAATTTTCAAGAAATAGTAGTACAAGAAAAAGAAGTAGTTGCACAATGGAAAGCAGAAGGATTTTTAGAACATTTATTTTTGCGACAAACCAAAAATGGAGCCATTTTAATTTTTAAAGATATTGACGAACAAAAAGCCAAAGAATTAATGGAAAAACTACCTTTGTATCAGTTGAAAAAAAGTGTAGAATACTTGAATTTAATACAACAGTTCTAAAATCAGGCTGACAAAAAAATGTACTACCGCTAACAAGGGTTTGGAGTAATGGCGGGCGAAGTGCTTCGTAGAAACATTTTTGCTATATTTGAAGTGCGTGCTTCGTATGAACATTTGTGGTTCAAATCCGCCACTACGCCAAGCCGCAAAACGTTAGCGGCAAGGATACGCCAACTCCGAAAAATAGACATATAATTAAAGTTTCATCGAAATTTTTCAGTCTTTGCTTTATAATTTTCCTGTATCATTTTAATAAAAGTATTTTTATCGCTTTTCATTATTGCTATTTCTGGGCTATCTCTCATTATTTTATTAAGTTCTCTTACATTTTCATCACTCCAAATAGAAAGTTCAACGATTATTGGTGTAAGAGCCAGTCCCTTCTCGGTCAAAAGATAAAGGTTAGTTTTTTTATTGTCGGGAAGCTGTTTTTTAATTATAATTCCTAATTCTTCCAAACATTTTAGTTTAGAAGAAAGAATATTTGTAGCAATTGATTCATCACTTTCAATGAAATCTTTAAATGTTATACTATCTTCTATCAACATTTGCTTGATGATAACTAAAATCCATTTATCGCCTAATATATCAATAGCAGATGTAATGGGGCATTTGCATCTAAATTTATAATCCATTTTTAACTAAATGTTAAGTTTACTTGCATTTTGCAATTTATTTTATTTTTACTTGCATTGTAAAAGTTATTTATTATTTTTGCTTGCGAAACAAAAGTAATAATTTAAATTTAAAAAAATGAACAATCAAGAAAAAAGCACTGAAAGTGCAAATGTAACAAAACCAGCCTACATTATGGTTCAAATGAAAGTAGAAAGCCTTGAAGAGTTAACTCAAAAGTATGCTCAATTTGCAATTCCTCTTTTGCATAAGTATGGAGGGCAAATGATTGCAGGTACACCTTCTCCTATTGTAAAAGAAGGAGATTGGGATGGAAATTGGGCAGCTGTGCTTCAATTTCCAAGTATAGAAGCAGCTGAAGGATGGTATAACTCGGAAGAATATCAACCTTATAAAAATCTTCGTATCAAAGAACTACAATCTGAAACGGGTAGAGTTGTAATTATTCCAGGAATGTAGTAATTCGTCAGAAATCAACAACCCAATTCATTAAAAATAAATGAGTTGGGTTTTATTTTAAAATTAATAAATCTATATAAAAAATGAAAAAAGTATTAGTAACTGGAATTTCGGGATTTGTAGGACAACATTGTGCAGCCGAATTATTAAAAAAAGGTTATGCGGTGCGAGGTTCGGTAAGGAGTTTATCTAAAACGGATGAAGTGATTAACGGCATAAAAAAAGAAATTGACCCAAAAGGAAATTTAGAATTTTGCGAACTTGACCTTATGAAAGATGAAGGATGGGACAAAGCAATGGAAGGTTGTGATTATGTTCTTCATATTGCTTCGCCATTTGTTGTAAAAGTTCCAAAAGACGAAAATGAGCTAATCAAACCTGCTGTTGAAGGAACATTAAGAGCATTGAAGTCTGCAAAAAAAGCAGGTGTTAAAAGGGTGGTGCTTACTTCTTCAACTGTGGCTATGCAAGGAGGTAAAGAAGGTTTGATAAAAATAAATCAAGACAGTTGGACAGATGTAAATGCAAAAAATGTAACTGCATATTTTAAAAGCAAAACACTTGCCGAACAAAGTGCTTGGGAATTTATAGAAAATCAAATAGGTGAAAACAAAATAGAATTAGTAGTAGTGAATCCTGGGCCTATTTATGGACCAACATTGACAGGCAATTTGGCAACAGAAGCGATGGATTTTTTTAAAAAACTCATTACAGGACAAGTTCCAATGTTGCCAAAAGCGTATTCGGTAATGTCTGACGTAAGAGATGTAGCAACTATTCACGTTTCGGCATTAGAAAATGAAAAAGCAAAAGGAAAGCGTTTTATTGTAACATCTGAAAAGCCTTATGCCATTCAAGAAATTGCAAAAATTTTAAAAGCAAATGGTTATGATAAAGTTAGCACCAGACTTGCACCTACATTTTTATTGAATTTTATGGCTAATTTTAATGACGAAATGAAAGGAATGTTGCCATTTATAGGAAACACAATAGAAGCTGACATAAGCAACACGATGAAAACTTTTAATTGGACACCAATCAACTTTGATAAAACGGTTATTGACACAGCAAAATCGGTGGAAAAAGCAATTAAGAAATAAAAGAAAACACCAAAACAAAATGCCAGCCGCTAACAAGGTTTTGGCAAAATGGGGGCAGAAGTGCTAAATTTGAACATTCGTACTTCTATCAACATTAGTGGTTTATTGAACATTTGTGCTCCGAAATCGCCAACTTCTTGTAGCTGCAAAACGTTAGCCAACATGCGCCAATTTTGCACAGAAAAAAAACTATAAAAATATTTCCCGAATTGGGAACTTTTAATTATCTTTGACAAAAAAATAAACATTGAGAATAATTTCGAAAAAGATATTGCGTGATTTTTGGGAAGTTCATGCAGATTCAGAACAACAATTGAAATCCTGGTTTCAGGAAACAAGCATCGTTGAATGGAAAAACCCAAACGAAGTAAAAAAAGAATATCCAAGCGCAAGTATTTTAAATGATAATCGCATTGTTTTTAATATCAAAGGAAATAATTACAGATTAATTGTGAGGATAAATTATAATTATCAAATGATTTGGATTCGATTTATTGGAACGCACGCAGAGTATGATAAGATTAACGCTAATGAAATTTAAAAACTATGGAAATTAAACCTATAAAAACAGAGAAAGATTATAATAAAGCTTTGGAAAGGTTGGAAACAATCTTTGATTCAAAATTCGGCTCAGCAGAAGGTGATGAACTTGAAGTATTGGGAATTCTTATTCATCAATATGAAAATGAACATTTTCCAATTGGCTTACCAGATCCAATCGAAGCAATCAAATTCAGAATGGAGCAAATGGGTTATAATCAAAATGATTTGGCGAACATTGTTGGATTGAAAAGTCGAGCAAGTGAAATCTTAAACCGAAAAAGAAAACTTTCATTAGAAATGATTCGTCAACTTCACGAGAAATTGAATATTCCAACCGATGTACTAATTCAAACCTATTGAAGAGAAGCACGTCGGCTAACAGCGGTTTGTCGCAATGTCTGTCCCCGATTTTTCGTAAACGGAAAATCGAAAGCTGGAAATTTTCATATCTTGACCACTAAACGTTAAGCTTGTCGCAACTGACGAGAAGCGGCGGAACGTTATCGGTTATTTTGAAAAACGTAGCCAATAAACGATTTTTCAATTATTAAAAAGTTTGTTTATATTTGTTGATGCAAAATCATTTGAAACATGAACTACACAATGTCCTTTCAGGAAAGAGCCAAGTTAGGTTTGGAGCAATTATCCAATCAATCGCCAGTTACCTTAACGATGGCACGCAAACAAGCGCAATCATTGAAGACGAAAAGTACTTCAAAAAACAAGAAACAAAGAGATTAGAAAGTTATATTTCTGACAAAAATCTTTGGATAGATATAGATCTAACACAATATGTGAGTGAAGGTGCCGAACAAAAAGTATATTTGAAGGATACTGAAAATGTGCTTAAACTAAACGATTGTATTTATTACAATTCATGGAAAGATTATTTATACAATTTATTACTTCACAATTATTTTTTCCCAGATACAGCATATGATTTAATTGGCTTCACAACAGATAATGAAATTTTATATGCAGTTGTTCAACAATCTTATGTTTCAATAACTAGTACTACCGATTTGAACCAAGTCAAAGAATTTTTAACTCTAAATGGTTTTGAAAATAATCGTAACAATGATTATATCAATCTCGAATTAGGAATCATCCTGGAAGATTTACATGATGAAAATGTTCTGACAAGAAATGAAGTTTTATATTTTATAGATACAGTTTTCTACTTAACCGATGCGTTTTGGATTAAATAAGAAAAACAACCGCTAACACTTGCTAAAACTTGTGACTAGTTTTTCGTTAAATTATTCGTTTACTTTTCATAACTTCGCTTGGGCGGTTGTGGAAAAAAAGATTTCCATAAGCCGCCACAAGCTCTAGCAAGGAAACGTTAGCCAAAAAAAAAGCATCGGTGAACGTTAACTAAAATTTCATATCTTAGCAAAATGAATTTGAAAGATTCCATAAAAATTAACTCAAACGAGTTTTTATCATTGTGCAAAAGTCACGATGTAAAAACTATTTATGCTTTTGGTTCATCAACAAATGATAAATTTAAAGAAGAATCTAGCGATATTGATTTACTCGTTGAACTTGACACAAAAGATCCAATAAAACGTGGAGAAAATCTATTAGATTTATGGGATAAATTTGAAAGTTTCTTTCAAAGGAAAGTCGACTTACTTACTAATTCTTCCATAAGAAATCCTATTCTTAGAAAAAATATTGATTCATCAAAAATATTAATATATGACGGAAAAGAGCACAAAGTATCTTTCTGATATTTTAATGGCTATTGAATTAATCGAAGAATTTATTGTTGACGATAAAGATTTTACATTATACGATAATGACAGAAAAACTCAAAGTGCAGTTGAACGTCAGTTGGCTATTATTGGCGAATCATTAAACCAATTTAAAAAGTTGGAACCGGAAGTCAAAATCGAAAATGATAAACAAATTATTAGTTTTAGAAATAGATTGGTACATGCTTATGACAGTTTAGATAATTCAATGATTTGGGTAATAATTAATAGACATTTGACGCCATTGAAAATTGAAATTCAAACGCTAATGTAAAAATGGCCTACTGCTAACAGCACATACAAAAAAATGGCGGATCAGTGCTACGCATACATTTTTGTTGTTAATCAAACATTTGTTCTCCGCATGAACATTTGTGGTGAAAATCGCCAACTTCTTGTAGCTGCAAAACGCTCGTCGCTCGATGGGCTAGTTTCGAGCAACAAACCGCTGAAAAGAAACTCATCAAAACAATAAAAGTTGAAAATAATTCAAGCGAATGTGGAAAACCGTAAAACGATTCCAAACATTAACTTTATTTTCGCCAAAATAAAGTGGAGCAGAAACCACTAAAAAAAGGAGAGTTACTGAAAATCTTTAAGAGTAGGGGAAAAATAAAATTTAAACAAAATGAAAAATTTATTGATTTTAGCAACTATGTTGCTCATGTTTGGGTCCGCCAAGGCTCAAAGTTTATTTAATGAGGAAAGTAATGTAATCTCATATATGGATGGTAAATCATTTTACAATTCTGATAATGGTCTCACCATTGAATATGGATATATTTCTTCCTACAACACCTATGGCATAAAAGTTAAAAATAAAGATGGCGGTAAATTCTATTTTATCAATGTTGAAATAACTACTCACGGCACATTTGCTGATTTATTTGGTATGAGTGCTGATAGTGGAAGCAATTTTGGTTTTAGATTATACAAAGGTAAATTAATTGTAGGTAGAGGAGAGCCTAGAGAGCAAACGTTTTATTTGCAATAATATCTTAAACCTGCCCACAACAGCACATTTTCTTATATGGAGGGTTTAGTGGCAAAAGAAACATTCTGCTTCAAATAAACATTTGAGGTAAAATGCAAGATACTTCTTCTAAGCCCGCCACATCGCAAATCTACAAACCGTTAGCGGCTATTTTGAAAAACGTAACCAATAAACGATTTTTCAATTATTAAAAAGTTTGTTTATATTTGTTTAGGCAAAATCATTTGAAACATGAACTTAACTCCTTACAAAAATTCAAAAACTAGTACACTTATTTTTATTTTGAGCATCTTTGTGTCTGGATACTGGTGGTTGGGACAGGTCATAAATGTAAATAGTATTGCTTTTGTTAGTGCCATCTTTGAGATTCTGTGGCTTCCAGTTCTAGCGTTGTTATTTGTACTACCTATAATTTCTCTTAGAATATTGGTAAAAGAAAAAATTGCGGTAAGATCACTTTATATCTATACCACCCTAATATGTATCGGAACTATTTTGTTTATGCTTTTATAGTGTCTTTGTGGTTAAAAGCTTATCTCGAATAATTTGGAGCTTCTTTGGTAATGGTTACATTATGAGGGTGACTTTCTCCAATGCCGCTAGTTGTAATTCTAACAAAGCGACCCGTTTCTTGTAGCGCTGGAATATCTTTAGCACCACAGTAACCCATTCCGGCGCGCAACCCACCAATAAATTGTTGCATGCTTTCGTTCAACTCACCTTTATAAGGCACACGCCCCACTATACCTTCTGGTACTAATTTTTTAATATCGTCTTCTACATCTTGAAAGTAACGGTCTTTCGAACCTTCTTGCATGGCTTCAACTGAGCCCATACCACGATAAGACTTGAATTTTCTACCCTCAAAAATAATGGTTTCTCCCGGCGATTCTTTTGTTCCTGCAAGTAATGACCCCAACATCACACAATCGGCTCCTGCTGCAATCGCTTTCGGAATATCTCCTGTGTATCGGATTCCTCCATCGGCAATAACTGGCACACCAGAACCGCGTAATGCTGCAGCCACTTCTAAAACAGCTGAAAATTGTGGAAATCCAACTCCAGCAACCACTCGTGTAGTGCAAATTGAACCGGGACCAATTCCTACTTTTACACCATCAGCTCCATTTTCTACCAAATATAAAGCCGCTTCTGCCGTTGCAATATTTCCCACAATCACATCAAGATTTGGGAACTGAGCTTTGACCAATTTCAATACATCAACCACCCCTTTCGTGTGCCCGTGAGCCGTATCAATAATTACAGCATCAACACCTGCATTTACTAAAGCTGTCGCTCTTTCTAATACATCAGCTGTAACTCCTAGTGCCGCAGCTACTCGAAGACGACCAAATTGATCTTTATTGGCTATAGGTTTTTGCGTTAATTTAGTGATATCTCTAAAAGTTATTAACCCAACTAACTTATAATTGGCATCCACAACAGGAAGTTTTTCAATTTTATTTTGTTGCAAAATCCCTTCTGCTTCTTGCAAAGTGGTTCCTTCTGCAGCAGTAACTAGAGATTCTGAGGTCATTACTTCTAAAATAGAACGCGAATTGATTTTCTCAAAACGTAAGTCTCTGTTAGTAACAATTCCTTTTAAAATTCTGTTTTCATCAACTACTGGAATCCCACCAATTCCGTGTTCTTTCATCAACATCTTAGCATCACCAACAGTTGAATGTAAAGGCAACGTAACCGGATCGATAATCATACCGGCTTCTGCACGTTTTACTTTTCTGACTTTAGCTGCTTGTTGCTCTATAGTCATGTTTTTGTGTAAGACACCAATTCCGCCTTCTTGAGCCATAGCAATAGCCATTGCACTTTCGGTTACGGTATCCATAGCGGCAGAAACGACAGGAACATTCAACGAAATATTTCTAGATATTTTCGATTGAATATTGACTTCTCTAGGTAAAACTTCGGAATAATTAGGAATTAGCAATACATCGTCGTAAGTAAGACCTTCGCCAACGATTTTAGAAATGTGTGCTTTCATTGCAATTTGTAGTTAGTGCTGAACTTGATTCAGATTGTAGTTAAATTGCGAGCAAATATAGTTAAAAAAGTGAAAAGTGAAAAGTAATTAGCTTCCTATTTTTTGTTTACACATTTATTTTCAGATTTTTGAAACTCTGTAGAATATTTTTTAGCAGTACATTTTAAACAGATTGATTCTGGTATGCCATTACTATTAAAAACAGTAGATGTAATTCAATATGTATTCTTTATATATTATAGCGAATGCATAGATTTTTTTGTTTATTCTCTAAATGATACTTAATGCTAAAGTTGTTCCTTTATTTTCAATACTTGAAATAGCTATATCTATAGATAATATATCACACAAACGCTTTGTAATTGATAATCCTAGTCCAACGCCTTTAATTTCTGGATGATTTGTTGATATTTTAGTTCTATAAAACGAATCAAAGACTTTATCAAAATCTTCAGTTGAAATTCCAATTCCGTTATCTATAATTTTAATAATTGTTTTCTTTTCAATTCGCTCAATTAAGAGTTCAACAATCCCATTTTCGTGAGAATATTTTAGTGCATTTGAAATTATATTATTCAAGATTATAGACAAAAAATAACCATCTGTAATGCAATAAAGATCTTCTTTTGGAAATTGCTTTACTACACTTATATTTTTTGACATTGCTTTATTTTTAAACCTATTTATTATCTCTAAAACACACTCATTAATATTAACAGGCACACTGTTTAAAGTCATTTTTTGATTTTCAAAACGTGCTAAAAGCAATAATTGATCTACTAAGTTGTTTATTCTATCGACTTCAGAGATACAAAAATTAATTTTTTCTTTGTATTCTTCATTATTTCTTGGTTTTCTAATTAAAACTTCTAAAGTTCCTTTAATAATTGCCAAGGGCGTTCTTAGTTCGTGAGAAGCATCTGAAGTAAATTGTTTTTCTCTTTCAATCGTATTTTCAATTCTGTCCAATAAATTATTAATTGTTTCGGAGAGAATAAAAAGCTCATCTTTATTTTTAGGTAAAGGAATTCGGGCTTTTAAATTATCATCAGTAATTGTATTTGAAGTTGCTATAATTATATTCATAGGCAACATACTTCTACCTGCAATAAATTGTGCTAAAAAAAACAATAATATCAGTACTAATGGAAATAAAAAAAATAGAATATCCCTTAATTTATTAATAATTAAAGTTGCTTCTTCCATGGAAACTGCAACTAATAGATACCCGTTGATTTGGTTTTTATAAAACAATGGAACTTGAATTTGACGAACCATTTTTCCAGATAATTTAATATCGGAAACTTTTTCATTAAGAAGTTTATAGTTGAATAATAGATTTTTATTCTTTAAATTTTCAGATGATTCTAAAACAGTACCCACACTATTTGTTATCTGTAAAAAAACTGGGGCAACACTAACTTCATTATGTTCTCTTTGCTCCCATTCCTCCGAATCAAGTAATTCAACATTGTTTTTACCAATTTTTATTTTTTCTTTATATTCGGTAACTTCAAAAGAAATATTTTCATTTACTTTATTATTAATTGTAAATGCTACAATATTATATATCGAAAAAAAAACTATAAAAATCAGCAATGCTGCTGAAATTATGTAAAAAAAAGCAATTCTATTTTTTAAAGATAATTTATTCATTATTAATTAGTCATTAGCTATATAACCCACACCTCTGATTGTTTTAATACAATCATTGTCTTTGTTCATATTCAATTTTTTTCGAATTGAATTCATAAAAACATCAATAACTCCAGTATCGTATTCAAAATAAATATTCCAAACTTTCTCTATAATATCGGTTCTGGAACAAACTGTTCCTTTATTTTTTATTAAAAAGGTTAATAATTCAAATTCTCTCTGGGTAAGAACCACTTCTTTGCCTTGAGAAAATACTTTATGTTTTGATAAGTCAATTTTAATGTTATTCAAAGTTAATATTTCATCATACTTAGTTTTTCTAAAATGGATTTTTATTCGCTCTAAGAGCTCTTCAAAACTAAATGGTTTTTTAATATAATCATTAGCACCCGCTTTTAGACCAATAATTGTTTCTTGAATAGTGTCTTTGGCAGTTAAAAAAATTATAGGAATAGTTGTGTCTTTTGTTCTAATTTTTTGACATACTTCAAGACCTGATAATTTAGGAAGCATCCAATCCAATAAAATTAAATCAACCGATTTTTTCATTGCCAGTTGTAATCCACTTAATCCATCGGAAGCGATCATAACTTCATACCCTTCCTCTTCCAAACCTTGTTTTAAGAAATTTGAAATACCAATTTCGTCTTCAATAATTAATATTTTCATTTAGAAATTATTTAGTGATGATTATTGTTTAAAATTTATTGTATACAGTTGTTTTCATACAAAGAAACTAAATTAAAATAAAGATATTTTGTAAGATTCTATAGTTAAGCGAATCTTAATTTATAATATGATAAATTTTATTATTGAAGAAAAAAAGTATCAAGGAAAATTCTACAATAATCCATTATATTTCCGAATGAACCACTCTGCAGCTAGAGAAATCGCTATTAAAACCAACAACCAATACCAATCAATCAAAGGTGTTTTCTTAACAACCTCTTTTTGAATTGCTTTATAATCTTGATTCTCTATAAGTATTTTAATCAATTGATCCATTTGATTTGGTACAGAAACAACTCCTTTTGTTTGATTAGCCAATTGATTCAATTTAGCCATATCTGGATTCACAAATTGCTTTTCAATATCAAAATCCAAAATTTCAAAAACATTTGAATAACTAGCATTTGAATTCAACTCTTTAACTGTAAATGTGTAACTTCCGGGATTTAGTCCATCTAAGTTTACTTTAAAACTATTGGTTGTTTTTAATAAATCATACCGTTTAACTTTTTTGGTTTTAGTATTGGTAACAGCAATCGATAAGCGAGCTTTTTCATCAAATTCATAATTTTTATTAAAATATTGAGCGGTAATTTCTAATGCATCACCAGAATTATAAAACCGTTCGTGATTTACAATAAGAGATTTTCTAGCATCATTTGACGATAAAAACTGAATTGTCTTATCAATAAAAACATCAAATTGCTCAAATGATTTTTTATCAACATAACTTTGAGCACGCCATTTCCAAATATTTTCGCCCAATAAGTAAGCGCTTCGCTTGCCTTGATTGTCAGTAAAAGCAAAAAGGGGTGAATTTGTATCAACATTTCTAATTCTAGACGACAACAATATTGAAACATTTACCTTATTGGTAATGGTTCCAAACGGATTTTCTAATGGCGGAAAATTTTCAAAACCAATATTATCGATAGCAAATAAATTAAAATCAGAACTAAAATTAGCTAAATAATCTTCTTTTTGAGAAGACATTTTAAAATCAAATTGACTTTGTTGTTGGTTTAAAAATCCAAAATCAGTATCGTTACCCGTTATAATCCAAGAATTAATATTCAAGTTTTTATTAGCATCGAATACCGGTTTAAACGAAGCGTTAGGTTGGTATAAAATCAGTACATTGAAATTGTTCAACGAATTGATTTGATTGGGTTTAAATATGGTTACTTTTCGCTGAGCATTAGCTTCAATACTTCGCTTTAAAGCACTTAAATCTGGATGATTTATGGCTGAAATAATAGCAACTTCTGTTTTTTGATCAATTACTTCAACAGCAAATTTTTTGGTATTGTTATAGGAGTTTTTTTCAGTTTCAGAGGATGTTAGCTTTGCGTTGTATAGTTGCAATCCAGTTTTATCAGCTGGCAATAATACATTAATAACTGCAGATTTTTTGGAAGGGGAAAAGGAAACACTTTCTTTAGTTAAAATAGTATTTCCTTGAGAGATTGAAAAATTTGCCGTGATTGATTTTGTTCCAGCATACTGCAAAAAGACTTCTACAGGAAATTTGTTTTTGTGAAAGGCATATTTATTTACATTGATTTGATTAATTTTCAAATCTAAATAGGTTGTGGTGTCTCCAACAGCAACCGGATAAACCTTATTACCTGCATCAAAACTAAAAACATAATCAGCACCCGAGGTTTGATTTCCATCCGTAATTAAAACCGTGGGGTATTTTAAATTTTTATTACTATTTTTTAAATTTTGTGCAACAGCATCAATATTAGTTTGACTTCCTTTAAAATCAAAAGTTTCTGCCGATTGAAATTCGGAATCAAAGCTAAAGGTTTGAATATCAAACTTACTTTTTAAATCGGAATTAGAAGTTAGTTTTTCATAAACTTCCAGAACAGATTCTTTCGCTTTTAAATCGGGAATAGAACTCGAATTATCAACTACAATTGGCAATGGTATTTTTATAGTGTCAAAAGTACTACTACTAACTACTGGGTTAATTATCAATAATAGCAATCCAAATACCGATAGAAAACGTAAAAAAGCTAAAAATAAAATCGCTTTTGATCTATTTTTAGCTTTGTAATAATATTGGAAATAAGATAAAGCAAACGCTATTCCTAAAGAGATAAAAATCAACACAAAAGAGTTTGCTGTCATAAATTTTTTTAAGATTTTATTCTAAATTTCTAGGTCAACATTCCGCCACAAACATTCAACACTTGACCGGAAACATAAGCACTCATATCAGAAGCAAAGAAAAGACAAGCGTTTGCAACATCTTCAGGTGTTCCTCCTCTTTTTAAAGGAATAGAATCCCTCCAACCTTGCACGACCTCTTCTTTAAGTTTTTCAGTCATTTCTGTTTCTATAAATCCAGGGGCAATAGCATTGCAACGAATATTTCTAGACCCTAATTCTAAAGCAACCGATTTTGTAAACCCTATCATTCCGGCTTTTGATGCAGCATAATTGGATTGACCTGCATTACCTTTCACCCCAACAACACTACTCATATTAACAATGGAACCATAACGATTTTTCAACATTATTTTTTGTACCGCTTTGGTCATATTGAAAACTGATTTTAAGTTAATTTCGATTACTTTATCAAAATCTTCTTCGCTCATTCGCATCAACAAATTGTCTTTAGTAATACCGGCATTATTAATTAAAATATCTACATTTCCAAAATCTACCATCACATCATCCACCAATTTTTGAGCTTCATTAAAATTAGCTGCATTTGATTTATATCCTTTAGCTTTAATACCTACAGCGTTTAATTCCTGTTCTAAAACCAAAGCGGATTCTACAGATGAACTATAAGTGAAAGCTATGTTAGCTCCGTGTTGCGCAAAAACTTTTGCTATCCCGCTTCCAATTCCGCGACTCGCACCAGTTATTATTGCCACTTTATCTTGAAGTAATTTCATTTTTAAAATCTTTATTATTACGCACAAATATAATAAATAACTCTATTAACCGACGTTATCTTTAAAGAACATTTTAAATGATGCCTTATGTTTAATTCGTAATTTATAAAAAAATGAGCCCAATAATATTGGGCTCATTTAATTTTAATTAAAATCTCTAATTTAATTAGAAATTAAAAATTTATCCGAAAAATTATTCTTTTATTACTTTTTTAGTCACAATTCCTTTATCAGAAACTATTTTCATAGTGTAAACACCTTGAGCTAAATCTGTAACAGAAACTTGAGCTTCAGATAAGTCTGAGAAGTTAACATTTTTTACAATTCTACCATTCAAGTCTGTAATTTGAATATTGGTAATACTTGCATCAATACTGCTTAAAACATTAATAATATCTTTAGAAGGATTTGGGAAAAGTGCAAATTTTTCAGACAAAAATTGGTCTGTTCCTAGAGAAGAACTAAAATTAACTGTATCAACTCTCATAGTTTGTGTTGTAGTTGTTATAGCTGAAAAATCAGTAAATTTAAAATAATAAGTTCCTGATGTAGGCGCAGTATATACACTAGCAGTCACTTGAGTATATGTAGTTAATTTCAAAGTTGTACTAGAAAATAAAGAAGTACTATTTGTGGGATTACTTTCTGGGAAAACTTCTAATTTTAAAGATCTATTTGCTGTAGTACTTTGTTCTTTGTGATAGAAACTAACTGTAACTTGTTCTCCTGCTTGTAAATTAATAGGTCTTGAATAAATTGATCTATTTGTAGCAGCAGTTGTACTTGAATTTGAAAATATATATTGTGTTCCAGCTTGAGATTGTGATGCAGTCGTTCCAGTTGACCAGGATCCACTCCAACCATCAACATTATAACCAGAAGCATTATCAAAACCATATGCATAAGGTAAGTTATTAGATGTAAATAAAGAAAATGGTCCAATCCATTGACTTCCACAACTATTTCGTACATAATATTGATATCTAGAATTTGCAGTTAATCCTGTTACATTATAAGAATTAGTTGCAGATGTATAGGTTAATGAAGGAGTAAAACCTACTGCACCAAAAGCAATATCATAGCTTGAAACTCCGGGTATTGCTGTCCAATTAATTGTAGCAGATGTCAATGTATTAGCAGAGTCATATAAATCTCTGGTTACACCAACACAAGTATTATTATTTACAACAGATATGTTATCTATCGATAATAAAAACATGTCTGTTGAAAAATTTTGGAATGCAATATAAATCGTTTGACCTGCATAAGCAGATAAATCTATGCTTCTTCTAGTCCAAGATGGATTTTCACCAGAGGATCCTGTAATTCCATCTCCTTGTGTAAACAATGGTGCAAAACTAGCAACAGCATTATCAGTGGTAGATACTAAAACTTTGTAGGAATCTAAATAAGTTGGGTCATATCCTTTTGCATCAAAATATAAGGTATTACTTCCTGAAGGCAAAGTTATTGCAGGTGAAACCAACCAATCATTAGAAGTGCCTGGAGCAGTATACCAAGAAGTACTCATTGCTACTTTATTATCAAAGTCTTCATTTGTAGAAATCCATGCAGCATTAACAAAGCTTACACCAGCATTAGGTGTTAACCCATCTTGATCATATAAAGTCCATCCCGAAATACCAGGCCCTATACCATCCCAATTTTCTTGAAAAACAATCTGACCTTTTGCCAGTTGATTTAATCCAATAAATAATACTAAAAATAATATTTTTTTCATAATTTGATCATTTTAATTTTATTAATTACAATATAATAATTTTAAAAAAGTTGCTCAACACTAGTTAAAATTATTCTTTAATAACTTTTTTAGTTGTTGTTCCTTTTTCCGAAACTATTTTCATCATATAAACTCCGGTCGATAATTCAGAAATGTTAATTTGAGTATTTACATCATTAATTGAATTAACCGTTTTTACTACTCTACCATTCAAATCAGAAATTTCAATTGAGTTGATATTAGTATCTGTATTATTAATATTTACTAAACCTTTAGATGGATTTGGGAAAATAGAAAAATCTTTAATAGCATTTGAATTTGTATTTACACCTAATAAATCTTCAAGAGCTACTGTTTTAATTGTAATGTTATCAATTTGAACATTAGCTCCAAGAGTGTTTCCAACTGCTGAACTAACTTGAAATCTTGCTCCAGTTAAATCAACACCCGCATCTGGGCCAGTAGAAATTCCTGTATAAAATAATCCAGAATCATCTTTCCATGTAATAGCTCCTGTATTATAATCATAAGCTACTCCAATTCTATACCAAGTATTATCGCTTAATATTAAATCATCTGGAGTAGTACTAGTTCCTCCTAACTTAAAAGTATAATAACCAGGTGTTCCTGCGTTATCATAATATGCCCATCCTCGTAAAGCTTTTGTTACAGTAGTTGCTGTTCCTCCTGTTGGAGTATAAGTATAAGGTCCTGGTGCAAACCAAAAACCAGCAACCGCAAATCCGCTTGCATCTAAAATATAGTTTCTAAAAGAACTTAGTGATGTAGTTGGAGCTCCTGAAAATAAATCAAATTCTACTTCAACAACATCATTCCCTGGAGTTCTATTTGTCCAACTGTTTGTGATATCTTGAGTAATAAATCTTGATTGTCCTAAGGTTGCTGTTGAGGCGGTTGAAGAACCGTTAATTTGAATAACTTTACCATTAACGATACCAGCATTTACAACTTGAAAATTAGCATTTGTAGCATAAGGAGAAAATCCAGTACTTCCAGCTGTTAACCAACCATTTTGTCCTGCACTAGCACCAGTTGGGTCAGTACTTAGGTTTCCAATAGATAAAGTTTCACAGTTTTCAGTTAAAAAAACATCTTGTGCTTGTGAAGTAAATGCAAAAGATGTAATTAATAAAAGTAATAATTTTTTCATATTTATTTAATTAAGTTAATATTTTAAGTTACAAATATATAAAATTAAATTATAATAAAAAAATTAACTATCTTTTTCCCAATTACCTATTACTGAGGTCGCTATTGCATTTCCTAACACATTAGTTGCGCTTCTAAACATATCGCAAAAATGGTCAATTGGAAGTATTAAAGCAATTCCTTCAACTGGTATTTTAAACATACCGCAAGTTGCAGCAACCACAACTAAACTTGCTCTAGGAACACCTGCAATTCCTTTACTAGTTAGCATTAACACCAATAACATGGTCATTTGTGTTCCTAAATCAAGATGCACGCCATAAACTTGTGCAATAAAAATACTTGCAAAAGTCATGTACATCATACTACCATCCAAATTGAAGGAATATCCTAATGGTAACATGAACGAAACGATTTTATCTTTTACCCCAAATCGTTCTAATTCTTCTGTTAATTTAGGAAAAACAGCTTCGCTACTAGTTGTGCCAAAAGCAATTACTAAAGGACTTATAATTCTTTTTAATAAATTAGTCATATTCTTCTTTAAGAAGATATACCCAACCACTAATAAAAAAAGCCATAACGAAGAAATACCAACTAAAAACGAACTGAAAAATTTAGCATAAGTAACCAACAAATCATTCACGTCTTTGATAGCAAAAACACCTGCTATAGCTCCAAAAACTCCTATCGGAGCAAATTTCATTACATAATTAACCATTTTTAAAATAATATGTGATGTTTTATCCAAAGCATTCACAACTGGCTTTGCATTTGCCCCAATTGAAGCAGCAGCTAATCCAAAAAATATTGAGAAAATTACAATTTGCAATATTTCATTGCCCGACATTGCTTCAACAATACTTTTTGGTATGATGTGTTCTACAAAATTTTGAGCAGAAAAGCCATCTGTTTTTTGAGTAACTTCTGAAGCAGATGCCAAATCAATTTTCCCTAATTTTAATCCAACTCCAGGTTGTAAGGTATTTACCCAAAACATTCCTATTAACAAAGAAACGAAAGAAGCAGAGAAAAACCAACCCAATGCTTTACCTCCTATTCGTCCAACCGATTTTATATCACCAAGTTTAGCAATACCAACAACAAGGGTTGTAAAAACTAAAGGAGCAATAATCATTTGAACCAATCGAATAAAAATAGTAGCTAAAATTTTTATTTTGTCACTAAAATTTTTAGCATCAACTTCATTGTAATATTTATGTATAAAAATTCCTAGTACTGCACCACAAATCATTGCAATAATAATTTGAACCGTAAGATTACTAAAAAAAGTTTTTTTAGAAGTTTGAATTGTATCCATGAGTTATCTGTAAATTTTGTTAATCAAATAAAAATCAGCTAAAACTAGGGCGGCCATTGCCTCAACAATGGGAACTGCTCTTGGAACTACACACGGGTCGTGACGTCCTTTTCCTTGTTGTTCAATAATTTCATTTTGATTGGTTAATACTTCTTGGTATTGAATTAAAGTAGCCACGGGTTTAAATGCTAGTCTGAAATAAATATCCATACCGTTGGAAATTCCACCTTGAATCCCACCAGACAAATTGGATTTAGTTGTGCCATCTACATTGTATAAATCATTATGCTCGCTTCCTTTCATCATTGCACCACAAAATCCACTACCAAATTCAAATCCTTTAACGGCATTTATTGACAACATTGCCTTTCCTAATTCAGCATGAAGTTTATCAAACACAGGTTCTCCCAATCCAATTGGGACGTTTTGAATGACACAAGTAATTGTTCCGCCTACAGTATCGCCTTGCTTCTTTATTTCTTTAATATAGTTCTCCATTTTTTGGGCTGTTGTTTCATCAGGGCAACGAACGGCATTACTTTCAATATTTGAAAAATCCAAATCTTGATAAGGTTTGTCTATAAAAATAGTTCCAACTGAAGAAACAAAAGCGTAGATTTTGATGTCTTTTATAACTTGTTTAGCAACAGCTCCTGCCACAACTCTAGTAGCGGTTTCTCTTGCGGAACTTCTGCCTCCTCCGCGGTAATCTCTGATTCCGTATTTTTTTTCATATACAAAATCGGCATGACTTGGTCGATAAGTATCTTTTATATGCGAATAATCATCTGATTTATGATTAGTATTTGAGATAGTAAATCCAATTGGGGTGCCCGTTGTCTTTCCTTCAAAAATTCCAGATAGAAATTGCACCTCATCTTCTTCTTTTCGTTGAGTTACAATTGAAGATTGCCCGGGTTTGCGACGCTGCATTTCTTTTTGAATTGCATTAAAATCTAATTCAATACCAGCAGGACATCCATCAATAATTCCACCAAGCGCCTCTCCATGAGATTCACCAAATGTTGTAATTTTAAAAAGTGTTCCGTAGCTATTTCCAGCCATAATATTTTGTTTTTAACAAAAATAGGATTTTAAAGTTTAATGGTATTACTACTCCCTATTTTTTTAACCTAAAAAAAAATAGACAAGACCTTAAACTAATTATTTAATTTCTATTGGTTTCTTCGATTTGATTTTAATTACATAACAGGGCTTTGTAGTCACTTGGACTGTATTTTCCTTAGGTTCAATTTCTTCTAAGGTAACCCTAATTTTGTCGAGCAATTCTTCTACTTTTTGAACTTTTAAAGTATATCCCTCTTTTTGTTTTTCACCCATATTAACCAAAATAAAGTTACAGGTTTTTATATCGTCTTTCCTAACAAACGGTTTTATAATAGCATCTTTTAAAAGAATATTAAACTCCGTTTCATCTGAAATTATTTCATAAAATTGAAAAGAAGCACCTCCATAATCACTTCCTGTTAATACATCATATTTAATTCCAGAAATCAATGGTGGTTTTGTAGAAGAACAAGAAAAGAAAACAAAAAAAAATACTATAATTGCAATTCTTTTACTCATAATTTGTGGGTTTTTTTGGAAGAATTTATGGCTTTTTGATACAATTTTTCATACAAAGGCAATATATTTTTAATATCAAATTGTTTGGCAACCTTCAATGCATTCTCCTTAAATAAATTTAAAGTTTGATTGTTGCTTAAAATTTTGATAGCGTTTTCTGCCATTTCATCAACATTTCCAACATCACTTAAATATCCTGAAATTCCATCAAAATTAACTTCGGGTAAACCGCCAGAATTACTTGATATAACTGGAACGCTCCATGCCATTGCTTCTAAAGCTGCCAATCCAAAGCTCTCGGTTTCGGAGGGAAGTAAAAACAAATCAGAAAAGGAAAGAATACTATCAATTTCATTACTGTTTCCGAAGAAAATTACTTGATCTTGAATTCCTAATTCTTCACACAATCGTTCGGCCTTAACCTTCTCGGGACCGTCACCAACCATCATTAATTTAGCTGGAATTTTTTGTTGAATTTTAAAGAAAATTTTAATAATATCAGGTATTCTTTTTACTTTTCTAAAATTACTAATGTGGGTTATGATTCTTTCTTCTGATTTTGCCATAACCGAACGTTGACATGAAATTAAAGGTTCATTTCTTTGTTTACCCAATTCAATAAAATTTGGGATAACCTGGATATCGTTTTTAATATCAAAAAATTTATAGGTGTCTTCTTTTAAACTTTGAGATACCGCAGTCACCACATCCGACTTATTGATGCTAAAACTTACGGCAGTTTTGTAATTGGGATGATTTCCAACAAGGGTAATATCAGTTCCGTGAAGCGTAGTTATCATTGGAACTATAATCCCTTCATCTTTTAACATTTGTTTGGCCATATAACCGGCATAGGCATGGGGAATAGCATAATGTACGTGAAGCAATTCAATTTTATACAACTTAATGATGTTAACCAATTTACTAGAAAGTGCCAATTCATAGGGCTGGTAATGAAACAAGGGATATTCGGGAACGTTTACTTCATGATAATGTACCTTTGAATTAAGAAGTGCTAATCGAACAGGTTGTCTGTAAGTGATGAAATGAATTTCATGACCACGATGAGCCAATTCAAGTCCCAATTCGGTGGCTACCACACCACTCCCACCAAAGGTTGGATAACAAACTATTGCTATTTTCATTATTGTAATTTAGAAGTACGAAGATACAGAAATTTTAATTTTGATTTCATTTTTAAAAGGTCTTTCTGTCTCAAAAGTGATTATCCTATAGCCCCGATTGGAATGGAAATAAAAAATCACAGTGTTTGTGACTTTTATATTGTAATGAAAAGCGGGAATAAGTATAACAAATAAACCCAAACCATTCGCTTCTATTTATCTAAAATGGCTTCTTGAATGACTTTCTGAATATCTTCTCGAATATTTTCTTTTGAAAGTTGATTGGGTGCATTAGAATCGGGGTACGTTCTATTGGATAAAAATATATAAATAATTTCGGTTTCGGGATCTGCCCAAGCCATAGTTCCTGTAAATCCTGTATGCCCAAAACTTGACATGGAAACACAGCCGCATGTTGGACCTTCTTTTCCTAATTGAGGCTTATCAAATCCGAGTCCACGACGGTTGCCTTCTGAACAGAAATAACACGTATTAAAAGCGTCAAAAGTTTGCGAAGAAAAATACTGTTGGTTGCCGTAATTTCCTTTTTGAAGATACAATTGCATAATTTTAGCCATATCCATTGTATTGGAAAAAATTCCTGCATGACCGCCAACTCCACCTTGCATTGCTGCAGCCATGTCGTGAACATACCCTTGAACTAATGAGTGGCGAAAATAGGTATCGTCTTCTGTGGGCGGGATATTATTTTTATCAAATTTTTGTAAAGGATTATACAATGTATTATTCATTCCCAACGATTTATAGAAATTATTGGAACTCAATTGATCCAATGATTTTCCAGATGTTTTTTCTAAATAATTTTTTAGAATAATAAAGGTAAAATCGCTGTATTTGTATTCTTTTTTGTCCAGAAGTTTACTTTGTGCTATTTGAACCATGATACTGTCTTGATAATCATTTCTAATAAAAAGATTTTCTGAAACTTTGTTTGTAAATCCAGATTTGCTGTAAGTGCTATAGTATTTATCTAACGGACACTTATCGGAATCTAAGGTTGATTTGTAAAATGGAATCCAAGCTTGCAATCGTGCAAAATGTGATAGCAACTCTTTAAACGAAATATCTTGTTTATCTGTTCCTTTAAATAGTGGAAGCATATCTCCCAATTTGCTATCTAAATTCACTTTTCCTTGATCGTACAATTGCATCACATTAGGTAAGGTAGAAACCATTTTTGTCATGGATGCAACATCATAAATATCGGAGTTTTGAACTTTAATTTGATTGTCATAGGTATGGTATCCATATGATTTTTGAAAAATGACTTTACCTCTTCGAGCCACAAGAATCTGAATGCCGGGTGTCATTTTAGCATCAATTGCTTTTTGAGCTAAAACATCAATTTTGGAGAGTACTTTCGGACTCATACCCACATTTTCGGGAGCCGAAAAACCCAGTCGGTTCAACTTTTCTGTGGTCAACCCGAAGCCATTTTTAAATTCTTCATTTATAGATACGGGCAATTTCCCTTGCGGTTCAATAGCTCCAAACAATAATTCGGCAGAAACTTCTTGAGCGATATCGCTATTTTGATACGACATGATCACTCCTTTGATGTCTGCAAAATTAACTGAAGATAAGGAATACGGTTTTGTAAAAGCATCTAAAATAACAGTATTGTTTTTGGCAATTTCGTGTAAGAGTTGTAATTCTGAATCCGAAAAATCGTGCTTTTTCCATGCTTTATCCGATTTATGAAATCCAATAATAACGGTATCAAAGTTTTTAAGTTTCACTTTTAAAGAATCTAAATTTGAACTTGAAATTTCTGTAACTTCTGTATATTTTTTTAAAGTTGATAAAAAAGAGGTATTTACATCATCACCTAATTTGACATAAGCTATTTTTTGATTTAAATTTCTAATTGGCAAGATGTTATCCTTATTTTTTAAAACAGTAACAGCATGTTCATACAACTGATATTGCAAGGCATCTTTGTGGGATGAATTCAAATCAGAAGTAATTGTAGTTGTTTCAATAGGTAATAAATGGTTTAAACCAGCTTTGAATTTGTAATGTAAAATTTTCTTAACCGATTTTGCAATTCGCTCCTCTGAAATTTTTTCTTCTTGAAAAGCCGTACAAATTTTATCGAAAGCAACAGGTACATTCTCTGGAAATAATAAAATATCATTACCCGCCATAAAAGCTTCCAAATCAATATCTCCGGGCTTCATGAATTTACTTGCCGCTTTCATATTTAAAGCATCTGTAAATATAAGTCCTTCAAAACCAAGTTCACCCTGCAATAAATCGGTAACAACAGCATGCGAAACAGAGGTCGGCCAATTTTCTCTAGATTCGAGACTTGGAACATTAAGATGCGCCACCATAACCGAAACCAAACCTTCGTCAAACATTCGTTTGTAGGGATATAACTCTACCCTATCAATATGCTCTTTTGAAAAACTAACTAACGGTAAAGCATAATGTGAGTCTAAAGCAGTATCGCCATGACCCGGAAAATGTTTTCCTGTGCAAAAAACGCCTTGACTTTGAATGCCTGTCATCAAAGCAATTGCATGTTCAGTAACATTAACTTTATCTTCTCCAAAAGATCGATTTCCAATAATTGGATTTTTGGGATTGGTATTGATATCTAAAACAGGAGCAAAATTAAATTGGGCGCCAATTCTTTTGGTTTCTTGGGCCATATTTTCACCTACTTGTTTGATTAATTTTAAATCTCTAATGGCACCAAGAGTGGTATTCCATGGATATTTGTAAGTGGAATCCAAGCGCATACTCAAACCCCATTCCGCATCAATTCCTATAAATAAAGGAATTTTTGATTTTGATTGAAAACGATTGGTTAATTTGGCTTGACGAACCGGACCTCCTTGAAAAAATATTAATCCACCTACTTTATTTTCGGTAATTAATTTATCGACAGCATTAAAATGAACAGTATCTTTATTAGAATAGGCAGCAACCATAAATAGTTGGCCTACTTTTTCTTCAAAAGACATTTGAGTATAAATACTATCCACCCATCTATTTTCTGCAGCTGTTTCTTTAAAAAAATTCTTACGTTCTGATTTTAAAACAGGCACATAAACTTCGTCATCATAAACCATTTCTGGTTTTTGAATTTTACCAACAGAAGGAAGCGCTTTTGAGGAACCACAGTTGGTAACTAAAGTTATAATAAGTATAAAAAATAATAGCTTACCAAATTGTTTCATCGAAATAAATAGATTTAAAAGAAACGACTGTGCCAACTATCACTGGCTGGAACTTCCCAACTCTCATTAAATTCTTCAATAGTATTTACAAGATTATTGAAAACTATTGTGTTTTCTGAAACTGATTTATCTTTGGCTAATTTTTTAAAGTCAAGTAAGGTTTTATATGTAACAAACTCTCCTTGTTTAAAAGCGACATTCATTTTATCTAATAAATCAACACTGTATTTTTGTTCTAAATTTTGAATAAAAGAAACAGATAAATCTATGGAACAGCCCGTTGCAGCTTGTATTTCTTGATTAACAGCAATAATAATAAAACGGTTGTATTTTATTTGAAAAGAAGATTCTAATAAAGTTCCATGGGCACTCCAATTCATTAAAAAATCGGTCAAATCTTTTTCAATAGCAGTTACTTCATCATCAGTAAATTTTCTGCTTGATTGGTAAATCCAAATTTTAGAGTCTTCCGGTAAATTTTCAAATGGAATATACATGTATTTTATATTTTAGAAAATAGTATTTATAAATCTTGAGCGTTAGCAATTAATTCGGCAATATCAAGCACTTTTATATCTGCTTCTCGTTCTTTATTCTTAACACCATCGGTCATCATGGTATTACAAAACGGACAACCAGCAGCAATGATATCGGGCTGTATTTCTAGGGCGTCTTCGGTGCGTTCAATATTGATTTCTTTATTTCCATTTTCGGCATCTTTAAACATTTGAGCTCCTCCAGCACCACAACATAATCCGTTGGCTTTGGAGCGCTTCATCTCTAGTAATTCAGCATCCAATTTTTGAATCAATTGTCTTGGTGCTTCATAGACGTTATTAGCTCTTCCCAAATAACAGGGGTCGTGAAATGTAATGCGTTTTCCTTTAAATTGTCCTCCTTCAATGGTTAACCTTCCTGTATCTAATAGTGATTTTAAAAATTCTGTGTGATGAATGACTTCATATTTTCCGCCTAATTCTGGATATTCATTTTTTAGCGTATTAAAACAATGCGGACAAGCCGTTACAATTTTTTTGGCTTCATAGGCATTCAAAACTTCGATGTTCATCATCGCTTGCATTTGAAATAAAAATTCATTTCCGGCACGCTTTGCAGGATCGCCAGTACAACTTTCTTCTGTTCCAAGAACTGCAAATTCCACATTGGCACGATTTAAAATTCGAACAAATGCTTTTGTAATTCTTTTAGCCCTATCATCAAAACTACCTGCGCAACCGACCCAAAATAAAACTTCGGGTTGTTTGCCTTGAGCTAACATTTCGGCCATTGTTGGCACATTTAATACTTCTGACATAATTATTTTTTATTATTTTGATATTTGATAATTTGAATAAATAAACAAACTAGCAAATAACCCAATTTTATTCATGTTGTCCATCGTCAAAAACTTCGATGGTAACATCTTTTGCTATTAAATCTGTAAATTTTCCTCTGTAGCGAGTTGCTTTAACCAAATGGTTATCAATCCAATGGTAGTTCCCGCCACGTGGCTTTCCAAAAAGGATTCCATGGTATTTAAATCCGTGTTTTTTCAACCAAGTCTCAGTATATGCTCTATGTGCTTCTGTTCTCGAAGTGAAAAAGAATATAATATGTCCTTCATCAAACCATTTATTTAGTGTAATTAAAGCGTCTGGATAGACTTCTGCAGTTAACATTCGTTCTGGCTCTTCGTTTGGAATGTCATCACAAACCGTTCCGTCAATGTCAATTAAATAATTCTTTACACCTTCAGGTAATATCGGACTTAGTTGTTGCCCATTTTCACTTACCGATTGTAAGGTTTTGTCAATGTCTACCGCTTTCATTTTTTTATTTATTATTTATAATTGAGTAAAAACAAAATCCCAAGTATTATAAAATGGAAAATTATCGTTTAATTTTCATCTTTCCAATTCAATCGATCCATTTGGTTGTACTGCCATGGAGCACCATTATTTTCAATATTGGTCATCATAGCGTTCAACGATTGAGGAGCAGCGCTTTGTTCCATGACCAGAAAACGTCGCATGTCCATGATGATTGATAACGGACTAATATTTACTGGACATTCTTCTACGCAAGCATTGCATGATGTACATGCCCATAACTCTTCTGTAGTAATGTAATTGTTTAATAATGATATATTATCGGGAATAAAAACTCCTTTATTTTTATCAATATTTTTACCTACTTCTTCCAATCGATCACGGGTATCCATCATGATTTTTCGTGGAGACAATTTCTTCCCTGTTTGATTCGCCGGACAAGCCGAAGTACAGCGACCACATTCGGTACAGGTGTAGGCATTTAATAATTGTACCCAATTTAAATCCATTACATCGCTGGCACCAAATTTACTTGAAGCTGAATTATCATCAACGGGTTGGGCTGTAAAAGGATTGGCATTTGGATCCAACATTAATTTGACTTCTTTAGTGACACTTTCTAAATTATCAAATTGTCCTTTAGGGTTTAAATCGGCAAAATAAGTATTTGGAAAAGCCAAAAGAATATGTAAATGTTTTGAAAAATATAAATAGTTTAAAAACACTAAAATTCCAATAATATGCAACCACCAAAAAGTGCGCTCCAACATTATTACAGCCCCTTCATTTATTCCGTTAAAAATTGGTGAAATAAAATGACTAACTGGAAATGCTCCGGCTTGAATATAATGCGAAATCCCTGCTTGTTGCAACCAAAAATCGGAAGCATTCATCAACAAGAATAACGACATTAAAACCACTTCAAAATACAAAATATAGTTGGCGTCTGATTTTGGCCACCCTTTTAAATCGGGGCTTACAAATCGTTTTAATTTAATACCATTTCTTCTTGTCCAAAAAATAATTACAGCAACTAATACTAATAACGCAAGAATTTCAAACGTGCCAATTAAGTAATTATAAACACCTCCTAAAAATGAAAACACTCTATGGGTACCAAAAATTCCGTCAATTATAATTTCTAAAACTTCTAAATTAATAACCACAAAACCCACATAAACAATGATGTGTAGAAATCCAACAACAGGACGTTTTACCATTTTTGATTGACCGAACGCAATCATTAGCATATTTTTCCAACGTTCGGAGGCATTATCAGAGCGATTTACTTCTTTTCCTAATTTAATATTTCGGATTAGTTTTTTAATATTTAGGGTAAAAAACCCGATTCCTAATATTAGTAAAATCGCAAAAAATATATTATCTAAATAGCTCATATTTATAGAGTTATTAATTATTGGACTTTATTTTTTTATAATTGTATCTGTAGGACTAACGTAGGGTTTGTTTTTCTTTCCAAAAAGGGAAATATTAACATAACGAGTAGGGTTCAATCGCAAATCTTGCAACAATAATTCCAACTCTTTAGAAGTTTTATTAAAGTTATTGTATAAAGCATCATCTTTAATTAATTTACCCATAGTTCCTTTACCAGCTTGCATCTCACCCAACAATTTATCAACATTTACTAGTGTTTTCTGAAGAGATTTTACAGTTTGACTTATATTAATTTTTGTTAATGAGTCTGAAACCTTTACAAAATTATCGGATGCTTTTTCAAGATTTGTCATTGTTCCATTGATTTTAGACTTATTTTGCGCAACGATCGAATTTAACCCTGTAGAAGTTTCTTTAAATTGAATAATAGTCTCCGATAAATCAGACAAGCTTTTTCTTAGATTTTCTTTAGATTTTGTGTCCAAAACTTGGTTGACATTTTCCAACATATCATTTGCATTATCCAGTAATTTGGTTATTTTATCTTTTAAAGGAACCATTTGTTTGGCCAACTCATCGGTTAATCCAAGTTTACTTGAAGAAACTAAAGAATCGCCGTCAACAGCATCAGCTCCTGTATTGGAAGGCAAAACAGCAATTTGTTTACCCCCAATTGGATTTGGAGCATAAATTTCGGCAACACTAGATTTTTTTATTGGGAAATCGGAATTAATTTGCAATTCAACTTTAATCTTGGTCGAATTATTATCAATTGAAATTTTGCTCACACTCCCTATAACTAAACCATTTATAGTAACTGGAGCTGAAACGGTTAAACCTTCCACATTTTCATATTCAACATACAAGGTTTTGTAGTTTACAAATAAATCTCTCCCTTTTAAATAACTGTATCCCCAAATAAACAACAAAATGGAAGCAATTACTAATACAGCCGATTTAATTTCTCTTGATAATTTCAAAATAATGATTTTTTATTTTTGTAAAAATAACGTATTATTTAATAACGTCTTTAACATCGACACTCTTTCCGTCTTTAAAAGCAAGTATGTAAGCAGAATCATATCCTTTGTCTATGGCTTGATTTAAAAGTTTTTTAGCTTCCTCATAACTTGAGGTTTCACCGTACATGTATTTATATATTTTTGAATTATGAATACAACTAATATTTTTCAATCCTTTAAAATTATTAGGAACAAGTTCTAATTTAGTAGTGCTGGCTGAAATTTGTATTTTGTAAGCAATTCCTTTTACAACTTCTTTATCTTCCGATTTTGTTTCAGGTTTTTCAACTACATCTGATTTTTTATTTTCTGTCGCTTGATTTATTGGCTTATCATCAACTCTTTGTGATGGTTTTTCTATTTGAACATCACTGGCTTCACCATCAAAGAATTCTTTTTTGTAACTGGTTATTGCTTTTGCGATGGCTTCGGCAATTTCTTGTTGACCGTCTTCTGAATCCAGTTTGGCTCCTTCAATTGGATTAGAAATAAACCCATTTTCAATTAAAACTCTAGGCATGTATGCTTTGTGCAAAACCATATATGGTGCCTGTTTCACGCCTCCTCCTCTACTTTTCTTTCCTAAATCTTGAACAAATCGATCTTGAATTTTTCCTGCCAATGCAATACTATTTTCAATAAACTCTTCTTGCATAATTGTCATTCCGAGCATGGTTTCGGGTTTGTTTGGGTCAAAACCTTGGTATTTTTGCTTGTAATCTTTTTCCATCGTGATTACCTGATTTTCTCGTTTGGCAGCTTCCAAATTGGAAGCATTTTTAGACATACCCATAACATAGGTTTCAGTTCCATCAGCAACGGTGTTTTTATTGGCATTACAATGAATAGAGACAAAAATATTAGAATCAGCTCTATTGGCAATATTGGCTCTTTCAACCAAATCAATAAAAACGTCCGTTTTTCTAGTATATATAACTTCAATACTCGAATTTCTTTCTAATATTTTTCCAACTTTTAGCGTTATCCCTAAATTGATATTTTTCTCAATATGGCCATTGTAGATCGCACCAAAGTCATGATCACCATGACCTGCATCGAGAGTTACTTTGAATTTATTTGATTGAGAAAACACTAATGTAGAACAAATTAAGAGTCCTATTGCTAAAGTATATTTGAGTTTATTCAAAATAATCATACTGGTAAACTTTAATTTTAATTAAAACTTCAAACCTATAAAATTATTATTTCTCTATTTTTGACGAAAAATAATATGTAAGTTTGGCAGTTGAAAAATCAAGACATATTTTTACAAAAATAGCATTTAAACCTTTGCGTACAAACTTATTTTATATCGTTTTATTAGCATATTTTCTAACAATAGGAAGTTCCAATATATTTGCTCAAGAAACGCCAAAAAAACCAAAGCCATTTCCCTCTAAAAATCAAACGATTACTTCAAAAAAAGAAAGTAATTCAACGCCCGAAACTGGAGTTGTATTAGTAAAAAAAACAGCTGCAGAAAAGCCCGATACTATTAAAATGAAATCGGTTTTAGAAGGAAAAGTGAAATACAAAGCAAAAAAATATGCCAAATTTGACCAAAAGAAAAAACTAATTACACTTAACGATGAAGCCGAGTTAAACTACTTAGATTATGAATTAAAATCGGGCATAATAGTTTTTGATTACCAAAAAAACGAGGTTTATGCAGGACGATTAAAAGATTCTTTAGGAAATTATACCCAATTACCGGTTTTTAAACAAGGTAATACTGTTGTTGAACCCGACTCTATTCGATTTAATTATAAAACCAAAAAAGCATTGGTATGGAATTCAAGAACCAAACAAGAAGAACTTAATATTAAAGCCAAAATAACTAAAAAAGAAAACGACTCGGTATATTTTATGAAAAGTGCGCGCTTGACCACTTCTAAAGATATTGAAGATCCAGAATATTATTTTTTAGTTGGTAAAATGAAATTTGTACCTGGTAAAAAAGTAGTTATTGGAACAACCAATTTATGGATTGAAAATGTTCCTACTCCAATTGCATTACCCTTTGCTTTTTTTCCAATTACAGAAAAAAGTCATTCGGGTATTATTCCACCAACCTTTGGAGAAAATAACACCCGTGGCTATGCATTACAAAATGGAGGGTATTATTTTGCTTTGAGCGACAAATATGATTTGGAAGTTTTGGGAGATTACTACACCAATGGGAGTTATGCTACTCGATTTCAATCCAATTATGCTAATAAATATAAATTCAACGGAAGCGTTAATCTTCGCTTTGAGAACTTAATTAATAGTGAACGAGGATATCCCGATTACTCGAAAAGTAAAATTTACAATATTCAATGGTCGCACTCCCGAGATGCAAAAGCCAATCCAAATTCTAGATTTTCTGCATCAGTAAACTTAGGAAGCAGTCAATATTTTCAACAATCCATAAATTTAGCTAATATTGGATCAACCCTGAACAATACCATGAATTCGTCAATTTCTTTTTCTAAGACTTTTCAGTGTGTTCCACAAGTTAATTTATCATTATCAACAACACATTCTCAAAATACGCAAACCAAGCAAATTAGCATGACATTGCCTAGCTTACAATTGAGTGTTGACAGAATATATCCCTTTGCGCCAAAAGAGGGTATTAAAAAAGGGTTTATAAAAAATATTAATTTACAATACAATTTAAAAGGAGACAATCAAATTCAAACTACTGATGAATTTTTCTTTAAAAAAGAAATGTTTGACTCCGCAAAAATGGGACTCCAACACACCATTCCGTTGAGTACTAATTTTAAAATAATGAAATATTTTAGTGCTTCAACATCAATAAGTTATAATGAAGTCTGGTATCTAAGAACCGTAAAAAAAGATTTTATTGTATCCTCATTACCACCTACATTACCAATAGGTTCGGTGATTACATCTAATGTTAATGGCTTTGATGCTTTTAGAACTTACTCATTTTCAAACAGTATTGGTACTACAATTTATGGAACTTTCAATTTTGGTGAAAAACATCAAATTCAATCCATTCGCCATGTAATGCGTCCATCTATTTCTCACAGTTACGCACCTAGTTTTGCTAAATATTATGATACTTACGCCTCAGATGCAAGTGGTAAAACAGCAGAATATACGCGTTTTGAAGGCGGAATATATGGAGCACCTGGAAAAACGTATTCTACAATATCGGATTTAG
>Ga0209499_1000176_pt1 | contig 47253 bp, 42 predicted proteins | sample C_130208_EF_Meta_FD_187306 | JGI IMG/M metagenome (GOLD analysis project Ga0209499, IMG submission 187306) | Freshwater microbial communities from Lake Croche, Canada to study carbon cycling - C_130208_EF_MetaG (SPAdes) (version 2) | ecosystem: Environmental > Aquatic > Freshwater > Lake...
GACCGACTTCTTGGGTGCCTTGAATTTCAAGAGGATCTCCGACCATTTGGGCGGCAGGTCAACGCGGGTGGACCAGCCGGTTTTGAGCCAATCGTTCCAGAGTTTGGCGGCGGCGACCGGGCCGCAACCCGGCAGCAGGCTGACCATGCGCAGGAAGCTCACCTCGTCGCGGCGGTTGACCACGAAGCGCATGAAGGCGGCGACGTCCTTGATGTGGGCCTGCTCGAAAAACCTCAGCCCGCTGGTGATGGAAAACGGAATCCCGCGCATCGTGAGCTCGAGCTGGATTTCCAGGCTCTGGAAGTGCGCCCGATAGAGCACCGCCATCTCGCCCAGCGGCATCCCCGCGTCGTGCCGTTCCGTGATCCGCTGGGCCACGAAGGCCGCCTGGCTGCCGGGATCCGCCAAGGCGACCAGCGCGGGCACCACCCCCGTCGACTCGCGCGCCGCGTGCAGGTCTTTTTCGAAGCGGCCGAGGTTGGCACGGATCGCCGCGTTGGACAGCTCGAGGATCTCGGGCACGCTGCGGTAGTTCGTCTCGATGCGGAAGACTTTTGATCCCGGGTAGCGCAGTGGAAACCCGAGGATCAGCGCCATGTCCGCGCCGCGCCACGAGTAGATCGATTGCGCGTCGTCGCCCACCACCATCAGGCTGTTGGACTCGCCGGCTAACAAATCGATCATCCGCCCCTGCACCGCGTTGGTGTCCTGATACTCGTCAACCAGCACGTGGCGGAACCGATTCTGATAGATATCGAGCACGTCGGGCCGCTGCTCGAACAGGCGCACGGTGAGCACCAACAGATCGTCGAAATCCATCGAGTTGGTCGCGAGTTTCTTGGCGACGTAGCCATTGCGGACTTGTTCAATTTCCTCTCTCCACTCATAAAAATTCTCGTAGCGTTTGTCGATGAGCTCCTCGAGTGATTCTCCGGTGTTTTCGACCAAGCTGAAGATGGACGCCAGCACGTCGGCCTTGGGAAAGCGCCGCTCCCGGGTGTCGAAGTTGCAGGCCGCAATCACCGCGTTGAGCATCGACTTCTGGTCGTCGCGGTCGAGGATCGAATACGAGCGGGTGAACCCGAGGTCCTCGGCGTGGCGGCGCAATATCCGGCTGCCAATCGAGTGGAACGTCCCGGCCCACAACGCGGACGTGTCGTGCGGCACGAGCTCGCGGACGCGTTCGGTCATTTCGCTCGACGCCTTGTTGGTGAAGGTCAGCAACAACACCTGGCGGGCATCCAGCCCGTGGTCGAGCAACCACGCCACCCGGTAGGTCAGCGTCCGGGTTTTGCCCGAACCGGCCCCGGCGATGACCAACGCCCGCCCGGGCGGCGAGGACACCGCCGCATACTGCTCCGCGTTAAGCGCCGCGGGGTAGTCGATGCCGGAGGCCGCCGCCGCCGCCGCGGCGGGACGATGAAGGGTGTAGTGACGGGCCATACGCGCGGCCAGCTTGGCACGAATTCGCCGGGGATCAAGCCGCTGCGCGTCGATGCCGGAGTTTCGGTAAGAATTGGCAGAGAGAAAGTGAAGCGCGAAGCCACCCAACCACCCAACCACCCAACCCCCGGCATTGCAGCCATTCCGAATGCCGGATTGACCAGCTGCGGGACAGCACTCTAGGGTCCGTGGCCTGCCTGCCACCCATGCATTTAGCGCCCGCCCAACCCACGCCCTGAGGGCTTGCCCACATCCGGCAGCCAAGATGGCGCGGCCATTGCTCCCGATCACCCCACTTCCAACTCCAGCACCATGAGTCGATTTACCCAGAGTCTAAGCCGCAAAAAGCCCATCGCCGCGATTCTCACCGAGGCGGCGAGCGGCGAGGGCGACGTCGTCATTCCGTCCCTGAAACGCACGCTCGGGCCGTGGCATCTCACGATGCTGGGCATCGGGGTGGTGATCGGGGCCGGACTGTTTTCACTCACCGGCAAGGTGGCCGCCGACAATGCCGGCTCGGCGGTGGTGTTTTCCTACGTGATCAGCGGGCTGGCCTGTGCCTTCGCCGGCTTGTGTTATGCGGAGTTCGCCTCCTCGGTGCCGGTGGCCGGCAGCGCCTATTCCTATTCCTATGCCACCATGGGCGAACTACTCGCCTGGATCATCGGCTGGGACCTGGTCATGGAATATGCCATCGGCGCGGGCACCGTGGCGGTGAGCTGGTCGGCCTACTTCGTCAAATTCTGCCACCAGCTCCACCTGGACTATCCGGTGCAGTTCGCGCTCTCGCCGTTTGACAGCGAGGTGTTGGCCAACGGTGACACAATCCACGGCGTCGCCAATCTGCCTGCGGCAGCCATCGTGGTGCTGATGTCGTTGCTGCTGATGCGCGGCACCAAGGAAAGCGCGTGGTTCAACGCGGTGATGGTCGCGCTCAAACTCATCATCGTGCTGCTGGTCATCGGCCTCGGCTGGGCCTACATGAATCCGTCCAACCACTCGCCGATGATCCCGCCGCGCATCAGCGAAGTGCTGGCCAACGGCCGCACGATCTATCATTTCGGCTGGCAGGGCGTGCTGACCGGCGCGGGCTTGATCTTCTTCGCCTACATCGGCTTCGACGCGGTCTCCACGGCCGCCCAGGAAGCGAAAAACCCGCAGCGCGACCTGCCCATCGGCATCCTCGGCTCGCTGTTCATCTGCACGATCCTCTACATTCTGTTCTCATGGGTCATCACCGGCCTCGCTCACTACTCCGAGTTCCACGGCGTGGTCGACAAACTCGCCCCGGTGGCCACCGCGCTGAGCCACATGCCCAAGCAATTCCACTGGCTCCAACAACTCATCGTGCCAGCCATCCTCGCCGGGTTTTCCTCGGTCATCATGGTGCTGCTCATGGGCCAGAGCCGCGTCTTCATCACCATGTCCCAGGACGGACTGCTGCCCAAGTTGTTTTCCGACATCCACCCGACGCGCCACACGCCGTGGAAATCCAACGCCCTGTTTGCGGTGGTGGTGGGAAGCGCGGTGGCCTTGCTGCCGGGCAATTCCTTCGGCGAAATGTGCAGTGTCGGCACGCTGTTAGCCTTCGTGCTGGTGTGCATCGGCGTCATCGTGCTGCGCCGCACCAACCCAGACCTGCCGCGTGCCTTCCGCTGCCCGCTGGTGCCGCTGGTGCCCATCCTAGGCGCCCTGAGCTGCCTGACCATGATGGCGTTCCTGCCCTCAGACACGTGGTGGCGGCTGTTCATCTGGATGGCCATCGGCCTAATCATTTTTTTCACCTACAGCCGCAAACACAGCAAGCTGCGCTGAACCAGCCGTGCCAACGCGCCGATCCACCCTAGGTGGTGCGGCCTCGATGAGGCTGCAGATCATGGCAGGAGACAGGGATGCCAACACCATAGCCCAAGGCGTGGCTTGGGCGAGTGGCGAGCGATTCATGGGTGTGCGCTCTCGGCGAGAGCGCTCCACGTGTGATGCGAAATTGGAAGAGACTTGCAATGAAATCGCGACTCACCGGTTGAATGAAGGCTGCGTCATCCCCCAATGATTGATGATCCATTCCTTCTCTGCGTAAAGCCTGTTCATCTGCGGTTTCTCGCAGCAAGTCCTCGGCGCGCGGCCAGATTGAATTTGACACCGACGGGCGCAGGCATCGTGACGTCTCCATGCGAGCGAGCTTCCATCTGGCGCAACGACTCATGCCGATTTGACGGCCGGAGGTCAGGCATACCGAACGGTTGGTTCAGTCATGCGCATCTCTCGGCCTAGGGTTGACGTCGCCAAACGGCGATCCTAGGCTCGTCACCATATCCAACCATGCGCGTCCTAGCCATCGATCCCGCGGTCAGAAACACCGGCTACGCCGTGCTCGAGGGCGACCCGCGCAAACCCACCGTGCTCGGCTATGACGTGATCGCCATCCCTCCGAAACTCATCCAGTCCGCCGCGCTCGCCGCCATCCGCACCCACCTCGCCCATGTGATCCAAAAATTCCAGCCGGACGAGGTAGCAGTCGAGGGCATCATCTACGTGCAGTCACATCTAACAGCAATCACGATGGGCGCCGCCCGCGCCGCCGCGCTCATCGCCGCCGCCGATCACGGCCTGCCGGTTTATGAATACGCGCCGCGCAAGGTCAAGATGGCCGTGGTGGGCAATGGCAATGCCGACAAATCGCAGGTCGCCTTCATGGTGCGCGCCCTGCTCGGCCTGGCCGAAACCCCGCCGCCCGACGCCGCCGACGCGCTGGCCATCGGCCTGGCCCACCTCCAGGCGTCCGACCCGCTCAAAGCCAAACTGCTCGCCCGGCGGCTGGTCTAACACCTCAATCAATGCCCTACATCCGCCAGCTCCCCGACCCCATCGCCTATGAAGACGGGCTGCGCCTGCAGGACGAGTGCGTGGCGGCGCTGCTTGCCGGCACCGCAGGCGAGACCATTCTGTTATTGGAACACCAGCCGGTTTACACGATCGGGCGGCTGCGCGACCAATCGTCGCTGCGCGATTCGGCCGCGCTGCCATTTCCGGTGTTTGAAACCAACCGCGGCGGGCAGGCCACTTATCACGGCCCCGGCCAGTGGGTCGGCTATCCGATTCTCGATCTCAACGAGCGCGGCCGGGATCTCCACCAGCATCTCCGCGCCCTCGAGCAAGTCCTCATCCAGGTGTGCGCGCGCTTCGGGGTGAGCGCCGGGCGCCGCGACGGCCTCACCGGCGTGTGGGTGGAAAACCGCAAACTTGCGTCCATCGGGGTCGGGGTGCGCAAGTGGATCAGCATGCACGGCTTTGCCATCAATATCACCGCAGAGTGCCTGCCGCCGTTTTTCGCCATCACCCCCTGCGGGCTTGATGGCGTGAGCATGACCCACCTCGCCGCCGAAGCCCGCCGCGACATCACCCTGGCGGAGGCCGCGGCGGCCATCACTGCCGAGTTGCGCGCCGCCTTCACGCCATGAGCGCGCCGCGCCGAGCGCGGGCGGCCAGTTCGCGCAAAGTCTTGATTGCGCTTTGAGCCGATCATCCGCAGACTCCCGCCATGGAGCTCGACCTTATCGACGTTCAGTTTGACCTCCTGTGCATCAAGCCCCGTGAGTTGGAGGAAGCGTTTGAAGACCCCTTTGCGGTGCGCTTCTTGCCGGATAACGAACGTCCCGACGGCGCGTCGCGCTACTTCGCGCTCGGCCGCTCGGTGGCTAACCGGTATTTGTTTTTTGCGTTTTCCACCGACGGCAAATCCGCCCGGGTCGTCGCTGCCCGTGAAATGTCCGACACCGAGCGCAAGTTCTACGATCGCAAATACGCCGAGTTCCGTTAATTGAAGCCCCTTTCAGCCGCCCGCACCCCATGCTCACCATCACCCGTTGGTCCGACATCCCCGACTTCGCCGATGAGGCCGAAGAAGCCCGGTTTTGGGAAGGCCACGAGCTCGACGCCCGGCTCATGGTCACCTCCGTCCATCAAGCCGACTCGCGCGAGTCCACCACCATCACCCTGCGCTTCGACCCGCGCATGCTCTCGCGCATCAAGCGCATCGCCCGCTCGAGGTTCCTCAACTACCAGTCGATGATGAAACAATGGCTCGCCGAGCGTCTCGAGGACGAAATGCGCAAGCTCTGAGCCGTCCATTCAGCCGAACGCCTTGAGGAAGCCCACCTCGATGGCCAGCGGTTCGAAGGCGTTGGTTTCGAGGGTGCGACGCAGCGCGTCGAGCGCCTCGATGCGCTTGAGCAAGCGGGTTTCTGTTTCGCCCGCGACGAGCTCGCGCAGCGCGGGCGCGGAATCCGGAAAATCCAGTCCGCCTGCCTGCGCTTTCAAGCGGAGCAAATCGGCCATCCAAGCCATCAACACATCGAACAAGCGGTTGCGCGCATCGAGATATTCGGCCTCGGCGGCGGCCTTGTGGAAATCCTCGCGCCCTTTCAACCAAGTCCCGTCGGTGGCATCCCGATAGGCGGCCACCTCCTCTTTCTCGGCGGCCTTGGCCGCGGCATCGGCCGCCTCGCGCGAGCGCGCCAAAAACGCGCAGAAGGCGGCTTTCAAATGCAGCGCTGCGAGCGGCGTGCCGAAGCTGCGGGTGGCGGCACGGTTGAGCGCGGCGACCAGCTCGCCGCCGCCCTCGGCCAGCAGCGGCCGCCCGCCTAACAGCGAAATCCGCACGCAGCGCGACAGGATGGTGGGCAGCAGCCGCTGCGGATGGGCCGTGAGCAGCAGCAGCAGCGTGTGGTTAGGCGGTTCCTCCAGGGTCTTGAGAAAGGCGTTGGCGGCCTGGTCGTTGAGGCGGTCCGCCTCGGTGATGACGCCGACCTTGCAGGCTCCGCCGGGCGCGGCGAGATGGAGCGTGTGCTCGAGGTTGCGGATTTCCTCCACCCCGATGCGCCGCGATTTCATGCGCGGGCGGATCACGCGCACCCAGCCGCTTTCCAGCTCATCCAACGGCGGGGTGGCCACCACCACAGGCTCGCCGAACAAATCGACGCCGCCGCCCTGGGCCGCCCCGCTGACGAGCTGGATGATGCGCGCGGCCAGGTGTTCCTTGCCGGCGCCGTGGGCGCCGCTGATGAGGAACGCGTGCGCCAGCCGTCCGCGTCCGCGTGCGGAGGAAATCAACTCGAATGCCCGGTCTGCCAAATACGCCATGCGCGCCCATCGTCGCCAGATCCCCCCGCGAGGCAACCCGAAATTGGGCCACTCGCCTCGCCCTCCAAGCATGACGAGCAAGCACGAAATCCTAATCCTCAGTGATCGCTCCCAAACCGCTCCACCACTTGCGGGTGCCCCCGCAACACATCAATGCACGCATGACTGTCCAGCAACCAGGTCATAACGGTTTTTCCTGATAGAAAACCGGTTCCCGGGTGAAACCCCTGCGCGAAATCCGAATGTCCTCGAAAAATCCATTCGGCCACTGGTCGGACATCTCCTCGATCACGAGGGCCTTGCCTTCCCGTCGGATCGAAACCTTGCCGCACGGCAGCTCCAGCCCCTTCGGAAGGCGGATCGCCAACGAATTGCCGGATTTGAAAACTTTCGTGTCCATGCAAAAGATAAGCCGCCGCCCTGGCTCAGGGCGCCACCTTCAGATGGTTGATCGCGGCGAGTGAGCCCTGCCTGAGATCGAACGACAACAGGGTGTGCGCACCCAGGTGCAGGGCCGTGGCGACGTGAAGAACATCCCAGGAACGGTGACCGCCTGGAATCGTGCTGGCAGCCGATACCCGCTCCGCCCTGAGCCATACCGCGGGCCAATCGGCAGGAATCATGGCGATGGCCCCGCAGGCGAGATTTTGCTCGAGTTTGGCGAGCATCCGCGCCGCCTCGGCGAGACGGTAACCCTTGGTTGAATCCTTGGAATTCAGGAAGACCTGCAGCCTGACCGACTGACGGAACTCAAACATGACGGCCGCCGAAATTCCCAACCGTTCATCCAACGACTGATAGAACTCGCGGGCTTCGGTCGAGTTGTCCTGCTCGCGGTAGAGCGCACACAGGAAACTGGTGTCAGGAAAAAATTTCATCCGTCCTCGCCCTCCAGCTCGAACGCCCGCATGGCCGCGACTTCCTGCGGCGAGAAGGTCCGTTCACCCCAAATCTCCCGGTTTTGTTTGGCAAAATCGATTTTGGGCACTTGGGCGTGAGTGGCCGAGCGGGGTGGAACCAGGCAGGCCACCGGCTTTCCGCGGCGAAGAATCTCCACATCCTCCCCTTGGTCGAGCCATGCGACGACTTTCGGGAAGTGATTGCGCAAATCTGCAACAGTAGCCGTTCTCATGAGAGAAGAATATCTCACGAACATGCATAAGCAAGTGGGAAGTCCACCGGACCCATTCCCCACCAGCGAATGCGGGCTGGACAGGTGCCGAGCGGCATTTCATCATGAGTCATGGATAGCCACACCGTGTTTGCCCCGCGGGGCGCAAAGACCGAAGTCGAAGAAGGCTTGGATTTCGCCCCGAAGTTCGACGCTAACGGCTTGATCGCGGCGCTGGCGATGGACGCGGTCACCCGCGAGCCGTTGATGCTCGCCTACATGAACGAGGAGTCGCTGCGCCGCACCCTGGAACTCGGCGAAGCCGTCTATTGGTCGCGCTCGCGGCAGGAATACTGGCACAAGGGCGCCACTTCCGGCCACACCCAACGGATTGTGGAAATCCGCACCGACTGTGATCAGGACGCGCTGATCCTGCTCGTCGAGCAGGCCGGAGCCGGCGCCTGCCACACCGGCCGGAGCTCGTGCTTCTACCGCAAAGTCGTCGCTGGCGACGGTGCCAGCGCCACGAAACTGGAGTGGATTGGCTCTGGAAAGTCCTTCGATCCGGCCGATGTTTATGGGAAACCGTGACGTTGGTGCAATTTCGCGGTTGCAATTCAGAGATTGATCCGCTAGCTCTCCGCCCCGCGCGTCAGGGCACATCGTCTTGGTTGCGCCAATGCCACCCATTTTCCGCGAAGGAGGACCTCATGAACATCATTGATAAAATCGAACAAGAGCAGTTGAAACAAGACGTCACTCCCTTCAATGTGGGCGACTCGGTGAAGGTCCATTGTCGCGTGGTGGAAGGTGGCAAAGAGCGGATCCAGATTTTCGAAGGCTTGGTCATCGCCCGCCACGGTGCCGGCATCAACGCGGCCTTCACGGTGCGCAAGATTTCCTACGGCGAAGGCGTCGAACGCGTGTTCGGGGTGCATACCCCGCGCATCGCCAAGATCGAAGTCATCAACCGCGGCAAGGTCCGCCGCGCCAAGTTGCATTACTTGCGCCAGCGCGTCGGCAAACGCGCCCTGCTGGTCAAGCCCGCCAACTCGGCGCGTTAATCCAGGATTTCCCCAAAACGCCCCACCCGGTAGCCGGGCGGGGCGTTTTGTTTGGGGGGTGCCGGACAAAAACGTTATCCTAGACACGAAGAGTCCGCCGTGGGCGCTCACGGAGCGGCGCAATCCGTCCGCCGAAGCCCATGAAACGCAAGAATCACTTTGCATGGTCCCCCCATGGACCAGGGCGATCAGGCATCGCCCCTCCTTGATTTGTTTTGTCCTACACCTTTGTTTTGCACCGGCGGGCGTTTACGCTTTCCCATGGCGGGTAGGCGCGCCAATTTACCGGGGTGCGCGTGCCGATTCCATGGGTCCTGTTGCTTGCCATCGCCGTGATCGGCGGTGGCTGGTGGATTGGTAGCCGCCAGGCCGATTTCCTGACCCCGCCCAGCGAGGCCAAATTGGCGCTCATCCGCCAGCGAGTAGAGGCAGCCACGCCACCCGTCGATCACCCGGAGGATACGGTCACGGTGCCCGCGGTGGTCGCCGCACCGGCCCCACCACCGCCCAAACCCGTGATCGAACTCGGCGACCTCAGCCGTCCGCCCACCCTCCAGGAATACGCCGAGGTCGCGTCGAAAGGGGCGGCCTACCTGATCGAGGTGGCTGGCTTGCTCGAAGCCACGCGTGAGAACCAGCGCGCCCTGCTGGCATGGGAACGGGTGCTCGACACGGCACAGCCCGATGCCCCCCAGACCCAGCAGGCCAGCGCCGCCATCCTGCGCCTGCGCCCGACCCTGCCGGATTGGAACAAGGATCGCGCCACCACCCTCACCATCATCCTGCATGCCGGGACGAACGAAAAAACCGCGCGGTCCCTGACGCCAGTACTGGAGGACATCGCCCGCGATCTGCAACACGCTTCGGCCGGCATCCTCAAAGTCACCGCCATGCTCACCACCACCCCCACGGTCACCGCCACCAAACGTGGCCATGCCCCACCGCCGGCACCCGTCACCCTGTGGCTTACCGGCCCGACCAAAAAATCCTCCACCACCGCCGTGCTGACAAGCACGGCCGACTCACCCAAGGCCCTGCGCGAGGACCTCCTGAAAACCGTGTGCCTGATCATTCACGACCAGCTGGCCCATGCCACCGTCCACACCCCGCCCACGACCGGCGCCAACGCCACTCATCCGTTCAACACGCTGCGCGGCCGCATCACCCGCGCCTGCTGGCAGGAACTCGGCACCCAGCTCAACCGCCCGCGCGCAAAGAAGGATAAACATGAATGATTTGCGCGAGCACCCAAGATCCGCTAGCCTCCGGACGTTTCCTCAGCAGATGGCCGCCCGCGCGCACCACCCCGCCCCTTGCACCATGATTCGCCGCCTTACCCTCGTGGTGTGCGCCGTCTCGTCACTGGCACTTGCCCAGGACGAGCGCCCGGCCACGCCCGCCCCGGCTGCCGCACCCGCCAGCCCCCCGGTCAAGCAGCTCGATGATTTCCGCTATCAGATCGGCGGCGTCACCCTGAACCAGCGCACCCGCGAGATCCGCTTTCCCACCAAGGTCAACATGGCCGAGGGCTTGCTCGAATATCTGCTGGTCATGCCCAAGGGCAAAACCCACGAATCGCTGTTGGTCACCGAGATTTGCCCTACCCACCTGAACCTGGCATTCACCCTGCTGCGCTTCCCCGCCTCACCGGAACTTTTCTGTCTGCTGGATACCAAGGGCGAAATGACCCAAAACCACCCCGTCGTGACCGCCGTGGTGCAGGTCGCCGCCCGCATCGATATCGACGTGGAATGGGACGACCACGGCAAAATCCGCCGCATTCCGGTCAACGAGTGGATCCAACAGGTGGTCAAAACCACCGCCATGGCCGCCGGTCCCTGGCTTTACACCGGTTCGGAAATCACCGACGGCCAGTACCTCCCGGAAATGACCGGCGACCTCGTCGCGATCATGCTCGACCCCTCCGCGTTGATCAATTTCCCCGGCCCCGACACCGGCGACAACGTCTGGTATGCCTACCCGAAACGGGTTCCTCCCGCCGACACTCCCGTCACCCTGATCATCACTCCACACACGAAAACCATCACTCCCTCAAAACCATGAAACGCCTGACCCCTTTGCTCCTGCTTGGCGCTGCGCTGGCCACCGCCGCCCCGGAAAATTCCAACCGCTACGAATCGCTGCGCCAGGAAATCCGCCAGGCCATCGCCCGCGGCAACGGCTGGCTTCAAACCCAACAGAAACCCGCCGGTCACTGGGACGATGGCGAACTGCCCGCCTTCACCGCGCTGGCCCTCACCGCCGCCGTGCGCGATCCCAACCTCGAGCGCGCCGCGCCGCTGCCCGAACCGCTCGAAAAAGGCTACACATGGCTCCTCGCCCAGCAAAAGGAGGATGGCGGCATCTACAACCGCGGCCTCTCGGTCTATAACACCGCCACCGCCGTCACCGCCCTCATGGCCGCCAACCGCAAAAGCTTCGAGCCCGCCGTAGTGAAGGCGCGCAAGCACCTCATCAACAACCAGTGGGACCTCGACCACCAGAAAGAATCCGACCCCGCCAACGTCGGCGGCGTCGGCTATGGCTCGGACAAGGACCACGCCGACCTGTCTAACACGTATTTCGCGATTGAGGCGCTTGCCCTGTCAAAGAAGGTCGTGGAGGACGGCCACTTCGGCGAGCAACCCGACCTCGACTGGAAAGCCGCCATCGGCTTCCTGTCGCGCTGCCAGAACCTGGAGGCCACCAACGACCGGCCGTGGGCGTCCAATGACTCCAAGAACAAGGGCGGCTTCGCCTACTCGCCCTATGCGTCCAAGGCCGGTGAGGAAAAAACCCCGGACGGTCGCACCACCCTGCGCTCCTATGGCTCGATGTCCTACGCCGGCATGCTGTCCCTGATCTACGCCAAGGTCAGCGCCGACGACCCGCGCGTGGTCGCGGTGAAGGAATGGCTCGGCAAAAACTACACCCTCGATGAAAACCCCGGCATGGGCGCCCAGGGGATGTATTATTACTATCAGACGATGTCCAAGGCCCTCACCGCCGCCAACATCAACCTGCTCAAACTCGATGGCGGCAAGGAAGTCGATTGGCGCAACGACCTGGCCGGCAAGCTGCTCGCCGTGCAGCGCGAAAACGGCTCGTGGATCAACGAGAACGGCCGCTTCATGGAATCCAACCCCGTCCTGGTTACCACCTTCTCGGTGCTCTCGCTCGAACAAATCTACGATTCGATCCCGGTGAAGTGAAGGTGACCAGCTACACGGCTCCTCTAACCGCCGCCCAGGCGGCCACCCTCCGCCAGGTGCTGGAGCGCCAGGACTATGATTTCGAGACCAAGCCGTACGCGCTCTACTCGGCGCGCAAGGGCAAGCTGAACGTCACGGTCTATCAGAAGGGACCCAAGGTGCTCGTGCAGGGCAAGGGCACCGGGGAATTCATCCAATTCACGCTCGAACCCGAAGTGCTCGGCGAGGCGCGCCTCGGCTACGAGGAAATCCTCGAACCCGACCGCTTCGCCCCCCACTTCGGCGTCGACGAGAGCGGCAAGGGCGATTATTTCGGGCCGCTGGTCATCGCCGGGGTTTTCACCGACGCGGTGATCGCCCGGCGCCTGATCGATGCCGGGGTGATGGACTCGAAGCGCGTCACCCGTGCCGCGCGCATCCGCCAACTCGCCTCCGCCATCCGTGACACCCCGGGGTGCACCACCGCCGTGGTGTCCATCGGCCCGGAACGCTACAACACCATGCACGCCTCGTTTGGCAATCTCAACCGGCTGTTAGCCTGGGGCCATGCCTGCGTCATCGAAAAACTCGCCGCCGCCCGGCCCGACTGCCCGCGCGCGCTGAGCGACCAGTTCGCCCGGCCCGAGATCCTCCAGCGCGCGCTGAGCGACAAGGGACTCACCCTCGAACTCGAGCAGCGCACCAAGGGCGAATCCGACACCGCCGTGGCCGCCGCATCGATCCTCGCGCGCGAACGCTTCATCGATTGGATCGACCAAACCTCCAGCGCCTGCGGCGTCCAACTCCCGTTAGGAGCCTCCGACACCGTCATCCAAGCCGCCCGCGCGCTGGTCGCCCGCCACGGCGCGGCGGCACTCGGCCAAGCCGCCAAACTCCACTTCCGGACGACGGCCGCGGTCATCGACTCGTCTTTGAGCGAGCCGGGCGATACCACCGACGAAATGGGGTGACATGCGATAAATAAAACAATTTTTGACGGGACAAATTGGTGGTCCTTATTATTGAATTCGCGCGTCAGTTGAATTACCACAATTCCCCTCCTCATGGCCACCATCACCAAACGCGAACTTGCGATCAAAATCACCGATCAACTTGGAATCAACGGCCTCGAACTCACCCAGCAAGACGTACTGGAAGTCGTCCAAACCCTCATCGATGAAATCACCGCGTCGCTGTCCCAAGGCGATACCGTGGTCATGCGCAACTTCGGCACCTTCCAAGTCCGCGAGATGAAAGCCAAAATCGGCCGCAATCCAAAAAAACCCGGCAAGCCGGTGCCCATCCCGGCGCGCGCCGCGGTGAAATTCAAGCCTGGCAAGGAAATGAAGGAGAAGGTGGCCGGCACCCTCCAGGTCATCCGCGAACGCAAGGCATAACCCATGGCGGCGGTGATCGGCCGGTTAGCCCAACCTCATGAACCTCGCGAATTTTCTCCGGAGAACCGCTGGCAGCGGCGCGGTTCTGCTCTTGTCCCTGCTGGCTTCCTGCGCCTATCCCGGCGGACATCAAGGCTACATGACGCGCAACTACACCACGCGCGGGCAGTACTATCAGCCCATGAGCGTGGACGCCGCCCTGGATTTCCAGGAAACCGGCGTCTGTTCCTGGTATAACGAATCGAGTTGGTTCGGCTTGGTGCGCGGCACCACCTCGCTGGGCGAAAAGGTCATGCCTTGGCACCTCACCGGGGCTCACAAAACCCTGCCGCTGCCCTGCATGATCAAGGTCACCAACCTGCAAAACGGCAAATCCGTCAAGGTCCGCATCAATGACCGCGGGCCGTTCATCGGCAACCGCGTGCTCGACCTGTCCCCCCGCGCCGCCAAAAAACTCGACTTCTACGACAAGGGCCTGACGCGCACCCGCATCGAGGTCATCTCCGTCGGCGATGGCTCCTTCAAACGCCAAAAACGACACCGCTGGTTCTTCTTCTGAGCGCCCCGCCATGTTTTACCACTCCACGAACAACCCCGCCCAGCGCGCCGACCTCAAGGAAGCCATCCTGCGCTCGCTGCCGCCCGATAACGGCCTCTACATGCCCGACACGCTGCCCGCACTCGACGCGCGTTTCTGGCAATCCTGGCGCACTCTGACCTTCCAGGAAATCGGCCGCGCGGTGGCCGCGGCCTTCTTCCACGAGGACGTCCCGGCCCAGACACTCGACGAAATCGTCGATGGCACGCTGAGCTTCGACGCGCCACTCCTCACGCTCGCCCCGGGCGATCACGTGCTCGAATTGTTCCACGGGCCGACGCTGGCGTTCAAGGATTTCGGCGCACGCTTCATGGCCCGGTTGATGGCTTGGCTGACCCGCGGCGACGACCGCGAACTCACCGTGCTGGTGGCCACCTCGGGCGACACCGGCGGCGCGGTGGCCTCCGCCTTCCACCACGTGCCCGGCACCCGCGTGATCATCCTCTACCCGCAGGGCAAGGTTTCGGGTCTGCAGGAAAAACAACTCACCGCCCTGGGCGGCAACATCACCGCCCTGGAAATCGACGGCTCGTTCGACGATTGCCAGGCGCTAGTCAAATCCGCATTCCTCGACCGCGAGCTCTCCGAACGGCTCAATCTAACGTCCGCCAACTCGATCAACCTGGCGCGACTGGTGCCGCAAAGTTTCTACTACATTCACGCCGCCCGGCAACTGCCCGCGGAGCTCGCCCCGGTGTTTGTGATCCCGTCGGGGAACTTCGGCAATCTCACCGCCGGACTGCTGGCCATGAACCTCGGCCTGCCCATCGACCACTTCGTCGCCGCCACCAACCGCAACGACGTGGTCCCGGAATTCCTCCGCACCGGCAGCTACACCCCACGCCCCAGCGTGTCCACCCTCTCCAATGCCATGGACGTCGGAGCACCCTCGAACTTCGTGCGCATGCAAGCGCTCTTCGGCGGCTCGTGGCAAGCCATGCAATCCCGCATCGCGGGCATGGCGTTTTCAGACACCCGAACCCGCGCCGCCATCCGCGAGGTCTTCGAACTCCACCAGTATGTCATCGACCCCCACGGCGCCGTCGGCTGGCTGGCCGCGCGCGCCTGGCGCTCTAACCACCCGGCGAGCGCCACCATCACCCTCGAGACCGCCCACCCGGCCAAGTTCCCCGATGTGATCACCGCCGAGCTCGGCGCCAACCGCGTGGCCGTCCCCGAACGGCTCGCCATCCTCGCCCACCGCGACAAGATCGCCACCCAACTCCCGGCCGATCAGGCCATCTTCCGCGCATGGTTGTTAGATTCTATCATTTGACTTCCGGCGAGGCGCGCGTTTAGTGCCCCCTCACCACCCACCCTACCCCATGACCACCGCCAAAGACCTCACCAAACAAGCCCCTCGCAGCGCGCGCACCCGCGTCGGTGGCTACGCCATCCTCGCCCGCGCCCTTGACAAGGGCCGCGCCGACCTCGCCGGCACCCCCGGCGAATACCACTACGATTGCCCGCTGGACAACTACCTCTTCGGCTTCAAGGGCGTGACCGGTGCCGACGTGCAAAAACTGCTGGAAGCCGGCGCGTCCGACGAGGAGGTCGCGACCTGGCTGGATGCCAACGGGGAAGCGAAACCCGACTCGGAAAAGCTCGCTTGGTCCGACAGCATGGAAGCCGCCAACCCGTATAACAATCCAGAGAAGAAGGATTGGTTCGTGGGGGCCTGCGCCGAAGCCGGCATCGATCCGGCGACCCACACCCTGTTTGATTACCTGGAAGCGGATGACCGCCTGAGCTTCCCGGGCTGAGCCATGTCGCACCTTTTCACGCCAACGCTGCCCGCGTCACGCGTTGGCATGACCATCCAATGAGCGACGGCCACAGACCGCCGCCATCTATGATGATAGGTATGCTACAGGGCTAGACCGCCGCCGCGATCACCCGCACCTCGGCAAACGGCAGATCCGCCAGCAGGCCAAAGGCCGGATGCCGGCTGAGGCGCGCGCGGGTGGCCGCCGGGCTGGCCATCCCGCAGAGAAAGCGCGCCAGCTGGCGCGGGCCGGCCAGCGGCGCATGCTGTTGGGCGACCACGCTTCTAACGGCCTCGAGTTCCTCATCGGTGGCGCGGCGCGGCGCGCGGCGCTTGATGGTGGCGGCGGCAACGCCGCGGCAGCGGTCGCAGTGGCCGCAGGGCTGGGGCAGCGTCTCGCCGAAGTGGCGGGTCAGATAGCCCGTCAGGCAGCCGCGGTGGGCCGACAGGCCTAGCACCTGGTGGAGACGCGCGAGGTCGGCGAGTTCGCGGGCCTGGAATTTCGCCACCAGCTCCTCGGTGAGCAACTTGAGATTGGCGGCGGATTTTTTCAGCTGGTAGCCGTGACGCACGCCCGAGACTTCCAGCGTGAGGTCACCCGCGGCGTGCAGCGCGTTGAGCTGGGCGACCACCTTGTCGCGAGCCACGCCGATCGACTCGGCCAGCAGCGTCGGCTGGAAATTGAGCCAGCCGCGCTTCGTTTCGGCGGCATCGAGGAGTTGCTGGATGAACTTCTGCTCGGCGGGCGCGCGCCCGGCGCGGATTTTGTCCACGCTGGTGAGCAGCTTGGCGCGGTAGGTGGCATACAGGCCGCCGGTGGCCTCGAGGATGCCATCAATCTCCAGGTAGCTCATGACCGTGGCGATCACCCCGGGGCGAATATCACACACCGTGGACAGGTCGTAGGGCGAGACATCGAACACCTGGCCCAGGCGCAGCACCCGGTCGATCAGGTTACCCAAGGCGCGGGGCGACGGGGTGTCCGAATAGATGAAGTTCTCCAGCACCGTGAGATCGTCGCCGCAGGCGAGCATCTCGCAGAGCGCGGGCTGGCCGTCGCGCCCGGCGCGGCCGATTTCCTGGGTGTGGTTCTCAAGACTTTTGGGTAGATTGTAGTGGAACACGGCGCGGATGTTCGACTTGTCGATGCCCATGCCAAACGCGATGGTGGCCACGATGATGCGCGTCTCGCCCGCCATGAACGAACTCTGGGCGTCGGCCCGGAATTCCGCCGGCAGCCCGGCATGATAGGCGCGCACCGACTGGCCGTTTTTGGCCAGGTAGGTGGCCACCTCCTCGGCGGTTTCCTGGCGGGTGACGTACACAATCGCCGCCCCCTCGAGGGCCGCCAGTTTTTCTAACAACAACGGCTTGCGCGCGGCGGCCGCGCACGGCGTGACTCGCAGGTCCAGATTGGGCCGGTGGAAACTCAACTGGACATGATCGGCGGCGGCAATGCGGAAATGCTTGCGGATTTCCCGCGCGACCTTGGGCGTGGCGGTGGCGGTCAGCGCGAGCACCCGGGGAATCTTGAGGCGGCGCAATATGGGCGCGAGCTTGAGGTAATCCGGGCGGAAATTGTGGCCCCACTCGGAGATACAGTGCGCCTCATCGATGGCAACGAGCTGGATCGGCAGGCGCTTGAGCCGCTGGCGGAAGGTGTCGTTAGCAAACCGCTCGGGTGCAATGTAGAGCAACTTGATCGTGCCTTGCTCCAACCGCGCATACAGCGCGCTCAACTCGTCGGCATTGAGGGTCGAGTCCAGCCGTGCGGCGGCAATCCCGCGCGCCGTGAGCGCATCGACTTGGTCTTTCATCAACGCGATGAGCGGCGAGACCACCAGCGTCAAGCCGTCGAGCAGCAGCGCGGGCAGCTGATAGCACAGCGACTTGCCCCCGCCGGTCGGGAAAACCGCCAGCGCCGACCGCCCGTCCAACAACGCGCGGATCACCGGCTCCTGCCCGGCGCGAAACGCGTCATGGCCGAAGTGATTGCGGAGGGTTGCCAGCATGCGAAGAGTTTCTGCGTCCCGGCGGCGGAGGCAAGCGGGAAGCGCGGCGGCGAGGAAGCGAAATGAAGCGGACCCCGAAGATCGCGGGTCACGAAAGGCAGACTCAAGGCCGGATGCTGGAGTATTTAGGGCAAGTGGCGCGCAGCGGGGAATCCTTGATCGTGACCGACCGGGGGACGCCTGTCCCCGGCCCCGCGCCCCGGTTTATCATCCGGCTGCGCGCTTGAGGCTTGGCAAGCGGCTGCACACCGGGCAAAAATCCGCCATGTTCAGCGCCAGTCAACTCACCCCGGAACAAATCGCCGCTCTCAACCAATGGGCCGCGCAAGGTGCGACCATGTCCGATCTCCAACGCCATCTCAAAGAGGATTTCGGGTTTTCAATCACCTACATGGACACCCGCTTTGTGATCCTCGATCTGGGCATTCAGTTGATTGAAGAGCCGAAAGTGGTGCCCAAAGTCGAAGAAAAAGCCGCGCCGGTTCCCACCGGGGTGGTGAGCACGACCATGGACACCCTCACGCTGCCCGGCTCGATGGCCAGCGGCAAAGTCACCTTCAGCGATGGAGAGACGGCCATCTGGATGCTCGATCAAACCGGCCGGCCCGGCCTGGATCCCGACACGCCCGGCTACCGCCCGACCCAAGAAGACATCGTTGAGTTCCAGAAACAACTCCGCGAGCTCATCCAAAAAAGCGGGTTATAAGCCTAAATGGGAAACGGGAAACGACATCCCGGTTTTTTAACCACTGATTGAACTGATTTTTCACTGATTTGCCTGATTGTTGAACGCATTGGTGTCAGGCTATTTGCCTTCGGCTATCTCCACTTCGTTCCGGTTCCGCTTCGCTTCGGTTCACTGAAAGATTTAAATCGAACGATCAGTTCGTCGGTTCACCTTTTAGGTGAGCGAGAACGGAGTTGTAACCTATTAATAATCAGTGAAATCAGTGAAATTTGCCTGAAATGAATTGGATTGCAGTCAGTCAGACCATCTCGCTGCGCTCGGTTGTGATTCTCATTTTCCCGTCTAGGATAATCGACTCGCCGGGCGGGAAACGCCGCTGCCACAGACACCCTGCCGCCGCCGCGGCGTTGAACCCGTAGATGATGCCGGGAAAATCCCACCAGTCAGCCGCCGCCCATCACCGCCGCCATGCCGCGGCGGTCAGCGGGATTTGCCTGCTGTGCGCGCTCACCCCGGCTTGCGACTCGCCGCGCAGCAAGCCACCTGCAGCGAAGACCGCAGCCGCGAATGCCCTGCTAGCCGCCGCCCGCATCGAACTGGCATCCTCCCGGTTTGCCGCCAACGCCCCGGACGAGGCGCTCGCGCTGTTAGTTTCCGCCCTCGCGGCGGATCCCCAATCCGCCGAGGCCAGGACCATGGCCAGCGAAATTCTATGCGCCACGCGCTGGCATCTGCCGGAAGTCACCCTCGACCACCCCGGGCCGATTGATCAAATCGAATTGGCCGCCCCGTCCGCACTGTGGGTCAGCCTGTCCGGCGAGGCCAACACCACCGTGCGCTGGAATCTGGACTCGCTCACCATCGAAGGCGTGCTGTTCCCTCTCCAGGTCCCGGCAACCCGCAGCATGGTCTTCGATCCGACCCATCGAACGGCTGTCATCGAGCGCGCCGGCGTGACCCTGCTCTGCAACGCCCAATCCCTCAAACCGATCCGCGACCTCGGCCCCCTGCCCGAGTTTGTCACGCCTTCGGCCGCGGTCGCCTTCGACGCCAACGGGCTGTTAGTCGCCCACCCGGCGGGCGTCTCGGCCACCGCCCCCGCGCTGGTCTGGCAACTGCGCGATGCCGCCACCGGCGAACTCGTCCGCACCTCCGAGCCCGCCGCACCAGACCAACCGCGCGCGCTCGCCGCCTATCTCGACTCCCACACGCTGCGCGTCCTGCGGGCCGACGCCAGTTTGTTAGAGATGCCGGTCTCGCCGGTGGAACCCGTCAAGATCACCCCGCCGGACGAACCGCTCCGCTTGCTCCACGCCCAGTTCGCCGCCAATGGCGGCTCCGCGCTGACCCTCAAGGACCCCGGACCACACCGCAATCCGGAAGCGTTTTTCCTGTCCTGCGGCGGGGCAGTCGATGCCTCGCTGGAACCCGCCGCGCTGTTGCAACGCTATCCCTGGAGCCGTCACCCAAGCATCTGGTCCGGGCTATTGCGAGACCCGGAACGTGCGGCCCTCGCCGTCGATGACCGCCGCGCGCGCATCCTCACCAGCGGCCACGCGCCACTGCTCACCCACTCCGCCATCACCGCCGTGGCCACCCGCGGCAAGCAGATTGTCATCGGCGAAAAAAACGGCACGCTCACCATCTATCAGACACTGCCTGTCCCGTTAGAGAAGGCGGGCGCAGCCAAACCCGCGGCCGCCGAGGCCAAATCCCTCACCGCGCTGCGCCAACTCACGGAATTTCTAGCGGGTGCAAGCTATGCCGAGGCCACCCGGTGCTTCACCCGCGGCACCACCGCGCAACGCCTGCTGGCCTACAAGCAATGTGATTTCGACGCATTGCGATGGCTCTTGCCCGGGCTGAATTTCACACCGCTGGTCACCGCGATGCATGACTTCCATCCCCGCACCGCCGCCCCCGGCGCGCTGCGCCCGCTGACCGACCGCTTTGCCCGCGCTGCCCAGCCCGCCGCGGACTCGCCGGACCGGGATTCGATCCGCAAGGTTTTCGCGACGGGCGATGGCGCGGCCGTCGCGGACGCCATCCAAGCCGCCGGCGGTAAGGGCACGGCCGCCGCCACCGGCCTCCAACTCGCCCTGGCCTCGACCCACCCGGAATGGATCCATGCCTGCCTCACCGACGCGCTCGATCTGCCGCCGTTGTTGCGCCGCCTGGCCATTTCACGCATCGCCTGGCTGCAGGGCCGCAGGGCGGACTCTCTCACCGGATGGCCGGAGGTCTTCCCCGAGATCCAGGACGTGAGACTGCGCGAGGATTGGGACGGCTGGGAGCAGGCCGATTTCCGCCCGGCTTTGGCTCAACTCCGGCAGTGCGTGGGCGAGATGCTGGCGGCCATCGCGGTGCCGGCCCACCCGACGCCCGAACAGTGCAAGGCGGTCGCCGAGCGCCTCAACGACCCGGCCACCCTCAACTCCGTTGGGCGCGCCCGCTGCGCCAATGCCTGCCTGCAAGCCGCGCTGGCCCTCGCCGCCTTCCAAGATGAAACCGCCACCACCTTGGCCCTGGCCGCCCGCGCCCGCGAACTCGGAGCAGAGGCCGCGCCCTGCCTGCGTGCCGAGGCCATGGCGCTCACGGCGCTCGGCGACTATCAGCAGGCCCACACCCGCTGGATCAGCCTCATCACCGACAACCCGGTGGCCAGCCAACTGCCCGGGGATTACGCCGAGGCCGCCTACACCGCCTTTGAAAACGCCGACGCTCGCCAGGCGATGGCCATTCTAACCACCGGGCTGCACCGCTTCCCCCACGACGCCAACTTCGCCCTGCGCGCCGGTTGGGTCGCGCTGCTCACCGGCAATGCCGAGCGCGCCTATCGGTTTCTGCTCAGCGGGCGGCAAATCGGCTTCCCGCCCGAAAAACTCGAAAATGCCACCGCCCTGCTGGCCATCGCCGCGGCCCAAACCGGTGCCGCCGAGGATGCGGCGGCGTTCTATCAGGACCTGATCCGCCTCGATGCCGACTGGAAACAGCCGTCCACCATCGAGTCGCTCGAATGGCCAGAGGAATTAAAGGCGACGCTGCGCCAGTTGGTTCGGTAGGGCACCGCGGCCCGGACCGTCCACGCAATCCGCATGGTGGGCAATCCGCATGGTGGCGCGCTCTCGATGAGAGCGCAGACCATGATTCGCTAACAACCCGCCCAAGCCGCGCCTCGCAGTCACCGCTTGGGCCACCCGCTCTCCGACCATGACCTGCGGCCTCATCGAGGCCGCGCCACCCGGCACATGATCCGGCACACCCCGGGCCGGGCCGCCCTACCCGCCGGAGAATCCCACCGGGTGCGTCCTCACGCCAGGTCCATGACCAGCACCTTGGCCCACCACTCCTTGAAAGTGCTGATGAAGGCGAGGTGATCGACGTCCGACTGATAGGCGTCGTGGTCCGCCACGCTGGCGAACTGAAAGCTGGTGGCGTAGGTCCACGACTGGTCGACGACGGGACGCAGCATGACGGTGGCGGGCACGGCCCAGCGCCCGCCGGCGACCAAGCCGATCTTTGACAAGCGCTCCAACCCCTGCTCAAAGACCGCGCGGTCGGCGCTGTTTTGATATGCTTCTTTTACCCAGAAATACACGTGATGCTCCATGCCGTATGAGCCTAGCGGCCGCCCAGCCGGCCGCAAGCCCGGATTCCCACACCCTCCGCAAGACCTCCCGCGCCTGGTCCGACCATTTTGGCAGGCCCGTCCACCTGGGCGCGCGACCTCCGGGATGTGAGGACGCTGGCGCTGGCATGCCATATCCCGTGGACGATGTGGGAAGGGAAAACGAGCTTCGGCGAGCGGGCCCCGGCCACCAACCAGCCGCTCATCTGCGGCGGACTGTATGTGTGAGCGGGCCCCGCCTCACCAATGATCCTCCCGGGCCACTTCACGGTTCATCGACAGAGCGCGGGCTTCAGTCCTCCCAGCTTCGGCGGCTGAAGTCGGTGCTCCATGTTGAGACCGCCGTGACGCCCGATGATGGGTGCCGCCGCATCGATCATCGGGCGTCACGGATGCTCGATATTGTCATCGCTCACGTCCTGCTCTTTGACGCGCAGGGCGCGGCGCGGTCGGGGATCGAGCGGCGCGAGTATGGACGGATCCTCGAGCGCATCGACGGGCGTGGCTTTGAGCGGGCCATCGCTGGTCGGGACTTTGAGCGAGTCGCCCGGCTCCAAGGGTTGGGCCCCATCCGGATGATCAGGATCGACGATCAGCGCCTTCCTGGGCGGCAGGATGGTTTCCTTGATGTCATCCTTGATGCCCTCGAAAAATTTCTTAACCATCGGCGCGGCCATCCGTCCGCCCGAGACCGTTTCGCCGGGCCGGCCTTCGTAGAGCACGGCAAAGGCATAGCGCGGATTCTCGGCGGGCAGAAAGCCCGCGAACCACGCCAAGCGCTGGTTCTTGTCCTTGGGCCCCCACTGCGCGGTGCCGGTTTTGCCGCACAGCTTGGTATAACTGAGCGCCGCTCCCTGGCCGGTGCCGCCGCCCGAATTGACCACGTCGCACATCCCGTCGCGCACGATTTCCACTGCCGCGGGTGCCACTCCCAATCCATTTTTCTTCTCAGGCACGGGTGCCTGGGTGACCCGGCCGCGAGTGTCCTGGATCTGGCGCAGGAGTTGGAGTTTGGGCAGCGCCCCGCCATTGGCGATGCCCGACATGGCCTGGGCCACCTGCAGCGGCGATGCTAACAGGCTGCCCTGGCCGATGGACAGGTTGGCGGTGTCGCCATCGAGGATCCGGCGTTTTTCATGTTTGAGCATCCACTCGTCGTTGGGCACCAACCCCGGAGTTTCGCCAATCAACGGCAGCCCGGTGCGGTCGCCAAAGCCGAGCCGGCGCGCCAAATTCAGGAAGACGGACGGCCCGACCCGTATCCCTATCTGATAGAACCAAGTATTGCACGAGCGGGCCAGCGCGCGCTTGACGTTGATCTCGCCCTCGGGGATTTTGGTCCAATTGTTGAACACCGCGCGCCCGACGCTGATGGACGCCGGACAATCAATCAGCGTGTCAGCGGTGACGACGCCATGGTGGAGCGCAGCCAGCGCAATGATCGGCTTGAAGGAGGACGCGGGCGGATAAGCCGACTGGAACGAGCGCCCAAACAGTGGCTGCGCAGGATCATCTCCCAGAGCCTTGAATTCAGCCTCGCTGATATTGGGAACGAAATGATTCAGGTCAAATGAGGGCCTCGAGGCCATCACTAACACCTCGCCGGTGACCACATCGATGACCACGAAGGCTCCGCGCCGGCAGCCTTCACGCAAGGTTTTCTCGGCCAACCGCTGCCACTTGAGATCCAAGGTGGTAACGAGCGTGCCGCCCGGGCGCGGGCGCTTGACTTCCTCCTCTAACAACTTGCTGCCGCTCTCGTCAAACAACAGCTTCTTCATGCCGGGCTCGCCGGTAAGTTGGGTGTTATAGAGTTTTTCAAAACCCGCTCGGCCCTCGGATTCCTCCCACAGCGGCTCGTTGAAATTGATCGGGCCGGTGGGCAGTTTGCCCACACTGCCGGAATAACCGATGATATGCGCAGCCATCTCACCCTCTGGATAGAACCGGCAATACAGCGGGTTGAGCACCAGCCCGGGGGTGAGTTTGGTCTCGAGGATGCGCGCCTCTTTCTCGCCGATTTGGCCGGTCACCAACAACGGTAACCACCGGCGGTGCCGGTAATGGTCATACAGCTCGTCGTCCGTCTTGGGCGTCACGTTCTTGACCAACGCCTGGAGCGCCACGAGCCGGGATCGCGCCCATTGGATCACAAAGTCGCGGTCGGCATTTTCAAACTGCCGGTACTGCAGGCCTATCTGATAGGCCACCTGGTTCTGGGCGATGGGCTCACCGAACCGGTCCACGATCAGCCCGCGCGGCGCGGGAATCTTCAAGGTGATCGTGCGGGCGTCCTTGCGGGTGCTGATGGCCCCGTCCGCGGCACCGCGGGCGACGGGCGCTTCGGCGGGGATCGCCTCGGCCGGGGCGGTGGCGCGCGCCGCAACCGCCAGACTCTGGGCGTGGAGCGGTGCTGCCGCGAGCAAGCAGACCAGCAAATATCGGCAAAGGGACGGGATGCTCACCATGTGGATGGGGCACAGCGTAGGCAAGAATCCCGGTCCGCGCAATCGTCAATCCCAAGCCGCCGCGCCGCGAGCTGCGCCTGCGGCGCGGCGGCGATCGTGCATGATGGCCGCGATGAGCCATTGGAACTTCATGACGGCAATCCTGGTGGTGGCCGGGTTTGCCCGCAGCTTCGGCTGGCTCGACGGTGGGGCGCGCATGGAATTCACTGGCATTGACGGGGAGACGCGCCCGCGCTTGTATCAACCCGAGCTGCGCCAGGCGGATCTTTATTTCCATCTGGCCCAAGGCCATCAAGGCTGACACCCATGAGCTATCAATCTATCCAAGAGAAATGCCTAGCGGCCCACCTGCTAGCCAAGCATTTTGGCCGCAAACACGGCCCCGGTGCCTATTACGGCCAGCCCGCCGCCCACGCCGGAACGTCCGCCATCTTCTCTCCTGCCTCGCGCTCCCTGCTTCAATTCTCCTAACACCCAAGTCTCATGCCCCAACTGAACCTGCCGCCTCTCCACCTGTTGCCTGTGCTGGCGACCATCAACACCCGCATGGCCCCGCTCGACTGGGCGGCCATCGCGATCTATTTCTCACTGCTGCTAGGCGTGGCCTGGTGGGTGGTTAGCAAGAACAAAAACACGGCGGCGGACTACTTCCTGGCCGGACGCAACCTTGGCTGGTGGGTCATCGGCGCGTCGATCTTCGCCTCCAACATCGGCTCCGAGCACATCGTCGGCCTCGCCGGATCGGGCGCCAAGGACGGGGTGGCCATGGCCCACTATGAGCTTCACGCCTGGTGCCTGCTGGTGTTAGCCTGGGTGTTCGTGCCTTTCTACATGCGCTCGCAGGTGTTCACCATGCCTGAGTTCTTGGAACGCCGCTTCTCAACCGGCTCGCGCTACATCCTGTCCGTCGTCTCAATTATCACCTTCATCCTGTCGAAAATCGCGGTGGGTATTTTCGCCGGCGGCGTGGTCTTCGGCTCCCTGCTGCCCGAGCTGCAAATCACCATCGGCAGTGTGGTGATCGACAGCTTCTGGATTGGCTCGATTGCCGTCATCACCCTCACCGGCCTCTACACCGTGGTCGGAGGGATGCGTGCGGTGGCCTACAATGATGCCGTGCAGGTGGTCATCCTCATCGGCGGCTCAGCCTTGCTGACCTTCTACGGCCTGCACAAGCTCGGCGGCTGGGGTGAACTGCGCCACATCTGCGGCTCGGACATGTTCAACCTCTGGAAACCGCTGATTCCCGCCGGCGTCGAGAGCACCTGGTCGCCCGTGATGGAGAAAAACTCCAGCGGCGAGGTGGTCAAGATGGCCTGGTATTTCAACAACCACTTCCCCTGGCTGGGCATGGCTATTTGCGCCCCGGTCATCGGCCTGTGGTACTGGTGTACCGACCAGTACATCGTGCAACGCGCCCTCGGCGCGCCTAACGAAAAAGTCGCGCGGGAGGGCAGTATTTTCGCGGCGTTTCTCAAACTCTTTCCGGTGTACCTGTTCATCATCCCCGGGCTGATCTGCTACGCGCTGGTCAAAAAGAACACGATTCCCGAGATGACCGCCGCGTTCAGCCTGCCGGGGGGCTCGCAGGGAGCCTTTCCGATGATGGTGCAATACCTGCTGCCCGCGGGTCTGCGCGGCATCGTGGTGGCCGGGCTGCTCTCGGCGCTGATGGGATCGCTGGCCGGGGTATTCAACGCCTGCTCGACGCTCTTCACGGTGGATATCTATGAAAAGTGGCGCCCCCAGGCGACCCAAGCCGAGCTCGTGCGCATGGGCCGCCTGGCCACCTTCGTGATGGTGCTCATCGCGCTGATTTGGATCCCGGTGGTCAAAGGCGCCCACGGTCTCTATGAATACCTGCAATCCGTCCAAGGCTACCTCGCCCCGCCGATCTTTGTGGTGTTTTTCCTCGGGGTATTTTGGAAGCGCCTCAACGCCCAAGGCTGCTTCTGGGCCATGATCGTAGGCTTCATCGTCGGCATCTTCCGCATGGCCGTGGACACCCCGATCACCCTCGGCCTGTTGCAACAGTATCCCGAGGGCTCGTTTTTCTGGATCGTCAATCACATCAACTTCCAGTATTTCTCGATCCTCATCACACTCATCTCCGCGGTGGTCATGGTGACGGTGAGCTACATGACGCCCGAGCCCAACCCACAGCAGATCCAAGGGCTGACGTTTGCCACCGCCTCGGAAGAGGACAAGGCCTACACCCGCGCCAGTTGGAACCGCTGGGACGTCATCGGCTCGCTGGTGATCCTGGGGTTCATCATCGGCGCCTATGTCTATTTCCGCGGGTGAGGCGCAATGCCGCTGATATGACAGTCATACGAGAGGACTCTTTCCCCGGGGGCGGGCGCAGCCCCCTGAACGAACCAGGTCCTTTGCCATCGGAGTGGGTGATGGAACCCACTCGGAGCGCACCGTGGTGGTGAAGTGCGCCACGGGCCGCGAGGTGGTCGATTACCCATCAGGCCAGCAGGGCATCCCGCTCAACGCGGCCGACCACCATCTGGCGCGGCAGAACCCGGCGGACTCAGGCGGTGGCGCGTCCCCGCTCCCGGCGAACCCCGTGGAACCGGTGTGGGGGTTAGATGGAATTGTGGGGTTTCGCTGCCAGAATCGCCGCGCCCGGCCCGTATCCTGTTGACTTCCCGACGCCATGCCTTTGCACCTTGCCTTCACCGACCCCATCGCCCCCGCTCTCGCCGAGCGCCCCACTCCCGCGGTCGCTGCGAGCGGGGCGGACGACGCGTCTCGCAGGCTCATCCATTTGGAAAACATCACCAAGACCTACCAGGTCGGCGAAGTGGCGGTGCCGGTGCTCAAAGGGGTGTCACTCACGATCCACCGCGGCGAAATGGTGGCCTTGATGGGGGCGTCCGGCTCCGGCAAGACCACCCTCATGAACATTCTGGGGTGCCTGGACCGGCCCAGCACGGGCGAATTCTGGCTCGACGGCCAGGACATGAGCGGCCTGACACCCGACCAACGGGCCGTGGTGCGAACGACTCAACTGGGATTTGTCTTCCAAAGCTTCCACCTGCTGCGCCGCACCTCAGCCCTCAAGAATGTCCTGATGCCGCTCGACTACGCCGTGCCGCGCAGCCCGCGTGGCGGGGCGACCGGTCTGGCCATGTCGCTGCTCCAGCAGGTGGGCCTGGCGGATCGGATGCACCATGAGTCGTCTGAAATGTCGGGCGGCCAACAACAACGGGTCGCGATTGCCCGGGCATTGATCAATGGACCCACCCTGCTGCTGGCCGACGAACCGACCGGCAATCTGGATTCACGCTCCGGTGACGAGATTCTGCGGATGTTCCAACGGCTGCATGCCGAGGGGATTACCGTCATTCTGGTGACCCACGACCCCAAAGTGGCCGGTTACGCCGACCGGACGATCTGGATGGCCGACGGGTTGATCGAGGAGGATCGGCAAGGACTGGCAAGAACAGGATCCCGCATCTCGACCGGCCGGGAACTGGCACCACCGCATGCCGGGTTGGAACCGCTACGCTCTCAGGCGTCCGCATCGCTCCCCGCGGACTTCGGCGGCAACGTCGCGTGGACCGGGACTGGCGGATTGGACACTCCACCGCCGAGGATTCCCGCGCTGCACCCCTGGCCGGCGCGCGGGGTGGATGCGGAAAATGATTTCACCGCGACCACGGAACGGCCCCTCGCCAACCCACTGGCGGTCGTCGCCAACTTCTTGGTTCCACCCACGTTGCGGACGGCCTTGGGCAATCTCCAGCGACAGAAGATGCGCTCCGCCCTCACCGTCTTGGGGGTGATCATCGGAGTGGCGGCCGTCATCGCCATGAGGGAAATCGGCGAAGGCTCGAAGACGGCGATCGATAGGACCATTGCCAGCATGGGTGCCCTCAAAATCCCGATCTTTCCCGCAGCCGTCAACACCGGCGGCGTGAACCAGGGAGCCGGCACGTTTCAAACCCTCAAACCCGGCGACGTGGACGAGATCGTCCGGCAGTGTCCCGCCGTCACGGTGGCCGCACCCATGGTCTGGGCCCAGTCCCAAGTGGTTTACGGCACGCGCAACTGGGTCCCGCAGCGCATCACGGGCACCACCCCGGCCTATCTGGTCACACGGGATTGGCAAAACCTGGCCGACGGCGAGTGTTTCACCGAGAGTGACGTGCGCTTGCGAACCGCCGTCTGCCTGATCGGCACCACCGTCCAACAAGAGCTGTTTGAAGACGAATCACCCATCGGCAAAACCATCCGCATCCGCAACGTCCCGTTCAAGGTGGTCGGGCTCCTCGACCACCGCGGTGCCGACATGATGGGCCAGGACCAGGACGACTGCATCATCGCCCCCTGGACGACGGTGAAGTTCCGGGTCAACGGGGTCAGCGCCAGCACGCCCAAGACGGCGGCCTCGGCAGCTGCGCCCACTCACAACATGTATACTGTGGCCACCCAACTCTATCCCCAGGCGGCGCACTCCCAATTAGTCAACCGGCCCCAGCCATCGGGGCAGATGAACATCGACATGATTCAGGCCAAGGCCGCCACCGCCGAACAGGTGCCCATTGCCATCGAGCAAATCACCTCGCTGCTGCGCGAACGGCACCACCTCGCCGAAGGTGCGGACGACGACTTCAAGATCCTGGATATGACCGAGATCGCCCGCGCGTCGTCGCGGACGTCCGAGTTGATGGGCACCTTGCTGCTCGTCGTGGCCGCCATTTCACTCGCCGTGGGCGGGGTGGGCATCATGAACATCATGCTCGTTTCCGTCACCGAGCGGACTCGCGAAATCGGCCTGCGCATGGCCGTGGGCGCGCGCCGCCACCACATCTTGCGGCAGTTCCTCCTGGAAGCATTCTTGCTGTGTCTCGCCGGCGGGGCGGTGGGCATCCTCGTCGGCCGCGGCACCTCAATCCTGGTCCGCGAGCTCCAACATTGGACCACCGAAATCTCGCTGCCCGCCATCGCCATTTCGGTGCTCGTCGCTGGCGGCGTCGGGATCGTCTTCGGATTCTATCCGGCGTGGAAGGCCTCACGCCTCGATCCCATCGAGGCCCTCCGACACGAGTAGGACGCGGCCGAGCGCACGCCCGGCAGACTTTCACCGGACGGCTCGCCGGGAGCGGCGGGGGTGTGCGTGTTGGTATCCGGAAGATTAAGCTAGCCACTCACGGGCCACTGGGTAGCGTCCGATCCAATGACCACCACGCGATCCCTGCTGTTTGCTTGTGCCCTGTTCCCGACGATCGGCGGCGCCACACCCGATGCCGCAAAGGCCAATTCTCTCACCGACCAGGAACAAGCCGCCGGTTGGCACTTGCTCTTCGACGGCACGAGCCTCGGCGGCTGGCACAATTTCAAAAAGACCGACGTCCGCCCGGGCTGGGTGGTCAAGGAGGGTATGTTGGTCTGTGCGGACCCCCACAACGCCGGCGACCTTGTGACCACCGACCAATTCGAAGCCTTCGAACTGGAACTTGACTATAACATCTCCGTGGGCGGCAACAGCGGTATCATGTTCCATGTCACCGACGAAGGCAAAGCCGTGCCGGCAACCGGCCCGGAATTCCAGTTAGAAGACAACGCGAAGGCTGCCGACCCTCAACGCTGCGGCTGGCTGTATGCGCTCTATCAACCGCCCGTCGACCCCAAGACTGGCACGATCCTCGATGCGACCAAGCCTGCCGGCCAATGGAACCACGTCCGCCTGGTCGTGTCCCCGGAGAAGTGCCTTCACGAAATCAACGGGGTGAAGTACTTCGAATATGTGATGGGCAGCGAGGACTTCAAGAAACGCGTGGCCCAAAGCAAGTTCGCTGCGATGCCTTTGTTTGCCAAATCAAACAAAGGCTATATCGCCTTGCAAGGTGATCACGGCTCCGTGTCATTCCGCAATATCAAGGTGCGCTCCTTAAGCCAGTAATCCGCGCCAACCGCCACGGGATCACTGGATCGGCTCCAGATCATACATGCCGGTGGTCATCGCGCAGGCGTTGTCCATTGGCATCCGCTTCAGCGCGTGGCGTTCGCCCCAGGAATCCGAGAACAAAATTTCGTGGGTGGTGGTGTTGTAGCCGATAATGAGCCGCATGTGGCCGCCCTTACCCTGAATCTGGAGCTCGTCCTCCGGGTAGATGCCCAGTTCCACGCTCCACATCACCGGCACGCCACGGTTGACGGTCTCCTGCACCAAGCGCTGGAATTTAGTGAACGCCACCTTGCCTGCCCCGGTGCGGCTTTGCTTCAAGGTGGCGGGATCAAAACTCGCGTAGATCGCGCCGACATCGATCACGTGCATTCCGGCGATTTTCACCTCCGGCTTGTCGTTGTGTTTGGCCACCCGGTTATAGTCGGAGATCATCCGCGTGAACTCGTTCAAGTTCCAGCCCTCGAGTTCACGTATATGCACCTTGAGCCGGCCGGTGAGTTTCTTGAGTGACTCCACCATCTTGTCGGGATTGGTACCACCGCCAGCCGATGCGTTGGCCACTGCCGCCATTTCGTGCTGGTCCACATCCATCCCGAGATAGCGGAACACGCGTTCCGTCGTCGCCACCACGCAATAGCCTTTAGGCCCTTGATCCACCATCGGCACGGACTTGATCACCACGTCACCATTGGCTTCGCGGCTGATATGCGCCGCCAGCGATGACTTGGCCACGGGCTTGTTGCCCGTCGAGGGGCCGCTGCCGAGCCAGCTCGCCTGCTTTGGCACCGGTGCCACCCGCAGGCGGATGAACTCCGCGCGGAATGCCTGCTTCGAGGTCCTTTTTTGGTAGGCATATTCCAACAGGTAAACCGAGGGCGGTTTGCTCCAAATGAATCCGGTCGATTTCACCGCACTGGACCTGTCCTTGCCGCGGTCCGTGGGCGTGACTCCCAGCTGCGCGGCAAGCGCGTCCTTGATGACTGTCACCTGTTGCTCGAAATCCCGCTCGGTTCCTGCAGTCGTTTCGCTATCGCCCCGGTTGAACAGGGAAAGGCTGGTGGTCGCGAGCTTGCCGTCTTTAAATTCGCAGTTCGCTTCCTTCACCACCACCTTGCCGGCGGAGATCGTGAGTCCCTCGCCAAACAACCGCGCCCGCGCCTTCTCCGCATCCAGCCACTGGACGTGCGCGCCGCCTAACTCTTGCGCGAAAGCTTCCGGGGTGGTCTGCCAGAGTTGGTCGCCGGTGAGCAATGCGTCCAGCGATCGAACGCTCACCTCAGCGCCGGATGACAGTGACAAGGCACCGAGCAGCACCGCAAATACGACAAGTGGGTATTTCATGTGGTCTGATTGACTTTGGAGTATCATGGATCACATGAGCATTTTGACCAGACGAATTCGGCCCATGGAAGTCTGCACAAACGGGGAGACTTCCACCTCACATCGATGGCCGCTTCTCGGCATGCCTGGCCCATGCTCGGAATATTGGGATGCGCTTGCGAACGGTCCAACCACGGCCTTTTTCTCCGAAAAGATACGGGGGGGATCCGGTTCCATGGGTGTTGTGTCCCATTTGCGAGTCGCCCTTCGTTGATTCCGTGGGAATCTGGATTGAATCCTCAATCGATCATCCACAATCGGAAGTGGCGGACAGGGAGGGATTGCCTGCGCTGCGCTCCGGCCATGCTCCGCCACGGCGTAAGCGCGGGTTTACCTTGTGGGGTGAAACGGGGAGGGGAATGGGTGAATTTCCCCGGTGTGATACAAACCAGATACCAACGCTCTTCAAAAACACTAAACCGTTGTTTTTTAACGCCTTATAGTGGCGGGCAGGGAGGGATTCGAACCCTCGGTGACGTTGCCGCCACACACGCTTTCCAAGCGTGCTCATTCGACCACTCTGACACCTGCCCTTGGGGACGGGACGCTAAAAAGCCACGGAGCGCTTGGCAACACTCATTTTGCGTAATCTTTCACGGGTCCGGGGGAAGGTTTGCGATGCCGGGGGTTGCACTGGCTGCTGGCATGGGGCATGAACAGCGGTCATGACCGGTCGGGAAATCAAGGAAACGCTGGATCGCGCGGGGGTTCTACCGAGCAAACAACTCGGCCAGAATTTCCTCATCGACCCGAATATGGCGCGCTGGATCGTGTCGCAACTTGAAGCAACCGAGGACGACGCGATCGTGGAAGTCGGGCCGGGCACCGGTGCGCTGAGCGAGCATTTGGTGGGCAAAGTCAGGAAACTCATCCTCATTGAGTTCGACGGTCGGTTGGCGGCGGCGCTGACGGAGCGGTTTCGCGACGAGCCGACGGTGGAGGTTCACCATGCCGACGGGGCGAAATTCGACGCCCGGACGCTATATAAACACCGACCATTGAAATTTTTGGGCAACCTGCCGTATTCGAGCGGCGGGGCGATCATGAAGAACCTGCTGAGCCGGCCGCACCCGTTTGAGCGGGCGGTGGTGATGTTGCAAAAGGAAGTGATCGACCGGCTGGCGGCCACGCCCGGCACCAAGGATTACGGGATTTTGTCGTTGCGCACCCAGGCGGATTGGGTGGTGGACCCGCAACGCAGCGTGCCGCCCGAGGCGTTTTACCCGCGGCCGAGGATCGATTCGTGCGTCGCAATTTTGCGCCCGCGCACCACCGGGCTGCCGGCCTTCGACCACCGCTTGTTCGACGAGTTGATCCGTCGTGGCTTCGCCCAGCGGCGCAAGCAACTCAAAAAACACCTGCCGGACGGGACGCCGTGGGAGGAAATCGCCAGCGCGATGGGTGTGTCCATCACCGCGCGCGCCGAGGAACTCACCCTGGCCCAGTGGGTGGAACTCACCCGCTGGTGCGATCCGAACCCGCTCAAGGATTTGCCGCAGAAAGCCGGCGAGATCTTCGACATCGTCGATTCCAACGACGAGGTCACCGGCCAAGCGACGCGCGGCGAGGTCCATGCCAACCAGCTATTGCATCGCGCCATCCATGTTTTTGTGTTCAACAAACGCGGGGACCTCCTGCTCCAACAGCGGTCAATGCTGAAGGACGCGCATCCCGGAGTGTGGGACTCCAGCGTGTCGGGCCACCTCGATGCCGGCGAGCATTACGCCGCCGCGGCCGTTAGAGAATTGGCCGAGGAAATGGGCATTGTGGCTGCCGAGGCGCCCGAGGAAATCGCCCGCATTCAACCGAGCGCGGCCACCGGCTGGGAGCATGTCCGGCTATATCGCACCCACCACAGCGGCTCGATCCACTTTCCCGCCGCCGAGGTGGAAACTGCGGCGTGGTTTCCCGTCGCCGAGATCGAGGCCTGGCTCGCCGCGCGCCCGGAGGATTTCGCTTCGGGGTTCATCGCGTGCTGGCATGCAAGTCATTAGTCATTGGTTTTGAATATCTAATTTGCGCTCATTCGTGTTCATTCGCGGTTTCTAGGCTAATGACTAGTCACCAGCCAGCCATCGAGCAGGCGCAGGGTGACGCGGATCGAGATATCTAGCGACTTGGCGGAGAGGATTTTGGCGTTGTCGGCCGGGGTGTGCCACCACCCGCCGCGCCCGAAATCCCCGATGAGGTCCACCGTCGGAATGCCCGCCGAATTGAGCGGCACATGGTCGTCGGTGATCTCGCCCATGGCCATGCCGAAGTGGCGCTCGGCGTCCTCCGCCTTGGCGGCGGCCATCACCCGCGCTTTGAGGTCCGGCGGGGTGTCCGACGAGAGCCGGATCGACAGGTTGTCATGACCGATCATGTCGAGCAGGATGCCGAACTGCGGTTTGTCGGCCAGCGCGCGCCATTGGTTGGCGTAGTAGCGGCTGCCATACAAGCCGTCCATGCGGGTGATGTCAGGTCCCAGCGACTCCTCGCCATCAAAGAACACCAATTCCAGGTTCTTGGCCTGGTCCGGTTTGGATTTGGCCAGAAACCTGGCGATTTCAACGATTGCGGCACAAGCGGACGCGGCGTCGTCGGCGCCGAGGAAGTGCTTGTCCTTGAAGGTTTTGGAATCGATGTGGGCGCACAGGATGCCTTGGACCGGTTGCGCCCAGGGATCGCCGCCACCCGCCGGAAAGCGCGCCCGCAGGTTTTCGAAGGCCACGTTGCCCAACGGAGTGTTGCGCTCAAACGCTTGGCCGCGCGTCACCCAGCCTGCCTTGGCCAACTCCGCAGTGACCTGGCGCTTGACGGCTTGCAGGCCCTCCGAGCCCGGCGGCCGCGGGCCTTTGGCCAGGATCGCGAGCGTTTGGTCATAGGCGGCCTTGCCGAGTTGGGGCATCTGCCCGCGCTCCCACCACCCATAGCCACCGCCCGTTACCGCCACCAGCACCACCACTATCAGGATCCATCGCGAACGCATGGCGCAGGATGGAAAACCGCCGGTCTGTTAGAAAGCGCAAAGCGGCCTCCGGGATTTCTTGCGGGTGCAGGACAAAAAAACAAGGAGCGGCGCAATCCGTCCGCCGTGAGGATGAAATGACGATGGAAATGCCATTTTGGCTGTCAATCGGCTCACCATCCGCCGAAGCCCATGGCAAGCCAATGAAACGCGAAAATCGCTTTGCATTGCCCCCTCATGGGCCAGGGCGATCGGATATCGCCCCTCCTTGAGTCACGGCGGCACTCTTCATGTCTAGGATGACTTTTTTGTCCTGCGCCCGATTTATTCCGGGATGGTTGATGTTTCGCTTTGACGAACTACGGGCATCTCCGTAGAACTCCGCATTCTCAAACCATGAAATGTCCGCGTTGCGTCCAGCGAATCCACCGAGCCGCGGCATCATGCCCGCATTGTGGGTTTTCCATGGTCGAGGCGGACGCCCGTTTCGGCCCACAAGGACCGGGGCTGCAGCGTCTAACGGACACGGCGGGGATCCTGCGCCACGAGGATCGCGAGCAGGTGGAGGCGGCCCTGGATCGCATCACGCGGCGGCTGCCGCAGTTGTTTGCGGCGGTCTATACCGGGGCGCTGGGCGAGGCGGCCAACATCCGCCAGTTTGGATTTTGGTTGCTCAACCGCACGACGTTTGAGGACGTGGCCGCGGACCAGCGCAATGACGCGGGCATCCTGATCACGCTCGATCCGGAATCGAAGACCGCGGGGATGGTGTGCGGCTATCAGTTGGACGCGTTTTTGGAGGAGGCCGACACGTTTGATTGTTTGTCGCGCGCCCATGCCTATTGGTTGGAGGAGCGCTATGCGGACGGGTTCGTCAAGGCGCTCGCCCATCTGGAAGCGGTCCTGTGTAAACGCAGCCGACAGGCGCTCCGCCATCCGCAACATTTCCAGCAGAAAGTTAGCGTGCCGGTCATGCCGGGCGGGCACGCCATCCACCGCCAGCCAGGGCATTTGCCTGCCGCCGGCGAAATCACGGAGGGCCAGCCATGAGCGGGTGGCGGGCGAGCTTGGCCGCCGCAGCGTGGTTGGCGGCGGCGGGTGCCAGCGCCGAGGAACCGCCATTGCCGGCATGGAACGAGGCGCAGCGCGCCGCCGGATTGGTGGACGGCGCCCTCCTGACCGCCGCCGGTCCGGAGCCAGTTGCCAGCGAGCCACTCGGCCTCGCGCCACCGACGGCGGAGGAAAGCGCCGTTTCTGAGAATCCCGCGCCGGGGATTCCCGAGAAATTCTGGATGGCCTACTTCGGCGAGCGTCCGCGCAAATTTTTGATCGACCCGCAGGGGTTGTTGAGTGCCAACGACACGCGCGAGCGGCTGGGGTTTTTGAATTACCACGCCGGGGATTCCGCGATCGATTTGTTTGTGTATGTCTTCAAGGGCGATCAGGAGATTCCCGGCGAGCTGCGCGCCGAGGAAATGGCAGAACGGTTTTTCGCCAGCGGCCGACCGGCGGCCATCGTCTGGTATTTTCAGGGAGCTCCCCGGCGTGCGGTGTTGCATTTGAGCCCGTCTCTCACCGATGCGGTGGCGGCCACCGAACAGCGCCGCGCCTTGGAAAGCTCCATCATGCAGGCGATGGCCAAGGACAACCCGTCCGCCCAGCTCGAGGCGTTTCTGGTCCAGATGTCGATCCGGATTTATTGGATGGAACAATTGTGGCGCGGCGGCGCGGCGGCGGGCACACCCGCTTCCCACGACGACAAACCCGCCAAAAAGTCTGACAAAAAATCCCAGATGCTCGCCAAGCTGCAGCCGTTGTTAGAGAAGGCGCGGCGCTTCGTGCTGCCGGCCGCGGGCGCGGTTGGCGCGCTGGTGGTGGCCGCGCTGATCGTGGCGTGGCTGCGGATGCGGACGCGCTACCGGCTGCCCGCGCTCGCAGTCGAGCCACGGCTCGGCGGCGATCACGCGGCGGGCGCGGGTGCCGTCATCTCCTTTGCCAGCGCCAACCACTCGCTGGCCTCCCAGCGCGAACAACGCCCCGACAACCCGCGCCGGGGGTGAGCAGGCGGTGCGCCTTTCAACCTAAAAAGGAACATGGAAATGGCTCAGGCTACATTGTTTTACCACTGATTGTACTGATTTAGACAACCGGAGGCGCAGCCGGAGATGGCCGCAGGCAAATTTCTCTGAAAGAATTGGATTTTTTCTAACGGATACCACGCTCATCTTCTAGGTGAGCGCTCATGACGCTTTAACTTATTAATTATCAGCGCAATCAGTCAGGCCATCTCGCTGCGCTCGGTTGTGGTTCTCATTTTCCCGTCTAGGGTCAATGAGGGTTGGCGCCTCGCCCGCCACCGGGCCCATCACAGCGCGGCCACCGAGTCTCTGGTCCTTGCCTTGACCTGGTTCCAGGTGAGGCCCGTTAGAGGAATCGGGTCCGGCTCCACCTCCGCGTCCTCAAACCAGGCGAGACTCCGGATCACCGTGAATGGATCAGTGGTGGGGTATTTCTCCATAAACCACCCGATCATCTGCTGGAGCGTGAAATGATTGAGCAACTCCGCAAGATCGAAAAAATCCTTCTTCGATCCGCGGTTGGCAATGGCATTGAGCTTCATGGCCGCCAGATCCGGCAATGCCACCAGCGCAATTCCATCGATGCGCTCTGCGGGTTCCAGCACCCGATAGGCATGGCGCAGCAAATCCAACTTCACCCCGGCCGCATCGACCGTGAGGGAATTGGTCACCCGTCCGATGACCGTTGCGTTATCGAGATCCAAGCTCTCGAACAATTCATCCGGGGCAAACTCCCGGATCGTGAAAAAATCCAGGTCCACTGACAACCGATGTCCGAAGCGCAAGGCCAGCGAAGTGCCGCCGCCCAGGGTGAAATCCGCCATGGCCGGGTGCGCAGCCAGGTGCACGAGCAATGTCGTCACAGATTCCGGAATGGCATCGAAGCGGAGCATCGGAAGGATGAGGGCGGAAGTTGAAACCAAGCACTGCAAAAAGCCAACACCCGGGGCGGCAGGCTGCGCAGGCCGATGACCCGCTCGGCAAGTTCCGGTTTGCCATAATGGGCCACCAGAATCTGCCAATCCTGCCAGCGGCCATGTTCCAGCACGCGTTTGACCAACCAGGCCGCATGCCGCGATGGGTCAATGCCGGTCCGGTCCACATCCCAGAACAAATGGTCTGATAGCGCGGTCATGCCGGAGATTTTAGCAGCGCGATGCCCGAAGGAAAGAACGAAGGCGGAAAGCCACGAAGGTCAAGGTGGCGCGGCCTCGCCGAGGCCGCGGGCAACGCATGGACCGACCAAAGCCCAAAGCCTGCCGATCCGTCCAAGCCCGGCAGGATCGTTGGCGTTGCCTTGGCGTGCGCTCTCGGCGAGAGCGCGCCACCTTGCAGGGCGGCCGTCCGCGATTTTTTCCGCAAACCCTTGCCAGTTGGGAGGCGGTAGTTTAATTCCCATGGCCTATGGCAAACTATCGCGTGTTGGTTTCGGACCCGATCTCAGACAAGGGCGTGGATGCCCTGCGCAACGCCGCGGGGATCTCCGTGGATGTCAACACCGGCCTCAAGCCGGAGGAACTCCTCAAAATCATCGGTGACTACCACGGCTTGGTCGTGAGATCGCAGACCAAAGTGACGCCCGAGGTGTTTGCTGCGGCCAAAAATCTCAAGGTCATCGGCCGCGCCGGAGTGGGCGTGGACAACATCGACCGCGCCGCCGCCACCGACCACGGCGTGGTGGTGATGAACACGCCCAGCGGCAACACGATTTCCACCGCCGAGCACGCGTTCACCCTGATGCTTTCGCTGGCCCGCAACATCCCGCAGGCCCACGCGTCGATGATCGCGGGCAAGTGGGACCGCAAGTCCTTCGAGGGCGTTGAACTCAATGGCAAACGCCTCGCCATCCTCGGCATGGGCCGCATCGGCACCGAGTTCGCCAAGCGCGCCCAGGCCTTCGGCATGACGGTCGTCGCCTACGATCCGTTCCTCACCGCCGCGCGCGCCCAGTCGCTCAAAGTCGAGCTGGCCGAGAGTGCTGCCGCGGCGCTCACCGGTGCCGACGTGGTCACCCTCCACATCCCACTCACGCCGGAAACCAAGCACCTCCTCGACGACACCCGCCTGCGCCTGATGAACCGCGGCGCGCTGGTCGTCAACTGCGCCCGCGGCGGCTTGGTGGATGAAGCCGCCGCCAAGGCGTTGATCGACTCCGGCCACCTGGCGGGCATCGCGCTCGATGTCTATGAATCCGAACCGCCAACGGCGGATTTTCCGTTGTTTTCAGCCAAAAAGTGCGTGTTCACCCCGCACCTCGGTGCCTCCACCGCGGAAGCGCAGGAAAACGTCGGCATCGAGGTGGCCTATCAGGTGAAGGATTTCCTGCTCACCGGCGAGATCCGCAACGCCGTGAACATGCCCAACCTCGACAGCCGCACGCTCGAAAGCGTCGGCCCGTATCTCGAACTGGCCAGTTCGTTGGGCAAGCTGCTCTCGAAAATCGCCCCCGCCCAGTGCGACACGATCCGCGTTTCCTACCTCGGCGCGGTTTCCGAACTGGACACCGAACTCATCACCCGCATGACTCTAACAGGTTATCTGTCGGCCGCGTATGACGAGGCGCAGGTTAACCTGGTCAACGCCCCGTCGGTCGCCAAGACCCTAGGACTGCAGGTCACCGAATCCACCGTTGCACTGGCCACCAACTGCACCGAACTGATCGAGGTTTCGGCGATCAAGGGCGAGGAAGTCTGCACCGTCGCCGGCACGTTCTACGGCAAGGCCGCACGCATCGTTCACATCGCCGGTCACAACGTCGAGACCAGCCCCAAGGGCCGCCTGCTGTTTGTGGAAAACGACGACCGCCCCGGCATCGTCGGCATGATCGGCACCGCTCTGGGCGGCGCCTCGGTCAACATCGCCAACATGGCCCTGTCCCGCACCACCGACCGCACCCGCGCCGTCACCGTGATTGAAGTGGACACCAACCCGCCCGAACAACTGCTCGCCTCGCTGCGCGCCACCCCGGGCATCATCCGCGTGCTCAGTTTGGAACTGTGAGGGTCGCCATTTGCCCCTCGCGGACGCGGGTACGGGACGAAAAAGTGATCCTAGACATGAAGAGTGCCGCCATGGGCACACAAGGAGGGGCGCAATCCGTCGGCCCAAGCGGATGGGGAGCCGATTTGCAGCCAAAATGGCATCGCCATCGTCATTCCATCCTCACGGCGGACGGATTGCGCCACCCCGTGATTTTTTTGTTCAGCGCCCCTCGCGTGAAAAACCCGAAGATTCGCGTTGCCAAGCCAGGGATGGGATCATTAACTTCTTTCCGGAATGAAAAAGCTCGTCCTCATCGCCACCGTTTTCGCCTCGTTCTCTGGTCTTGTTTCAGCTGACATTCAGGCACCTCCCGGATCCACTTATACTTCCTCGCGCAAACTCGGCCGCGCGGTGAGCAACATCATCTACGGCTTTATGGAGATCCCCGAACAGCTCGGTCGCAAGAGCGAGGAAGTCGGCCGCAAGGGCGGTTCGACCTATGGCGCGGTTGACGGCACCAGCCGCTGCCTGCGCCGCCTCGGCTACGGCTTCTACGAGCTCATCACGTTCACCTGCCCCACTTATCGCGGCACCTTCAAGCCACCTTACGAACGCTGCGGTGAAGACAATCGCATCGAGATGAACGTGCATGACGGCCTCTCTGAATTCCCGCCGGAACTCGGTTATGAGACGTATTTCAACCATGTCCGCTCGCAGCCATTCTGAGCCGGGGCCGTAATCATTCCGATCTTCCCATCCCGCCTTCGGTCCCGCCGAGGGCGGGATTTTTTTGAGCTCCGGCCGCCACGCGCGCGGGCTTCCGCCGGCTTTTTGTCAACTCGCGCCGCTCTTTCCCCACCCGCTCTAACCCAATCTCGCACACCTCGCTCACATGCATCGATTCGTCCGCCTGCTGTTCTGGACCGCCATCGCCGCGCTCGGCGCGCTGGCCCTCGCCGTCGCCGCCTTCCAGCGCCAGGAACCCGTCAACGCGCTGTGGTTGGTGATTGCCGGGGTGTGCACCTTCGCGGTGAGCTATCGGTTTTACAGCGCCTGGCTGATGGCCAAGGTTCTAACCATCGATACGACCCGCGCCCCGGCCGCCGTGACCTGCGCGGATGGCAAGGATTTTGTGCCCACCCCGCGCTGGATGGTTTTCGGTCACCACTTCGCGGCCATCGCCGGCCCCGGCCCGTTGGTCGGTCCAGTGCTGGCCGCCCAGTTCGGGTATCTGCCGGGCACCTTGTGGATTCTCATCGGTGCCACCCTGGGCGGCGGCGTGCATGACTCGATCGTGCTGTTTGCCAGCATGCGCCGCGATGGCAAGTCGCTGGGCCAAATGCTCAAGGAGGAAATCCATCCGGTCATCGGCGTCATCGCCATGATTTCGCTCTTAGCCATCATGACCATCCTGCTCGCGGTGCTCGGGTTGGTGGTGGTCAAAGCCCTGGCCGAAAGCCCGTGGGGACTCTTCACCATCGCCGCCACCATCCCGCTGGCCATGGTCATGGGCGTGCTGCTCAAGTCCGGCGCCATGCGCGTCACCGGCGTGTCGGTCATCGGCGTGGCCGGCTTGCTGCTGGCCGTCTGGGCCGGTCAGGACCTGCCGGCCAGCTGGCAGCACGCGCTGCGCCTCGACGCGCCCACGCTGGCGTGGGTCATCATGATTTACGGCTTTGCCGCCTCGGTGCTGCCGGTATGGTTGTTGCTGGCTCCGCGCGACTACCTGAGCACCTTCATGAAACTCGGCACCCTGGCGGTGCTCGGCGTGTTCATCATCATCGCCATGCCGCCGCTGCACATGCCCGCGGTCACCCCGTTCATCGATGGCAGCGGGTTCGTGGTGCCGGGGCCGGTCTTCCCCTTTGTCTGCATCACCATCGCCTGCGGCGCGATCAGCGGGTTCCACGCGCTCATCGCCTCAGGCACCACCCCCAAGCTGCTAGGCCGCGAGAGCGACATCCGCCTCATCGGCTACGGGGCGATGGTCACCGAGATGCTCGTCGCGCTGATGGCCATCATCGCCGCCTGCGCCCTGCCGCCCGGCCAATACTTCGCCATCAACTCCCCGGTCAACCCGCGCGACCCGGTGGTGGTGGCGGCCCAGATTCAGAAAATCAACGGCTACGGCCCGGTCTATCAGGTGAGCCTGGCTGAAATGCAGCAGCTCGCCACGGACCTGCGGGAGCCCACGATGATCGGGCGCACCGGCGGCGCGCCGACCTTTGCGGTGGGCATGGCCTCGATGTTCGCGCGGGTCATTCCCGACAAGACCGCGCTCTCGCTGTGGTATCACTTCGCGATCATGTTCGAGGCGTTGTTCATTCTAACCACGCTGGACGCGGGCACCCGCGTCGGGCGCTTCATCCTGCAGGACCTGCTAGGGCAGCTGTGGAAACCGCTGGGCCACACCGGCAACTGGCTGGGCAACATCACCGCCACCGGCCTGCTGGTGGCCGCGTGGGGATTCTTCCTCTATCAGGGAGCGATCGATCCCGAGGGCATCGCCAAAAGCCTGTGGCCGCTCTTCGGCATCTCCAACCAGCTGCTGGCGGTGATCGCCTTCTGTTTGGGCACCACACTCCTGATCAAGTCCGGCAAGACGCGCTATTGCTGGGTCACGGTGGTGCCGCTGGTGTTTCTGACCACGGTGACCTTCATGGCCGGGTGGATGAAGATTTTCTCGCCGCGGGCCGCCGGGTTTCTCCCCGCCATCCGCCGGCTCGAGCAACAGTTAGCCGCGGGCCTGCCTGCCGCCAAGCTCCCGGCCTTGCACACCGCCCTGTTCCACGCCCGGCTCGATATCGCGGTGGTGGTGCTGTTCCTCGGCTTCGTGGCCATCATCAGCGTGGCCTGCATCTGGGAGTGGGGGTGCATCCTCAGCGGGGCCAAGCGGCCGAAACTCCATGAGGCACCCTACGTGGCGCTGGGCGCGAACACAAAAACGCCCGGCCCCTCGCGATGAGGGCCCGGGCGGAGGAATGTCGAATTACTTCGAGGATTTCGTGACGTGTGCCGGAGCCGGAGCGGCATTCGGGCAGCAGGAAACGGCCAGAATGGAAGCGGCGGCGGCGAGGATGGCAAGTTTGGCGAATTTCATAATGGTAGGTAGATGTGGTGGTTAACGTAGGTAGTTCCGAACGACTGCGTCCGGTCCGTGATTGAAAAGCTAGCAGGATAATGGCGTCTGGCAAGCACCGATTGAGCATCCCGAACATTCGGGGTTTGCGCACGGGCGGGTCGTGCCACAGTCTGTGGTGTGCATTCATCCGGACCTCGCCAGGCAGGCATCATGATCCCCGCGTTTTCGCCCCGCCGCGAGGGCGATCTGGGCATCGGCGACACCCGTGCCATGCGGGAATGGATCGACTGGGCCGCCGACCACGGCGTGAGTTTCATCCAGCTGTTGCCTATCAACGAGAACGGCGCGGAGGAAAGCCCGTACAGCGCGATCTCCTCGGTCGCGCTTGATCCGGTCTATCTGACTTTGGATCCCGCCGAGATTGCCGGACTCACCGCCGCGGACATTGCCCGGGCCCGCGACCAACTCGGCGCGGCGCGGCACGCGGCAGGGGTGGACTATCCGGCGGTTAGAAAGGCCAAGCGCGGGCTGCTGGAGCTGGCGTGGTCGAAGTTCGCGGAGGCCGACCCGCTGTTAGCCGGGGAATTCGCCCGCTTCCAACACCAGGAAGCCGACTGGCTCGATGACTACTGCCTGTTCCGCTACCTCATGGAACACCACGGCGAGGCGCTCACCTGGGACCACTGGCCCGCCTACTGCCAGACCCCGGACCAAGCCCGCGACTACCTGGCCCAGCTGCGCCGCCACGACGCCGCGGCCATCGACGGGCAGTTCGGCTTTTTTGCCTTCGTCCAGTGGCTGTGTTTCCGCCAATGGCGCGCGCTGCGGGCTCACGCCGACACCCGCCAGGTGAAGCTCATGGGCGACGTGCCTATCGGCATCTGCTGGCATTCCTGCGATGTGTTTTTCAACCGCGAGGAATTCCTGCTCGACTGGTGCGGCGGCTCGCCGCCCGAGGGCCTGAGCCAGAGCGATCCGTTTTTCCAACAGTGGGGCCAAAACTGGGGCATCCCGCTGTATCGCTGGGACCACATGAAAGCCAGCGGCTTCGCCTGGTGGCAAACGCGCATCGCCCGTCTCACCGAGATTTTCCAGATGTTCCGTTTGGACCATATCCTCGGGTTCTATCGGATCTACGCCTTCCCGTGGCGCCCCGAACGCAACCGCGAGTTTCTCGGACTCTCCCATGAGCAGGCCGCCGCGCTCAATGGCGGCCGCCTGCCGCACTGGTTCCTGCGCCCCGACGACACCGCGTCCAATAAAGCGGCCAACCGCGCCGATGGCGACGTCCGGCTGCGTGCGATTCTCAAAGCCGCGCCGCACGCCGAAGTCATCGCCGAGGACCTCGGCTGGGTGCCCGATTACGTCCGCCCGCACCTCGCCCACCTCGGCATCGCCGGCTTCCGCATTCCGCACTGGGATTGCAACGAGCACGGCTCGCCCACCCCCGGCTCGCGCTTCCCGGAACATTCGTTTGCCACCTACTCGACCCACGACCACGATCCGGTCAATGGCATCTGGCGCGGCTGCCTGCACGCCATCCAACAGCACCAGGACCACCCGAGCGAGCAGTCCGGCTGGCAGGTCCAAGGCGCCCACCACACGCTGCGCATTCTATCCGAATTTGCCGACATCCCGCTTCCCGACCACGGCCCGTGGCCGGCCTACACCGAGGGCATCCGCCTGCGCCTGATCAAGGGCCTGTTTGCGTCGCGCTCCCGCTACGCCTCGGTGATGATCACCGAACTCTTCAGCCTCGACGTGCGCATCAACCACCCCGGCTCGTCCGGCGGCCACAACTGGAGCTTCCGCCTGCCATGGTCGCTCCAGGAAATCCAATCCGAGCCCGCACTGCTCGAAACCTGCCAGAAATTCGCCACCGCCATCCACCTCACCCAGCGCGCCCCGGCGTGACCGGGACCACCCGCCGGCGTGCCGGCCGGGAGCGTCATCGCACCGTGGGTCAGGGTGAAGGAAGAGTCTCAAAGTTGAAGGTTGGCTCAGCATGCGCGGTGCTTCGACTTTGGACTTTCAGACCTGCCACTTTCGACTCATGACTCGGCTTGCCATTTGGTGACCTAATTTCTGAGAAGGGGTCTCAATCCTGTTCCAGACCCAATTCCGGGATGTGTGTGAAGCTGATGCGCATGGGCGCTTCGTCCCGGCTCTCCTGCACACTCCCATAATAGATCACCTTGCGCCCGTAGCGGGCTCGCAGCTTGTCGAGGGCGGCATCCAGGCGCTGGTGCTTCTCGACATCCAGGGCGGGCGTGGTGGCAGTGGCCATCTCAAACAACTCCGGCGTGTAATTGCCGTGCTCGCACAGGTGGGTGAGCAACACGCCCACCTGCAGGATCGGGCGGCGTGGTTCCGGCCGCCCTTTCCACAGCGGGTCGAGCAGACGCATCAGGGCGACCGTCGAGTCGGTCTCGGCCGTGTGGGTCTCCGCCGCCCACGATTCGCCGCGGAGGAAAGCAAGTTGGATGGTGATCGCCCCGGCCAACAAACCCTCGAAGCGTAGGCGCTCGCACGCCTTATGTAACAGCTTGCAGAGAATCGGCCAAGCGCGCTCCGGCGGCCGACTGTCCGGCGGCAGCACATGGCTGTGGCCCAGGGATTTCCTGGACGTTGGCAGATCCGGGATTTCATCGCCGCGCAGCAGGTGCCACAAGCGCTCACCCATCACGCCGCCCCACACATGACGCAGGACGTGCTTGGGTGCCGCGCACAGCGATTCCACCGTGTAGATCCCCGCAGCAAACAAGCGGGTCTCCATCCTGCTGCCGATGCCGGTGAAGTCCCGCAGCTTGAGCGGGTGCAGGATGTCGGGCAGCTGCCCATGTTCGAGGAGGAACAACCCGTTGGGCTTGCGCATCTTGCTGGCCATCTTCGCCAGGTATTGGTTGGGACCGGCCCCGACGCTCACCTGGATGACCGGCGACACATCCCGCGCCACGGTTTCCTTGATCCGCCTGCCGATGGCCTCCACGGTGGCAGGCTCGCGCAGGTTGTAGGGCAGCCAGGCCCACATCTCGTCGATGCTCAGGACCGCCTCGACGTGGATGCAGTCCTCGACGGCCTCCACGATCCGGTGGTGGTGGCGGACGTATTCCGACGGCTTGGATTCGACGATGACAATGCCGGGGCACAGGATCCGCGCGTCGCTGATGCGGGTGCCGGTTTTGACGCCAAAGGCCTTGGCCTCGTAACTCGCTGCAATGCAGCACGAGGTCTCCGCCATCACCGGCGCCACGCCCACCGGGCGACCACGCAGGGCGGGATCGAGGTGCTGCTCGACCGATGCGAAATAGGAATCGCAATCGACGAACAAGGCGGTCAGCGGTCGTTCCACAGCCAAACCCATGCACCCGCCGAGACGCAAGGTCAAACCCAAAGTGTTCGTATGAACTCCACCCGTGCGACGTCGCCACGGGCAGAGCCAGGCGATTTGCGATGCCACCCATGAAATGATACCCACCTCGGGGATCCGCACCACCGCAGACCATCACACCTCCTGCCGCTCAGTTTCCACCCCCTCCACGCAGCTGCGAGCAATCCCTCCCCCTTCCATTTTCCCAGTGAGGCTTGCCGTGCATCCCGGACACGCCAGCGAACTGCGCCGCAATTGGCTTGCCGCCACGGCGTACGGCTCGCAGAGTGCGCCCCGAATCCATGGAACCTTGGCAAGCATTCATCCTCGGCGTGATCGAAGGGATCACCGAATACCTCCCGGTCAGCTCGACCGGTCATTTGTTAGTCGCTCAGCATTTCATGGGCATTGGCGGGCCGGTCGGCTCCCAAGCCAAGGCGGCGGCGGACGCCTTCGCGGTGTGCATCCAAGGCGGCGCGATCCTGGCGGTGCTCGGGTTGTATTGGCCGCGCGTGCTCCAGATGATCCGCGGCGTGCTCGGCAAAGATGCGCAGGGCCTGAAACTCGGCATCGCCATCCTCGCCGGCTTTCTCCCCGCCGCGGTGATCGGGCTGTTGATCAGCCACTGGCTCAAGGCGCACCTGTTTGGCATGTGGCCGGTCATCAGCGCCTGGGTCATCGGCGGCATCGCCATCCTGGTGACCGCCTGGTGGCGGCGCAAAACCCCGCCGCGTGGCGGCGGCGTGGATCTCGAGCACCTGACCTGGCAACTCGCCGTGATCATCGGCCTGCTCCAGTGCGTGGCCATGTGCCCGGGCACCAGCCGCAGCCTGATGACCATTTGCGGCGGGCTCTTCGTCGGGCTGTCGGTGAGCGCGGCGGTGGAGTACTCATTCCTGTTAGGTGTACTCACGCTCACCGCGGCCACGTTCAAGGAGGCGGCGGATAAGGTCGCGGACTTCGGCCCGGACTACAACACGC
>Ga0209499_1000177_pt1 | contig 47140 bp, 57 predicted proteins | sample C_130208_EF_Meta_FD_187306 | JGI IMG/M metagenome (GOLD analysis project Ga0209499, IMG submission 187306) | Freshwater microbial communities from Lake Croche, Canada to study carbon cycling - C_130208_EF_MetaG (SPAdes) (version 2) | ecosystem: Environmental > Aquatic > Freshwater > Lake...
TTTAGAAACAAAATTCAAGCATGTTTCATATTCTGAATGGTCAGATTCTTCAAAAAGAAAAGGTTGTTATGCAGAAAGAGGAAATGAAATTCAATATTGTCAAGGAAATGTTGAGGAATGGACTTCTCAATTAGATGACCGTCTTTCATGGACTGTTCGTTATTGGATTTTGGAAAAAACTAGATCATGTATAATTCCTAAAGATCCTGAATGGTTGAACAATCATATTTTGGAATTTCAACAAACATGGAATGAAGTTTTGGAACACAGAAAAAATGGAACTTTACCTTTAGATAAAAAAGTTACTAGTACTTTAATACTTTAGTACTTAAAATATAAAATGAAAATTGGACTTTGTATGATTGTTAAAAATGAGTCTCATATTATTCATGAAGTTCTTGCATGTACTCGTGAATTAATTGATACATGGTGTATCCTAGATACAGGTTCAACAGATAATACAATGCAAATTGTAAAGAATTTTTATGATATTCATAATATTCCTGGTGTATTACATGAAAGAGAATGGAAAGGGTTTGGTCCTTCAAGATCTGAAGCTTTGAAATTATGTGATGGACAAATGGATTATATTTTGATGATTGATGCAGATGACTTAATTGTTTATCCTTCCGATTTTAAAACTTTTTTGAAAGGTGTTCTTGAAGAACATAAACCTAATGCCTTAAACATAAATATTAAACGTGGTAATATCGATTATCAACGTACACAAATGTTCAGAGCTTCTGATGGATGGAGATATGTTGGTGTTCTTCATGAATATCCTACAAATGATAAAAAAGACAATAAATTTGCAATGCTTCCACCAGAAATTTATATGATTGGTAGAACTATGGGTTCACGTTCTATGCAAGAAGGAAATAAATATTTAAGAGATGCAGAAACTCTTCTTGCAGAAGTTGAAAAAGACCCTGAAAATGATCGTAATGTATTTTATCTTGCACAATCTTATCGTGATGGTGGTGACATTCCTTCTGCAATTAAATGGTATAAAAAACGGTATGAAATGGGAAAATGGAAAGAAGAACAATGTGTTTGTGCAATGAATTTATCCAGATTAGTATTACCTAATGTTGAAGAAGCTAAAGAATGGGCATGGAAAGCACATGAATGTAGTCCAGGAAGATCTGAATCTCTTGTAACATTTTCTGGATATTGTCGTTCTCAAAATTTATTTTCACAAGAATTATTTTCAATGATTTTATATGCTTCAAGAATTCCTAAACCTCAACAACAAGTTCTTTTTGTTGAATCTGATATATATGATTGGAGAGTATGGGATGAATTATGTATTATTAGTTGTTTTACTGGTCACATAGATGAAGCTAAAAAAGCAGTTCTAAAACTTTTACATGAAAATAAATTTCCTCCTGATCAACTTCAAAGAATTGAAACAAATTTACGAGCTATCTTAGATTCTACAAAAAAGAATTAAACATATTTACTCTAAAAGGTGTTTCAACACCATGAATAGTTGCATCAAAATGTTTTTCAGGAATTGAATGATTAGTTTTTTGTGAATAAGAAGAATTTATTAATGCGTCAGTTCTTCTTCTTTGTGAAGTATCTTCAAATCTAGAAAAATGTTCAGAAGAACCATAACAAATTACAATTGCTAAAGCAAGAAATAACCATGGAACATAATCCCAATCTTTCATTTATACTTAAAACGGAAAGAGTTTTAGTATATTCAAATAAAATAAAGAAATGGAAGAAATTGCTTTAGAAACTTTGAAATCAATGTTGAATGGTAGAAAGAAAAAAGTTGAACAAATTGAAACTTTAGGTAATTCTCTTGATGATACTCGAATGTATAATTTAGGAGGTGTTCTTGTAATATTTAGTGATAAAGGAAGAATGACTGATAATGTATTGAAAACTTATCTACAATTTTGTGAAGATAATAATTATAATCATGGTATGATAATTGTTATTGCAACGTCACCTTCTGAAAATATTGTAGACTTAGTTAGAACTCACAATTCTGATCCTAAAAATCATCTATTACAACTATTTAATATTCGATACTTACAATTTGATATTTCTACACATCGTAAAGTTCCTCGTCATAGATTGATGGATAGTGAAGAAATTGAAAAATTGCAAAAAAAAATGAATATTAATGATTTGAAATCTCAACTACCATGGATAGATTCACAAGATGCTATGGCAAAATGGTTAGGTGCAAGAACAGGTGATGTAGTAGAAATTGAAAGATTTTCTGAATCTGCAGGTATTTCTAAATATTATAGATATTGTGTTTCAAATGTTTTAGAAACTTAGAATAAATGGAACCTTTTAAAGAAATGTATAGTGCTCCAGATATTTCTCAAACTACATGGTGGAGGGTTGGAGGTTTGTCAATATTGGCTGTGATACTGACGGCGTTATAAAAATTAATATTATTAATACAAAAATACCTGCTAGAAAAAACCACAAATATTGTGTAAATTCTGTTTGTATATCTGTTAAACGTGTATTTTCTTTATTTAAAATTGTTTTTAAAACTTTAGCTTTTTGTTGTGAAGATTGTAAATCTTTGAATTCTTGTTGATATTGAATAATTTCTTCAGTTAAATTATTTATAGTTTCAACATCAAATTTATTTTGTGATTCTCCTATAAAATTTTGTACAAGATCTGAAAGAGATTTATTTGTATCAAGAACTTGTTCTACTTTTGAAGGATCATAAATAGCTTGTGTTAAAAAGTTTATATATAGTGCTTTTAAGTCTTCATATTCTGATTTAAAAGTCTGTAAATCTTGTTCACGATTAAGCTGATATTGTTTAATATCCATTTATTATATTTTATAACTAATAAATAAAATGCCAAATGTAAATTCTAATGGTAAATTTGGAACTTCAATGGATTATTCACAAATTCTTGAAATTCGTAAAGCTGCACGTTTAACTTCTTATACTACAGCTGTAAATCGTACCAATTCTTCATTAATTAAACAAAATTTTGGTAGAGATTATCGTAGTCGCGGATTTACATCCGGACTTATATCAGTATTTATGCAAAAAGGGTTAACACCAGTATTTAATAGATCTGCAGGTGGACCCAAGTAATTTATTTTATTAGAAAATAAATAATGGCTTATGCAGAATTAACTTCAAGTATAAATAATTTAATTTCTGAAAGTGGAAATGAATGGAAGAATATTCCTGGTGGACTTGATAAAGTTTCAGAATCTTCTATGGGTGCTGTATGGGGGATAAAATCAGGAAATTTATATTCTTGTTTAGCACCATGTAAAGGTAATTGGATTTTAGTAGATTCAAGTGTTATAGATTTTACTACAGATGATACAACAATATATTTTTTAAAAGCTGGAACATTAAATACTAAAAATGCAAATAATTCTGGTGAAACACTTTCTATACCTACAAATATTTCATTAGAACAAATTTTTAATACTTCATCATATATTTGGGGACAATCTGGTTCTGGAATAAAAAAATATAAATTAGCTAAACCTGGAACTACAGGAAATTGGGTACAAGCTATGGATATGTCTGAAATACAAATTACTTCTGCATCTTCTCAATCATTATATGGTGTGGGTAAAGGTATAGCATATAAAACTGATGAAAGTCTTCAATCAGGATGGAAAGTAATACCACAATTTAAAGGTGCATTTACAGGTATATTAGGTAATGCTGATCAAATTGGTATTTATGGTGTAGATTCACAAGGTCAAATACAAGAATGTAAAGGAGATGTATGTACTCCTGTTCCTATTGTGAGTCCTGTAAATAATTTATCACCAAATCCAAATACTTTATGGATGACATCACAAACACAAGGTAATATGGGAAATATTTATATGAAAAATATTAGTCCTCCAAATATAATTAAAGATGTTGCACCTTTAGACCAAGAAAGAGATTTATTAGTTCAAGAAACTGAAAAAGATTATGAATTATCAACTTATTATAATGTTATGTCAAAACAATTATCTGAAATAAAAAAAATGTTTCAACCTTTACCTCCACCTCCACCTCCAACTGAACAAACTGCAAATACAACTCAACAAGCAAATTCATTTGAAAAAGCTGTACCTTTTTTATTTAGAGGATTAATAGTTTTAACTGTATTAATCCTAATATATTTTTGTAGTGGATTTCTAGGAGTATATACACATTATATTGCATTAATAATTTTCTTAGGAGGCATTTATTTTGTACTAAATTTGAATTTCAATTTCAACTTAAATATAAATGGCTTGTGATATTGAATGTCAAAAAGAAAAGAAATTAAAAACTTTACAAGGAGCGTATTTAGCTGCTTCTTCTAAAGCTGGTATAGATCCTGAAGGTTATGAAAAAGCTAAAGTAGCATATTTTTCTTTGAGAGATGGTCCAACATGGTTACACAATTATGAAGAACAAAAATCTGAATTAGCACAAGAACACTTAAGAAGAAGACAAAAACAAATTGATGATCATACACCTCAAGATTATGGCCCTCCAACTGAAGATTCTTATGAATTTACAAAATTTATTCAAGAAAAACAAGATAAATCAGATGTACAATGGAGATTACTTGAATTACAAGGATGGTCTTTTAATATTGAATTAGGCATGACAATTATTCTTGCATTATATTGTGTATATCAACTATATATCAAATATCCTAAAATTGTAAATTATTTTACAGGAAATTCATAATGGAGTTATTTGAGATTTTTATATTAGTAGGATTAATTCTAACTTTTTATTCAGTATGTATATGGTCTGCAGGACATGAAGGTTTTGAAACTTCAGAACAAGTTGAACCTTATGATGCATTATACGCTAGTATTTATAAAGATTTATGGCATTCACATGATTTAAATTTTGAAGAAGTTTCTATTCAAGATATAGCTTTAGCCGGTGAACCTCTAGCAACAGTAAAAATTTTAGATATGGCTTGTGGTGTATCACCACATGCATGTTGGTTTAAACAATTAGGTGTAGAATTTATAGGTGTAGATAATTCATCAGAAATGTTAAAAAAGGCTGAAAGTGATTGTCCATCAGCAAAATTTAAAAAGGCTGATATATTAGATGCATCAATATTTCCACCAAAATCATTTTCTACATGTTTAATTCTAGGATTTTCAATTTATGAACTTAATCAAAAAGTTGTATTTGACAATGCTCGTGCATGGTTACGTCCTGAAGGAACATTAGTTGTTCATATGGTAGACCCAGATAAATTTGATCCTTTATTACATTTAGCTTCACCATTTGCTGCATTTTCTTTACAAAAATATTCATTTGAACGTCAAACTAAATCTGAAATTTATTTTTCAAAATTTAAATATATTGGTGAATTCTTAAAAAAGAAAAATCATGATGATGCACAATTCAAAGAAACTTTAGTTTATTTTAAACCTGAAAATGGTGTAAAATATAGAGAACAAACACATGAATGGAATATGCCTTCAGTAGAAAGATTAATAGAAATTGCTAAAACTTCTGGCTTTCGTTTAAAAGAAAAAGTTTCTTTAACCCCCGTATCAAAAGAATATCAATACTTAGTTTATTTTACGAAGTAAAAATAATGGCATCTTGCTTTAATGATCCAACAGTTGAAACATATACAATTTCAGTAGGAACTATTTTATATCATGGAGGTCCGTCATTTAAAATTTCTGAAGATCCAACACGCTATAAATTCTTCACAAAAAATAAGGGTGTTGCAACTACATACGCAACAGTAAATAAAGGTAACGTATATGAGTATGAAGTTATAAAGCCTATAACTATACATTTGCAGGCTGCTAGTGGAGATACATTTTACTTTGATACAAAAAACGATTTTTCCTCGAAAGAAGCACAATGTTTATTAATTGAACCTTATCATGGATATGCGTCAAAAAATGCTGAGTTTGAAATTGAAGATATTGGATTAGGACGTGTTTTGGGGTATTTGCAATTAAAAGGTTCGGGTGGTAAACGCCGTAAAACTAGAAAGATAAAGAATAAACATTCTCGTCGTAGAAAATAAATGAGTAGTCTTGCAGAGTTACTAGAAGAAAAAGAAAAGTTCCAGAAAGAGTTAAATGATTTATTTGCAGAAGGAGATGATGATTCAACATCAATTCAAGTTCAAGAGCTGAAAGAAACAATAAGCGAAATTGAAGAAAAAATTAAAAAACTAAAAGCTCAATCTAAAAAATCTGGAAGACGTAAAACTAAAAAGGTAAAACGTAAACATTCTCGTCGTAGAAAATAAATGAATAAAAAATCTAAAAAACCACGTAAATTTCGTAAACGTACTCGTAAGGGTGCAGGTGGAACTGCATTAGATCCAAATGTTCACACACAAAATCCTCCTGCGCCACCAAGAGAAGATATTGGAGCAAGATCATTACGAGAACAAGCTGAAAGAAGAGCTGCAAAAGCTGCTCCACCACCACCACCACCACCTCCACCACCACCACCTCCACCACCTCCACCACCACCACCTCCACCCAAATCTTCCCAAGAAAATGTAAATCCTTTATGGTTACCTAAACAATCAGGTACAAGTTCTAATGATCCTCAAATAAGACATTTTGGAGTTCAAAGACATGTTACTTCTTCAACAAAAGTTGGAAGTAAGCGCAAAACTCGTCGTCGTAAAACAAGACGTAGAAGATAAATGATTGAAGATTCAAGAACTGTTGTAGATTTTCAGAAATTTACTTTTTCTGGACATTTAAGAACACATGTATTTAAAGTTTTAAATGAAAATATTAAATTAGGTCATGCTGATTATACATGTTATTGGATTTTAGAATTAATGTGTTCTGGTCTTATACATTCATGTTGGAATACTTTATTTTTGAGTGCAGCACAACATATTAATCGTGGAGCTCCACAAGTTTTTTTATATTTAACTCGTATGTATGAAAGATTTGCTCCAGTTGAACAACAATATTCTGTTATGACTATGACAGATATACGTAATAATTCTGAAGCTCGTCAAATTCTTTGTGAAGTTGGTGCATCGTTAGCTTTGACTAGAAAAGCAAAACTACCTTCATTACCAGTAATAAAACCTTCACATGATTTTAGTCCTACAGTTATACAAGAAAATTTAAAAGCACCATCAAATTCTTATGCACGAACAATTATGAAACAAGAAGATCCTATGGAATTATATGTTCCTATAAATGAATTTGCTTATTGTTTAAAATCTGAAACACGTGATTCTATTCGTGCATTATATTGGGTTTCATGGATTTTGAAATATGCATCAAAATATAAAGAAGATCAAAAAACTTATTTGATATGTGCTTATCGTTCAAATGAATATGTTGAAGAAAAATACTTGAGATCACCTATATGGATTCTTTGGTCTGTTATCTTAGAAAATAAAACTGATATAATTGAAGCTTTATATAAAATGTATTGTTTAAGATGGTCACAAGGTGATTTAAAAAAAAGATTACCTTTTCTTATTACAGCAATTATTTTTGTTTGTGAATCTAATGCGTTAGATACTTCATTAGTTCCAAAAAATATTGGACAAGTTCAAGATATTGTACAAAATATTCCTGAATGGTTAGAAGCTATTAAACATACAAAGAAAACCTTTGCGTAATAATAAATGTCATTTTTTGGTAATTTGTTTGGGACCAAACCAGCACCAACTGCACCTCCACAAAGTGGAATGCTTGCTATGGGTTTAGGTAAATCTTCTTCACAACTTAAGAGAGAAAATTTTATGAAAGAGTGGAATGCTACTAAACTTACAATACCAGAAGATATAAAAGCTACATTAATTGATGATATAGATTTTTGGATTAAGGAATATGAACGAATTTCCTCAGCAGGTGACTTACTTGCGTTAAAAATGTCTGTAACAACAAAAGAATCAACAGACTATAATACACAAGTTGAAGCACTTCTACAATTGTATACAGTAAAAATTCGGAAATTTATGATGCATAGTAAAGGATTACAAACTTTCCATACTTATATAAGATCAATGAATGAAGAACTTCAAAGCAAAAATCAGGCAATTAAAAAAAAGGCTCCACAAATTCCAGCATATATTCCAGATGTCCCTTCAGGACGAGGTGGAAGAAGAAAAACTCGTTCTAAACGTCAAGATAAAAAAACTCGTTCTAAACGTCAACATAAAAAAACTCGTCGTTAAAATAAAATGAGTTTGAATACAAATTTATTATGGGGTCTTGAAAGTGCAGCAAGTTTAGCATCTCTTAGTGGAGGAATTGCACTAATTACTAGAGGAGCTGATTTTCCTCAAAATAAACAACAACAATCAAATTTTATTGGAGGAGGAAGTACATTATTAATTCTTGGAGTTGTAGGTATGGGACTATCTTTATATTATGGTAATACTGCTCCTGTATTATATACATTAAGTAAATATCCCGTATATTTTATTTTTTGGCTTGCTATGTTATATGGAGCAATTTATGGATTATGGATGTTACTTTTTAATGTTGTAATTGGATCTTTTTTTAATGAAGCAGATTTTCCAGTAATGGGTGCATTAAATAATCCAGTTATGGCAGCAATTTATTCTAGTATGGCAACTGGTGTAATGTTAATATTAGCTTTTGTGTTTCGTTCAGCATATAAAGTTTCTAAGTTATTTTAATCTTATTAAATAAAAAATATTAAGTTTGAATTAAATTTCATTGTTTATTTAAGGCTTTTATGCCATCAGCATAATAAGAAAAATGTTCTTTGATACAGAAACAACAGGATTACCACGTTGTAGAGATCAAGCTTATAAGGCTCCAGGGAATTGGCCACATATTGTGTCAATTGCATGGATTATTCCAGGACAAAAAAAAGAATATTTTCTAATTAAACCACGATGGGAAATTCCTGCAGAATCTACACGTATACATGGAATAACTTATGAAAAAGCTATGGAAGGTTCCGAGTTACGTGAAGTTATGGATAAATTTTGGAAAGATTTAGGTGATAAACCTTTAATTGCACATAATATAGAATTTGATTCAAATGTTCTTGTAAATGCAGAAATGTGGGATTTACGTAGAGTATATCCACCAATTAAAAAAATGTATTGCACAATGGAATTAACTCGTAATATTTTGAAATTACCAAGTCCAAATTTTAGAGGATATAAATCACCAAAATTATCTGAATTATATGAATTTATTTTTAAGAAGAAACCAGAAGGTTTACATAATTCTTTAAAAGATACTGAAATTTTAGTAGAAATTTATATGGCATGTCCTGAATTACAAACTATGATTAATTTAGTTAATGCAAACACTACAATAATAAATGAAATTCCAATTAATTCGAGAACCTTATACTTGTAATTCAAAAGAACAAGGTCATCATTGTCTTTTATTATGGTGTTCTGATGGATGGAGATATAATTTAGAAACTTTTACAAGACATCGTTTTATAAAAGAAGATATTCTATATTGTGAAGAAGAAACATTTTCAAAAAAAGTATTTTCAGATGTTTTATATCATGAATATTTAGAAATTATTTTTGTTTCTCGTTCACCCAAAATTTGGATAGAAAAGGGAGACAACACTGAAAAGTTTTTGGAAGTTCTTCAACAACTCTAATAACAGTTTTAAGTTCTTCACTTTTAACAATTTTTTCAACTGCGTCTTGAATTTCTTCAACTTTTTCTTTGACTTCTTCAACAATTTCTTCTACTTGTTGAACTTCTTCTTTTGGAAGGTCACCAATTTCTCCAATTTCTCCAAGTTCTTTAGCAGTTTCTTTTAAAATTTCTTTATCAAGTGACATTTATCTATAGAAACTTAAAAAAATAAAAAAATTAAAAAATTAAAATAATGATTGTCCTAAAGCAGTAGCTTTTGCAGCTATAGTTGTATAATTAGTTGTAGGGCTCTGCGGCATTGCTGAAAAAGTAAACATAGTAAGCATATTAACCACGAGAGTGACAACCCATGTTGAAATATTTTGATTAAATACAAGTGCACCATAAAACATATTTTGCATACCAGTTACCTTTGAAGTATTCCAATTTCCAATAGGTTGGTTAAATACGCGTGCATTACGAAATGTACCAGTCATATTAGTTACATTAGAAGTATTCCATGCTGAAATATTTTGATTAAATGCATATGCGCCAGAAAACATATTAAACATAGTAGTTACATTAGAAGTATTCCATGCTGAAATATTTTGATTAAATGCAAGTGCACCATTAAACATATTACCCATATCAGTTACTTTAGAAGTATCCCATGGAAGAGGTTGATTAAATGCATTCGCAAGACAAAACATATAAGACATATCAGTTACTTTAGAAGTATTCCATGCAAGAGGTTGATTACCATTATTAAATGCAATTGCACTATAAAACATAGAACCCATATTAGTTACATTAGAAGTATTCCAAGCCCCTGTAGATGAATTATATGCGATATTTTGATTAAATGCACTCGCACCATTAAACATAGAACCCATATTAGTTACATTAGAAGTATTCCATGCAAGAGTTTGATTAAATGCAAGTGCACCATAAAACATAGAAGACATAGTAGTTACATTAGAAGTATTCCATGCAAGAGGTTGATTAAATGCAAGTGCACCATTAAACATATTACCCATATTAGTTACATTAGAAGTATCCCATGCAAGAGTTTGATTAAATGCATTCGTACCACAAAACATAGAAGACATATTAGTTACTTTAGAAGTATTCCATGCTGAAATATTTTGATTAAATGCAATTGCATTAAAAAACATAGAACCCATATTAGTTACATTAGAAGTATTCCATGCAAGAGTTTGATTAAATGCAAGTGCACCATAAAACATAGAAGACATAGTAGTTACATTAGAAGTAATCCATGCAAGAGGTTGATTAAATACGCGTGCATTTTGAAACATATAAGACATATCAGTTACTTTAGAAATATTCCATGCTGAAATATTTTGATTAAATGCAATTGCATTAAAAAACATAGAAGACATATCAGTTACATTAGAAGTATCCCATGCTGAAATATTTTGATTAAATACGCTTGCATTTTGAAACATAGAAGACATATTAGTTACTTTAGAAGTATTCCATGCTGAAATATTTTGATTAAATGCACGTGCAGTAAGAAACATAGAAGACATATTAGTTACTTTAGAAGTATCCCATGCTGAAATATTTTGATTAAATGTAGTATTATTAAAAAACATAGAAGACATATCAGTAATATTAATAAAAGATGCAACATTAGTTATAAATGGTGTAAAAGATGCATTTGTTGGAAATTTGTTAAATGTTCCTAAAACAGTTAGTGTATATGTTCCAGTAGAATAAGTATGCAGACCTCCATTTATTGCTGTAGAACCATCTCCCCAATCAACTGAAGTTATATCTGTAGTCGATAAATTTACAGTTCTTGCTGATGGTAAATTAATTGTAAATCTAACATTAGTAGATGAAGGCCGAACATCTTTAATTAATAAAGAATCAAGTCCTAGCTGTGCTCTTAAATGTATTGTTTCAAATCCACGACTATTTAAAGAAGGTTTATAGATACCTAGAGCCTTCTTTGATCCAATAACTTGATTTAAAGTATCTCGTTTACGTTGAGCTAATAAATCACCAGTATCAACTGAACGTCCTCCCTTAGTTGTTTGTGAAACAATTGGCATTTTATTTAGATGCGTATACATTTTTATAATGATTTTAAAAAATAGAAATAAATGTTCTTAGATATCTTGTATATTTCATTGACAACTATTGGAATTATGATTCTAATTCAATTAATAATTTTTATAGGTGCTAGAGTTTTAATTCCACCTGAACCTAGAATAATTTATCGTGAAGTTCCTGTTCCTGTTGCACCTAAAGTAGCTTTTACAGAACCTCCTACTATACAACAAGTATCCTTACCTGAATATGAACCACGTCAACAAGCTTCAGATTCTTTACGGTTGGACCCCCAATTACCGGCTGGTATTCAAGAAACCCGCCCACCAGGGACTTAAAATCCCACAATTTATTGCTACACAAGGATGGATTATTCTTATATATGATAAAGGTATTCCTGCATGTTTTTGGGTAACACAAAAAGAAATTAAAGAATTAACAATTTCTTTAGATGAAAGATTATTTGGAGATACGATTTTTAGAGCTGAAAAGATTTCAGGTTATGAGCATAAATATGTTATTTCTGATATTTTTATTTATGCTTCTACCAATATCTTTAATATCACAACGTTCTCCCAAAGATATGAATGGCTTAAAAAATTAATTCCAACATTTTATAAATATGTTCCTAGTCTTACAGAATTGTATTTGAAAGATGCACAATTTCCTATTAAGGGTTATGAATATTATGATGATATAAAAGGTTCAAAAGGTTCTTATTCTGAACATAAAGAAATTGTGTATAAGACTGAAATACCTGATGTATATTTTGTTAAAGGTAAATCAGGATATGTAAGTGTTCCAGATTTAAAAACATCTGATTTTTTACGTTTAAAATCTATAGAATCAGAATTTGAATTAGATATTGAAGAAATTGAAGGTGTATGGCATATAAAATCTTTTATTTAATCTAAAGTAAATGAGACATTCTAAAAGAACTCGTAGACATAAAAGAAAAACTAGACGAGGGGGATATTATGGTGCTGCTGGTCCTATAGTTCGTGGTGGTGATGCAATGCAATGGAACGCAGGATCTGAAATGGGTGCATTTACCGCTGATCAAATTAATGCTGGTGCTAAAATGACAGGTGGACGCAGACGTAGACACAGACGTAAAACTCAACGGGGTGGTGGAAAATATGGAGGTGTATCAGCATCATTTACTGGAACTGGACAACGTGGTATGGGTAATTATGTAGGTGCATCAACTCGTGTATCTGGTCCAGACGACATAGCTAAATTTGGAAAATTTAATGATAATGGTGCTCCCCCAGGAAATTTTGGAAGTTTTGGAGGAATGTTTCCTAAATAATAAAGTAAAAGATAAATGGATAATTTATTAGCATTATTATTAGGTTTAGGTGTTGCATATTATTTTTTCTCTAAAGGTACATTTAGTTTAATTTTATGGGGTCTTGTAGGTTATTTATTTTCATTAAATTATTTACATAAATCTAGAACTGTATCTGTTATAGCAGGTATTGCAGTAGCTTTAGGTATGATGTATTGGTCAACTCGTGAAGGATTTGAAGAAGAGAGTAAATCTGAAAAAGATTCTGAAAAGGAACCTGAATCTACAGGAAAATCTGCCCATGTAGATTTAGGATCAACAATATTACATGCATATAGAAATTTAAGTCCTGAACAAATTGGTGGTATGCGTCGTGATACAAAAGAATTAATGGAATTACAAAAAGAATTAATGGGAACTTTAGCTGAAATGAAACCTGCTATTGAACAAGGTGCAGAACTTCTAGGAACATTTAGTCAGTTTTTTGGAAAACCAGACGCTGCATAGCATCTGCATAAACATATAAATGATATTGTGAATCATTAGTTGATATCCATGGTCCATCAACTTTTTTAACTAATGATTTCCATGAATTTATTTCTTCATGTAATTCACGAAATCTAAAATATTCTATCCATAATCCATAAGTTTTTGAAAAAGCTAGAATATAAAACGGTGAATAATCACCTAACCAAATTTGACAAAGCATATATAAAGGATATAAAATCATATCAATTCCTAATAAACATTTTTCAAAAAAAGTTGTTTCAAATTTTTTTTGTAAATTAAGGAATTCTTCAACTAAAGAAAAATATGGTTTTTCTTCAACTTTTAATCCTAATTTTCTAAGACGTTTTTTCAGACGTTTTGTTGAGGGTATCATTCTTAATTAATATTTCAGAAGGGAAATCTAGTATATCAAACGATCTTGAACAATATTTCCATTTCTTAATTTCTGGGAATACAACATTTAATAAATCTAATGTTAGTGTATTACCATCAACAATAAATGCATCAAGTTCTTCTGTCATATCTGTTCCATCTTCATCACCAATCCAAATCCATGGTTTTTTAGGAGGATTATGAATTGCTTCATAAGCTTCTTGATAATCTAATGATATTCCATCAGAAATTTTATATTTTAGGGATTGCAAATCAACAGAAAGATATTGAATTTCTTCAATTAAAATAACTTTATTTTTTATACGAACTAATCTAAATTCACCTGTTATTGATGGAATTCTTGGATACCATAAAGAATTCCACCATTTACACATTTTAATATATTTCTATTTTTAGCTTTTAAACTGGATTTGATGGTTCAGGTGGTTCACCTGCACCTAACGTTTCAATTTTTTTATCTGTTTCAGGACTTGCAAAATGTTCTTTTACTAAAGAAGACATTCCTTTATCTAATTGTAAACCCATTGCAATAGAAGTACCCAACGCCATAATTATAAATGGTGTGCTAATAATTACCCATGAAACTACCCCTAAGTCAAATTTACAAAATGCATTCAATAAAAATACTTGTATTGCTCCAACAATAACTTTAGTTCCTGCCATCCAGTACAATCCTAAAGATAAATCTAAAGCAATATGAACTACAACATACAAAAAAAACAAAAAAGCCGGAGGACATAAATTTTCTATGAGACGCATCTTATTTACAATTAGTAAGATAAAAATAATAAATGGATGAAATTTCACAAATTATGTCATTGGGAGATTGTTCTCAAGAAGAAGCTCAAGAACTTTTTAATAAAGGTGGTAATGTTATTGAAGCTTTAAGTTTAAAAATTAAAGGTTCAGATATCATAATAAAAAAAAGAAGATTAAATGCAACACAAGAATTTTTTACCCAATTAAGAACTGATATGGAAAAATTAGAAGCAGGTATTCATTCGGGATTTAAGAAAGATCAATCCGATTCTTTGGAACAAGACGAGATGCAAATCCACCCCGAAGAAATGGTTCAACAAAATAATTGTTATCAGGAATGTCAGATTCCTTCTCTGGAATTAAAGGTTGAAATACCGGAAATTGCTTATCAGTCACCGTCTGGATACTTTTACGATTTGCAGTTGAGTGACCAAAAATTAACTTAGATTCATCTGGAACTGCATCAGGATCACCTCCACCCATAAATGGTGTTGTTGCCCATGGACGTTGAAATAATTGTTTAGGACCTTTATATCTAACAGTAGCGGGATCACCCCATAATAAATCAGATTGTTTATCTATTGCACAACCACCTCCAGCAGAATTACCATATCCAGCTTTAGGAACTAATCCAACATATTCAGCAGCAGCTTGAAATGCTGAAGAACCTCCACATGTTGATGGAACATTCATATAATAAGATGCATTCAAATTACGACGTGTTCCATCTGCATTTCCACCTTGATCTTCTGGATTACGAGTTACTGCGTGGAATAAAGGCAGCATTTATTTCTTATGAGATCTTTTTATTTTGCGTCTTCTTGTTCTTAATTTTCCTTTTCTTCTTGCTCCTTGTACAATAAGTTGAATATTTGTAATACTTCCAGGTAAAGGAGTATACCAATTTTCAAATGGAGGAATAGCATTTTCATCATATCTTTCTCGTAATTCACCTTCTCTAAAAAAATCATATTCTCCAGGCTCTAATGGTTTCTCAACTAGATTATTATTTAATGCTCTAAAAAGAAGATATTCAGTAGTTCCAGGTGCTGTTTCTTCACCTGATGATCTATATGCATCGTCTGCCTCCTCTAGATCTTCTCGTGTAACAACATTAATTATACCTTTAAAAACTGCAGTTCTTTCTACGCCTAAAGCATTTGTATAAGTATATTTTCTTCCTACTACAAGATTTCTTGGAGTTAATGCTGCCATTATAAATAATTTAGAAACAAATATTATTATAGAATATAATCCAATGTCGTGGGGCTATCATTTAATCATGGACTCTTCTAAATGTATGAGAAGTGCAATACGTTCATCAACAATCATTACACAATTCTCGGATGATTTGGTAAAGAAAATTGAAATGGTTCCGTATGGTCGTCCTCAAGTTCAACATTTTGGTTCAGGAAATAAAGCAGGTTATACTTTAGTTCAATTAATTGAAACTTCAAATATTGTTGCACATTTTGTTGAAGAAACTGATGATATGTATTTAGATGTATTTTCTTGTAAACCTTATAATCCACAAATTGTAGAAGATATTGTAAGATATTATTTTCAACCTTTACAATCAAATTCTAAATTTTTAGTTAGACAGGCCGGTAGACCTCCTTATTTATCAGACATAACACACAAACCAGAATTAGTATAAGACTATTTTAAAATGGATGAGTTTTCTTGTTATTTGCATATATAAAACAATGATTGTTCAACCTTTAACATGGAAAGAACATGATGATAAAAAATATGTTGTTGATGTTTACGGCCGAACTCATGAAGGTGATATCGCTCGAGTTCGTCTAGTAGGATTTAAACCTTATTTCTATATTCGTGAATTAAAAGATTTTACAAAAATTAAAACTAAGAATGGATTTTCACCGAAATTTTACGTTGAAGAAATTTCGAAACAAGATGTTATTCGAGGATTTAATTCATTAAAAAAAGAAAAGTTTTATAAAATATCTTTTGATACTTTGTGGGGATTTAAATTATTTGCTACAGAATTAAAAAAACTTGGTCCTACTTATGAATCTAATTTTCCTCCTTATTTGAAACTAATTCATGAAAGAAATATTTCACCTTCTTCACCATTTGAATTTTCTTTTAATGAAAAAAGAGGTGGTGTATACGATTATTATGATATTCAATATTCTGGAATAAATCCTACAGAATGTAAAATTCCTTTATATATTATGGCTTATGACTTAGAAGTATATTCTGAATCAGGATTTCCTGTATCTTCTGATGCAACATCAGAAATTATGCAAATTGGTGTTTCTACACGTTGGTCTGATAATTTATTGGAACCTATTGAAAGATTTGTTTTAGTTTCCGGTAATCCTATATCTACAGACCCATCACTAAAATATATTTGTTGTTCAGGAGAAAGAGATTTACTACTAAAATTTCAACAATTAATTAAAGTTGAAGAACCTGATATTATTACAGGTTATAATACATTTGGATTTGATGATGGTTATTTATATGACAGATTTCAAAAATATCATTTAGAAATTGATCTGGGACGTGAAGATACTCAAATATTATCTAAAACATTTGAATTAGCTTCAGGTAAATATGCTGTTAGATATCTTGAAATGAATGGTCGTTTATCTCTTGATCTTTTATTGTATGCTCGTCGTGAATTTAATTTAGATTCTTATAAACTAGATAATGTTGCTGGTGTATTCTTACGTGATAAAGTTCAAAATATTGTAATTATTTCTGGTGAAGCTACTAGAATGTTTGAAATTCATACAAAGTCTACACGTGGATTATTTAAAGGAAATTATGTAAAATTTGATATTGTTACAAATACATCAAATCCTTATGCAGAAGGAAAAAAATTCTTTGTTAAAGAAATATTTGAAACTAAATTTATTATTGAATTAGATTCTCAAAATTATCTAAATACATTTGATGATTTATCTCAAGAAGACCGAAAAAGACTTGAATGGTCTTTCTGTAAAGATGATATTTCTATCAAACAAATTATGGATTCTCATCATGGAACTTCTCAGCAAAAAGGAGAAGTTGCAAAATATTGTATTCAAGATTGTGATCTTGTTTTAACTTTACTTGCAAAATTGGATGTTCTAACAAATTCACGTGGTATGGCAGATGTATGTCATGTTCCCCTCGAATTTATCTTTCATAATCGTGGACAAGGAATTCGTATCTATTCTGCAGTTTTGTATGAAGCTGCAAAACAAGACCAAATTATTCAAACACAAGAATGTGCAGAAGGTGATATTTCTTATGAAGGTGCAATTGTTATTGAACCTAAAATTGGAATGTATCTTGATAATCCTATTGCTGTTTTAGATTATAATTCTTTATATCCTTCAAATATGATTGCATATAATTTATCTCCTGATACTTTGGTATATGTTAAAACATATAATGACCAAGGAAAACTAATTTCAAGAGAAGGATATACAGATGAACAAATTTTAGAAATTAAAAAGAATTTTAAATTAGATGAAGTTTCATATGATCATCATGGTGGTAGACAATCATGTGGATATGTTCAAGAACATGAAGGTCTTCTTCCTCGCACTTTAAAATTACTTTTGAAAATGCGTAAAGATACTAGAAAATTAATGGAAGAAGAAAAAGATGAATCACAAAAGTCTGTTTTGAACGGTCTTCAATTAGCATATAAAACTGTAGCAAATTCTATTTATGGTCAAACAGGTTCAAGAACTTCACCTATTCGTAAAGTTGAAGTTGCTGCTTGTACAACAGCAATAGGTCGTGAAAGATTATTATTTGCTAAAAAAATTGCAGAAGACGAATTTGGAGGTGATGTAATCGCCGGAGACACTGACTCTATCTTTATAAAATTTGATAACAAAACACTCGCCGAAACTATTGAAATTGCAAAAGTTGTTGGAAAAAGAATTAGTTCTTTGTGTAGATCTGCACATAAAATTGATTATGAAAAAACATTCTTTCCTTTTCTACTCTTTTGTAGAAAGAGATATGCTGGTTTAATGTATGAAGATGATGTAAAAAAATGTAAGAGAAAATTTATGGGTATTGCTTTGAAACGTCGTGATTCTGCTCCTATAGTAAAAGATATTTATGGTGGTGCTTTAGATATTTTGCTTGAACAACGTTCTTTGAAAAATGCAGAACAATTTGTAAAAAATTATCTTGTAAAAGTTTTGAAAAATGAAATTCCTTTAGAAAAATTTATTATTACTAAACAATTACGTGATGATTATAAAAACCCTGAACAAATTGCTCATCGTGTATTAGCTGATCGAATGACTTTGCGTGATCCTGGAAATATTCCACAAGTTGGTGAACGTTTAGCATTCATATATGTTGCAGGTCGTTCTGGTAAACAAGGTGAACGTATAGAAAATTTAGATTATGTTCGTCAAAAAGGTTTAAAACCCGATTCAGAATTTTATGTTACAAATCAAATACAAAATCCCCTAGCACAATTATTTGCATTAGGTATTGAACAATTATCTGGTTATACTCCAAAAACTTATCCTGAATATCCTGATTTATCTCACGAAGAAAAAACTTTAAAAATTTTGGCTCTTAAAGAAAAAGAATTAGATTCTTTATTATTTATGAATTCTCAATATTTACGTAAAGAAAAGAGAGGACCAATAGATTCATTCTTTTCACGAAAATAAAACGGAATTTTATTTATGTTAATTTTTAATCTTAAAAACTAGAATGACAAGCACAAGACTATATAAAAAACTACTTAATTCTTGTATGCCTCATACTGAAGACGTATGGGATCGTCTTTTCAATAATAATGAAAAATGTATTGGTGTTCTCACTGCAGAAATCAATTTCTTACACAAACAAATAAAAGTCGTTGAATCCTTTATTATTCCACACATAAGAGAACTTATCAAAGAAAAAACTTCTTTGCGTTCAAAACTTCAAACCTTCAAATCTTGAAGTGGTTTAATTATTCACCTTTTTAATATAGTAAAATGTCTTATCAAATATTAACACAAGTTGTTCAAGATCTTGTTGAATCGCGTATGGAATATTTTAGGCAAATGCATTTATTGAATCAACCTAATAGAGATACACTTACAAGTCAATTTTTTGCAAGTGAACAACTTTATCTTGGTCTTTTAACAAGTATTTCTTTAAGACAAACTCCTCTTACTATAACATTTCCTGTTGATTTTAATACATTTAGTAATCCTGTATTAGTTACACCTACACAAGAACAAATTGCAACAGAAATTGAGTCATATATGAGTCCAAGTATTCAACATTGTTCTATATGTCAGGATGATATTTCTTTTGACGGCACGCGCCTACGCGTGTGCCAGCACGTTTTTCATCGATCTTGTATTCAAACTTGGTTTGGTGCGAGTGTGAGATGTCCAATTTGTCGTAGAGATATTCGAGAGGATCCGGCAAGTCAAACAGAGATTGCTTCCACAGGAATATTGTCTCAGGTTGAGAACCAGTTGGAGGAAGAGGATATAGAGGAATAATATATGATGAACCATATTGAATTCTATGAATTAATTTTCGTATATCATGTTTACATTCTTTTATCAAATCATTTATATTTTCAACATCTGGAAATAATTTTGTTATAGATTCATTATTTGGAGGATAACATCGTAAAGTTTCAACAATATCTGAGTTTTTTTTAAATATTACTGGAGATTCATTACCCGTTAATATTATTGGAATAATCCTTGATGTATCACGTATCCAATCAATTAATTTTGTTTGTGCGTGTGGATCTGAACCATCAATTTCATCTAAGATTAAACATGTTTTTTTATCATAATCACCACGAACAAATGATTGAATATTAACTGAAGATAAATTAGAACTTCTTAATTTTTCAACATCTTCAAATGACCTCAACATTTTTGAAGCATTAATTTCCAAAGGATCAAAATTAAAAGTTTTTGCAGCACATAATGCAAGAGTTGTTTTTCCTATTCCAGGAGATCCTACAAGAAATGCAGCCCCTTTAAAATCAGATTTCAAATATGTTTCTAATCTTAACTTAATTTCTTGATGACCAATAACATCATCAAGAAATTCTGGTCTTCTAGTTTCAGAATACATTTACTTAATAATAATAATTTTTTGGTGTATAAATATAAATGGATATTGTTGGAGCTCTCGTATTAACAGCAGGTAGTTCAGCTTTAGCCTATTATCCAGCTCATAAATTAGGTTATTCTATGTGGGCATGTATTGGAATTTGGGTAGTTGGTTATTTAGTTGTTGCTGCAATAGTTTCAAAAGTTTTTCCAAAAACAACTAATAAGTCAATTTTAATTGGTGAAATGTTTTTAGGAGTAATTCCTGCATATTTATTTTATACTAAGTTTGGTTGGACTGGTTTAGGTTATTCTTTTCTAGCAAGTATAGGACTTGGTTTATTTCGTGCATATGTTTTATAAATTAAGACCATATTAATCCACATTGTTCAGCAAAAGCAAGTTTATCAGCTTTTCCCATTTTTGAAGGATCAAATGCTTTACATTTAGTTTCATAAGTAGGTTTACAAAGTGGTTGTTCATACACCCAGTTTGTAGGACATTGTGAAGGTGTTATACTAACTTGAGGATTTAAAGCAAATTTGTATATGAGAAAAATTATTAGTGTAAATCCTGCAGCTACGATTATTGTTTTCAGAATCATTCTTGTTAATATATCAAGAATGGATATTGCCAGACATGTTATTGAAACTTTTTTAAAAGATAATCCAAATCTTTTAGTTAGACATCAAATAGATTCATATAATAATTTTTTAAATAAAATTAAAATTTTTATAAAAAGTTCTAATCCTTTTAAATTAAGTTTAGATGATGGTAGACAGATACGTATTTGGATTGGTGGATTAGATTCGTCAAAATTACATTTTAGTTCTCCCGAAGATGAAGTATCTGTATTACCACATTCTTGTCGTCTTGAAAATAAAACTTATGCATTTGATTTTAAAGCAGACATAGATGTTCAATATGTTTTTTCAGATGATACAGAATTAAAACAATTTAAGAATGTTATGATTGGACAAATTCCTTTACTTTTGAAAAGTTCTCTGTGTTATTTGCGTGGAATGACATCTGAAGAATTATATGATGTTGGTGAATGTAGATTTGAATTAGGTGGTTATTTTATTATTACAGGACAAGAACGTGTTTTATTAACTCAAGAATCTTTGGCATCCAATATTTTTTATGCACAAAAAAGAATTGAACCACCATCTAGTACACAATTAAGAACTGCATCTGAAAAAGAAGTAAAAAGTATACTTCAAGAAAATGAAAAAGAAAATAAGTTTCAATATGTTTGTGGAATTTTTTCTGAATCTGAAGATGGAACTTTATCAACAAAACATCTTTTAATAATTCCTCCTGAAAATAAACTTCAAGATGACCGACAAAAAATTGCTAAAGAAACTGATTATTCTAAATTTTCAACAAGTAGATTAGCAACTTTTGCTTTGAGAGGATTTAGTAATCCTGTTCCATTAATAAGTTTATTTTATGCTTTAGGTTGTACTACAGATAAAGATATTTATGATATAACATTAATTGGTGTTCAAGATTCACAAAAAACTATGTATGATCCAATACTTACAGAATTATTTTTATCACATGATAGATTTCTAGATATAGAATTAGCAAAATTAGAAGATCAAACAGAAGATATTAATTTAGTAATTTTACGAAGAGAAACTAGAACAAGAAGTAGTGGAGCAGTATTTATGAATTTATTTTCAAAATTATTTCCACATTGTGAATCTCAAAAAGAATCATTACCTTCATTCTTTAAAAGAAAAGCTTATTTATTAGGACGTATGCTTAAAATGAGTTTAGATGTTATTTTGGGAAAAGAAAATTCTGACAGAGATCATTTTCAATTTAAAAGATTATCTGCATCAGGTGAACTTTGTTTTAAAGAATTTGTAAGAATTTATAGAGAAATTGGAAATTTTATGACAAAAGAATTAGATAAACGTATTGAATTCGAAAAACAAGTTTATAAAGGAAAAAATTTATCAAAATTAATTCAAGAAGAAAATTTAATTAGATATTGGAAACCTTACATTTTCTTACAAGAATATGAAAAAGCTTTTAAAGGTATGTGGGATGGAAAATCTGGTGTTGCACAAGTTTTATCAAGAATTTCTTATTTAGGTTCAGTATCACATTTGCGTCGTATAAGTTTAGATATTGATAAAGATGTTAAAATTTTATCTACAAGAAAATTACATACTTCTTCATGGGGATTTTGTTGTCCAATTGATAATCCAGATGGAAAAAGTATTGGTATTATAAAATCACTTGCTTTATTTGCAAAAATTTCTGTTCAGCAAAGTATTTCTAATATGAAAGAAATAATATTTCAACAAAATGTTATTCCAATAAATTCTTTGAATCCATCAATGTGGGATACTAAATGGACAAAAATATTTTTAAATTCTGATTTAATTGGTGTGTGTAATGACACAGAAATTTTCCATCAAAATTTATTAGAATTAAGAAGAACACAATTTGACAAATCAGTTTCTTTAGCATGGAATAGAATGGAAAATGAATATATGATACAATGTGATGCAGGAAGACCTTTAAGATATTTATATCAAGAAAATGTTAAACCTGAATCAATTCGTTCAGCAAAGACTTGGATAAATTTAACTAAGTATATGGATTTAGTTGATCCTTCAGAAACTGAAACTTTGAGAATTTCAATGGAACCTTTTTCCAGATATCCTTCAGAAATTCATGCATCAACATTATTTTCTCCATCAGCAAGTATTAATCCTTTTGTAGACCATAATCAAGCACCTCGTAATATGTTTGCTGCTCAACAAATTAAACAAGCATGTTCATGGTTTAATACATCATTTGATAAACGATTTGATGTTATAGCAACACATGCACATTATGTTCAACGTCCATTAACACAAACATGGACAACACATAAAATTTTAGCAAATGGTTGTTTATCTTATGGAGAAAATGCTGTGGTAGCTTTGTGTATTTATGGTGGGTACAATCAAGAAGATTCTATAATTTTGAATAAGAGTGCAGTTCAACGTGGATTATTTGATTTAACAAGTTATCATTCATATGATTTTTCTGAAACAATTGTTGATTATGTAACACAAAATCATACTTTAATAACAAATTTAATTTTAGATCCTCGTTTTAGAGAAACTGTTCCTAGAAAAAATGGGAAAGATGGTGAATTAGAATATGGCTTTTTAGACTCAGATGGAATTATTAAATTAGGTTCAAAAGTTTATAGTGATACAATTTTAATTGGTATGGTAACTCCAAAAGTTAATCAACATGGTTTAATTGAATCTTATAAAGATATATCTATTCTTCCTAAAAAAGGACATGTTGGTATTATAGATGCTGTATATAGATATACAACACAAGAAGGATTATTAGGTGTAAAAATTAGAATTTCAGAAGGTCGTCAACCAATTGTAGGAGATAAATTTGGTTCACGTCACGGACAAAAAGGAACATGTGGAATTTTAATGAATGAAGAAGATATGCCTATGACTTCTGAAGGTTTGAGACCCGATTTAATTATTAATCCACATGCATTACCTTCACGTATGACTATTGGACAATTTTTAGAAACTATGTGTGGAAAAATTGCTTGTCATCTTGGATGTTTTATGGATGGAACACCATTTACAACTCAGAATAGAGTTCATGATACAAAAGATATACTTTTACAATTAGGTTATCATCCTCATGCAAATGAATTATTATATAATGGACAGACCGGTGAATTAATGCAATCAGAAATATTTATGGGACCTACATTTTATGAAAGATTCAAACATATGGTTGAAGATAAAATTAATTATAGATCTACAGGACCACGTACATTAATGACACATCAACCTTTAGAAGGAAGAGCACAAGATGGTGGTTTACGTATAGGAGAAATGGAACGCGATTCATTAATTTCACACGGAATTTCAAATTTTCTTCAAGAATCAATGATGAAACGTTCTGATGCTCGTGAATTCTTATATGATAAAGATTCAGGAAAATTAAATTTAGGAGAATTTTTGGATAAAAAAGAAATGCCACATTGTGCAGGATTATTTATACATGAAATGGAATCTATGCATTTATCTGTGAAACTTTCTTGAACGAGTTTTCTTATTCTTTTTATTTTTAGATTTACGACGTGTTTTACGTCTTGAATTTCCAGTTTGTTCTGGAACATAAGAAAGTTTTGATTTAGGAAAAGATGAAGCTGTAGACGTAAGAGGTATAAGATATTTAGAAAAACTTATTGGAGGTGAACCAGGGGGAGTAGGAGCAGGAGGTGCTCTAAATCCAAGTGGTAAACTATAATCTCCAACTTCTTGTAAAGGTTTTTCTATTGCTTCTTCTGCTTGTTGACCATGCCACATTTCTACATTTGGCATTTGTCTAGGAATACCACCAGGAACTTGTGGAGGTGGAAGAGGAGCAAATGCAATAGGAGATTCACCTTCTTTAATTCCTCCATTGTCTACTGCTCCTTGTGGTGGTGCAACAGGTGGAATACCTTCTTTACCATCAGGAAAAAACCCAACACCACATTCTTTTCCAACATCGATAGATCTATGTTTCTTTATACCAATTAATTTTCCATCTTTATCAGACCAGAAATCACTGTCCATTACTGTGTCAATACCTTGAGCAAATGCCAGAGCCAATGTTGCACAATTTCTTTCTTTAGTCCCTTCAATTTCTTTTTCTGATGTTCCAGAAGCTACTTGTTCTTTTATTCTTTCTTCGGCTCTTTTTAATACTTCACGTTGTTTTCTTATAATCACTTGAATACATCGACTTTTAAGTAAAGCTATCATATGGTCAGATCCCCTATCTTTATGCGGCCTACTTACCCAATATTCAACCATATTTTTAACAATGTATTTTCTAAATGTTTCAGGAAATAAATTGGCCACTTCATTAAAATATGTAAATCCATCAACCAAATCTAAAACTCGACTATTTGGATTAGTCATTGCAATATTTTCAACAATATCCATCATAACTACTCTAGCTTGTCGTGGATCTTGTGGAATTTTTTGAATTTCTTCTTGAATTAATCTAGTTAAAACCGGATGTTCATCCATTAATTTAACAAAATCACCTCCACCAATTGGTAACAATCTAGAAGGCCATCGTGAATCTAAATAACGTTTTAATTCATCTTGAGAACTTGGAGGTGCCATAGAAACAATTTTATTTACAAAATTTTTTCCAGTTGATGGAACACCTAAAGCTCTTCGTAAAGTACCTGTTGAAATTTTTGGAAGTAATGACATTTTACAATTATATTAATAACGGATTTTATTGTTAGTTGAATAATATTATTAAAAGATTAAAAGATGGAATCTTTAAAAGTTATTAAACGCGATGGCTCGGTAGTTCCTATAAGTTTTGATGAAATTACTCAACGTATTCGTAAATTAGCTGAAGGACTTCCACATGTTAATCCAGATATTGTAGCACAAAAAGTATGTTCACAATTGGAAGATAATATGTTGACATCTAAACTAGATGAATTTGCAGCAGAAGTTGCAGCAATGATGCAATCACGTTATCATCCTAATTATGGTTATCTAGCTTCACGTATTCTAGTATCTAATTATCATAAAAATACTCCTGCAACATTATATGATTGTGTTAAAAATCTTTCAGTTTCTTCAAAATATAAAGACTTAGTAAAAAATTACCGTGATGAATATGAGAAAATAATTATGTATGCACGTGATTATAATTTTGATTATTTTGGATTTAAAACTTTAGAAAGATCTTATTTAATGAAAGGTGAAAGACCACAACATATGTGGATGCGTGTAGCTATTCAATTACATGAAAAAAATTTTCGACTTGTAAAAGAAACTTATGATGCATTATCTGAAGGATATTTTATTCATGCAACACCTACTCTATTTAATTCTGGAACCGAAAAACCTCAATTATCATCATGTTTTCTTTTGAAAATGAAAGATGATTCTATTTCTGGTATTTATGATACTTTAAAAGATTGTGCACAAATTTCTAAATGGGCAGGTGGTATTGGTTTGAATATTCATAATATTCGTGGACGTGGTTCAAGAATTCATGGGACACAAGGTGAATCTACAGGTATTGTTCCTATGTTGAAAGTTTATAATGATACTGCAAAATATGTAAATCAAGGTGGTAAACGTAATGGTTCATTTGCTATTTATCTAGAACCATGGCATTCTGATATTGAAGATTTCTTACGTTTGAAACTCAATCAAGGTTCAGAAGATGAACGTGCTCGTGATTTATTTTATGCTTTGTGGATTCCTGATTTGTTTATGAAAAGAATTGAAGAAGATTCGTATTGGACTTTAATGTGTCCTTCAGAATGTCCAGGATTATCAAATATGTATGGTTCTGAATTTGAAGAAATGTATATTAAATATGAATCTCTAAATTATGGTAAACGTGTTCCAGCTAAAGATATTTGGAAACTTGTTATGGATTCACAAATTCAAACTGGTATGCCTTACCTATGTTATAAAGATGCAGCAAATTCTAAGTCAAATCAACAAAATCTAGGTGTTATTAGGTCATCAAATCTTTGTGCAGAAATTATGGAATATTCTTCTTCAGATGAAACTGCAGTATGTAATTTAGGTTCTTTAGCTTTACCAAGATTTATTGTTGATGGTGTATTTAATTTTGATTTATTAAGAAAATATACTAAGATTCTAGCTAAGAATCTAGATATTCTCATAGATAAAAATTATTATCCTACACCTGAATGTTCAAAATCTAATTTTAAAAATAGACCTATTGGTATTGGAGTTCAAGGTTTGGCAGATGTATTTGCTCGTCTAAAACTTCCATGGACTTCACAAGAAGCTCGTAAATTAAATAAAGAAATATTTGAACATATTTATTATGCTGCTTTAGACGCTTCAATTGAAAGATGTCAAGATTTAACTGAATATCAACATTTAGGTCTTAAAGAACCTGGTTGGTATCCGAGCTTTCATGGTTCACCAATGTCACGTGGTATTTTACAATTTGATATGTGGAATGAAAAACCTACTACTGATTTAGATTGGGATTATCTTCGTGTAATGGCACAACAAGGTGTTCGTAATTCTCTGATGGTAGCTCTGATGCCTACTGCATCAACATCACAAATTCTTGGTAATAATGAATGTTTTGAACCATTTACTTCAAATATGTATTCAAGAAGAGTTTTAGCTGGTGATTTTATAGTAATTAATAAATATTTAGTTCAAGACTTAGTTGAGCGTAATATGTGGACAACGGATGTTCGTACACAAATTCTTGCAAATAATGGTTCTATACAATCTTTAGAATGTATTCCAAGTGAATTGAAAAATCTATATAAAACTGTATGGGAAATACCACAAAAAGTTTTAATAGATATGTCTAGAGATCGTGCTCCATTTATTTGTCAATCACAATCTCTTAACTTGTTTGCTCAAGAACCATCATATTCTAAATTAACATCTATGCATTTCTATGCATGGAAATCTGGGTTAAAAACTGGTTGTTATTATTTAAGAACTAGAGGGGTAGCTAGTGCACAAAAATTTACTGTTGAACCTTGTCTAACTTGTTCTTCCTAGACCTCGTTTAAATTTTCTCTTTATTAAAGTATAAAAAATGGAAGGTATGCAAGTAAATAGTTCTGCTGGTAATTCTGCTTCTGTTGGTGGTCGTCGCCGTAAGTCTCATAAATTACGTCTTGTAAAGAAAAAGACTGTACGTCGTATGTTAGCTAAACAAGGATTAAAGATGCGTGGTGGTGGTCCTGTAGAAGGTATGCAATTAAATAGTTCTGCTGGTAACTCTGCTCCTGTTGGTGGTCGTCGTCACCGTTCTAGAAAGACTCGCCGCCGCCGAGGGATGTTTCACTTTTAGATTTATTAGAAATTTCATCAATTAATAAAAATAATTCATCACAAAACCCAAAATGACAACCATTAGTTTCACCTAAAGATTTTCTAGCTGAAATATTTTTTTTATGCACTAAAGAAACTATAACTTCTTGTGGAGATATTTCACGACACATTTGTTCGCGACCACGAATAAATTTGTCTCCTTCTGCAATTTCATCGCAGAATCCTCTTTCTTCCCAAAACTTTTTAGAAAAACATAAAGTTGCTTCAGAAACTCTTTCAGACATTTCTAAAGTTATTGGTGGAACATTCATAAATGATACTTTTTTATCAATATCGTAACATGGTATAGTTGTACAAAATGTACACTCTTTTTCAGGTGATTTTAATAACATAGAAATTCTTGTTAAAATAGAATTATTTGGATAAATATCATCATCATCCATGATACATATATAAGAATACATTGAATTTAGAACACCAATATTTCTTTTTTCTGAAATATTTAATTTTTTATCTAATTGAATATAATTAACATTTGGAATACCAATTAAATCTTCTTCAATAGAATCACCATCATTAACAATAACCCATTCTAATTTTTCTGGTGGATATGATTGAATTAAATAAGAATATTTAGCTAAAGGAATAAATTCTGGACGATTATAAGTTAATGTAACAATAGAAATACATGGTAAATCAGATTCTGCAATAAATAATTTATCTAAATGAAATTCAGGAATTTCAGGAAATTTTAATTGAATAAATTTCCGATGTCTTTTTTCATATTCTTGACGAATTAATTCAGATTTATTTTTTTTATGTTTTAATGATGTTTCAGTATATGTTGTTAATGCTGATCTAATAGATTGTGATGAAGTATCTATAATTGAACCTAAACATGTAGGATGTGGAATATTTTGTAATTCATAACCCCACAAAGCTTGTGAAGTTAATTCATGAAATGGTTTAATATTGCTCAAAATTAAATTACATCCTGCAGACATAGCTTCATTTACACAATGACAAAATCCTTCACATACTGATACACATATTGCTAATCCACAACTATGTAATAAATCATCATATTCAGATTCAGTTAAAACATCATATAAAAATATTTTTGGTATGTCTGGAATAAAAAATTGAACTTCATTTTTTTTATGAGGAATATGTAATTCAGGTAATTTTTCAAATAAAGCACGATCTTTTAAATAAATATCATAATATGCTTTTAAAATAGGTTTAGGATTTCTAAACATATTTTTTCCTACTAAAACAATAGCTTTTCCATAATCTTTTGTTTTTTCTGGATAAATTTTATCTATTGATGTCCATCCAATATATTTTACATTTTGAGAATATTGTGAAAAAATATCACGTGCTTCATAAGTTTTTACCCAAATTTCATCAAACATATTCATATAAGGTATCCATGTTTTATAAGTCCATTCAGGATTAGGTATCCAAATATTTTTGGAAGCTGAAATAAATAATGCAGGATTTACTAATTCTAAAAAAATATTTAATTCTGCTTCAGGACATTCAGGTAAATAATGTTGAATTTTTCTAATTTCTGCTTCAGGAAATTGATTTGCAATTAATCCTCTTAAAATTGCAGAATCTTGTCCTAAACCTTTTGATAAAAAATTTGAAATTAAATTTATTCTCATTTTTCTTTTTCTTTTATTAACTTTTTTTAAGTAAACTTAAATTTACGTAAAAAAAATGGTGCGGGGGCACCGGGGCTCAAACTGGAGCGTAGGGGTTTTCCTTAGGCTGGGAGGGGTTAATTGCGACAGCAGCAGCACGTGCAGCATAAACGATGTGTTTGTCACAACGAATAGTACCGACACATTTCTCTCGGCAATGGATGCAGAGAAGTGCAGGGCAGTCGGCACAAATTGTGCCAAGAAACGCAGTTCCATGAAAGAAAGTTGGTTTGGTATGGATGATGTGGTTGCATTTGGGATTGCAGCACTTTAGTTCAGGACCTTTCTGGTCATATAACGGGGCGTGAGGTTTGCAGCAAGCAAGTCTCATGCGGATGTAGGTGAATAAGATGAAGTTGCTGAAGAAAATAGTGCCAAATGCCCAAAGTGCTAGAGCAATACCGAACTCTGGAAGAATAATACCCCAGCCAATGCAGATCAGGCAGGGATTATTGCAGCAGTATCTTTCGCAGTTCTCATAGCCAGTGCCACGTTGACCTCCATGTAACTTGTAGATGGTTTCCATTACCGCACACATAGTAAGCACGCCTACAGTAATTGAAAAGGCTAGATGAATAGTGAGGGCAGTGAAGAAAGCAGCACCAACAATATCACTTAGTTTTTCCCTTGTTTTATCAAGGTAATCATAAGTTAGAAGTGGGGCGAGGAGGGGATATGGGATGGATGAGGGGGTAGAGCGTGGAGTCACGGATGATGATGGCGTTTGGGTGGGAGTTGCAGTCATGGTTGAAGTTGCAGTAGATGTGGAAAAGCTGGAATATGTTTGAGTATAAGAGCTTGATAGCGTAAATGTTGTAGACATTGTTGGGCTGCGGCTAGGCATGAAGGGTGAAGCGCGGGGAAAGCTGGTCACGCTTGAGCTGAGAGTTGAAGACTTGGTTGAAGTGGAGCTGCGCGTAGCAGATGGGCTGACAGATGAAGACTTGGTGGAAGTAGCACTGCGCGTGTCAGATGAACTTGCAGTTGAGGTTCTTGTAGCAGAAGAACTGCGCGTATCAGATGAACTTGCAGTTGAGGTCTTGGTGGCAGATGCAGAAGCAGTTGCACTTGTAGAATTCAGGGGTTGGGCAGATGCGAGCGCTAAAAGCAGGAAAGCAATGGCGCGCATTTTTGGATGGTTTGCCCAAGAAATAACAACACAATTCCTATAAATTAAAAATCCGTTTTACATTTCATAATTATAAAATTATAAAATTATAAAATTATAAAAATTAAAAATGGTCTAAATTAAATTAGACCGAGAGGGTGGGCTTGCAGCACGGGGAAGGGCAGACTCTGCAGCAGCTGTTTTTGCAGATGGCGGTAGCAGCAAAAGAAGCTTGGGCAGCAGCATAAGCTTCAGCGGTGAGGAGCTGAGTAGCAACAAGAACATTGTGAGCTCTTGAGGCAGCATGAATAGAGTCAGCAGCAGCAGCAGCAGCAGCATCACATCTAGATTTGGGGAGGTCAGGAGGAGGGGGTTTGTTCTGACTCTTTGCGTGACGGACGGCATCAGTATGATTTTGGGCGTCAAGAGCATCAGCTTCTAGGGCTCGCTTGCGGTGCCAGTCACTTTCAAAACCACCGTGGGCGGTGAGAAGTTTGTTAGCAGCAATGGAGGCATCTTCAGAAGCATGAAGTGCTGCAGTGGCAGTAGCAGCAGCAGTAGCGTAGCGCGCAAGTTTTTGTTGGCGTTTTTGGTCAAGAACAGCATAAGTAATCTCGGGGTGGATGGTGAGATAATCAACGAGGCTTGTTGAGATGCCCGTAGGATTGTACCGAGACCGTCTATTATCAAACATGGAGAGCAAGGTGCCTTGGCATGAGGAGAGGATGGTGTGCGGGAGGGGGCCGCCCGCAAAGGCGCAGATGGCATTCTGGGGCAGGAGTGAAGCGGAAATGCGCTTGAACTTGGCAGTGTGCTCGGCAGCACGATTTGCTATTTCGTCACTTTTCGTCACATGCTTTTCGTGGAGAGCTGCTTGTTCCTCAGTAAATTTCAATGCACGGGGGGCGCAGTGAAATAAAGTTGGTAAGAAGCAGCACAGGAAGACAAAGACGAGACATAGTGCAAGAGCAGTCGTGTTTATGGGTGGGCTTGGGTCAAAGTTGGTGGTGGTGGTGTTGGTCTGGAGGCCGCGGAGAAAGGCGCTAGTCGGGGCAAGCGCAAGTGCGAGCATGATAAGGATGCTCATTGTGGGGGGAATAACAACAAATTTTTACAATTTAGAAATCCGTTTTCTACGAGTTTTTCTTGTTTCATTGAATTTTCTTAAAGTTCTTGAAGTTTGACCAATATATTTTAAATATTTTTTCCATGAATCTTTATTTTTTATATCTGAACATGAATTTAAAAATCCAATTTTTCTATCATATAGGAATTCAGGATAATCAAATAAAATTTCTATATTTGAAGTAAAATTTTCTTTATCTATAAAATCATTTAATTTTTTACATAAATCTTTCATTTCAGAAGAACCAAATCCATACCAAGGATCAAATATATCTTTTTTATATTTAGTATCATCATAAGTAATTTCAGAACCATTCCAACCAACTTTTGTTACCGGTCTCCAAAAATCCCATCCTGAATCCCAAACAAATACTTGGAAATCTAATTTACAATATAATTCATTATGTTTTATTACTTCTAACATTTTCTTAATTATAAAATACTAAGCAATAATATAATGGAAAAATTCCGTGGATCTACATTAATATTTCCAAGACCAACAAAAGATGAATGGAAATTAATTGATGAAACTGATAAATATTCTAAAAAACAAAGAAAAAAATGTTCTGAAAAATCTGGTAGAGAATGCACTTTATTCCCATATACTTTAGGTTTAAAAGTTTTAGAAATATTCAAACCTAAAAAATGGTTAGATCCTACTGCAGGATGGGGTGACCGATTAAGATGTGCAATTACATATGGTTGTTCTTATTTAGGTATAGATTCAAATCCTGATATGCAATCTGCTTATCACGAAATTATTGGACAAAATAAAAATGTTGAAGTTTTAGAAGGAAAATTTCAAGATGTTTCTATTCGTGGAAAATATGATTTAGTATTTACAAGTCCACCATTTTATACAAAAGAAAAATATGAAAATATGACAGAATGGAAAAATGTTGAAGAATTTTTAAAAGAATTTTTAAATCCTTTATTTGATAAATCAGTAAAACATTTATCTAAAAATGGTCATTTAGTTTTATATATTGAAGATTTAAGAACAGAACCTTTTATAGATCTTATGAAAGGTTATGCAGAAGAATTACCTTTAATTTATGAAGGTGCATTTTATTATGAATCTAAAACACCAAAACCTTTTTATGTATGGAAACGGAAATAATTTTTTTGAATTGTAATGTAAATAAAAATGAACCATATTCCTGAAGGTTTAACACCTTATGAAATTGATATGAATCCACAATTACTACAATTATGGTCTTTAAGTATTGCTACACAAAATGTTGAAAAAGCAGCATTTATCTTTGAAAATTATTTTGAAGATGTAGATTATCGTAGAGAAATTTATGGTTTTGTTACTATTTTAAAATCATATAAAAAATCTTTGAGAAAAGCTATTCATAAACATTTTAAAACCTAAAAAAAACTTTTTAGTTCACCATATCTTGTTCCATAAACATGTACATTCATAGGATTAGCTATTGGTGGTGCAAAATCTTCAATATCTTTTCTATAAAACATATAGAAATCAACTTCAGAATAAACTTTTGCTGCAGCATAACCTACTACACGTGCATTCAAATCTTCTAAGTCAGAAGATACTGTTGAAGGATTATTACGACCAAACATTAAATAATACGATCGCATAATTAATTTTAAATCATCATCAGATTGTTTATCAATTTGAAATTTTCCTCCTGACATTTGAGAAACTTGTAATTGAATTTTTTGTTGTAATAAATCTATATTTGATTGACTAAAAAATGTGGTATTCAAAGGAGTTGCTGTATGCATATGACCAATTAATTCTTGACGTGTATCATGACTAGGTAATGGTTCACCAGCGTATAAAGAAAATGGTTTATCATGTTTAACTTCATTAAAATTAGGAATTCTACCAGAATGTTGAGGTGGAGGAAATTGTTGAGATGTTGAAGTTAAATTATAATTATTTTGAACAGATTCAGGTTTTACAAAGTTCATTTTAATATATCACTAGTTTATTTTCAGGATGTCCAATATAATCCCAAATTGCATTAATTTTTTCACTTTGTAAAATTGTTGGTAATGCAGGATATGGTTCTTTAAAAAATCTTACATATAAATACGCTACTGTTCCTCCTAAAGTTAAAACAATTGTATCAGTTTGTAATGCAGGTGTATCAAATTCCAAGGCTGATGCATTTAGAGTTACAGGATACATACCAGTAGGGAAATTCAAAAGAAAAAATTCAATATCAGTAATTAATTCACTTACAAATTCGAAATCATTATAGGGTTGTATAATCTTAGAAGCTATAAAATATGGAGTTGGCATTTGCTTAGAGGGGGTATTAATTTTATTGAATTTTCAATTAATCATCTAAATAAAGAGTATAAAAAATGCCCGTTTCTACCGTTGCCACATTAAATCTTGATCATTTGTTCACCGCTGTTGCTGGAACTACTTACAGCTATCAACTATTGGGTGAAACTATGACTTCTACCATAGATGTAGATCACGTAGTTAACTTAACTGTTCCTCGAAGTAAATTAAATAAGGTTTTATGTTATGGATCTGAATGGTATTTACAAACTGGTTCTACGGGTGTAGGTGAAACTGGAGCAGCAGGAACTACTTATTACCAACCTGAACCTGCAGTAGCACTTCTTTTACAAACTGTTCTTGGTTCTTATTTAGATGATTTAACTGCAGGATTAACTGGTGTAACTTCTGGAACTACTCATGGTAGTAATGCAAGTAATTATATTACTGATGATTTATCAGTTCAAGTTCCTAATTTAGTAAGAAAGTTTCAAGATATTAAAGGATTTACTTATTTAAATAATGGTCTTGATGGTGATGCTGGAAGTACTGGAAATGTAGTAGATTATTTAGCACAAATTCCTGTTGAAGCAATTCATTCTGTAAACTTCTCTCCTGTTGATACTTTACCTCTTTCTCAAGTAACTGGTGATTTATTATCTACTCATACTGCAGGACAAACTATGGCACATACTGGATTATCTGGTGCATTAGAATCATTATTTGAACAAGCTGTAGGTGCGGGAATGGTTACTACAGGTAATACTGGAGGAACTGATTTATCTAATCCAGCATATTGGACAAGTTTTCCTACAGCTATTGGTGATTTAGAAACTTCTATTAAGGCTGGAGGTTCCTCAGTTCCAGTTTATGGTGCAACTTTTGCTCCAGGACAATCTTTAGGCATTTTCGTTAAATACAATCTTACAAAAGTTCGTCAATATCAATTACATGCATTAGCTGATTTAGGTGCAACTGGTGCATCACAAGTAGCTACATTAACTTTTGGTGGTGAAACTTTTGATGCCATATTAGGAAATGCAGCTGAAGTTTCTGAAGTTGTTCCTGTAATTTATCAAATTATTTTTACTGCATCTAGTCTATAATATAAATAAATGGGTCGAACTATGTTGATAGCACAACCTATTCCTATTCGTGATGTTTCTCAACAAAAAAACGATGTGCTTTCTGCATTAACAAAATATTTTAAAAAACAAATTACTAAAGAAGAATTAAAAGTTTTATTAGAAGAAATTAAATCTAAATTACGTTCTTAAAGATTCATATAAAGATGAATTTAAAACTTCAGTTACTTCTAAAGATAAAGATATAAATCCACCCATTAATTGAACAAATTGTTCATATTCATCTACAACTGATACTGTAAATGCAGTAATATTTGTAGGTTGTTTTAAATTATATGTTTTAGTTATAGTATTACTTCCATTATCATAAATAATATCATTTTTAGGAACATCTACAATAATTTTTGCAAATGCTGCTGTATTTGTACGATCAGGTTGATTATGATCAACAACTTTCCAATCTTTATTTAAAGATAAAAATAAATAATTTGAATCTAAAACATCAGGTATTGCATAACCTGTATGAGAAGTATTAAATGCTGTTTTTTTAATTAATTTATTTGTAGAATCTCTTGTAAAATTTTCATTACGAAATCCTAAATTATATCCAAGACCCCAATTATAATTTCTTGATGCAAATATACCACTTCTAAAATCTAATGAAAATTGTATAGGAGTAACAACAGTATTAATAACTTTTGTACAAGAAATTACTATTATTCCTGAAATTGAATTTAAAACTATTGTAAAAGTATAATCAGGAAAAACATTTTTTAATTCACCAGTTATTGCATTTTGTAAAGAATTACTTAATGTTGTATCTAAAGAATAATTTCCGGAAGTAATACTTATTAATCCAGATTTTCCAGTATCTTGTACAGTTACTAATAAAGTTGTATTACCACGAATTTCAGAAAATGTATACCATGTATTTGGAATTTCTAAAGAAGATAATCTAATAGAAACTACATTTTTTATTGGTGACATAAGTTTAAATAAAAAGTTTGAAGGATTATCTTTTAAACTTGTTCGAAATCTTGAATCTATACTTATAACATGAATTTTTACAGATTTATAAAAACTAATTGATGTAGTATGTGAGGATTTATGCTGTTCTAATTCACCTAATTTTGCAGCTTGTTGATGTGAACCACCATATTTTTGAAATTCATGTTGGTCTTCTAATTCTTCTCTTTCTTCTGGTTGATGAGCGTCTACATCATCATATTCACCATGATCAACAAAAAGTTCTTTCGCATTAGGTTCAAATTCTTTTCTAGCTTCTTCATCATTTTCAGCAAGAAGTTCAATATATGATTTTTCCATTTGAATATTTAATACTAAATGATTCTAAGTCATCTAACCATAAAGTTTCAGGAGTTTTCTTTTCAAGTTCAGTAATTTTCTTTTTCAATAAATCTAATTCATCACGATGTTTTTGTGCATGAATAGAAGTTAAAGATTTAATTGGTAAATCTAGTAAATAATCATAAGAATCTGAAATTTTTACAAATTTTTGTTGTTCAAGTAATTTTGTACATTCTTCAATAGTTTTGCGTTTCAAATCTGGAATAGGCATATCAAAACATTGTTGTGTAATAAATCTTACAACATTTTCATGATAAGGTAATTTTTCTTTTAAGTGAGAAAGTAAGAATACTTTTCTTTTTTTATACAGATCTTTTCTAACAAGACAAAATTCTTCTAAAATTTCAAATAATGATTCATATTTTTGAATAGTATTTTCAGAGTTAAATGCATGCATATTAGTTAATTTCAATTTATAACTAAGAGATTTTTCGATTATTGATGAATCAGAACATTTAATTTTAAATAAGACTTGAGTATCTGTTGAAGTATCTTCATAATCTTTAATAAGTCCTTCTTGGATTCTAGAATCTAACCATTCTTTATAATCTGATGTCCATGTTTCAATAGGAAGTTCAGTAATTATAATACCATCTTTTTCTTTTTTCCATGAACCTTTAATTTCTAGATTTTCCACACTTCCTTGGAATCCACGATACCATGGTTCTAAAGAAATTTCTTCTAGTTTAATTTCTGATTTCAACCATGATTTCAATCCTTCAATAATTTTATGCGGATTACATTGTGGAATAAATGTAGAATAACCTGTACCAATACCACGTGCACCATTGATTAGAAGCATGGGTATAATAGGTGAATACCATTCAGGTTCAACTTTCAAACCATCATCATCGCGATATTTCAAACAACCAAAATCATCTGATGGGATCAAAGAAGGTAAATATGGTTGCATAAAAGTATGAATATAACGTGGTGATGCAGCATCTTTACCACCTTGTAGACGTGTCCCAAATTGTCCTTGTGGAACAAACCATGGAATATTTTGTGAACCAACAAAATCTTGTGCCATACCAACAATTGTGTCGTTCAAAGAAGCTTCACCATGATGATAACCAGAATGTTCAGAAACATAACCAGCAAATTGTGCAACACGAATTTCTGATTTTAAATTTCTTTTAAATGCTGAAAATAGAATTTTACGTTGTGAAGTTTTTAAACCATCCATAATATTGGGAATTGATCTTTCTAAATTATAATTTGAGAAATGTATTAAATCTTTATTAATAAAATCTTCATATAAAACTTCTTTTATAGGATTTAAAATATCTGATTCACGATGTGTTTGTAACCATGTTTTACGATTATCTGCCATAGATTTATTAAATGCTAATTCCAGAGATTCATCAGATTTTGAAGAATATTGAAATCCAATAATATTAGGTGATTTAAAATATTCTTTTGCTTCTTGTGCAGTTGATGTTCCTAAACCTTTATAATATTTAATTTTCCATCCTGTATTTTCTATTTTCCATTGTTCATATTCATATTGAGTATAAAATGATAACGTTTTTGAAGATTTAGAAGCTTTTACAATTGGTGTACTCATAAAATTTAAGAATCCAGGTATTTTAAATAGGGAATGCCATAATTCATGAAATACATTTATGAGCAAACCGCGAATATGTGATCCATCATAATCTTGATCAGTCATAATAAGAATTTTTCCATATCTTAAAGATTTCAAATCCGCGTATTTTTTTGCGGATTCAAGTCCCATAATTTTTTTCAAGTTTATGATTTCTTCAGTTTCTGAAATCTTTTTTATTGAGACATCTTTAACATTCAGTAATTTACCACGCAAAGGATAAACGCCAAAATATTGACGTTGTTCTTGAGATAAACCAGAAAGAGCCATAGCTTTTGCTGAATCGCCTTCAGTCAAAATAAGAATACATTCTTGACTTCTCGGAGTTCCTGCAAATGAAGCATCATTTAATTTAGGAACCGTAACTTTAGAAGTTTTTTTACCATCAGTTTTTTTATCATCTTTTTTATCTTTCTTTTCTTGTTCTTCTAAAACTTTATCAATAATATTAAGTTTCAATAATTTTTTTAAGAATTCAGGTGAAAGTTTACATGAAACTTTTGAAGTCATAATTTCTTTAGTTTGTGATGAAAAGGAAGGATTTTCAATTGAACATGAAATAAATATAGCTAAAGAATCTTTTATAAATGAAGGTTTAACTTTAATTTTTTTCTTTAATTCCAAATGTTCAACAAAGAAAGAAACAATTTGATTTAGAATTTCATCTACATGTTTTCCTCCACGTGTCCAAACACCATTAACAAATGATACTGACATAAATTTATTTGATTCACCAATAGCAATATTCCATCTTGGCATATTTTCTACTATGAGTGTATCAACATATTTTAGAGCATAAGATTGCAAATCTTTATATTTTATTACTTGAGAATTCCATGTAACTTTTGTTCCTACAGTCATAGCAATATCATGAACACGTCTTTCAAGAACTTTTATAATTGATGAAGGAATTTCAGTCCAACCAAATTTTTGAAAATCAGGTGTCCATGAAATTTCAATTGATGATTTTTGTTTGCATGTTGTTACACGAGGTTTACCAATTAATGTCATATTATTTTCAAAAGTTTGTTCATACTTACGTCCTTCTTTAGAATTTATAATACAAAGTTCAAATTTTTTCGAGAAAATATTTACAAGTTTTACACCATAACCATTTTTACCACCAACTAATTTCTTTTCAGATTTATTATAATTTGTTGAAGTTAAAAGTTCTGCAAATATAAGTTGAGGAATTGGTATATGATATTCAGGATGTTCAGAAATTGATATTGCTTCACCATCATTTTTTACAGTAATTTTTTCAGGAGTAACATTAATTGAAATATGTTTTACTAGATCATCTGATTGTGATTCACGAAGACGTACAACATGATCATGTGCATTAACTAAAAGTTCATCTACAAGTTTATAAAATCCAGGATTAAAATCCAGTAATTCCAAAATAATACGATCATCTTTCAAAATATAATGTTCTTCTTTAGAATTTTCTATACTACCAATATACGTATCAGGTAGTTCATAAATATGTTCACGATGAGTATGTTTTTTATATTCCATCGTAATTAAAAATTACATGGATATCAATATGTAAATCCGTTTTAAAAGTAAAAAAGGACTCACGAGCTAAAACTCGATATTGTCAGGGGGTGCGTTGTGACGTCAAGCGGAACAGTTGGGTGGCGTCGGGGGACGCAGATGAAAGACTCAGATGAGTCTACACAGACCCGCCAGAAGCAGACTCAGAAGACCTGTGACGCTTGGGGATTGGTGGAGGGATGGCCTGACTCGCAGAAAGCCCAGCGCCACTGGCGGAGGGGGGAGCAGAGTGAAGGGGCACATACTCTTCGTCGTCGGAGTTGGGGAAGTACTCTTGGGCTTCAGGCTCGGCCTCCACTGCGGGGAAGTGGGGTGCCAGGTCATTGTAGGCCTTGCGGTACTTGTTGTCAGAAGGAAGACGGGCGATAAATGCACTCAGGAGCTGACTGTGGTAGAAAGCGAGGAGGTTGCAGAGGAGCCACTGGAAAGCAAGCTTGCGCCTGCGGATAGCGTTACTGTGGTTTGAGGGGGAGATGGCAGCCCGGAGGGGCTTGGTGAAGTTGCAGGCGACGCCTTTTACCGTAGAGTAGGGAGGGCGGGTGTAGGTAGCCGCGGCCTTGTCAAGGAGGTGAAAGAAGTGGTTCAGTGCAGCGCGGTAGTGGCCGTGGGCAATCTTGACTTTGTTCTTGTGCTGGTCACTGGTCAGCTCGTCAACCTCGCTGCGAACAATGCGGATAAACTCCTCATTGGACTCAGTGTTGAAGGCTGAAAAGTATTTCGTGATGAGCGCCAAGCCAGCGGCATAGGCGGGTTGCCTTATGCCATTGTTGAAGGTGTCGTAGACAGCTTGGACGGTTTGGAGGGAAGTGCGCATGGCGTCCAGCTCTCGCTCTGCACCGCGAATAGCGGAGAGTATGCCAAAGCTGTTTTTGAGTGGGCTAGCTTGGGAGTATGCTTGGGCGAGATTTGTGATAATGCTTTGCGGGATGGGGCATAGCCACGGGCGGACCTTGTGGAAGCTGCTTGCGGAGATAGCCCTGAAGTAGCTGGAGACAGCTAGGTAGGAGGCGGCGGCAGCAGTGCCAGAAATGGTCAGCGCCGAGAGGGTTGCGGCGGGGATGATGACAAGGAGGCTGTGGATGGCCCCAAACGCATTGAGAGCCATGGAGGCCGTGCTTGCAGCATCAGTCCAAATTGCGCCAGGGAGCTGGGCAATAGTACTTATGGTGGCGGAGCCACCTGCGGGGGTCTTGGATGCCATGCTTGAGGCGCTTGAGGGGCTGACGCTACCCCCTTCTGCAAAAGCAGAGGGAGGCGCGGGCCTAGTCTTGGGCGGGGGCGTGGCAGACGCTAGGAGGCCTAACACCGCTTTAAACATTGTAATCGCGGTAGGCCTTGGTGTATTAACTGTTTTCCTATTAATAAAAAATCCGTTTTCAACTACTTAGTAGCGAAATACAGGGGGGAAGGGTTTGTACACGACATCGTAGTCAAATGGGCCGTAAGTGGGCGCCTTTTTGACTTGCATGTGAGTAGTGATGGTGTTAGTGTAAAAGGAACACTTTAATAACCACAAAGTTCCATAACTCAAAGGCACCACAAGAAATACACTTGATAATAACTCAAAATCAGTTGGTTTGAGAAACCAAACTGAGATGAGAAATAACAAGAAGTAAGTTAGTGGAATTGCCATTGGGAATCTGGAGTCAAAGTAGCCAAATCGTGTTGTCTTCTGCTCTACAGAAATAAAGCAGTCTTGGGTGATAGTCCTGCGAGTATTTCTTGCGATTGTTGGGTCCCGAATTTCTTTTTTTTCGGTCCCTTTTTCTTCTAGGTCAGCTAGCGCAATGTAAAGCCACAAGCCTGCAGTAAAAGCAAGCATCGCGGAAAACAGAAGCATTTTTGACGAAAATATATTCACTAATTTCTATAAAAATAAATTCCGTTTTTAACATTCTAAACTTACAAATAACACAATAAAAAATGCCTCGTAAGAAAAATGTTGGCACAGTTAAAGAACCTCCTGTAGTTTTTTTCTTAAAGATTCCTGATGATGAAGAAGTTCTTATTGTTAATTATACTAAAGAACAAACATATTCTGAAATTTTAGAAGTTCATGAACTTCAAGAAACTCAACGATTTACAAGTGCAATATTAAAACCTATTTTGGAATCTATTCGTAAAGATTCATATTCTGAACATACTGCATGTTTTTGGTGTTGTCATGGATTTCAAGGAAGTCAATTTGTTTTACCACAATATTATGATACATATAAAAATTTGTATACGTGTAAAGGAAATTTTTGTTCACCTGAATGTTCTTTGGCATATCTGTATGCAGATTATGCAATTTCAGATTCTACAAGATGGAATAAACATGTTTTATTAAATTCTTTATATTCATCTTTAGGTACAATATCTCCTGCACCACCAAGAAATCTTTTGAGAATGTTTGGTGGACCTTTAGATATTAAACAATATAGATCATATTTAGCAACAAATGAATTAGTTCATGAAAATTATGCACCAATAAGATTATTGTTTCCTGTTATGGCAATTCAAGGTCCTTTACGTGATATTAAAAAAGTTGTTTCATTATCTAATGATGCAATAGAAAAAGCTTCTGAATCTTTGAGATTAAAAAGATCTAAACCTGTAAATTTGAATGTTCCAACATTAGATTTATGCATTAAATAAATAATAATAAAAAAAATGAACACACAAATCTTAGATTTTTTGAAATTTCAAACAATCTTAGGTTCTTCTGGATCTGTAAAAACTTATGTTTGTATAAGTTTATTTGAACGCATAATGCAAAATATTCCTTGGATACAAGATTGTTTTTCTCGTAAACCTAAACTTGAATTTAATCCACCAAAAATCTCATCTGAAATTTTATTTGAAAGAACACAAGATAAAAAACAACCAACACAATTTCAAAATAGAATGGATGCAGTAATACATTCAATATCTAAAATCCCATCAATTTCAAATTTATTATCTATAATTAATCATGATTATTTACCACATAATTTTGAACCTTTAAAAATAGAATGTGATTTATATTTTCAATTACTAGATATACGAATTAATGAAGGTTCTATAGATTCTCTAAAATTTAAAATTTTTTCTTTTAATGGAGATTCTACATATATACAAAAATATGTTGAAACATGTACAAAAGAATATGATAGATATATGCTTAATAAATTAGGAACACATAAGTATTTTTTTAATATGATGATTCAACAGAAAAAAGGATTGCAAAATCCTCTTCCATCAACATATATAATGTTTACAAAACATATATTTAAAACTTCTCGAACATTCGAAAATGTATTTTTTGAACAGAAAGAAGCAGTACAAAATCATACAGAATTCTTTTTGAAACGAAAAGATTGGTATAATAAAAAAGGTATTCCTCATACTTTAGGATTTATGTTTCATGGTGAACCTGGATGTGGAAAAACTTCAACTATTAAAGCTATTGCAAATGTTGGTAATCGTCATATAATTAATCTTCATTTATCAGAAATTAAATCTAAAGAACAATTGAATCATCTATTTTTTAATGATGATATTCATGTATGGGATAATGGTAAAACTGAACGTTATAATATTCCTGTAAGTGAACGTATGTATGTTATTGAAGATATTGATGCAATGGGTGACTTAGTTTTGAAACGTGAATGGAAAAAACCAGTTTCAAAAAAAGTAGAACTTGATGAACTAGGTAATGTAATTGAAGAAGATGAACCTATTGATTTAGCATTTATTTTAAATTTATTAGATGGTACTTTGGAATCTGAAGGTAGAATTTTAGCAATATCAACAAATTTTCCTGAAAGAATTGATAAAGCTTTAATAAGACCTGGACGTATAGATATGATTATAGAATTTAAAAAATGTTCTTCTGTAATTATGAAAGAAATGATTGAATCATTTTATGAAACTGTTTTGGATGATGTAGTAGGAGATTATATGTGGACACCTGCAGAAATTAATCAAGTTTTATTTAGAAATTTTAATGATCCAAAAAAAGCTATTGAAGAATTAAAAATGGTGCCTGAAGAAATATTCAAGGCTTAGGTGGGTGTAGCGCCGCCATGATATTCAGGCATGTTGCTTTTTCTTTCTTTTTTTGGAAGGCATGGGGGTTCGCTGGTTTCTAAGACATAACTGTGTCTGCGATATTGGGAAATGGGGGGGTCTGGACAAGCTGTCACGGGCGGGCGAGTGCAAGTAGCACCGCAAACTGCGAGACAGAAAGAATTGCCCATTTGAAGTTTAGAAGTAAAATCTTATAAAAAAAAAATCCGTTTTATTCAAGAATTTTCAAAGTAATTTTTGTTATAATTTCAATATAAGCCCAAACAACATCTTTATTTTCAGGAGACATTTCTTTAATATATGATTTTAGTTTATATACAATATCAATATCTGCAGATTGTTTAATTTCTTCAGAATTTAAAAAGAATGATTCATCTCTAGAAAGAATCTGATCTTTATATTTATCTACAACATCTGTCTTAACAAAATTTACTGGATACATAGGATTCATATATTTCATCATTGATAAATTTGAAGCAAATGCAGGGAAATCTTTATCTTCAGGATACATTTTTGAGAGTTCTTTTAAAAATTCTCCAAATTGTGAATAAAAAGCTTCAATAAACATTTTTTTAGACATTCTTTATTATTATGTTCGCGAGATACCAGAAAATTCATTTTTACGCTGAGATTGCAATGATTCTAATCTGGAAGCTATATCATCATTTGAACCTGTTTTACTCTTAGTATTCTCAGACTTAGTCGCATCTGCTCCAGATTTTCCTGACATATCTACTGAAATTGGTCCAGAAGTTTGTCCTAAGAAAGTATACATACTATTACCTTCTGCTGTAAATGAAGTAGGTGTATCCCATGAAGAAAAAGATTCAGATAATTTCCCCATACCTTCAAATCCCCATGCAGAAATATCACCTTGTGGTCCTGAACCCGTTGGTACACCTTGTTGGTCTTTTGTAGGTAATTCTTTACGAGAATTTGTAGGTTTACTAATATAACCAAATATATCTTTACCTACAATAACTTCTTTTGAATCTGGGACATACAGAGTAGGAACTTTTTTTAAGAATGGTGGAACTTGATTTCTTGCAAGAGATTCAACAAGAACAAACTTATATAGTCCAGATTTATTCAAGGCTTTCAACGTTTCAATTATTTGTTTACTATGAGGACAACGTTCACTATAAAATAAATAAGGTTGTGACATCTTTTTATAAATACAATCAATTTTTTTGTAAAAAAAACCATGCGTTAAAATAAATGCCAACATTTGAAGCAGGACAACTTTATAAATTAATCATTAAACCTGATAAAAACTCTGGAAGTGAGACTGTATATGATACATTTGAAAAAGAAGAAAAAACTGCTAATCCTTCTACCAATCAGGAAATTATAAAATATGTTTTTAAAAAAAATACTTATACTGGAGAACAAATAAGAGATCATAAAAAAGTTAATGCTGCAGAAGCTTTAGAACCTTTTAGAAAAGAATCATTAGAAAAAACTGCTAAAGCAGGTAGAAGAAAACGTAAAACTAGAAAACTACATAAAAAACGGAAACAACATAAACGAACTAAGTAATATAAAAAACAATGGCAACATTTAAAATTATAAAAAACAAGAAATTCTTTATGGAAACTGAATTTCGTAATTTTCCTTTAACATTTGTTAATGCTTTAAGAAGAATTACATTAAGTGAAATTCCTATAGTAGTTTTAAGAGATATTGAAATTGTTATGAATACTTCACAAATGCCTTATGAAATGCTTAAACATCGTACAGAACTTCTACCTGTAAACGTAATGCCTGGAGATTCTGAAATTATTAAAAATGCATCAATTGAACTTATGATGACTCCTCAAAAAGAACCGCAAATTGTAACTACTGATGATTTTAAAGTTAAAGATGGCAGAGATGGTATTTTGATGAAAGATCGTGATCTTGGAACACCTTTGTTGTTCCTCAGATTAAAATCGAATGAAGGTGTACATCTAAGAGCAAAACTTTCTCAAGAAATTGGTTCACAAGTTTGTACTGTTGCTTATAAATATCATGTAGATCCTGAAAGACTCAAGCATGACCGAGAAGTATGGATTCAATCAAAAAAAGACCCTCGAGAATTTGATAATTTCTATTATCAGAAATCTTATTCTATTGATGATATTGGAAGACCAAATTGGATTGATTTATCTATTGAATCTGTTGGTGTTCTTTCATCTCAGGATATTTTAAAACATGGTTTGAAAATTCTCAAAACTAAGATTGAAGATTGGATGAAACTAGCTGTTGATAATGTTTCAAAAGAAGGAACAACATATAATATTAAACTTGAAGGTGGACATACTATTGGAGCTCTTCTGCAAGAAATAATGTATCATTCAGGAATTCAATTTGTTTCTTATGATATACCTCATCCTTTGAGACCACAACTAAATTTGAAATTTGTAGGTGAACCTGAAAAAGTTTTAAAAGAAACTTTGGAAACTTTCAAAGAATTTTGTGAGATAGTAGAAAAAGAGCTATAAAATAATGGCAGACTCCCTGAAATTTGAAACATCCGAATTAGAAATTCTAGAAACTTTCGAGCATGAAGAAGAAGTACAAAGACCTGAAGAACTACGTTTTTATACTTTAGATGAACAACTAACTGATTTTTTTGAAAAAAGTTTACCTAAACAAAAATTAACTAGATTTGAAGAAAAAGAATTAAAAAGATTTAGAGATCGAACAAAATTTTCTTATGAAACAACTATTACTATTACAGATACAGAATATACAGTTGACTTATCTAAAAAAGACT
>Ga0209499_1000178_pt1 | contig 47041 bp, 40 predicted proteins | sample C_130208_EF_Meta_FD_187306 | JGI IMG/M metagenome (GOLD analysis project Ga0209499, IMG submission 187306) | Freshwater microbial communities from Lake Croche, Canada to study carbon cycling - C_130208_EF_MetaG (SPAdes) (version 2) | ecosystem: Environmental > Aquatic > Freshwater > Lake...
TAGAAATCTTCTTCATTAACCAATCCATTGATTCTCTGGACATAGTTTGAAGTTCGGCTGCTGTTTTTTGCTGAGTGAGTTCTGTAAGTTTAGATGCCATTTGATTATTTAGTTACAGTCCAAGGTGGTCTTCCGTAATTAACATGAACTGCCAACCACGGTCTAAACAATACTCCGTTGCTGCTTTCCATTTGGCCTGATTGACACCCCAAGTTTGAACTTCAATCAGGTATTGTTTGGTAATTCTTTTACGAATCTCTGGTTGAATGGTTTGTTTCTTGGGTTTAACCTCTAACATCATCGTTTTGAGTGTTCCATCTTTGGTTCTCATTTTTACGATGAAATCGGGAAAGTATCGATGCCTACGATTATCTATTGGTGAAACGTATGGAACTATGAGTTCCTCTGAAGCCCAAGATATAATTGATGGATTCTGGTCAAGCCATGACATCACCTTACATTCCCATGAGGAACGATAAATTATATTATTTGCATCACCAATATACTTTTTTGGGTGCTTGGGTATGAATTGTCCTTTATAAGCCATATAAATATGTATATTCAATCCAAAAAGAGAAATGCCATGGGTCTGTCAGTCATTCCAACCAATATAGGTGGGGTTAATATTCCATTAGCCCAATTGCAAGGACCACTTGCATCACTATTTCAAGACCAATCTTCACAAAACTTAATGTTTCCATCAGATTTGGCAACAAATCCTTCGATGGGTCATGCAGTTTTTATTACTGTTCATGATTATACATCAGGTTTTGTGGACGATGCTGGAAAATTAGCAGATGTTGCCGGTATGGCAGGAAAAGATATTGCAAATTCCATGAGTTCTGGTGCTAGCCTTACATCAAAAATTGCAGATGCGGTTGTTACTGGCACAACTAGTGTAATGAAAAATACAGATACTCCAAGTATTTTAAATTATCTTACAGCAAAACAATATAACAGAACAGCCTTACAAAAATCATTAGCAAATATTTCTTTGTTTATGCCAGATACCTTGGTTGCACAACACGACCCACAATACCAAGAAGTTAGTATGACAGAAGTTTTGGGTTTAAAAGGTTATCTAGGTAATGCTTATCAAGATTTTGGTGGTGCTAGCGGAATTAAAAGTTTAATTGATAATTCAAATACTTTTTTAAAATCTGATTTGGCTAAATTAGGCGTTTCAAAAGTTGCCGAAAGAATTAATTCTGCTACCGGCGGTACCGCAGGTTTAGGTGCGGTAGCACAACAAGCTATGGGTTCTGTTTCTAATCCACAAATGCAATTATTATTCAAAGGTGTTGGATTAAGAACTTTTACCTTAGAATTTTTAATGACACCAAAAAATGCACAAGAAGCAGCAATGGTTAAAGATATTGTTGATACATTTACATTTTATTCATTACCTGGTTTTTCTGGTGGTGCAGATGGAAAATCTGGTCAATATTTAACTCCTCCACAAATATTTAAAATTAAATTTAAATTTTTAGGTGGAAATGGAATTCTTGACAATTTAAAAAATTCATTTCAATCTGCAATGAATAGAATTGGTTTAGGATTTTTAACTTCACAAAATCCAAGTGATACGGTTGAAAATGCAAAAGATGCTAAAATTATGTCAATTCGTGATTGTGTATTGGAAAATATGAGTGTCGATTATGCACCTAACGGCTGGGCAGCATATAATGATGGTTATGGAATTCAAACTCGTTTAAATTTAACATTTAAAGAAATGTCTATTATGACAAAAGAAGATGTTAAAAATAATAAAGTTGCAAAAAATTATAGTCGAAGTCCAGGCCAAGTTGCAATAAATGGTTATCAAGATGCTTGGAACAACGATCCAATGGACAGATAAAAAATGAAATACTTTGATACATTTCCGTTTGTTACCACGGCCGATAATAAAGGTAACTATACTCAATTGGTTAATCTTACATTAAGAACCAAGTTAATTCCACAACTTTCTAAAAATCCATTAATATTTTACAAGTATGCAATTCAAGAAGGTGATACACCAGAGATTATTGCAAACAAATATTATGGCAGTCCATATCGTTATTGGATGGTTTTGATTGCCAATGAGATTGCTGATCCACAATGGGAATGGCCATTATCTACACAGCAATTTACTAAATTTATTATCGATAAGTATAAAGCTGCCGCTGGTAGTCAATCACCAATTGATTATACACAGGTTACTAATCACCACTATGAAAAATTAATTACCACATATGATGATTCAAATCAAACCACGGTTATTAAAAATATTGTCATTGATAAAGATACTTACGACTACACAGTAGAAACCACAAAGCAATCAAAGTTTGATTATGGTGGTATTGTTACTTATACTGTAACTAAGAAAGCCGTTTCTATATTTGATTATGAAAATGAATTAAATGAAAAGAAACGAAATATCAAATTAATTAATGCAAATTACATTGCTGATATTGAAAATCAATTTAAATACCTAATGAACTTATAATATGGCAGACATTAGCAATCCTACTGGTGGCACCAAGGTATTACGATACCCCACAGAGTATCAACTATCACTATTGAATCTATACACCTCCGTTCAAGGAGAAAGTATAGTTAATTTGATTCCGTTTTTGATGGAATTAAATTTATTTGAGGACATTTATGGAAATACCATATCTGGTCAATTATTGTTATCTGATGCTGTAGGATTAATTTCAAACTTCTCATTGAGTGGTAATGAATTCATCCAAATCAAGTTACAAAAAACTGAAGGTGATGAATACGCACTTACAAGAAATTTTAGAGTATACAAAATTACCAATAGGTCACCAGCCGACAGTAACAACTATGAATTGTATACCTTGAATTTTGTTTCTGAAGAATTCTTGGTATCTGAACAATATCGTATATCCAAGTCCTACAAAGGTAAAAAGGTATCAGAAATCATTACTGATATTCTTAAAAACTATTTAAAAGTGGGTTCTGGTAAAAAGAAACAAATGTCAATAAGTGAAACGCAAGGCACTTATGATTTTATTCTACCAAACAAAAAGTTATTTGAAACCATTAATTGGTTGTCCAGTTATGCATTACCAAAGGCTGGAGTTGGTGAAGGTGCTGACATGATATTCTTTGAGAATTCGGATGGGTACTGGTTTAAATCTTTGCAAGAGTTATATGCACAAAAGGTATACAGAACTTATCGGTTTGATCCAAAAAACCTTTCAAATCAACAAATAGATGCACAGTTATCAAACGTATATAAGTTTGAAATTTTAAACTTGTTTGATACTTTGAGTGCCATTAAAAACGGAACATTCTCAAATAGAGTTATTACGATTGATCCATTGTTAAGGAAAGTTAAAACAACCGATTTTAATTATGATACTTATTCAAAGAAAGCAACAAAGATAAACGGATACTCATTAACGAATAATTATAAAAATCGCATGAACAAAACGATTTATGATGCCCCTCCTGCCGATTTGAATCATGGCACATTAAGGATGGTTACATCAAACTCTGAACAAAAGAAGAGCGCCTTTGTTACCGGTAAAGCTGGCGGGCCAAATTATGTTGGTTCTGATATTTTTATTGAAAAGTATATGCCAAATCGGGTGGCGCAGATTGCATTGGCCAATTATATTAGAATTAAATTAACAATTGCTGGCGATCCATTCATAACTGTTGGTAGAATTGTGGATTTTGAAACATTAAAAGATAATCCTAATGCAAGTTTTTCTAAAGCAGGTTCAGCACCGGCAAGAGCAAGAGATCCAATGTTATCAGGTAAATATTTGGTGACAGCCGTTAGGCACATAGTTAGGAACAACTCCTATATAACTGTGTTGGAATTATGCAAAGATAGCTTTGAAGAAAAGATATCATCTTTTAATACTGGCGATGGTACATTACAGAGCCTTGTCAATGGTGAGCAATTATAATGGATAGAAATAGTTTTCTTGGAAATCAATTTGTTTGGTGGGTTGGTGTGGTTGAAAATGAAATTGATCCATTGGGCGCTGGTCGTGCTCAAGTTCGTATATTTGGATGGCACACAGCCGATAAAAGTTTGTTACCATCAAAAGATTTGCCGTGGGCTCATCCGGTACACTCAATCAATAATTCAAGAACTTGGTCTCCATTACAATCGGCTGGAAAAGATGGTACTCCCGCAGATTGGGTTGTGGGATTTTTTATGGATGGAGAATCAGGACAGTTTCCAGTAATGTTTGGAGTTTTACCAGGAATACCTCAATAAAATGGCTGACCAATTAGATTCGATAGCGGAACAAGGCACAGTAATTACTGCGCCAACAAATACCACTTGGCAAGCAAACAATGCTTCCACATTAACGGGTGGTGCAGTCGGTCGTGTAAAAGGCACCATGCAAGAATTGGCTGCGGCCAAAAGAGAACATAATTGTGATATTTGTGCTGGTGTGAATAAAGATATTGCGGTGGCCAAAGCAGAAATTATGCTGTTTGTTGGCACTTTAAGAACAACCATCGAAGGTTTGTTTGCAGGAACATCTTCTAATCCTGCGGTAGAAGATATTAAACAACAGATATCAGCAGTCAAAGCCAAAGTTAAAGCAATTAAAAAAGAAATTGAACCAATACAAGAACAAATTAAAGCAATTCAGGCATACATTAAAGAAATGCAAGATTTAATTGCATACATTCAATCTTTACCAGGTGAATTACAAGCATTATTACAGGCGTGTTTATCCGAAGCAACAGCAGGTATAACACAAGCAATTAATGAAATTAAATCTACACCAGGTGCAATTATAAATGAAGTAAAATCTACTGCTCAAGAAACTATTAACACAGTCAAAGATATTGAAGCGGCAGTTAATGAAATTCCGGCAGCTGCTACTGATGTGGTAGTATCCGTAACTCCAACTACTCCGGAAGCATAAGGTAAAAAATGCCAAATAGTGCATGGACAGAACCAGTTATTGTTGATTTAAAAAATCAACCAAAATATCCATTTAATACTGTAACCGCAACCAAAGGTGGTCATTCACTTGAAATGGATGACACGCCATCTAAAGAACGTGTGCGTTTGCAACACCGTTCTGGTTCTTTCTTAGAAATGCAGCCCAATGGTGATGAAGTTCATAAGATATATGGTGATGGTTATGAAATCATTGCTGGTGCAAAAAATGTAATGATTAAAGGACAATGTAATGTTACCATTAAGGGTGCATCCGTTGTTACTATTAATGGTGATTCTGTAATTAATGTAGATGGTGATGCCACACAGTTTGTTAAAGGTAATCTGGTACAACAAGTGAATGGTACTGCAAAGATTACGGCCAAAGGTGATATGGATTTAACCTCAAAAGAAGATATTACAATGTCCGCACAGAATGTTTATGTCAATGCAGATTTATCGGTTCGTGGTGCAATTTCTTCTACATTAAGTATCTCTGCAACAAATAATATCACCGCAGGTATGCAATCATATGCAAAACTTGGCTTTCTTACTCCTGGTTATATTACCGCAGGATCACCTGTGCCTTTGAATATGGCACCAGGTTCTATTCATACGACCGGTTGGGTGCAAGGTCAATTGGCAACATTTGGCAGAATGTATGGTTTGGCTGGTTTATTAGGTGGTACAGGACTCATTCAAGGTGTTAATGTTACTGCAATAAAGCAGGTTACTGGTGCCATAGTTTTTGGTGCAGTTGTTAAAGATCCAGTATTCTCGATGGCTGAGGATCGTGCAATCTTCAATGCACATAAACATTATGATTCTCGTAATGGAGCAACTAGCTTACCAACTCTATTACTTTAAATAGTTGACCACAAGTAGAATAAATAAACAATGGCATATAACGACCACATTTACTCCGATTTAGATTTGACATTCAAAAAGGTTCCTGGAACCAAAGATGTTGCTATGAAGTATGACGAACAAGCGGTTATTCGTTCTATTCGTAATCTTTTATCGACCAGTTTATATGAAAGGTTGTTTCAACCTGACATTGGAAGTTCACTCAACAAACTACTATTTGAACCTGTCACTTCAATAACAGCAACAATGATTGAAGATGAAATTGTTAGAATGATTTACAACTATGAGCCTAGAGCTTCTGTAAGTCAAATTTTTGTTACTGCCAAAGCGGACAGTAATGAATTCGATGTTTCCATGTATCTTTTGATTGGAAACCAAACCACACCTACCGCATTTAACTTAATATTAACGAGGTCCAGATAATGGCCGGAGCAAATTCAAATATTCAATTAACTTCCTTAGATTTTAATACACTCAAAGGTAGTTTTAAAAACTTTCTAAGAAGTCAAGATACATTCAAAGATTACAACTTTGAAGGTTCTGGTATGGCTGTTCTTTTGGATGTTTTAGCGTATAACACACAGTATAATGCATACTACTTAAATCAAGTGGCCAATGAAATGTTCTTGGACTCTGCGGTTCAAAGAGCATCTGTGGTTTCTCATGCAAAATTATTAAACTATACTCCAAAATCTGCAATTTGTCCTACTGCAACTGTTAATATTGTTATTGATAATGTTTCTCAGTCATCATTAACTTTACCAGCATATACTACATTCCTTTGTTCAACAATTAATAATGTTAACTATACCTTTGTTAATACAAATGCATATACAGTTAATGTGGTAAATGGTACCGCAACTTTTAATAATGTTGAAATTAAACAAGGTGTATTGTCAAACTATAACTTCACAGTAAATTCAACTACTAACCCAACTTATACATTTGAAATTCCTGATGATGCAATTGATACCACATCTATGTTTGTATCGGTTCAAGATTCTTTAGCAAACTCATCATATGACATCTATTCATTGGCCGATAGTTATTTGTCATTAACCGGCGAATCAAAAGTATACTTTTTACAAGAATCATTAAAAAATAATTATGAAATCTATTTTGGTGATGGAATTCTTGGTAAAAAATTAACTGATGGAAACATTGTTTCTGTTGCATACCTTTCTACTGAAGGTTCTGCTGCGGCAGGTGCAAACAGTTTCACTATGATGGATTCTGTTGCAGGATATACACCAACCTCAGTTAACTCTGTAATAGCTGCAACACAAGGTGGTACAAAAGAATCTATCGATTCTATTAAGTTTCAGGCACCAAAATCATTCTCAGCACAAAAACGTGCAGTTAGTAAAAACGATTATATTTCTGCAATTCAACAAAATAAATTGGGTATTGCGTTTGATGCTATTTCTGTATGGGGTGGAGAAGAAAATGATCCGCCAGTATATGGCCAAATCTTTGTATCTTTAAAACCAACTGGTGCATATAAGATAACCGATACACAAAAAACACAAATTATTAATGAAGTTATTAAACCTATTAGTGTTTTAACTATTACACCAACAATTGTTGATCCAGATTACACTTATTTAAAACTAACAGTCAATGTTGTATATGATCCAAATCAAACTGTTTTGACTGCTTCACAGATTCAAGCAGGTGTTAAGGTTGCTATTCAGAACTTTGCTGATACGACATTAAACACATTTAATTCAACATTTAATCCGTATGAGTTATTGGGGGCCATTCAAGGTTTTGATAAATCAATTATCACCAGTGAATATGGCGTTAGAATGGAAAAGAAATTCTTTCCTAATTTAATTTCTCCAACAACATATAATTTGGCTTACAACACCACATTAAACAAGAGTATGTTTTTGAGTGGTGTGAGTAGTTTACCTGCCATGTCATATTTAAATCCAAGCAACTTGGCCGAAACTATTACTGGCGTATACTTGGAAGAAATTCCTTCATCCACTAACGGTGTTGAATCTATCTCAGTTTTAAATCCCGGATTTAATTACACATCTGCACCAACAGTTACTATTCTTGGTGATGGTGAAGGTGCAACAGCTCATGCCGTGATTGTTAATGGTTCAATTAGTAATGTTGTAATTGATTCTATGGGTACCGGTTATACTAGTGCATTAGCATTAATTACAAATGCTTCTGGAGATACAACCGGCCAAGCTGGCGCATTAACTGTAAACCTTGAAGGTCGTTATGGTACAATCCGTTCATATTATTTCGATACAAATACCAATGTTAAGAATATTTTAAATTCAAATGTTGGTACAATCGACTATCAGAATGGAATGATTACACTTAATAATTTTAATCCTTCTGCTGTTGATAATACAATTGGTGAGTTGGCCATTTCAGTAAAACCAACCACATCTATTATTTCTTCAACATACAATAAGATTATTACTGTTGATCCATATGACACCAATTCAATCGTTGTTAATGTAACTGCCAAAAGTTCATGATAGAAAATAATCAAAAAACATCGTTATTGGTTTCTTCTCAGTTACCTGAATTTATTCGGGATAACCCATCCTATGACAATTTTGTATTGTTTCTCAAAGCTTATTATGAGTGGATGGAATTAAATAATAATCCATTAGACCGCAGTAAAAATCTAATGAATTATGTTGACGTTGATAAAACTACTGATGAGTTCATTGATTATTTTTATAATGAGTTTCTTACTTATTTTCCAAAAGATATTCTTGGTGATAAAAGAAAAGTTGCCAAGATTGCCAAAGAATTATATAACTCTAAAGGCACACCTGCATCATATGAGTTTTTATTCAAAGTTCTCTATAACTCTCCAGTAGATTTCTTTTATACTAAAGATGCCGTTCTCAGAGCATCAGCCGGTAAATGGTATTCCTCTAAGAGTTTAAATTTAGATACAAAAGATCCAAATTTTTTATTGTGTAAGAACTATTACGCATTTGGTGAAACCACACAATCATTATCAGTAATTGAAAATGTGATGTATGCTGGATTCAAAACAGTTCTTTACATTTCTAATGTTGAACGTGGATTTGATTCTGGTGAATATGTTCGTATTCTTGACAATCACTATCAAGATGTATTATTCAATGGTGAGCCACTCAGAGCAAAAGTTGTAGGACAAGTTACACAAATTAACATTGATGAAATGAATCGTGGTCATCTGTATAATCCAGGCGATCCTGTGGTTGTTTATGGTGGTTTAAATTCAAATACTGGTATTGGTGCAGCCGCTTCGGTTCAATCAACCACAAAAGGTTCTATCACCAGTATTCGTGTTGTTGATGAAGGTTATGGATATCGAGTTGCACCAAATACACTAATTACTATTTCTGGTGATTCAACCGCAACCGCAACGGTTACTGGTGTTGACACCGATCCAAATAAAACATCTAATGTATCTTTGGTGCCAATTAATACTATTGGTAATCAAGCCAATATTAGATTAAATGCAAATAATTATAACTTTACAGCGAATATTACTGCAAACTTAAATTGTTCATTAGTTAACGCATTTAGTTTTATTTCATTTACAACATACCCAATTTCTGCAATCGTTTTGGATCAATCAGGTTCAGGATTCTCTACTGCGCCTACTGTTGTTGCTGATTCATTATATCAAACTGATAATACAGCCATTGTTGCAAACATTAGAACACTAGGTATTCTTGCACCAATTCAAATTCAAAATGCTGGTACTGGTTACAGAGCAAACGACACCATCGTATTAAATGGTGGATCTGGTTATGGTGCTCATGCCAATATTACTTCAGTTAATGCAAACGGTTCTATCGTATCAGTAAGATACACTTACACCAATCCAAGTTCAAACATCCAATATTATCCTTTAGGTGGTATTGCATACAGTAAAGGCAACTTGCCTTCTGTGTCCGTTGTATCAGGTAACGTAGCTGCGGCCAATGCAGTATTAACTATTCCTGGTATTTTAGGTGATGGTGCAACATTCTCAACCACAATTGATGCTGGTGTGGGTGCAATCTTTTCTATTAATGTGGATAATCCTGGTAAAGATTACGTTTCTCAACCAGGAGTTTCTGTTCGTGTTCAAGATATTTGTGTAAATAACGTTTCTATTTTGAATTTACCAACAAAAACAAGTCCTGCATATCAAGGCACGAACTTTGCAAGTGCAACATATACTTCTTATGTTGATGGTTTGACTAGTTTGGTTTCTCAACCAAATTCTGCAAATTCTTTATACAATTTGAGAGTTTACAATTACAATACTGATATTGATCCAACTAAACCATTAAAAATTGATACTGGCAACGGAACACTTACATTAAAAGTTGCAACCAATTATGCATCTTATAATGCGGCAAGTCGTTACAGTTCTAATGGAACAATCACTTATGGTGACGGATCCGCACAGGCAGCTGCATTATTCTTAAATGGTCTAGTAACAACACAAGGTCAATATCTTGATACTACTGGACATTTAAGTTCATTTGACGTATTGCAAAGTCAAGATTACAATGATTACACCTATGAAATTACTCTTGAAAAAGAAATTGCAAAATACAAAAACATATTATTGAACTTATTACATCCTACAGGAATGAAAGTTCTTGGTCGATATGTAATGAAATCAGAAGTAAAGTCCAGTTTTACAGAAGTTATGGCAGGAAATTATGGCCACACACTAGGTTATTATACAGGTGATACAGGTTCTTCTGTAACCATGTCAGCCAATTTTACTAATGCAAGTAATAATTTGGTACAATTTAATTCTTTGGTTGGTGCAAACCTACAAGGTATTTTGAGTCCAGGTAATACCTTGAGAATGACTGATAGTTATGGATTCACAATTACTTCAGATGTTTTGTCAGTTAATACTTCAAATACAGTAACTATTACAGATAATGTATGGTTAACCTATGCCAATGTGGCATATACATACGCAAACTCTGGTGCAAACGTCATAAATATAACAACGTTGACCAACTTGTATGATATCATAAACAACGGTAATTACAGTAACACGGCAAATCCATTATTTGATATTGTTCGTGTTGGTGACAAGGTTTTGGTCGCAAACAATACACAAAAAACAGTAACAAGAATAGATTATGGCAACGGAAAAATATATTGTGATTCCAATTTTGCCAATAATTCTATTTCTTTATTATCCGTAAACAGAACATTTACAACAACCAATGTTCAAATTTTTGGGCCAATAGGAACACAATATTTCCCATTAATTACGGACGAATTTGGTAACGAAATCATAACAGAAAATGGAAATTTCATTCTACTAGGATAAGAAATGTCAACAGTAAAAATATCACAACTACCTCTAATCTCAACGCTTAATGCAAATACCGCAAATACATTATTTGTGGGTGTAGATATTCCAACAGGTGTAACAGGTAAATTAACCTCACGCACATTGGCACAAGGTTTATATTCAAATGAAGTTTTGAATGTTGGTTTAAATCAGCAAAACTTACCTAATACAGTTGCTCAGTTTGCACTTGCTGGTGAATCTTATATTCAAACTAACTTAGTTAATACCAATGATGGCGGTACTGCTGATATTGTTGTAACTGCAAACGTGGGTTCAGGTGGTTCAGATTCCACCAACTTTATTGACATGGGTTGGGCTAATAAGAACTATCAGCCGGGTTTAGAATTTAATAATATTGGCAATTCAGTTAATCCGAATGATGGTTATTTGTATGTCCAAGGTGCTGCAGGACAAGTTTATGGTAATTTAATTGTAGGTGCAACAGCCTCTGGCGCACAAATTAAATTTGTTGCGGGTGGTGGACAAGCAGCAAATATTGTTGCAAGAATGACTTCAACAGGATTGGTACTTAATACACAATCTTCAATTACTTTCTCTGATGGTTCAATTCAATCGGTTGCTTATAATCCAGGAACAGAAACAACACAGAATACCAGAATCCAAAGTATTGAAACCATTAACAGTAATCAGAATACTTCCATTAGTATTATACAAGGTGTTGATGCAACTCAAAATACACAAATTCAAGATATTCAAAGTGTCAATCTTACACAAAATACAGCTATTGCAACTAATTCAGCCAATACTGTATACTTACAAGGTGCATTGAATACTGCTAATGCAAATTCTGTAACAAATGCAACAACCGCACAAAATGCTTTCAATAAAGCAAATACAGCAGTTCAAAATACTGCCGTTATTCAATTAAATACCGTTCAGCTTTCTGGTAATTTAACGGTTACAGGATTTGTTTCAGCTAATACAGGTAACATTGGTAATTTAACAATATCAAATAATGCAATATACTCTACTTTAACTGATAGTGATATCACAATTGGTCAATCAATTGCAACAGCCAATTTGGTTATCAATAGAACAACAAATATTACCAAAGACCTTACTATAACAGGAAATGTAATATCTAACGGAACACTTATTGATTTTAATAATTCAACATTTAATTCAAATATAGCTTTTGTTCAAATAACAGCAAGTAATAATGCTGCAACAGTTGCACCTTCAAATACTAATTATATGCTGCAGGTTACAGGTAAAGCAAATTCTGTAACCAGAGTGGTAATTGATAGTTTTGGTCAAAATACATATCCAGTTGTTGTTGGTCGTATGGGTCGTGGTTCTGCTGATTTACCAACAGCAACTCAAAATAATGATGTAATAATGCGTGTTGTAGGTAATGGTTATACAGGCACACAATTTCCTCCATCTTCACCTACAAAAATTGATTTTGTTGCAGCTGAAAACTTTAGTAATACTAATAGAGGTACACAAATTCAATTTTGGAATACTCCAATAGGATCAAATACAATTCAAAAAATTGCAACATTTAATGCTGACACAGTATCATTTACCGGCACAGTTAATCCAGGAAAAGGTTTTGTATACAGTCCAACAGTTTATCCTGGTGCTCAAACGGCCATTACAATCGATGTGACAAATAATTCTTTGGTTCGTGCTCAAACATCTACAGGATTAGTAGTAACATTATCCAATTTGATGGCCGGTAAAGAAGTGGTGGCATGGATTACAAACACAGCAGGTACCAATCAAACATTCACTCATGGATGTTCTGCATTGAATTCGACAGTTAATGCAACGACATATAATATTCCATCAACTTCAACCATTTTAGTTAGATATATGTGTATTGATACTACGGCACAAAATACCTTTGTAGCTATCACCAAGGCTTAATAAATAAATTATGGCAAATCAATCACTACTTACATATAATGCAAAAGTTGCTCAAGTAGAGCAAACTTATTACTCACCTACTGCGGTATTGCCAATCACTGGTACTCCGATTAGCACAACTTATGTGTTTCTTTCTAGGGTTCTTCCTTGGGGTGATGACCTTAATCCTCCTGTACCTGAACAAAGCCAAGTTTATTTGAGAAGTGTTTTTGCTAATATGTTTGCAGCCAAAGAAATATTGTCAAACAATATTAGTCCGGTAATTGAAAGAAATGATTGGACTTCTGGTACGGTATATGATTATTACCGTGATGATGTTGATATGTTTGCAAAAGATAGTAATGGATTTTTACTTAAACATTTTTTTGTAAGAAATCGTTACGACCAAGTTTTCAAGTGTTTGTGGAATAATAATGGCGCAGCATCAACAAACGAGCCATTCTTCAAACCAGGAAACTACGGAACAAACAATATTTACCAAGATACTGATGGATACAAATGGAAATATATGTATACCATCGATGTGGGTTCAAAGAAAACCTTTATGGATAGCACTTGGATACCAGTTCCTATTGGTAGTCATACTCCTAATCCTTTACAATCTACGGCTGCCAGAGGTGATATTGAAGTAATCAATGTTATAAATGGTGGTAGTGGATATCCAAATGATGGATCGGTTCAAGTGGTAATTACTGGAGATGGTACCGGTGCAACTGCCACTCCTAATATTACTGGTGGTATATTTACCGATATTACTGTAACGAACTCAGGAACGAATTATACAACGGCGGCTATATCTATTGTTAGCTCTACTGGCGCAAATGCATCCTTGATTGGTCCTATCAGTCCTGTTGGCGGCCATGCATTTGACAGCGTATCAGAATTGGGTTGTTCCAACGTAATGTTGACTGCCGAATTTAATGGTACTGAAGGTGGTATTATTCCAACTGATATTGATTATCGTCAAGTTGGTATTCTAATCAATCCTACCACAAAGAGTGGTTCGCCATATCCAGCAAACGGTAGTATTTACAGCACAACAACTGATATTACAGTAGCTACAGGTTTTGGTGCTTTTGTTCCAGATGAAGTATTTTATCAAGGTCCATCACTCGATGGTGCAACATTCTCTGCAACAGTATTGAGTTTTAATCCAACAACCAATGTGGTAAAGCTAATAAATACAAAAGGAATTCCAATAACCAATCTTTCAGGTTATGGAAGTGTATCAAGAACGGCAAGAACAGTATTGGGTATTAGTCAACCAAATTTTGTTGCATACTCAGGTTATCTTGCTGCAATTCAAAATAGAAGCGCTGTTACAAGAAGTGCTGACGGAATAGAACAATTCAAATTTGTTTTAGGTTATTAAGGGAAAAAAATGCCGCAGAATTTTAATGTTGACCCATACTACGATGATTTTGATCCATCGAAAAATTACCATCGTATTCTTTTTAAACCTGGTTATGCGGTTCAAGCTCGTGAGTTAACACAGGCACAAACTATCCTGCAAGACCAAGTTACCAAGTTTGCGGACAACATTTTCAAACAAAATACTCCTGTAACTGGTGGGCAATTAACCACAAACTTAAATTGTTCTTATGTTAAGTTACAATCAACATATAATAATGTTCCAATTGATATTACTCAATTTAATGGTCAAACTGTTCAAAATGCAACAGGTACAGTAATAGCTAAAGTGTTGGTTGCGATTGCGGCCACAGGAACATCTGCTACTGCCGATCCAGCTACATTAATTCTTTCTTACAAAACTGGTACACAATTTACTGATAGTGATGTTATCTATGTTACTGGTTCAAATGCAATCGCTAAAGCCGCTACTAGTGCTTCTACTGGTTTAAGTTCAGTTGTTTCTATTGCACAAGGTGTATTTTACATTTCTAGTAATTATACCCGTGCTGATGGCATTCAAATTTCTAACGGAACATTCGTTCAAGTTAATCCACAAACTGTTGTGGTTTCAAAATATAGCAATACTCCTTCAGCTCGTGTTGGTTTAAATATTACTGAATCTATTGTTGGATTTACACAAGATGCAACATTATTAGATCCTGCGGTAGGTGCTTCAAACTATCAAGCACCAGGTGCAGACCGTTATAAAATTGCATTAACACTTGAAACTCGCCCTTTGTCATTAGGTAATGACGACACATTCATCGAATTGGTTCGTATTGATGCTGGTGAGATTATTAAAATTGTTAACGGCACAGTTTACAACGTAATCGATGACTATTTTGCTAAACGTGATTTTGAAACTAATGGCGATTATATTGTCAACGACTTTAAATTAACACCAAAAGCAAATACTGCTGATGCAGCCAATAGTACCTATTTGATGAGTGTTGGTAGAGGTATTGCATATGTTCACGGTTATCGTTTAGAAAACCAATCACCTGTTGACATTACTTCAAAAAGAGCAAGAACAACAGCCACATCAAATAATGCTCCTGTGTTTATTGATTATGGTTCATATTTTTATGTTGATACTGTAAAAGGTGCAAATGCTTCTTTCTTCGATACAACAACATATGGTCAAATTGATTTACATTGCGTAACAGCGGCAAACATTGCAACGGCCAATGCATTAACATATAATTCTACTTTAGTTGCAACTGCAAATATTCGTGCTTTAATTTATAGTAGTTCATCAAGCGATACACTATCAAATACTTATGTGTATAAAGCATATGTAACTTCTGTTCAAAATCAAGCGTTAAGTAATACTGTTGTTGCTGCAACGGCCAGCACAATTACTTTACCAAACACATTCTCATCTGCCAATGATGCATATAAAAATGTTGAAATTACAATTACTTCTGGTGCTGATGCTGGTGATATTAGAACCATCGCATCATATAATGGTGTAACAAAAGTTGCAACATTAAGCACCAACTGGACAGTAACACCTTCAGCAAACGATGCTTTCACATTGTTATTCAATACTGCTGATATTGAAACTTTGGTTGCTGCAACAAAATCTTCTTATCCTGCAACAATTACTGCTACTGCAAATATTAATAACATAGGTAAACAAGGTAACATCATTATTGGTGATACAGTATTACAAAATCCAACAGTACCAGAATTGGTGTTTACTGTTGGAAGTCCTTATGTTTCATCATTAATAAACACATCTTACACTACACAACAAGTATGGAGAAGTGTAGCATTTACTTCTACTGGTTCTGGCTATGCTGCACAGTTGAATTATCAAGGTGATTATCTTAATGTAGTTAAACATTTTGGATCAGGAAATTCAACACTTTCAAATGATGTTAAAAAACAAAACTATACAGTTGTTGTAACTGCTGTTGGTTCTGGCTGCACATTAAACGTTGGTGATAATGTTCCTTGGACAACTTCTGGTCGTAGTATTGTTTTAAATAATGATTCTTCTGTTGCAACACTTACTGCAACTGACGTTGGTGGCACATTTACTGCAACAATTTATGCCAAAGTATATGTTCAAAATGGACAAAATACTGGCCATATTCTCAAAAACAAACTATTGATTCGTGCAAATACTACTGTATTGAATACAAGTAATACTGCTGTCGATTCATATACTTCTGTTGATGACACAACCACAACATCTACCGGACAAATCTACATCAAGAAGGCTGGTTTAGTAGCAGCTGGTCAAAAACAATCATTGTATTTGTCAGATGTTAAGAGAGTTGTTAAAATTATTGACACAAAAGATGCCAATACTGCACCAACTTTAGCAATGTTGTCAAGTCCTTCTTATGATATTACCAATTCTTATGCTTTTAATCGTAATCAAAGAGATGACCATTATGGCCACGGATTCCTTACATTAAAACCTGGTTATTCACAACCAATTGGTAACATTATGGTATTTGTTGATTACTATCAACATTCTGGTGGTGATGGATTCTTTAGTGTCAATTCTTACACCAATGAAAATTATCAAGAAATTCCACAATACATTACCGGATCAGGTACAGTTTATTCATTGAGAGATTGTATTGACTTTAGGCCTGCAAGAACAAATGCAACGGCCGCATGGTCATTACGTTATTCTAACGGTGCATCAAATAAAGGTGTATTTTTACCTGTTGACTTATCAACATTTACTGGTGATTACTCTTATTATCTTGGAAGAAAAGATAAACTTATTTTAACTAAAGATAGAAGTTTTGGTATTATTGAAGGAACACCTTCACTTAATCCAATATTTCCATCTGAACCTGATGGTGCATTGGTAATTGCAAAACTTACACACAATCCTTATACAGGTTATGTTCCAACAGAAGCACCTAACGGATTCGTTCCCAATTTAAGTATTGATAAAGTTAAACACAAGCGTTATACAATGCAAGATATTGCAGGTCTTGAAGATAGAATTAACAATGTAGAATATTATACATCATTATCTTTATTGGAACAGAACGCACAGAACTTACAAATTTCTGATGCATTTGGTTTAAATAGGTTTAAAAATGGTATTTTAGTAGATGACTTTTCTGGCTTTGCAACGGCAGATACAAACAATCCAGATTATTTTGCAACAATTAATCGCCGTGAAGGTAAAATGACTGCATCTCAGGCAGTTCAAAACTTCCAATTAAAATCAAGTGCTTTAGTTTATAATTTAGCGCAACCTTCAGCCACAACATTGAACAACTTAGGATTCTCAGTTAAATCTGATGGTTATGTAAATTTCTTTACTTTACCATACACATCTGCAAATGCTGTGGTTCAAAAAATTGCTTCACGAGCAGTCAATCTTAATCCTTTCTCATTCGTTTCAAGAGAAGGAACATTAAAATTATCTCCAAACGTAGATAATTGGGTTGATACAAATTACTCACCAGCTTTGTTAATTGTTGATCCTAACTTACAAATCTATCGTGCCAATTCACAATCGTTGAATGTTCTTTCTGGTGGTGATTGGAAAACAATTTCTGGTACAACAACCACAACAACATCCGGGCCAGTTCAAGGCCACGGTACTAATTGGTCTCCATTTGGTGATATTGGTTATGTAGCAACAACAACAGTTACTAATTTACAACAATCAAGAACTACCACCGTTGGTGCATATGATAAAATTGATAACACCTACGCATTTAATAATAATTATATTACTGACATTTCAGTATTACCATTTATTCGTGCTCAACAAGTAGCGGTTCGTGCAAAACAACTATTGTTTAATACTCCAGTTGAAACTTTGTTTGATAATGTTGATGTAAAACAATATGTTCGTAAAACAAACGTCATTGAGTTGTCAAATGTAACTGGTACTTTCCCTGACGATGGTGTAATTGGTTATACAAGCGGTGGCGTATTTACTGGTACCGCTAGAATTATTGGTACAAAAGTTAGTGGTAGCAATACACGATTGTATGTTGCGGCAGATCCATACACAACAACATATACAACCACAGGAACAATTGAGCTTGCAATTGAACTTGCTGGTGGTTTTCCTGCATATGGCTATGTAAACCCTTCAGGTACATTTGTATCATCTTCACATTTTGGTGGCCGCCTTGTAAATTCTTATGGCTCAGGTTCTAACAAAGTTCGATTAGGTGTATTAGCATCATCAACTGATGGTTATTACACAGGTAATACGATTTATTTTAATACTGGTACAGGCGGTTCTGCAACCATTACAAATTACATTGGTGCGAATCAAACAGCATTCTTGTCAACATCAGTAGTAACTGCAAATGCAGATATTTACTCAATAGGTTCATTTACTACCGATGAGGTTGGTGCTTTCTACGGTATATTTAATTTACCGAGAAATGTATTTCATACAGGCCAAAGAGTATTCCGTGTTGATAATGGTGTAAATGCAAATCCAAGTTCTTCAACATCATTTGCACAAAGCACATATTTTGCAGAAGGATTACAAACAACGCAACAATCACTTGATTTTGGTGCTTCACCTGCGGGCGCTAGAGGAACATTCACATCAACACAGAATAGAAATGTTACTTCAACTGTAACTAATTATAGCCCTTATGATCCAGTTGCACAAACATTTATCATTTCTAAAGATAATTATCCAAATGGTTTATTTTTGGATTCTGTCAAAGTTTTCTTTAGAACTAAAGCAACAGATAATACTCCAGTTACTTTTTCAATTGTAGGTACATTAAATGGTTATCCAAATGGTGAAACTTTGAATCATTCTATTGTTACTTTAGATCCGAGTGATATTGTTGTTTCAGAATTTCCACAATATTTGGATACTACAGCTTCAACTAAATTTACATTTAATTCACCAATCTATATTCAACCTGGTGTAATGTATGCATTTATGTTGAAAACAAATAGTAACGAATATACATTATGGTCTGCTGCTGGTGGTGATACTGCTGTGGCTTCTTCTATCAAGAATCAGCCAACTGATGCAACACCTTCAACACTCACCAAAATTGGTTCTGCACCATATGTTGGTTCATTGTTCTTGTCACAAAATGCACAAACATGGACTACTGACCAGAATCAATCATTGATGTTTACTTTGGATCGTTGCGTATTTAATACAAATGCGGCTCCAACAATTGCTTATGTTGTTCCTAAAAAATTGCCACAAAGAACATTGATTGACCAATCATTGCAGTATTATCTAAATGCAAATAATATTTCAATTACTGCTGATGCCGTTTCAAACAATGATATTTTGGTTGATGCATTTAATATTACTACAACCGACTTTGTTCCAACAACAACAGGAATTTCTTATTCTTATTCTGCAACATTGGCTTCTGATAGTTCAATTACACCAATCACCAACGTAACTCCAGGTAAGTTTGGTACTGCAACTTCTGAAGATGTTTATTTAAATGATGGTAAAGGCGAAAGAATTCTATTGGCAAATACCAATAATTCATTTACTTTATATGCACAATTAACATCAACCGATGATACTGTATCTCCTGTTATTTCTGATGCAGGTTTAACAACTTATGCAGTTAAATGGAATATTAATAATTGTGAATTGTCAAATAGTTTAATTACTATTACAAATGCCGGTACAAATTACAGTAATAATACTACTGGCAATACAACAATTACTATTTCTGCTCCAACAGGTAAAAACGGTGTTCAAGCTACTGCGGCTGCTAACGTAGCAAACGGAACAATTCAATCCATTTACATTACTAATCCGGGTTCTGGTTATATTACAACACCAACAATTACGATTGCTGATGCTAATACAACTCCAGGTACAAATGCTACTGCAATCTTTACTGGTGAAACTTCTGCTACTGGTGGTCCTGGTATCGCCAAGTATCTTACCAAGAAAGTTGTATTGGATGCAGGATTTGATTCTGGTGACTTAATTGTTTATCTAAGTGCTTATCGACCAGTTAATACTAATATTAATGTTTATTACAAACTTTTGAATAGAAATGATACGCAGAAATTTGAAGAAGGTCAATGGCAATTAATGACCATCATTAATTCTGGTGATTCAACCTATTCACAATTAAGAAGTGATGTATATGAATATGCATTTGCACCAGGTATCAACAATACTGCAAATGGTTATGTTTCTTATACAAGCACATCTGGCCAAAAGTATACCAATTTTAGTCAGTTTGCAATTAAGATTGTATTGACTACAACTGATAAAACTGCTGTGCCATTCTTAACTGATATGCGTGCTATTGCACTTCCTTCTAACGTAAATACAACGGTGTAATATGAGTTTAGTTCAAGTAATAGGTACAACTTTAGTTCGTGATACTAATTCACGAGCTCTTATTAACCGTGATGCAAATGGTTTACAAGAATATCAAAACAAACGCAATATTTTGGCTGCTCAAAGGCATGAAATAAATACTATGAAATCTGACATTAATGGTGTCAAAGAAGATATGCAAGAAATTAAACAACTATTGTTGCAATTATTAGGTAAATCAAATGGCTAATACGGTATCACTTTTAAGTTATGCTAATACCTTTGGTGATTGGGTTGTAACTACCAATAATCTCCTTAGAGAAAATAACGATTTAGCATCAAATAACTATATTAAACCAACAGGTACATTGTATCTGAATTCTCCTACGCTTGGTTTACAAGTTGCAAATAATGCCACTATTGCTGGTCAGTTAAGTGTTCAAGGTGTTGGTTCTTCTGCATATGTTCAAAATACACTTCGTGTTGATAGTTTAACAACTTTAGCGAGTGCAAATATTGCTAGTGCAAACATAACAGGCACAGGTACCGCATTAAGTGTTTCGAATAATGCAACGATTACTGGTTCATTAACTGTTGGTAGCACAATCACATTAAGTGGTTTATCTGTTTCCGTTACTTCAGGTCAATTAAATGCAAGCATTACAGGAAATGCACTTACTGCTAATAACGCTGTAAACGCAACAACCGTAACTAATGGTGTATACACATCAGGTTCATATGCAAATCCAAGTTGGATTACTTCTCTTGCAAATACCAAAATATCCGGTTTAATTACTTCTAATCAAATTGCAACGATTGCTAACACACAGATTACTGGTGTTTTAACTGCAAACCAAATTGCTGGTGGTGCTGTTGTTAATACACTTACCGGTACAACAAACCAAGTTACCGCAAACGTATCAACTGGTAATGTATTATTGACATTACCACAAAATATTCATACTACTGCAAATGTCAGATTCAACTCTTTAGGTGTTGGTGTTGCTGCAAATAACAATACCGGTGAAATTTTAGCTGCAAATAACATTACTTCATATTATTCTGATGACCGACTAAAAAATCGCATGGATAATATTCCAAGTGCTTTAGAAAAAGTATTATCACTTAATGGATTCTACTATAAAGCCAATGATATTGCACAATCGCTTGGTTATTCAGATAAACTTGAAGTTGGTCTTTCCGCTCAAGAAGTGCAAAAAGTGTTGCCTGAGATTATTGCAGCTGCACCTGTTGACAGTCAGTATATGACAATTCACTATGAAAGAGTAATTCCGTTGCTAGTTGAAGCAATTAAAGAATTGAGTGCGGAAGTAGAAAAACTCAAAAAGTAAAAATTCGAAATTTTGCGTTCCGGCCTCAAAATTCCGGAGGCAAAATCCAAAAGTCCAAAAAGCGAATTTACTCCTGAGCTCAATTAGGAATTAATAAATATACCATAGGAATATAATAGGAACATAAATGCCGGCCGCATACAGTAATCTATACTTAGAACAAGGTACAACATTTACCACTACCATCACACTCGATGATGTGTATGGTGAGACCTACAATCTGGCCGGTTACACCGCATCCAGTCAAATGCGTAAATCCTATTATTCCGCAAATGCTACCGCAACGTTCTCTAGTTCAATTAATGTAGGATTAGGCACAGTTACGTTGGAATTAACTTCTAATACCACAGCCAATATAGCTCCTGGTCGTTATGTATACGATGCCGTCATTTCTGATGCCAGCACCAATGTGAAAACAAGAATTTTAGAAGGAATTATAGAAGTTTCACCCCGTGTAACGAGGTAATTAATGCCAAATGTTACAGTCACACAGCCATCAGTAATTCAAGTTAGAGTTGGTACAGGAACCGTACCTACAGCTACAGGAATTAATTACGGTGGTACAAGAACACTCAAAAGTGCAACTGATTTAGAATTATTAGGCGCTCAAACTGGTGATGTTATTACCTATCAAGCAAACACCAATAGTTTTTCAGTAGTAAATGCAGGTACTTTACCATTGGATTTAAGAAATGTTGACGCTGGTACATTCTAATGGTAAATACCACAATACAAATACTCCGTTCTTATGCAAATACCAGACCAAGTGATTTGGCCGATGGTGAATTGGCGTATTCTTTTGCATCCAATACGATGTTTATTGGAAATAGTACCGGAAAGATTATTGAAATCGGTGGTCCAAATTACATTTCCAACGCTGTCATTAATCTGGTAGATGGTGGAACATTTTAATAAATAGCACATGGCAGATAAAAATAAAAAAAGGAACATGAGAGATGGCCAATACTAATATTTTAATTAAACGCTCGCTAACGACAGGTAAACCTGCCTCGTTGCAAGCTGGTGAATTTGCGTATTCATATTCATCAAATACGCTTTTCTTTGGTTCTCCAACAGGAAACGGTACGGTTAACGTAGGTGGTCAATATTATACCGCCACATTAGATGCTGCCACGACTTCTAATACTGCAAGCACACTAGTAAAACGTGACCTGAATGGTGCTTTTGCTGGTCGATTAACTGGTATTGCCGATAAAGCGGATCAATTAACTAACTCCAGAAACTTCTCAATTTCTGGTACCGATATTACTGCAACTGCACAATCATTTAATGGCACAGGTGATGTAACATTAAATGCTGCTCTCAATGCTGTTCCTGGTCTTTCTGCTGGTTCATACGGTTCTACTACTGCGATTCCTGTTTTAACCATTGGTGCTAATGGTCGTGTTCTTGCTGTTTCTACCGCAGGTATTACAACATCATTTACTGTTGCTGCTGATGGGGGTTCAAATCAAACTGTTTCTGGTGGTGATACATTAACACTCGTTGGTGGTGCAGGTATTACTTCAACAGCAAGTGCAACTGACATAGTAACTTTTGACGTTGACAACACAGTTGTTCGTTCCAATACTGCAATTAACAATCAAACTATTAATAGTTCATTGTCCATTAATGGTAACTTAAACGTTCTTGGTACACAAACATATGTTAATACCAATACATTAAACGTAGCTGATCCATTAATCTATCTTGCTGCAAATAATTCTACATCTGACATTGTTGACATTGGTTTTGCTGGACGTTATTTTGATGGTGCTGCTGTAAAGCAAACCGGTTTATTCCGTGACGCTGGTAATAAACAATACTATGTATTTGATAACTACACTCCAGCATTAGATGCTAACAATGATATTAATGCTGCTGATTCAAGTTTCCGTGTTGCAACATTAAATGCCAATTTAACTTCACAACAAGCAACAATTACAACTGCTAATATTACTGCAACAACGATTGCTACTGCAAACGTATCAGGTAACTTAAGCATTGTTGGTGACACATACCACACAGGTAAAATTGTTGTCACAGGTACTACAACATTAACTGGTCAAGCAAATACAACCAATGACTTAGGTGTTGGTGGTAATTCTTATGTAACAGGTAATCAAAGAGTTGGTGGTACATTAAACGTAACTGGCGCAACAACATTAGTTGCTTCTTCCAATACTACAAACGACTTAGGTATTGGCGGCAATTTATATGCAGCTAACAAATTAGTTGTTACTGGTACCACAACATTAACCGGCCAAGCAAATACGACCAATGATTTGGGAGTTGGTGGTAATGCTTACATTACTGGTACATTAAGAGCGGCTTCATTATCATTAACTGGCGCACTTACTGTGCCAAATGGTGGTACAGGTGTTACATCATTCTCTAGTGGCGGTTTGTTAATTGGTAATGGCACAGGCGCAATTAATCAGTTAGCAAATACAACATACACAGTAACAGGAACTCCTGCTGCAAATAATACAGTTACTTCGATGACTGTTGATGCTTATGGTAGAACAACTGCAAAAACATATGCTGCGATTGCTGGATTAACAGTAGGTCAAGGCGGTACTGGCGTATCATCATTTACTACAAACGGTATTACATATGGTAATGGAACAGATGCAGTTCAAGTTACTGCTGCGGCAGGTACTTCTGACCAAACTTTCAGTAACCAAATTCTTACTGTTACTAATGCTGGTGTGCCAGTATGGTCAACGGCTCTTGATGGAGGCCAGTTCTAAATACTTTGTAATTAATTTATAATAAGGAGTTTGAAATGAGTGGTGAAAATTATTCGAATTACTATGTTGAAATATTAACTTCTACAATGACTGATGTTATTGTTAGAAACATTTCAATGCAGGCAAATGCAAGAGTTAGTGAAGAAATAATTAATGAACAGGCAAAAAGAATTAAGGAATTATCAGAAAGTGTGTCGAATAATAACACACAAAATGCTTCTGAGGTTACTAAATTAAATGATACCATTAAGCAATTAAATGCTGAATTGGATGAATTGAGAAGGCAACGTGGTGAATTTGAAAGTGTAAAAAGCCAAGCGCAACACGTTGATACTTTTAGAAATGAGTTGTTAAAAGAACGGGATAGTCATCAAAATACCCGTAATGATTATGAACAAAAGATTAAAAATTTAAATGATACAATTGAGTATTTGCAATTAACTCCTGCCAAGCGTAAAAAACTTGATGATGCGAAACAAACTAAAACAGTAGATGTTTTTTCAGCCGAATCAACAGATACAATAAAGGATGGCGGAAGTTTTTAAGTAGATGGCAAATACAACAATACGTTTAAGAAAATCAGGTGTAACAAGTAACGTACCGGTTTCCCTAGAATTAGGTGAATTGGCGTTAAACTATGCCGATGGTAAGCTGTATTATAAAAATGCTTCAGGTGTAATTACCTATATCTCTAGTGGCGCAACAACAAATTCTTTTGCCACAATCAATTCAAACTCCAGTTTAATACTTGCAACCAGCAATACAGATATTTTAACTCTGGTTGGTTCCAATAATATTACAATTAATAGCAATACTGGTACTAAAACAATTACTATTGGTGCAAGTTTAACGAGTTCATTATTTGCTAACAGTCCAAACATTGGAGCTTCGGCAAATGCAACGGCTCAATTATATGATTTAGTTACTACTGCTCAAGGTGTTGCCACATACGCTGCAAATCAAGTAAGTTATCTTAATGCATATTCAAATGCGGCATATGCACAAGCCAATACGGCAACTAATTTAGCACAGTTAGCATTTAATAAAGCGAATACTGGTAGTTCAAATAATATCTTTGCCAATACAATTACAGCAAACTCTGTAGGATTAATTCCGTTAACAATAAATCTTATTGGTGCGGGTGGTAATCAAAATACTGCAATATTAGCAACCGGTTCAAACACTAAAGGTGGTATTGGTTACTTTGATTTTTTACTAGCAAATAATCAAAGTGGTTCTGCCAATAATTCAAACAAATATTTTCGATTAGATTCTACTGGACAATTTCAAATTATTAACTCTGCATACACGCAGAACCTTTTTAATTTAGATGATATTGGTAATTTAACCATACCAGGAAACTTTATTGCTGGTGTATCTAGTGCTAACTATATTCAATTTGGTGATGGCACAAAACAATATACAGCCAACGCTGGTAGTTCGGGTGCAACTGATGCTACTGCAAGAGCAGCAGCTCAAGCAGCTTTTAATACTGCCAATTTAGCCAGTTCAAATACTGTTTATACGCAAGGTGTTGATGTTACACAAAACACTAGAATCAATTCTATTGAAACAATCAATACAAATCAAAACACAACGATTGCAATTATTCAAAGTGTTGACTTAACACAAAATACTAGATTAGATGGTATTGAAGGTACTAACCTTACACAGAATACTAACATTACTACTGCCAATAATGCAGCTTGGGCTGCTTATGCTGCTGGCAATACAAATGCAACCAACATTACTTTAGTTAATCAATATGCTGCAAGTGCTTACAATCAAGCCAATGTAACAATTGGTGTAGATACTACTCAAAATACTGCAATTAGTATTATTCAAGGTGTTGACCTTACGCAGAATACTAGATTAGATGTTATCGAAGGTGTTAATCTTACACAAAATACTAACATCACCGCAGTAAATCAGTTTGCACAATCAGCATATAATACAGCTAACACCAAATTTAATTCTTCTGGCGGTAATATTACTGGTGCAGTTACCATCTCAGGTAACAATAACCTTACTGTAACGGGTAACTTGTATGTTACCGGTACACAATTTGTTTCAAACACACAAGCATTTAACATACAAGATCCTTTATTGGTTTTAGGTGTAGGTAATTATACATCAGATGTTCTTGATATTGGTTTTGCTGGACACTATAATGATGGAACAAATGCTCATAGCGGTCTTATTCGAGATTATGGAACTAAAGAATATTATTTCTTTAAAGGTTACACACCAGAACTTGATACAAATAACAACGTAGATATTAATCATGCATCATTTTTAACTGCAAACGTAAACGCTTCTTTCTTCAAAGGCAATCTTGTTGCAAATTCTGTTATAGTTAATGGAGCAGTATCAACCAGCAATACAACTGGTGCTCTTGTAGTTTCTGGTGGTGTTGGTGTCAAAGGTAACGTAGCAACTGATGGAATTATCTTTGCTGACGGTACAAGGCAAACAACTGCTGCAACCGGTACTGGTGGTTCTGATAGTTCTTCATTAACATCTTGGACAGTTATTAATTCCAACTATACTGTTGGTAATAACATTCAATTATTGGCCAATTCTACTGGCGGCACATTCACTATTACTTTACCTGCATCGCCTGTAACTAGTAACGTTATTGTAATTGCTGACGGTTGTGCTCCAAATACTGGTTGGTCTAACAACAACGTATTAGTTAATCCAAACGGTAGAACAATTGAAGGTATCGCAGATACATTAGCACTTAATATTTCACAATCAAGTGTATCTTTAATCTATGATGGTGCAACATGGCAAGTAGTATCTTCTACTGGTCCTAAAGGTGATACTGGTACTGCCGGTCCTGCTGGTGCAACTGGTAACACAGGTCCTGCTGGCGTTGGTTCAAATGCAACACAAAGAATTTATCGTTTTAATGCAACCAATAATCAAACTATATTTGTTGGTTCTGATGCATACAGTCAAACATTAAGTTATAACGTCAATGCACTTTCTGTATATTTGAATGGTGTATTTTTAAGACCAACAGAAGATTACTTCGCCAACAACGGCACAACAATTACATTAACTTCTGGTTCTTTTGCTAACGATGCATTGGATGTTATTACATTCCAAAGTATGTCATTGACTGCTGCACAGAATACAATTACCACATACACCTATACTGCAAGTAATAATCAAACTTCTTTTGGTGGTACAGATATTAATGGTCTGTCATTAAATTACAATCCAAATAATTTGTTTGTAACACTCAATGGTCTTACACTTAGAAATGGTACAGATTACTTACAAACAAATACTTCATTCATTCAATTAACTTCTGGTGCTTTGGCCAACGATGAATTAAGTATCGTTGCGTTCGGTTCATTTAATGTTCAAGGACAAAATACACAGAATACTATTTCAACATATTATTACACCAGTACCGCAGGTCAAACCAACTTTACCGGCTCAGATATATATGGTAACAGTTTATCGTATATGCAAGATGGTTTGATTGTTGTTCGTAACGGTTCAACACTCAGAAACAAAATAGATTATACTGCAACAAATGGAACATCAGTTTCATTGGCAAATCCATCTTATGCAAATGATGAAATTGCGATTACTGCTTTTGGTAATTTTAGTGTTGCTGCAAATGGTTATACACAAGTAGAAGCAAACAATTTATTTTTAGCCAAGGCCGATGCAAACAATATTTTTGCAACAACGGCAAATACATACACAAAAGCACAAGCCAACACACAGTTCTTGGCAACTTCTGGTGGTTCTGTAACGGGTAACACATACTTTAGTGCAAATACATTCTTTAATTCTACCATTTTTACTAAAGGTATTATTGAAACTGCAAATATCATTGCAACTCCAATTGGTGCAAACACAAACTTTGATATTATTACACAAGCAGTTCAATATTATACTGCAAATGCGGCATCCAATACAACAATAAATATTCGTGGTAATAGTGTAACCCCATTGAATAGTCTAATGAACACCGGTAATACCGCATCAATTGTTTTGTTGTTTACAAATGGTGCAAACACATATTATCCAAATGTTATTCAAGTTGATGGTTCACCTGTAACTCCTAAGTGGCAAAGTGGCACAACAGTAACCGCAGGAAATTCTGCTGCAATTGATTCATATCGATTTACAGTTATTAAAACTGGTAATGCAACATTTACTGTTCTTGCAAGTCAAACTAAATTTTTATAGAGGTAATTAATGCCTTTATTAGCAACATTTGGTGCAAGTTCAATGAAACGATATGGGTTTACTTCAGGTAAAGGTCCATACATCATTAATTATTTGGCTGTTGCTGGTGGATCAGGTGGATCAGGTGGCGGTGGTGGTGCAGGTGGACCACAAAGTGGCGCAACAAACACCGGTGGTGGTGGAGCAGGTTATTATGGTGGTGGAGGTTCAGGCATTGTAATCTTTTCTGTACCAACAGGATCATATTCTGGAATTACAACAGGCACTCCAACCATTACAACAAGTGGATTAAATACAATTATACAATTTACAAGTAGCGGATCATTCATAACATAAAATGAGTAAAACAAGAAACTTAGCTAATTCGGCGCCACAATTTAATTCATTAATTGTTCCTACTGGCAACACAGCACAGAGGCCAGCAAATACTGCCGGCCAAATTCGTTTTAATACAGATTTAGGTACATTAGAGAGTGCTAACGGAGTATATTGGGCAAACGTAGGTTCAGGTGCAGCAAGTTCGGGTGGTGTATTGTGGCAAACGGTACAAAATACCAGTTTTATTGCCGTTAGTGGAAACGGATACACAGTTAATACGGCTTTAGCAAACGTAACTGTTACTTTGCCGGCAAGTCCAACAGTAGGAAGTCTACTAACATTTATTGATTACAACCAATCTTTCAGTTCAAACAATTTAATTTTATTTCCAAACGGAAATAAAATCCAAGGTAATACATCTAATGTAAGATTTGATACAAATGGCCAAGCAATTAATCTTGTTTATGTTGATGCAACAAAAGGATGGCTCAATTATTCATCTGGATATTCTGTTGGAAATTATTCAATTGATTATTTGATGATTGCCGGTGGTGGTTCAGGTGGAACAAATAACGGAGGAGGAGGCGGTGCTGGTGGAGTATTAACTGGTGCTTCTTTGTTGGTAACACCAGGAACATCTTATAGTTTTGTTATTGGTGGTGGCGGTGCATCCGTTCCTGCTGGCACCAATGCAAACGGAAACGCTGGTACTAATACTACTGCATTTAATTTGGCAGCAATTGGCGGCGGTTACGGCGGAGGAAATAACGGCGGCGTTGCTAATGCTGGTGCTGGTGGATCCGGTGGTGGAGGAGGAAACAACGGCGGTGGTGCTGCAGGTTCAGGAACTTCAGGTCAAGGAAATCCTGGAGGATTAGGATATGCACCGGTTTATTACGGTGGTGGCGGAGGTGGTGGCGCAAGTTCCTCAGGAGCAAACGCTAATGGATCAAATGCAGGTAATGGAGGAAGTGGATACACTTGGTCAAATGGTTCAACGTATGCGGGAGGTGGTGGCGGCGCAATATCATCTCCTTCATCAGCTGGTTCTGGAGGATCCGGAGGAGGCGGTGGTGGAGGAGTAAATGGCGGAGCACCAGCTGCTACTAGCGGATCAGTTAATACAGGAAGCGGTGGTGGAGGTTCTGGTTCTGGTGTTTCTGGATCTGGTGGTTCAGGTGTGGTAGTTGTTCGTTATTTAAGTCCTGTTGCAAGAGGCACCGGTGGAACTATTTCACAATCAGGTGGTTTTACATATCATACCTTCACTTCATCGGGAACATTCATAGCATAAAATGAGTAAAACATCAACACTAGCAGATATCGTTTCAGCAAATTCTACATTGATTGTTCCTACTGGTAACACAACTAGTAGGCCAGCAAACACCGCAGGTTCAATTCGTTTTAATACAGATTTAAATACTTTAGAATCGGCCAATGGTGTTGCTTGGGCCAACGTAGGTTCTGGTAGCGCATCGAGTGGCGGTGGAGTTTCTTGGCAACCGGTACAAAATAACAATTTTATTGCAATAAAAAATAACGGATATTTTGTTAATACAGCAGTTGCAAACGTAACAGTAACTTTACCAGCAATAGCTACAATAGGTGATATAATTAATATTACAGATTATGCTGGTTACTTTAGTTCAAATAATTTAATAATTTATCCTAACGGAAATAAAATACAAGGTAATACATCAAACGTTGTTGTTGCTGCAAGTGGCGCTTCTATTGGATTAGTTTATGCTGATGTTAATAGAGGTTGGATTGGTTATAGTGGATTTCCTAGTTCAATTATTGGACCATATGCAATTGATTATTTACTTGTTGCCGGTGGTGGTGGCGGAGCAGTTGGTGGTGCTGGAGCTGGAGGTGTAGTATCAGGTACAGCTGTAACTGTATTACCAGGAACTTCTTATACAATTACAGTTGGATCAGGTGGTGCTGCGGGAGCGTACCCATCAACCGCCGGTGGTAATGGTGGCAATTCTTCTATTCCTGGATTTACTGCGGCTGTTGGTGGTGGTCGTGGAGGTTATCAAAACGATAACGTTGCAAATGGTTCGGGATCAAGCGGTGGATCTGGTGGTGGAGCATCAAGAAGTAGTAGCGTATCTCCAACTGGAGGAGCAGGAACTTCCGGACAAGGAAATCCAGGAGGAAATTGCAACACATCAGCACCTTATCCAGCTGGCGGAGGTGGTGGAGCCGGAGGTAATGGTTCTCCAGGATCAGGTTCACAACATGGACCAGGAGGATCAGGAATAACAAATAGTATTAGTGGTTCTTCTGTGACTTATGCTGGCGGCGGTGGAGGTGGTGGCGGATCAAATTTTGGTGGCAATGGTGGATCCGGAGGCGGCGGTGCCGGAAGTCAAAATGGCCAAGGTGGAAATGGTACATCCAATACTGGCGGTGGTGGAGCAGGATCAAATGAATCTTTTTTTGGTGGCACAGGTGGTTCTGGTGTCGTAATCATTCGATATTTGGGATTACAAAGAACAACCGGAGGAAATGTATCATCTTCAGGGGGTTATACAATACATACTTTTAACTCATCAGGAACATTCGTAGCTTAAAATGACTATCTATCAAAATCTTATCGCAGGCTCAGGATTTCTACAAGGTCCAACAGGTGCCACAGGTCCAGCAGCCAATACAACTATTACAACATATCAGTTTGTTGCTACTGCTGGTCAGTCGGTATTTTCTGGATCAGATGCAAACTCAAACTCATTAACATATACAGTAAATGGCATCGTTGTAACTCTTAACGGCGTTGTATTAAAAAATACTAATGAATATACTGCAACAAACGGAACAAGTATTGCATTGGTATCTGCGGCTTCAACTGGCGATGAATTAAATATCTATACGTTCCCAGCATACAATGTGGCAAATGCATTAACACCAGCACAAGCAAATACAATATTTTTAGATAGAACAACTGCCAACTTAATTTATTTTTTACAATCTGGTGGTACACTTACAGGCAACGTAAGTTTTGCCAATGGTGCAAACTTATTGGTACCAGTAGGTAATACTGCACAAAGACCTGCAGCATCTCCTGGCTATATCAGATACAACACAGATTTAAATACACTTGAATCAGCCAATGCAACGGCATGGGCAAACGTAGGTTCAGGATCAGCAAGTAGTTCTGGTGGAGGTGGTGTTTCTTGGCAACCAATACAAAATACAAATTTTATTTCAGTTAAAAACAATGGATATTTGGTCAATACATCCACGGGTAATGTTACTATAACTTTACCAGCGGCGCCAACTTTAGGTGATATTGTAACGATAGTTGATTATGCCGGTGTTGCAAGTGCCAATGCTTTTATACTTTATGCTGCCGGAAATAAAATTCAAGGCAACACATTAAACGTCAATGTTCAATCAAGTGGCTCAGCGTTAGGATTAGTGTATACTGATTCAACAAGAGGATGGATTCCTTATTCTGGATTTTCAACATCACCAATTGGAAATTATTCAGTTAGTTATTTGATTGCTGCTGGCGGTGGTGGCGGATGTACACAACACGGCGGTGGTGGCGGTGCTGGAGGTTTATTAACTGGTACAGTCACATTAATTCCCGGAACTACTTACACGGTTACAGTTGGGGCTGGAGGCGCCGGTGTCCCATCTGCAAGCGCACAAGGTCAAGTAGGTACACAAGGCGCAAGCTCTTCATTAACTGGTTTAACTACCGCTATAGGCGGTGGTGGTGGCGCAGGGTATAATGCTGGAGGAGGAGTAAGTGGAGGTAGTGGTGGTTCTGGCGGCGGCGGCGGTACTTCGGAAAGTAGTGCTGGTGCTGGTGGGTCAGGAACATCAGGACAAGGAAACGCTGGCGGTCAAGGACAAGGAAACGCTAACCCATATAAGGGTGGTGGCGGCGGCGGTGCCGGATCAGTAGGAGGAAATGGCACAGGTTCACCACTAGTTGCTGGTGTTGGTGGTGATGGTTTAGCCTCATCTATCACAGGAACATCTACTTATTATTCTGGCGGAGGAGGTGGTGGTTCTTATGGAGGTGCATCACAAACTGGCGCCGGTGGTTTAGGTGGTGGTGGAACGGGTGGTTGGCAAACAACTATTAATCCTACAGCAGGTACAACAAATACCGGTGGCGGTGGTGGTGGTGCTGGCAGTAGTGCTGTTACTGGCGGTAGTGGTGGATCGGGCATTGTAATCATTCGTTATCTTGGACCACAACGAGCTTCGGGTGGTACAATTACTTCTTCCGGAGGATACACCATACATACCTTCACATCTTCAGCAACTTTTGTAGGCTAAGAGAATATAAATGGCAAAGTCAAGAAATCTAGCAAACACATCCGTATTAGGTACACCAACTACATTGGTTGCTACTTATGATGCTAACACTACATCAACAGGATTTTTGCAAGTATCAGTAGGCTCGACTGCACAAAGGCCTTCTACAAATACCAAAGGTTATATTAGATATAACACCGATTTGAATACATTAGAATCAGCTAATGGTACAGCATGGGCTAACGTAGGTTCAGGTAGTGCAAGTGGTGGTGGAGTTACTTGGATTCCAACAGTTCAAAACACCAGTTTTATCGCAGTAAAAAATAATGGTTACTTAGTTAATACTGCAACAGGAAATGTAACAGTAACATTACCAGCAAGTCCAACATTAGGTGATAATATTACTTTTGTGGATTATGGTGGTAATTTTAGTTCTAACGGATTAATTTTCTTTCCAAATGGTAGTAGAATAAACGCCAACACAGTCAACGTTGCATTAACAACAAGCACAGCTTCTGTTGGTCTTGTATATACGGATAATAATAAAGGTTGGGTTGCATACAACGGATTCCAAAGTTCACCAATTGGAAATTATAATATTGAATATTTGGTTATTGCTGGTGGCGGAGGAGGTACTGCGGGTTATGCTTCTGGTGGAGGTGGTGCCGGCGGAATGATATCTGCAACTACTACTATATTGTCAGGAGTAACTTATTCAGTAACAATTGGTGCTGGAGGTTCTGGTATGACAGGAAGTTCTGGTGTTGGATGGAGAGATACGTTTTCACCTAGTGGAACAAATTCATCCATTGGAGCTTTAGTTACAGCACTAGGTGGTGGAGGTGGCCGTAGTAACGCTGGAGGTACTGTGGCACCAAGTGGTGGATCAGGAGGTGGAGGATGTAGCTCTACGGCAGGAGGATCAGGAACACCAGGACAAGGAAACTCAGGAGGAACCGGTTCATCTCACGGCGGCGGTGGAGGCGGAGGTGCTGGCGGCGCAGGAGGTAATGGATCTGGCGCATCTCCTACAGTTACCGGAGGTAACGGCGGTAGTGGTGCAACTAGCAGTATTTCTGGAACAACATTAACTTATGGCGGCGGCGGAGGAGGAGGAGTATATGTTACACCGGGTCCAGGAGGAACCGGCGGTTTAGGTGGATCAGGAGGCGGCGGTGCAGCCGGAGTAAACAGTTGGTCATCAGGATCCGCAGGTACAACAAATTTAGGAGGCGGTGGTGGTAGTGGTGGAGGTTACGAACCCACAGTATTATTACCCGGTGCTGCTGGTGGATCCGGTGTTGTAATCATTCGTTATTTTGGACCACAACGAGCTTCAGGCGGTACAATAACACAAACTGCTGGTTACACAATTCACACATACACTTCATCAGGAACTTTTGTATCTTAATCCACAACGTAAATAAATAGAGTATCATGACAAAGAATCGTAACCTAGCCGCAATGTTGCCTGATGGCAACGCAATGATGGTACCGCAAGGTAATACTGCTCAACGCCCAGCAAATACTGCTGGTATGATTCGTTATAATACAGATTTAAACTCACTTGAATCTGCTAACGGACAATATTGGGCTAACGTAGGTTCTGGTGGTGCCGCAGTATCAAGTGGTGGCGGTGGTGCCACAAACGGAATATTTTATGAAAGTAGTAACACAATTACTGCTTCATTTACAGCAACAGTAGGTAAAAATTATTTGTCGGTAGCACCTATTGTTCATACATCAGGTGTAGTAACAATTGCAAATTCAATTTGGAAAATTGTTTAAGAGGAAATTATGGCATTAGTATTTGACCCAGCAGGAATAGGATTTTATGATACAGGATCAGGTGCTCTAGGATTACCTAGAGGTTCAACCGCTCAGCGGCCAGTAAATCCTCGTCAAGGCTTTATTCGGTATAATACCGATTTACAGAACATTGAAATCTATGGCGTTGGCGCAAACAGTTCAGCCAATATTGCCAATTCTTGGGGAACATTCGTTTCAGGAAATTACTTAGCATCCGTATTAATTGTTGCTGGTGGTGGTTCATCGAGTGGTGGTGGAGGTGGTGCTGGTGGTTTGTTATACACTACTGCAATGTCACTCGAAGGTGGCCGAAGCTATCCCGTTACTGTTGGTGGCGGTGGCAATAGTAGTAACGGAGGCATTAGTCAATTTAACGGCGTAACTGCAATTGGTGGTGGACAATCTGGTACAATTGGAGGTTCCGGTGGCGGTAATAGCTGGAGCGGACACAATCAATGGGGGCCTGTTGTTCCTGGAACTTTTGGCCAAGGAAATCCTGGTGGCGTAGGTTATCACAACCAAGATTGGGGTCACTCATACGGAGGTGGTGGTGGAGCCGGCGCTTCGGGTGGTTGGGGAACATCAGGACCAGGAGGCGCTGGAGGTTCTGGTGGCTCAGGTGCAGCATACTCAATCCGTGATGGTGCAACATCTGTATACTATGCCGGCGGTGGCGGTTCAGGCCAAGGTGCTAGAACACACTATGGCGGAGGCGGTGCTGGTGGAGGTGGTGGTGGCGGATCTTCAGGCTTAGATAATTCAGGTGGTGGCGGTAGCGCAAATCTTGGTGGCTCAGGTATTGTAATCATTTCATATGCTGGATATCCAAGAGCTCTTGGTGGTGCAACTTACTTTAATCAAGGTTCTAATCCAACAAACACATTTACAACACATACGTTTTTATCTTCAGGCACTTTTATAGCTTAATAAATTATTAAAAGGAATTAAAAATGGCTTTAATCTACGATGCAACAGGTATAGGATTTTATGATACCGGAACCGGTGCTTTAGGTCTTCCTAAAGGATCAACTGCACAACGACCAGCCAACCCATTACAAGGTTATATGCGTTTCAATACCGATTTGAACGTGGTTGAAATTTTTGGTAACACCGCCAATACTACCAATGCAAATAACTGGGGAATCTTAACAACTTCAACATATACAGCACAAGTATTATTAGTTGCTGCAGGTGGTGCTGGTACAGGTGGTGGCGGTGGTGGTGCCGGTGGAATGATTTACAATAGCGCACAAATTATTACATCAGGTCAAACTTTAAGTGTTGTAGTTGGCGCAGGTGGTTCTAGTAGCGGCGGCGCCACCTCGTTTAACGGCGTAACTGCTACCGGTGGTGGAGCATCTGCCACAGTAGGTGGTTCAGGTGGCGGCACCGGATGGAACGGACACAATCAATACGGATCTCCTGTATCAGGTACATCAGGTCAAGGAAATCCTGGTGGTACAGGTTACCACAATCAAGATTGGGGTCACTCATACGGAGGTGGCGGAGGTGCCGGTGCGGCTGGTGGTGCCGGAACATCAGGACCTGGAGGCGCTAGTGGTGGTGGTGGAATAGGAGTGCAAAACTCAATTACTGGCACATCTACATACTATGCTGGCGGTGGAGGAGGAACACAAGGCGGTAGAAGCCATTACGGTGGAGGCGGCCAAGGTGGTGGATCCAGCAACGGCAACGGAACTCCAGGATTAGGTGGCGGAGGTAATAATGGCCAAGGCGGATCAGGTACCGTAATTATTGCTTATCTCGGAGCACAACGAGCTTCAGGTGGTGTTGTTACAACTTCTGGTGGATATACTATTCACACTTACACATCATCTGGTAATTATTATTCTTAATATAAATTATGGCCACAACTGAAGAACTGGCGGCCGCAGCCAATGCTGCAATTGAAGCAAGTGCCTCAGCATTAGTGGACTTAGCAAAACAAGTTGTTACATTACAGGTACAACAAAGTGCGGCCAACATTGCTGTTAATAATCAGATAAGTATTATTACGGCACCCAATACAGATATATTTTATTTGTATTCTGACCATGGTGTGGTCAATGTTGGTGCTGCGAATGGTGGAATTATATTTCCGACAGGAACAACGGCAGAAAGACCACTTAATCCACAAGGTGGTACAGTTCGATACAATAGTAACTCTAGTTCCTTAGAGATATATACAACTAAGTGGCAGGATGTTGGAACAGGAGCAGCAGGTGGTAGTGGAGGTGGTGCTGGTGCAATTGGTGGAGTGTTTTATGAAAACTCAAATACAATTACTTCAACCTTTACATCAACACCAGGTAAACAAGTTTATAGTGCCGGAACACTTACATTGTCCGACCCAACAGTAACAGTTACAATTGCAAACGGTTCTATTTGGACTGTAATTTAAAAGAGGCAAACAATGGCATTAGTATTTGATTCAGTAAACGGATTTCGGGACACAGGTACCGGTGCGTTAACTTTACCTTCAGGAACAACTGCTCAAAGACCACAAAGTCCTGTTTATGGAATGATGCGTTACAATACTGATAATGCTATCATTGAATCTTATGGTCAAACTGCCAATGGTGTAGGTTGGTCTGTATTCACCAACGGAACATTTCAAGCTGAAGTATTGATGGTTGCTGGTGGCGGAGGTGGTGGCGGCGCATCTTGGTGCGGTAGTGGCGGTGGTGCAGGTGGTTATTTGTATATCAATGCACAAAATATTAATCCAGGTACAACATATCCAATCGTTATTGGTTCTGGGGGTGGTGCAGGTATTGGATCAAGTTCAAGCGGATACAACGGAGTAAATACAACCGCATTTTTACAAACTGCTATTGGTGGCGGCGCAGGAGTAATTGATTCACAAAGTGGACAACCGGGAGGATCCGGTGGCGGTGCAGCAACTTCTAATCCTAGTTATCCAGGAGGAGCAGGAACAGTAGGCCAAGGAAATGCCGGAGGTTCCGTTTCTCCTGGTGGTTACGCAGGTAATGGTCGATTTGGTGGTGGAGGCGGTGGTGCCGGTGCACCAGGAACAAATTCAAACCCAAGTAATAATGCTTCGGGTCCCGGCGGTGTAGGAATAACAACTTCAATTTCCGGCACTTCTGCAACATATGCTGGTGGTGGTGGAGGCGGCGGAGTTCAAAACGTTCACAACGCACCAAATTATTATTCTTCCAATGGTGCCGGTGGTGCTGGTGGCGGTGGTGCGGGAGGTTATGGAATAGCAGGTTCGGCTGGCCAAGCAAACTTAGGTGGCGGCGGTGGCGGTGGTGGAAGTTATTATGACCCCACTCTCTATGGCCGTAATGGTGGTGCAGGTGGATCCGGTGTAGTTGTCATTCGATATCCAGGAGCACAGAGAGCAACAGGCGGTACGTCAGTAATAACTTCTGGTGGTTTTACTGTTCACACATTTACAGCATCAGGAAATTTTATTACTTAATTATTGATTGGATTTTATTATGTTTAAGAATTATTATTGGTTTTGGGAAAGTGAAATAAAAGAAGAATATTTGGATAAATGGTTATCAGAATATTTTGATGAAACCAAAGTTGAAAATGCCACAATTAATGTTGATACGGCAAATAAAAAATTTGATTTAGATGAATCGATTAGAAAAACACAAATTGTTTGGGTAGAACCAGCAACAGAAATGTTTGATACAATTTTTAATTATATACAAACAGCAAACAAAAGTGCTGAATGGAATTTTGATTTATCTGGTATGGAAAATGTGCAGTTAGGTAGATATACTACTGGTGGTTTTTATGATTATCATATGGACACATTTGCACCAGATGAAGGTAATTGGCAACGTAAATTGAGTTGTTCGATTCAAATGACAGACCCCGATACATATGAAGGTGGGGAATTAATTTTAAAAACAGGCAAGAACGAAACGGACACACACACGTTTTCTAGGAAGCGTGGAAGTGTAATCGTGTTCCCTTCGATGGTTTATCATAAAGTAACACCAGTAACAAGAGGTACACGGTATTCAGCAGTAGCTTGGATGCGAGGCCAAGCATTTAAATAAATATAACATAGTCTATTCAAGGAGAGAAGTAAAAATGGGACACTATGCAAAAGTAGTAAGCGGTGAAGTGGTTCAAGTTATTGTTGCTGAACCAGATTTCTTTAACAGTTTTGTTGACACATCACCAGGTGAGTGGATTCAAACGTCATATAATACCCGTGGTGGTGTTCATTATGTACCAAACAGCAATCCACCAGTACCGTCAGATGACCAATCTAAAGCTTTGCGTGGAAACTATGCGGGTTTAGGGTTTACATATGACCGTGAAAAAGATGTTTTCATTCCACCAAAACCATATCCATCATGGGTATTGAATGAAACAACAATTTCTTGGGAACCACCTAATCCTCCTGGTCCAATGCCTGATGTTTCAACAGGAACATATGCATGGGAAGAAGCAAACACTTCTTGGGTTATGATTGCTGGCCCACACATTGCTAATACTTAATTAGTAATGGTTTATAAGACCGGCTACGGCCGGTCTTTTTCTTTGGCCTATTGAAAGGCACATCCTAGGCTTAATAAATACCTCATAATAAAGAGGAACAAAAATGCCAACCATTTCCAACCGAGCAGATTTCAAGAATTATTGCCTACGCAGATTGGGTTTTCCTGTCATTGAATTGAACCTTGACGAGGACCAAATTGAGGACCGTATTGATGATGCGTTACAATACTGGCAAGATTACCATTTTGATGGTATGCAAAAGGTATATTACATCAAGAAAATTGGTCAAACCGAAATCAATCAAAAATACCTAGATTTAACGGATGCCAAAGATACTTCCAATAACCACATGGAAATTGTTGGCGTTACCAGAATATTTCCGGTACAAGATAGTCAGGCAACTATCTCTATGTTTGACCTAAGATATCAACTTAGATTAAACGAACTCTACGACTTCACCTCCGCCTCTTACATCAATTATACCTTAACAATGCAACACTTACGTTCATTAGAGTTATTATTCTCTGGAGAAGTTCCTATTCGATTCCAGAGGCATATGCAAAGGTTGTATATCGATTGGGCGTGGGGAGCAACCGAAGCACCAGTTGGTACAGTTGTTATTGCCGAATGTTATGCGAATATTGATCCGGCAATTTACCAAAAAGTATGGAATGACCGTTGGCTAAAAGAGTATGCTACCGCTTTGATTAAGAGAACTTGGGGAAATAACCTTAAAAAGTTTTCTGGTATTCAATTGCCAGGCGGTGTTACATTAAACGGCGATAAAATTTATGAAGAAGCTGTTGGTGAAATCGAGAAGCTTGAAACAGAGATGCAGACCGAATACGGTTCCCCGCTAGAATGGATGATGAACTAATCTAGTGGTGCTCAAATTTCCTTTTATTATAAATAAAAATAAAAGGAGTAAATTATGAAAGTTTATTGTATAGAGAATAAAGTAAATGGTAAAAAATATGTTGGAATTACCCGAGGTGAAATAATTGGAAGATTTAAACAACATAAAAAATTAACAAGAAGTCAACACAAATGCCACTTACACAATGCTATGCTTACTCATGGAATAGATAATTTTATAGTGTATGAGATTGATGAAGCCAATAACAATGAAGAACTATTTGAAAAAGAAAAGCATTGGATTAAAGTTTTAGATACCAAAAATAATGGATACAATGAAACGGATGGTGGTGAAGGTTCTTGGGGATGGAAACCAACCGAAGAGCAAAGAAAAAATAATAGTGAAAGAATTAAAAAATATTATTTAAATAATCCAGATGCTAAAAAACATTTGGCTAATAAAAGTAAAGAACAATGGAATAATCTTTCAGATGATGAAAGAAATAAAAAGATAGAACAATTTAATAAAAATAAAATTGGCAACAAAAACGCAAAAGGTAAAACTTGGAGTTTATCCAAAGAAACCAAAGAAAAAATAAGTGCAGCCAAAAAAGGTTATAAGATGTCAGATGAAACCAAAAAGAAGCTTAGTGAAAAAGCCCAACTCCGGACTGGTAGAGTGTGCTCATTGGAAACAAAAGAGAAAATGAGATTATCTGCATTAAACCGAAAGGTAGGTACCTAAAATTCCAACGAATCTATATTTTAATAACTATAAAGCTCACGGCGAGCAAAACCTCGTTGAGGATTTAATCGTTGAAAGTATAAAAATTCTTGGATTCGATGCGTTTTATCTTCCTAATGATAATGATGCAGCTAGAGATTTACTCTATGGTGAAGATCCGGTTAAAAAGTTTCAATCAGCATTTCCTTTGGAGATGTATCTTTCTTCTGACCCATTAGATTATATTGGCAAAAAAGATTTCTTTTCTAAGTTTGGTTTAGAAATTAAAGATGACGTTAATGTTATCGTATCACGCAGAAGTTTTCAACAAAGAGTTCCACAAAATACATTTACCAGACCTCGTGAAGGCGATTTGGTTTATGTTCCGTTTTTAAATGGTACTGGTGAATTGTTTGAAATTAAATTTGCAGAACAAGCTAAAGATATGCATATGCTTGGAAGACCTCAACCTTATTTCTATGAATTACATTTAGAGAAATTTAAATACTCACAAGAAATCATTGACACCGGTGTGGATGAAATTGATTTGGTGGTTACTAACAATGCTTACACACTCAGTTTAAATATTAACCATGTTACAGGTACTGGTTATTATCAGCCAAAAGAAATTGTATATCAAGCGCCTGATAATACTCATGCAAATGCAACCACAGTTGCTGTGGTTCAATCATTTATTCCATCTTCAAATACATTAACAGTTACTAATATTGCTGGCACATTTATTAACGGTATGAAAATTATTGGTGCAAGTAGTAATGCTCGTTATACATTAGTTAATTTTGATCCGTTGTTGGATAATTCTTATTCTGAAACATACAACAATAAAACAATTGATTTGAGTGCTCAAGGCATTATTGATTTCTCTGAATCAAATCCATTTGGTAACATATAATGGCAAACACATCTTATAATCGTATCATTAGAAAAATGGTTGTCGGTTTTGGCAAACTGTTTGATGATATTACTTTGGTTCGTTACAATCCAGATTTTTCTGAAGCAGAAAGATTCTTGGTGCCTATTGTATATGCAACAAAAGAAATGTATGTAAGACGTTTAGAGGATGATCCAAACTTGGACAAAAAAGTTCAAACAACTTTACCAAGAATGTCATTTGAAATGTCGGGTTTAACATATGACACTTCACGCAAATTAAATACCAACATTAAAAATTTTGCAAGAGCATCTAATAATGCCGTGATTGCACAATATAATCCTGTTCCATATAATTTTGATTTTAATTTATACATCTATGTAAGAAACATAGAGGATGGTACTCAAATTATTGAACACATTATGCCATTCTTTGCACCAGAATATACAATCAAATTAAATTTAATTCCTGAAATGGGTATTGTAAAAGAAATACCAGTCATTTTAAATTCTGCTGACAATGAAATTGAATATGAAGGCGGCGAAAACTCTGAAACAAGAATGATTATTTGGACACTTAACTTTACCGTTAAAGGTTTTATATTTGGTACAACATCATCTGCTGGATTAATTAAAACATCCATCACAAATATTCTTTCAAATATTACTGGTAATGATACTGTCGTATTTAATATGGCCAATACTGGCAAAGGTAGATATCAAGTTGGTGAGATAGTATATCAAGGTTATTCTCCAACAACGTCAACTGCAACAGGTAAAGTTGTGTTATGGGAAAATAATCAATTACATTTAACAAGTATCAATGGTAATTTTGTGTCGAGTGAACCTATTACAGGCGTTGTATCAAGTTCAAACTATATCTTTACATCATACAATATAATATCACAACGACCTGTTGAAACTGCTCAAATTATTATTACACCAAACCCACCTAATGCTAACGCCAACAGTAATTATACATATGTAACATCCATTTCAGAATCTAATGGTGCTCCAGTAATTGTAACAAGTGCAGGTTTAACTACTTCAGATTACTACGGCACCGAAGATTTGTTAGGTGAATCCGGTTCATTAGATTTATCAAATTAAAAATTCAAAATGCCAAAAATACTACAATTTAAAAGATATGCTAATACTGTTGTTGCCGGAATAACTGGTGCTAACGGTGAAATTATTATTGATTCAACAAACAAAACCATTACTGTTCATGATGGTGTAACTGTTGGTGGTAAAAGATTAGCAACAGAAAGTTATGTTGCAAATAATTCTGGTATTGGCACTTCACCACAGGCAGCTTTCAATCAAGCAAATGCGGCCACATCTTTAGCACAATCAGCATATAACTTTGCCAATACAATCGTATCAGATACACAGGTTGATCCGGTTGCTAGAACAACAGCCAATACAGCATCAAACAATATTACTATTATTTCTGGTATTAATGATAATCAGAATACTAGAATTAATTCTGTTGAAACAATCAATACAAATCAAAACACTTCTATCACCATTATTCAAGGTGTCGATTTAACGCAGAACACCAGATTAGATGGTATTGAAGGTACTAACACAACTCAGAATACTAGAATTAATTCAATTGAAACAATCAATACTACACAAAATACCAACATAACAACGGCTAACAATGCTGCGTGGGCTGGTTTTGCTCAGGCTAATGTAACTGTTGGTGGATTAACTTCTGCTAATGCTAATATTGCTTTGTTGCAAGGAGCAATGACAACAGCTAATGCTAATATTGCTTTGTTGCAAGGAGCAATGACAACAGCTAATGCTAACATTGCTTTACTTCTTGGCATTCAAACTACACAGAATACTTGGATTAGTTCCAATGCTACTGCTCTTTTGGTAATCCAGGGTGTTGACCTTACACAGAACACCAACATTACGGCAGCTGCACAAACCATTCCACAAAATGCACAATCAACAAATTATGTTTTACAATTAAATGATGCAGGTAAACACATTTATTATACACAAGCATCTAATACAATATTGTATGTACCAACAACGGCCAACGTGGCGTTCTCTAATGGTGCAACAATTACAATTATTTCAAGAACAACATCAAGTGCAAACGTAACAGTATTACCCAATACAGGCGTATCGATGTATCTTGCTGGTAATACAACAAGCGCTTCACGAAATGTTACCACATATGGTATGGCTACGTTGATTCAAGTTGCATCGAACACATGGTTTATTAATGGTACTGGAGTAGCGTAATGTTGTCAGCAGCAATGATTATGAATAATAGTGGAAATCGATTTGTACCAGCTGCGGCCGCAATATCAGCATCTTTAGTTTATGATTTAGATGCGGCTAATTTTGTAGCACTTCCTAGCACAGGCGGTAGTTTTAATTTAAATGGTACCAGTCAATATCTTTCGCTTGCCTCAAATGCTGCGTTTGCGTTTGGTACTGCCGATTATACAATAGAAGGTTGGTTCTATACTACTAGCAATTCAGGAAGATTGTGGTTCTTTGGTACTAACACCGATAATGTAGACCTTAATGGTAGTGGAGGTATTTTTTACTGGAACGGAAGTCAATATCAAAGTGCTACTAATACAGTAATAAACTTAAATACTTGGCAACATATAGCGTTAGTAAGAGCTAGTGGAACCATAACGTTATATGTAGATGGTGTTTCCGTAATGTCCCAAAGCGGAATTGGATATGATAGTTCATCTAACAGAACACTTGAAATTGGATACAGTTCATCACAAGGCAATGGTTATTTTAACGGTCGTATAAGTAATTTTAGAATAGTTAAAGGAACAGCAGTTTATACTGCAAACTTTACTCCAGCTACAAAACCACTTTATCCAATTACAAATACAGTATTGTGTATACGGCCGCAAAATAGTGGAACATTGTTAACTGATTATAGTGCTGCGCCACTTACTGTTACAAATAATGGTACTGTAACATATAATTCAGCAACACCATTTACTGCTATAACAGATGCAACGGGAACTTATACTATAACGCAAGTAAATTCTGGTTCTCTTGCTTGGAATAGTGCCGATGGTGGATCATTTGTTAAGTCGAGCAGCGTAGGCACAGATGTTATCTATGGAGGTCCAAACTATGTTACTGGACAAAGTTATACTGTATTCATGGCATATAAGCTATCAGCAACATCAGCAGGTAGATTATTAAACACACAAAGTGAAGCCACCAAAGATTGGCTGATGGGTGCTTATAATGGTAATCCAAATACGTTCTATCCTAACTTTTCTGTAAACTTACCATCAACTGGTGCTGATACAGTTTGGCATTTAGATTTTGCTACATGGAATACTTCAACAAGCACAGGTAATTTATATACTTCAACAAATACTGCACCAACATCTGTAGCGTTTACCGCAACAAATGCTGGCGGTGGTGGATTCAATCAATTAAGATTGTTTAGTCGTTCATCTGGTTCTGAAGTTCAATCAGGCAATATTGCATTTGTTAAAGTATATAATGGCATATTAACTTTGACTGATATACAATCGTTACACGCAACATATAAAACCAGATTTGGATATTAAACCTATATAAAATACTATGAATGAATTGAATAAAAACTTATCTGAAGTATTTGATGTTGAACCGTTACAAGAAGTTAAGCAAGAAAAACTTCCTGTGGTTCAACAAAACTATAACAATCCTGACCTAAAACAGGACTTGACTGATGCTTACCAACAGTCAAAAGAAAATCTGCAAGGTATTATTGACCAAGGCAAAGAAGCCATGGAAGAAATATTACAAATTGCCAAAGTAGGACAACATCCGAGAGCTTTTGAAGTTTATGGTACCATACTTAAAAATATGGTAGATGCAAACAAAGAACTATTGGCAATACAAAAACAAATGCGAGAGATGGATGAGAATGCCAAGAAGGCAACCTCTAATGGTCCAACTATCGACAAAGCAATTTTTGTTGGTTCTACTTCTGAATTGAGTAAACTATTAAAGGGTAAAATGTAATGAAGTTGTTTGTGAATATTTGTTTTCATTATGTAGAAGAAAGATTAAAGTACCTAGATGAGGTAATCGCCTCTATCAATGAAATCTCCACAGAACAAACCATCATCATTGTGAATAGTAATGAACTATTTGAATGTGAAAGTGTGGTAAATGTTGCACACGGATTAAAAGACCCGTATCATCTTACATGGGAACATAAAAAGTATATGCAGGAGTTTTTAAAAACTGATTATACACATTATGTGTACCTAGAAGATGATATGAAACTCACGGCCAAAACAATGGCTTACTGGAAGCAAACTAAAAGTTTATTTAAAAGTTTAAATTTAAACTTTATACCTGCCATACATCGCATTGAATATAAAGATGGTGTTGCGGTATCTTTAGATGCCACAAAAAAACCTGGTATATGTGATGCAATTATTTTAGAAGGACAAAAATTTGTTTTTCTACCTGAACCTTATCAAGGTATGTTTATTATGGACAGAGAAGATGTTATTGAACATTTGAATTCTCAGTATGCAAACATTGGTCAATATCACAACTATGGTATCAGAGAATCGGCCAACCTCGGCAATATGTATCTTAATGTGCCACAAAGATATTCTCATCGTGCA